>Ga0134125_10001000_pt1 | contig 36050 bp, 31 predicted proteins | sample KB31751_FD_96464 | JGI IMG/M metagenome (GOLD analysis project Ga0134125, IMG submission 96464) | Terrestrial soil microbial communities with excess Nitrogen fertilizer from Kellogg Biological Station, Michigan, USA - KB3-175-1 | ecosystem: Environmental > Terrestrial > Soil > Unclassified ...
ACTGATAAAATACTGCATGAAGGAAGGAATGTGAAACGCCTTCGGGAAATATTGGGAATGAAACAGGATACACTGGCTTTTGAACTGGGACTAAGTCAGCAGGCGGTTTCGCAACTGGAACAAAAAGAAGCACTGGATAAGGATCTGCTGGAAAAGATTTCTGCTGTTTTGAAGATCCCTGTCGAAGCGATTAAGAATTTTGATGAAGAGAAAGCAATTAATATCATTGCCAATACTTTTAATGAACAACATGCAATCAGTATGAATTATAACTGCAATTTTAATCCATTGGAAAAATTTATGGAACAGGTGGAAAAAAATGAGAAGCTTTATGAAGCTTTATTGCAAAGTGAAAGAGAAAAGGTGGCGCTTTTGGAAAAGATATTAAATAAAAGTTAAGTACATCTATGCATCCTTCGCTCTTACTCCCAGTCAAAGCCCACTCAAAGCCCACTCAAAGCCCAGTCAAAGCCCAGTCAAAGCCCAGTCAAAGCCCACTCAAAGCCCACTCAAAGCCCACTCAACTCCTCTATAAGCCCCGACTTACCCTGGACTTGGCCCGGATTTGCCTCCGACTTGCCACGTTGCACCCGTTGTAATGATATAAGAAGAATCCTGGTAATTACCTTCTTAATTTAACCTCCCCAATTCACAATTCGCATCCACCTCTCCCTCCAACACGGTACCCCGTATCTGATAATCTTGAGAAAAAATAGTAAGATTAGCTTTACAGCCAATATCAATTTTTCCACGGTCCGACAATTTCATCACCTGTGCCGGATAAGTAGAAGCCATTCTCAAAGCTTCACCCAGCGGTATTTCTGCTTGTTCCACACAATTTTGCACTGCTTTTAAAAGTGTCAGTTTAGAGCCGGATAATGTGCCGTCCGGCAACGTAAACCGGTCTTCCTTTTTTACATGAACATAAGCACCTTCTTTCACCTCTTCTACTGCGTCTGTGATGAGAAATAATCTTTCCTGCATGATTTTTTTACTGATTTTTAAAGCATTAAAATCCACATGAATTCCATCAGCGATAATGCTCGCATACACATTTTTAGAAAGATAAACAGCGCCTGGTAAACCGGTATCGCGGTGATGAATCGGCGACATTGCATTAAACAAATGGGTTGTTGTAGTAATACCGTTTTCATAACCTGCTACTGCTTCTGCAAAAGTTGCATTGCTGTGTCCCGCAGAAATTACTACGCCATTATCTTTTAATAAATGAATGATTTCCGGATCACACATTTCAGGAGCAAGCGTCATTATTTTCAAAACTCCATTCGCAGCTTTTAATAGCTCTTCTACTTCTTTTCTTTCAGGTCGTTTGATATATTCTTTAATGTGTGCCCCTCGTTTTACCGGATTCAAATATGGTCCTTCAAAGTGCAAACCCAACACAGCAGGATGAGGATTTTCTTTTACCACTTTTATCGCTTCATGAAAAATCTGCATCGAATTGGTCGCTAATGTAACATAAAACCCCGTGGTACCAACCGCTACAAGCGCTTCTGCCATTGCGTTTAATGCTTCTGCAGAAGGCGCATTTGAAAATAAAAATCCGCCGCCGCCATAAATCTGAAGATCAATTAGTCCGGGAGCGATCATACAATTTTTGCAATCAATTTTTTTAATATTTTCTGCAATCAATTCATTGTTCGTGATTTCTTTTATCTGATCATTTTCAATAATCAGCGCCTTTCCTGTAACTTTTTCTTTACCCGTAAAAATGGTTCCATTGACGAAGGCCGTTTGCATAATTTTAATTTGAGAGTTTGAAATTTTTGAGGATTCAAATTAGTGATAAAAAAAATAAGAGGAGAAATTTTTGCAGAGAAAAATTTATTTATAACAATGTTAATCCAAACACACACGGTTTTCTTTTAAATTATCTTTGTCATTTATTCCTGTTGAAAAACAGTAAATCAATTCTCATGAGTCAACAACCTTTCCAGAAATTTATTAACCCGAAAAACAACGCTGCTGTTAAAGAAAAATACAAGCAGGAGAAAAAAAAAGCCAAAAAAGAAAGAGCCATAGCCATTGAAAAGCATTTTGAAGAAAAGCGTGCATCACGAACCAGGGGGTTTGAAAATAAGCCGGAAAACACAACTAATAAGAGGCAAAAATATCCGCGAAGCAAAATAGAAAAGAGCGATAAAACTTCTTTTACAGCCACCGATGAAAAAAAGGATTCACTTGTTGGAGAAATGCCTTTGAATAAATTTATTGCACATTGTGGCATTACATCTCGGCGCGATGCAGTGGCTTTAATAACAGAAGGAAAAGTTTCTGTAAATAAAAAAGTAATCACAGAGCCTGGATTTAAAGTCAATGAAAAAGATGATGTCTTTTATAATGGCAAAAAAATATTCGTGACCAAAAACCTGGTTTATATTTTATTAAATAAACCCAAAGATTATATCACTACAACAGATGATCCGCAGAATAGAAAAACTGTTTTGCAACTCACAAAAAATGCTACCGATCAGCGAATTTATCCTGTCGGAAGACTGGATAGAAATACTTCCGGTGTGCTGCTGTTAACCAATGATGGTGCGCTTACCCAGGAATTAACGCATCCAAGTTTCAATGTAAAAAAAGTATACGAAGTAAAATTGGACAAGCCTTTGACAAAAGCCGATTTTGAGAAAATTTTAAGTGGAATTAAATTAGAAGACGGAGAAATTTTTGCAGATGCTTTAGCCTATGCAGATGCAAAAGACAAGTCAGTCATTGGAATAGAATTGCACAGCGGCAGAAACAGAATTGTTCGGCGAATATTTGAACATTTAGGTTATGATGTAAAAGGTTTGGATCGTGTAATGTATGCCAATCTTACCAAGAAGAACGTTGAACGGGGAAGATGGAGATATCTAAGTGAAAAAGAAATCCGCGCATTAAAATATATGAACAAAGGAAAAAATATCAGCGGTGCCGGAACTAATAAATCTAAAAAAGAAAATAATAAATAAAGATTGTGAAAGGATTTTCGATCATTTTTGAAAACGATGATTTTATTGCAATAAACAAAGAAGCCGGAATGCTTACCATTCCTGACAGGCATGATGAAACGCAATTATCATTGTACAAAATTTTAACTCAGAAGTACGGAAAAGTATTCATTGTTCATCGCCTCGATCGCGACACAAGCGGATTGATTCTTTTTGCAAGGAATGAAGTAACACACAAGTATCTTTCCCAATTGTTTGAACAAAGAAATATTCGGAAGAAATATATGGGAATTGTGCGTGGGAGTATGCCGGAAAAAAAAGGATCAATCAATGAACCGATTGCCGAACATCCGGTGAAAAAAGGAGTGATGACAATCAGCAAAAAAGGAAAACCTTCATTGACGAATTACGAAGTAATTGAAGATTATGGAATTTATTCTTTGGTTCAATTTGAAATTCAAAGTGGCAGAACACACCAGATAAGAGTGCATACAAAATCCGTAGGTCACCCGATTATTTGTGATGAAATTTATGGAGATGGGAAACCAATTTTACTTTCTTCATTCAAAAAAAAATACAAACTGAGTAATAATGAATTAGAAGAAAGACCACTGATAAGCAGGCTGGCATTGCATTCTGCAAGTTTAGGGTTCAAAGATAGACAACAGAAAGAATTTTTTATTGAAGCACCGTTGCCAAAAGATATGAAAGCGATTTTGCAACAATTGAGAAAAATCAGAAAATAAAAAAAGAGGACAATTCTGGTTAAAATAAAATCGTCCTCTTTTGTTTAAAATAAAAATTAAGACAAATCCGGCTGTGGAGTATAACGTAAATAAGGCTTTACCTCCCTTACTCCTTTTGGAAATTTTTTCTTTGCATCTTCTGTATTGATAGCCGGAGAAATAATTACATCTTCACCGCTTTTCCAATCTGCCGGAGTCGATACACTATGATTGGCAGTAAGTTGCAGTGAATCAATCACTCTCAAAACTTCATTAAAATTTCTTCCGGTTGATGCAGGATAAAGAATGATCAGTTTTATTTTTTTATCTGGACCGATAACAAATAAAGAACGAACAGTAGCAGTTGTTGATGCATTTGGGTGAATCATTCCATAAAGATTAGCCACCTTCTTATCTTCATCTGCGATAATCGGAAATTCAACATTGCAATTCTGTGTTTCGTTGATATCTTTTGTCCATCCATGATGCTTGTCCAATGGGTCAACACTTACGGCTATTACTTTTACACCACGTTTTTCAAATTCATTTTGTAATTGTGCTGTCCTTCCCAGTTCTGTTGTGCAAACGGGAGTATAATCTGCAGGATGTGAAAAAATTACACCCCAATGATCGCCAAGGAAATCGTAAAAATTAATTTTCCCCTGGGTGGTTTCCGCTGTAAAATCGGGAGCGGTGTCCCCTAATTGTAAACTCATATTTTTTTATTTTTTTGTAAAAGATTTTGCGAATATAGTAATATCCTATAAAATCAGTAGGGTTTTATTTTATAAATTTGCATTTTGTATTAATTTTTATCTGCCAAACAAAGTAATTGCCACTTGTATGCTTTCAAAAAAAACTCAATACGCTTTTCGCGCTCTTGCTCATCTTGCAGAAAATTATGGAAAAGAGCCGGTGAAAATTTCCAATATTTCTATTCAGCAAAAAATTCCTTTGAAATTTTTAGAACACATTCTCAATGATTTAAAAAAAGCCGATTTGCTCGAAAGTAAAAAAGGAAAGGGTGGGGGGTATGCTTTGAAAATTTCTCCATCAAAAATTAATCTTGCAACTGTTATTCGTGTTATTAATGGCCCAATCGCTTTGTTACCCTGCGTTAGCTTGAATTTTTATGAAAAATGCCGTGACTGTAATGAAGAAAGCTGTGGCATGCGAAAGATGATGTTAATAGCGAGAGACGCAACTTTAAAAGTTCTTGAAAAGAAAACGTTGACCGATATGATTCAGGAATAATGTGCCTGATACACTGTAAATAATTTGCTTTTCAAGTTCTATAGAGAAACGAATAAATACTGCTTTTTTGATTGTATAATTCATGATTTTCCTGAAGCTCTTACTACACTGCCTTTTCCAAACCTGTTTTTTACTTCATCTAAAGTCTTGTACAAAACATTTTTCTTTTCAGAATCATGAAACAAATTGGTTTGTAAGGCATTATTGTTGAAATCGCTGAGTTTAACGCCAAGCAGGCGAACCGGTTTTCCTTTTTTATATAATTTATGAAAAATAGTTTTAGCAACCGGGATAATTTCGTCATCGGCAGAAGTATATGGAATGCTTGTCTGGCGTGATGTTGTCTCAAAATTGGGATACCGCAATTTAATCGTTACGCATCCTGCAACCTTTTCCTCTTTTCTTAATTCAAAACAAATTTTTTCTGTCATACGAACAATTTCACTCATCAGAAAGTCTATGTCTGAAATACTTTCCTCAAATGTATTTTCTTTAGAAATTGATTTTGGTTCATGATATTCTTTGATTGTTGATTCATACGTTCCCTGTGCTTTATACCATAATTCGTTTCCCCATTTCCCTAAAATTTTTTCAAGATTTTCAGCGGTTGTATTATGAATATCACGAATGAATTTTATTTGATGAAATTGAAGGATCTTATTGGTTTGTTCGCCAATGCCAGGAATTTTATTGACTTCAAGCGGCGCTAAAAATTCTTTTTCTTTTCCTAAGGGAACCTGTAAAAATCCATTTGGCTTGGCTTCATTTGTTGCCATTTTTGCCACCATTTTATTTTTTGCAATTCCAAAAGAAATTGGCAATCCTGTTTCGTTCATAATTAATTCGCGCAATTCAATTGTCCATTTTAATGGATGAAAAAACTTTTCCATTCCATGCAGATCAATATAAAACTCGTCAACAGAGGCTTTTTCAAAAAGCGGCGCTTTTGATGCAATGATATTCGTTACCCATTTTGAATACCTGGAATATTCTGAGTAATTTCCTGGTACAACGATTGCCTGCGGACATAGTCTCATCGCGGTTTTCATTGGCATTGCAGAATGTACTCCAAATTTTCTTGCCTCATAAGTACACGTTGTTACAATGCCTCTTTCATTGTGACCGCCAACAATTACCGGCTTGCCTTTTAAAGAAGGATCTTTTAAAATCTCAACAGAAACAAAAAATGAATCGAGATCGAAATGGGCAATTATATTTGATGGAACTGACATTGTGAAATGTAAATTTACCAATTCATTTCTTCACAGATCCTTATAAAGATCTAATAATCCATCAGGCAAATCAACATAAAGTTTTCGGCCTCTTTGATCCACTTTTTCCAGTGAATCTTCATGGATAGGAATCAGGGCTTCTTTGCCATTCATTAAAATAGTGCACAACAATTGATGCGGCTGTTCAATCACTTCAATAATTTCTCCCAAATCTTTTTTATTGCTAACAATGGTAAATCCAAGGAATGAAATAGGAGCCGTGTTTGCCGCAAATTTTTTAAAATCGTTTTCGCTCAGCCACACTTCTTTCTTCAATAAAAAACGGGCGGCTTCTTTTGAAGAAATTTCATCAAGTGAAATTAACATCTCCTGGTCGTTTTTTATTTTTGCAGAGGTAATAAAATAAGGAAGAAATGAATCTGTTTTTTCTTCAATAAAAATCGTTTCTAAATTTTTCAGCGAATTTTTTTTTCCCAGTCTATGCTGCAAAACCAATTGTCCATCCACACCAAAAGTTGCTGCCAGCTTTCCTATTTTGAAATATTGATTCATCCGGCAAAAATAGGAATTTGAATTGTTGTGAGTTTTTTCAAATCAAAATGAAATGTGGGTTCATTTTTCAAATTATGATTCTCTGAAAGACCATAAAAAACCACTAAAAGTGTAAAAAAAAAGTGAACATCCGAAAGATCAGACATTCACTTAGCTATGAAAAAAGGACCATTACTCTAAACTCCCATATAGTCGCGCAAGAGGTTACTTGCCGAAAATGTTTGTAATTTTTTTAATGCTTTATCTTTTATTTGACGAACCCTTTCTCTTGTAAGTCCGTATCTTAAACCTAGATCCTCAAGGCTCATCGGCTCATCGAGACCAATTCCATAGAAGAAACAAATCACTTCTTTTTGCCGCGGAGTTAATAAAGTTAATGAACGCTGGATCTCCTGGCGCAATGAGTCATTAAACATGATTTGTTTATCGGCGCTGTCTGCATTTCCATTGATAAGCACATCAATCAACGTACTTTCTTCTCCTTCGCCCAACGGTGAATCCATGCTTACATGACGTGCTGCAACGCTCATCGTTGCTGCTATTTCATCAATTTCAATTTCCAGAACATCTGCTAATTCTTCTGTGGTTGGAGTACGTTCAAATTGCTGTTCGAGTTGCGAATAAGCGCGACTGATTCTGCTTGTTAATCCGACTTTGTTGACTGGTAGTCTTACAATACGTGATTGTTCTGCTATAGCCTGCATAATGCTTTGGCGAATCCACCAGACCGCATAAGAAATAAATTTAAATCCTCGGGTTTCATCAAATTTATGGGCGGCTCTTATCAAACCAAGGTTTCCTTCGTTGATCAGATCTGGAAGAGTAAGTCCCTGGTTTTGGTATTGTTTGGCAACAGAAACGACGAAACGCAAATTAGCTTTGGTTAATTTGTCAAGAGCTTTTTGATCGCCATCTTTGATAAGCTTAGCAAGTTCTACTTCTTCTTCAGCAGTGATCATATCAACTCTTCCAATTTCCTGCAGATACTTTTCCAAACTCTCACTCTCACGATTAGTAATAGATTTTGAAATCTTTAAAGAACGCATACTCATAGAGGTAATTTTAAAAATTAAGAAGATGTTAGCCGGTCTTCAAAATGTTATTTTCATAACAAACGTAATTTAATACACTTTAAGTATGTTTTAAAAAAAATATTATTTGTTTTTCTCACCTGAAAATATTTTTTCAGTATAAAATAATTTTTTTTTCAGATAAATTACTAAAAAAAAAGATAAATTTTGTTGGTTAGTTAATTTATTTTCTATTATTGCAGATAATGTCTTTAAAAATCGCGATGAGTAAGAAAATAAAATATACTGTTGAATACCCTGTGAGATGTTCTCCGGCGATTCTGTATGAATTTCTTTCCACTTCTTCAGGTTTGCAGGAATGGTTTGCCGATAAAGTGGAAGATGAAAACGGATTATTTACGTTTTCATGGTCTGGCTCTGCCGAAGAAGCACAGGTATTAGAAATGGAGGAAAACAGGATGGTAAGATTTCATTGGGTTGATTCTCCAAAAGATGAATTTTTTGAATTCAGCATTGAAAGATCTGAGGTTACCAATCAAACTATTTTGGTGATTCATGATTTTGCTGAAAAGAAAGATATCAAAGACCAAAGCCAGCTTTGGGAAACACAGGTGAAAGAATTATTTCATCGCCTGGGAAGTTGATTTCTTTTTCCAATAAAATTTTGGCTTTTAACTATTAAGCATTTTATTTCTATAGATGCTTCTCTTTTTTATTTGAAAATCATTTTCTTTTACCTTATTTCAAAAACTGAAATTGCTATTGTTTTGCAAAATTCCTCTTCAGTTTTTAATAGTTCTGTTTCAAAATACGAAAGGTGTATTTTTGCCACAATGCTTTTTTCGAAGAGAAAAAGTGTAAACGCTCCATCATTTTTAGATGTTTAAAAAACTCGACAAACTTATACTTAAAGCTTTTGTAGGGCCTTTTGCCGCCACTTTTTTTATCACACTGTTTGTATTTATGATGCAGATATTGTGGAAATATATTGATGACCTGGTAGGAAAAGGTTTAGACCTGCTGACCTTGACAGAATTTTTAATTTATGCGAGTGCCACTTTGGTAACACTTGCTATGCCGATCGCTATTCTTCTTTCTTCCATCATGACCTTTGGAAAATTGGGTGAAAATTTTGAACTCGTAGCGATCAAATCTTCCGGCATTTCTTTGCTTCGTTTTATGAGGCCACTTCTTTTTGTAACGATTTTTCTTTCAGGAATTGCATTTTTATTTGCCAATTATATAGCTCCTGTTGCGAATTTAAAATTTGCTGTGATTTATCATGATATTTATGAAAAGAGCCCTGCATTTGATTTGAAAGACGGAGTTTTTTATAATGGTTTTCGCGGATTTTCAATTAAAGTAGATAAAAAGGATAATGACAGAAGCACGTTGCATCATGTGCTGATATATGAACAGTCAAACGGGGTTCAGGATAATACGATCATTTCCGAAAGCGGAATCATGTCCATGAGCAACGACAAAAAGTTTCTTCAATTCCGCCTGATGAACGGAAACCGGTATGAAGAAAACGGAACATTTAATTCTAAACAAAATGAATTTATTCAACTTGGTTTTAAAGAATACAACAAACTTTTTGATCTGAGCCAATTGAATCTGCAGAAAACATCGGATAGTCTTTTTATGAATAACATCCGGATGAAGACAATGCGCCAGTTGAATGTTGATCTTGATTCCTTAAAAAAAGTTCCTGATTCTCTTTATAAAAGAAATCAATCACTTCTTGCTTCTTATGTGAAGTATTCTAAATTTAAAGATAGTATTCCTGGAAAAAAAGAAGTTGCTGTTTTAAAGCAAACAGAAGTGATAAAAGAAAAAAAGCCTTCAAAAAAAATTACTTCATTTGATTCATTGATACCTGATAGTTTAAAAACTATTGTGTATGATCAAACGATAGCCGATGTAAGTAATGCCAGAAATGTGATACAAATGGCAAGTGTTGATTACAAAAGTCAGAATGATGATTTTACATCCCATGAAATTGAATGGCATAAAAAATTATCACTTTCCATTGCGTGTTTGGTCTTGTTTTTTATTGGTGCTCCGCTTGGTTCTATTATTCGAAAAGGTGGATTGGGCATGCCTTTGGTGATGGCTTTATTGTTCTTTATGATCTTTTATTTATTAAACATTTTCGGAGAAAAATTTACAAAAGATCATGTTCTTGTTCCGATAATCGGAATGTGGTTGCCGGTAATTGTTCTTACTCCTGTCGGATTTTTTCTTACTTATAAAGCGATGCACGATTCGCAATTATTCAATAAAGAATATTATTATCGTTTTTTCAAAAATATAAGAACAGCAATTCAAACACTTTTTGGTACTTTTAACCCAAACCAAAAAAGTTTGAATTAAAACTAATATTATGGAGAAATTTAAAAAAACAGATCGTCGTGATTTTATTAAAACAACTGTAAAAGGTGGTCTCATTGCTTCAGTTGGAATTTCATCTTTTGGCTCTATTTTGGAATCTTGCTCTTCGTCAAAAAATGTTTCAAAACATTTTGTAAAAACGGGTTTTGATCAGATTCCATTGCCTTATAATTATGATGCTTTGGAAAATGTTATTGATGCAAAAACGATGGAAATTCATTATACAAAGCATGCTGCCGGATATTCAAAAAATCTGAAAGAAGCCGCGCAGGCAGAAGGCGCAGAAGGAAAATCCGTTGAAGAAATTTTAGCACAACTTTCAAAATATTCTGTAAAGATGCGAAACAACGCCGGGGGGCATTATAATCATGAAATGTTTTGGCAATGTATGCGCAAACCCCAGGAAAATAATTTGCCAGAGAAAAAATTAAGTGAAGCGATCAACAGCCAGTTTGGTTCTTTCGATCATTTTAAAAACCTTTTTAACGAAGCTGCAAAAACCCGTTTTGGAAGTGGATGGGTCTGGCTTTACGCTGATAATAAAACTTTAAAAATTGGTTCTACTCCAAATCAGGATAATCCATTAATGAGTGTTAGTGATATTAAAGGATTTCCGCTTTTAGGTCTTGATGTCTGGGAACACGCTTATTATTTAAAATACCAAAATAAAAGAGCAGATTACGTTGACAACTGGTGGAAAGTGGTTAACTGGAAGTATGTTTCAGACAGATTTGAATCACTGGTTTAAAAACTCCTGTTTCCTAAAATAGACTCAGCCTTTGCAGTAGAAGCACCCGATTTGATGCAACTAAAACAAAGGCTGATAAATTGAAAAGCAATCTGTTGCAAATGTAAAGAATCCGAACTCACAAAACCAAATATTTTATGAGGATTTTTTACGATTTCAGTTAAAATTTTTTGTTACACTTATCCCTCCAAAAAGATTTATATTCGCCCAATTTACTTTATAAAAAATTCAGATTTGATATGGAAGAATGGAAAGACTACCAGGGAAAAAATAAAGACAGATTTTTGAATGAGATGATGGAATTACTGAGAATTCCATCTGTTAGCGCAAAAAAAGAACATAGAGAAGATATGACAAAATGCGCAGAAGCTGTGAAGGCAAGTTTTCTTAATTCCGGAGCTGACAGAGCTGAGGTGATGCAAACTGAAGGATTTCCTGTTGTATTTGCAGAAAAGATCATTGATAAAAATAAACCGACTGTTCTTGTGTATGGGCATTACGATGTTCAGCCGGCAGAGCCACTGGAACTCTGGCACAGCAATCCTTTTGAACCGGTTATAAAAGATGGAAAAGTTTTTGCGCGTGGATCTGCGGATGATAAGGGACAGTTTTTTATGCATGTAAAAGCATTGGAAATGATGGTAAAAACAAATACCATGTTTACCAATATCAAATTTTTAATAGAAGGAGAAGAAGAAGTTGGATCGCCAAATCTTGGAAAATTTGTTGAACAAAATAAAGAACTCCTAAAAGCGGATGTAATATTAATCAGCGATAGTTCTATGATCAGTTTGGAAACCCCTTCACTTGATATTGGCGTTCGGGGTTTATCATATATTGAAGTGGAGGTTACCGGTCCTGAAAGAGATTTGCATAGCGGAACTTATGGCGGTTCTGTGGCCAATCCGATTACAGTTTTAGCAAAAATGATTGCAAGTTGTCATGATGAAAATAATCATATTACCATTCCTGGTTTTTATGATGATGTTTTGCAAGTCTCGGATAAAGAAAGAGCCTTGCTGAATGAAGCACCTTTTGATGAAAATGCTTTTAAAAATGAGACGGGCGCAAAAGAATTGGTTGGCGAAAAAGGGTATACAACAAATGAGAGGACTGGCATCAGGCCTACATTAGAAGTGAATGGCATCTGGGGCGGATATATGGGCGAAGGAGCGAAAACAGTTTTGCCATCCAAAGCAACGGCAAAGATTTCTGCAAGATTAGTTCCTGATCAAAGCTCCGATAAAATGACCCAAAAATTAATCGATTATTTCACCTCCATTGCTCCATCTTCAGTTACTGTAAAAGCGTTTGAACATCATGGCGGTGAGCCTTATCTTACACCAATTGACAGTAAAGGATATAAAGCGGCAACAAGAGCTATAGAAACAACTTTTGGAAAAACGCCTGTTCCGTTGCGGGGTGGTGGAAGCATTCCTATCTGTAGCATTTTGGAAAAAGAATTAGGTATAAAAATCATTTTTATGGGCTTCGGATTGGACAGTGATAATCTCCATTCTCCAAATGAAAAATATGGAATTGTGAATTTTAATAAAGGAATTGAAACGATTCCTTATTTCCATAAATATTTTGCTGAGCTATCAGAAAATGAATGATTTTTTGCGAAGCCTTGAAATTCTTTTATTCCTTTAAAAATGGATTGTCTTTTATTTCAGCCCCAATAGTGGTAGGAGAACCATGGCCGGGATAAACTTTTGTATCAGCCGGAAGCGGGAAAAGCTTTTCCTTAATATTCTTAATGAGATCCTCATGATTTCCAAATGGCAAATCAGTTCGGCCAATGCTATTTTGAAATAATACATCGCCTCCAATAATAAAATGTTGTTTTTTGCAATAAAAACAAATGCTTCCAGGTGAATGACCCGGTGCATGTATCACCTGCAATTGATCTTCTCTCAAATCGACAATATCTCCTTCTTTTAAATAGATCAATTCTCCCCGGTAATTTTCAAACGGAAGGTTGAACATCAATCCGGAGGCAGGCGCCATGTCAAGAATTTGTTTTTCCAGTAAATGAGCATTTAACGTTAATTTATATTCTTCTGCAATAAATTTATTGCCAAATACATGATCGAGGTGGCAATGAGTATTTAATAAGATTTTGGGCTTTAATTTGTGAAGTGTTATAAAAGATTTTAGCTCTTCCTTTTCGGCGTCAAAATAACATCCCGGATCAATGATGATACATTCATTTTGTTCATTAAAAAGAACATATGTATTTTCCTGAACCGGATTGAATGTAAAAGTTTTAATTTGAAACATAATGCAATATGGGTTCTATAAATTCATTTTCCTGATAACTACGAAACGTTTAATTTTAGGGCGACTATAATGTAAAGCACATGCAAGATCAGAAGAAACCAAAGTTCAAAAAAATATTTCTCTTTTTTCTTTTTCTAACAACAGTGGGTTTGGTAAATGCACAAGTGAGCACTGTGCAATTTGGTAAAAACCGTGTTCAGTATAAGAAATTTAAATGGAAATATTACCAGACACAAAATTTCAACTCTTATTTTAACCAGGACGGGCAGGATCTTGCAAAATATGTGGCGCAGGTAGCAGAACAAGAACTTCCGGGCATTGAGAAATTTGTTGAATTTAGTTTGCAACGCCGGGCGAATATTGTCATTTACAATACATTTAATGATATGAAGCAAAGCAACATCGGCCTTGGGCAGGATTGGCAAAATGCAGGCGGTGTTACAAAACTCGTGAACAATAAAATGATTGTTTATTTCAATGGAAATCATGCTGATCTCAGAAGACAAATCCGTGAAGGCATTGCAGGAATTTTAGTTCAGAACATTTTATTTGGCGAAGATCTTGGAGAAGTAGCGGGCAATGCTGCTTTGCTTGATCTTCCACAATGGCTCATTGATGGTTATGTTGCTTATGTCGGCCAAAACTGGAGCACACAACTGGACGATGATCTGAAAAACGCAATGCTCAGTGGAAATTATACCAACTTTTATCAACTTGCTTTTGATAAACCTTTGCTGGCCGGACATGCTTTCTGGTATTATATTGAAGAAAAATATAAAAAAGAAAATACGTCCTATTTATTTTACCTCGCAAGAGTTTATAAAAGTTTGAAACGCGCTACACAGGAAGTTACCAAGAAAAGAAAATTCAAAGATGTACTTTCAGATTTTATGCAGTATGAGGAAGAAAAATATGAAAATGATATTTCGCGCAGAAAAAATTATCCAAAAGGAAGCGAGATCACAGAATATACTGTTGGAAAAAGAGTAAATTATTTTCATTTTAATGTAAATCCAAATAAGCGAAATGGCGATTTTGCAGTAGTTCAGTATAAAAAAGGGCAATATAAATTGATTTTGAATGAAGATGGGGAAGACAAGGTTTTATTAAAATTTGGAGTGAAAACAAAACAGGATGAAGTAAATCCAAATTATCCAATGATGGCCTGGGATCCGAAAGGAACAAGGCTCTCAGTGCTTTATGAAGAAGAAGGAAGGATTAAGCTTTTTGTGTATGATGTTATTACAAAGGTAAAACCTTACAAAAGAGATCTGACCAATCTTTTCGATCAGGTTCAGGATATGAAATATATGAGTACCAGTCAAACGTTGCTTTTCAGCGCGGTAAAAAATGGCCATTCAGATATTTACACTTATGATATTGAAAATGAAAAATTGAAGCAGGTTACAGATGATGTTTATGATGACCTGGATCCTTCTTATGTTGCTTTTCCGAATAAACAAGGAATTATTTTTTCAAGTGATCGTCCGTCTGCTGGGGCAAAAGGCTCAGACACTTCTTTGCTGAATAACCGTTATAATATCTTTCTCGTTACTGATTTCAACACGAATAAAGCCGGGCTTAATCAAATCACACAGCTTACTAATTTGAAATTTGGCGAAGCTCGTTATCCGACTCAATACAGCAACACTACATTCACTTTTATTTCTGATCTTAATGGAATTGGAAACAGGTATGCCGGGTATTTTACAAGTACCAAAGCGGGTTTGGATACATTAGTCATCATCAGCGATGAGATTATGCGTAATCCTACGTTACACGAGATTGATTCAACTTTAAAGGTTTACAAGAAACAAGATGTTGATTCTATCGCGGTAGTCTCTATTACAAACGATTCTGCTTATATATTCCCATTAACCAACTATGCAAGCAGCATTTTGGAAACAAGAGAAGCCGGTGAAAACCACCAGGTTAGTGAGGTGACTCAACAAAGCGATGATAAAATTCTTTATAAATTAAAGATTGATGAAAATGCATTAACAAGAAGAAATGTTTCTGCCAGGTCTACCGCTTACATGAAAAGTCTGATGGAAAAAAGCAGGATATCCGGAGGAGAGGAAATTCAGGCACCGCCACAGGTTTCTCAACAGGAAGATATTTTTCAGCATGAATTTAAAGTTGAAAAGAAGGATAGTGCGCAGATGGCAGAGCTAAATAATGCAACGCCCGTCGACGAATCGACTGTATTGTCAACGGCTAGATTATATCCATACAAGCCGAAAAAGTTTGCAGCGGATTATGTAATTGCAGGCTTTAATAATAATGTTTTGGGAACGAGGTATCAGATTTACCAGGGTGGTGCAGGTCCTGTCACTCTATCATCCAATAATGGATTAAATGGAATTATCAATCTTGGAACTGCCGACATTATGGAAGATATTAAAGTTTCAGGCGGTTTCAGGCTTTCTACGAATTTGAAAGACAACGACTGGTTGTTTCAGTTTTCTAACCTGACAAGAAGAGTAGATTGGGGATTGATGTATTATCGCAACGTGCAGCAGGTTGGTTTTACAAGCGGTACCAGTGTTTATCCCGGAAAGATTTATTCAAATCTTTACCAAGGAAGCATTTCCTATCCTTTCGATGAAGTAAGAAGTGTTCGACTGAATGCAGGAGTAAGAAGAGATAATGTTGTCATCAGCGGCATAGATCAGCTTTCTCTTTCTGCTACCGCGCCATCTACAACTTATGGCTTAATGCATTTGGAATATGTTTATGATAATACATTAAACCCGGTTCAGAATATTTGGGATGGTATCAGGTATAAAGCTTACATCGATTTTAATACACAGCTCAACAATAAAACCACAGAAGCGAAAAATACTTTCAATTTTGGTTTTGATGCAAGAGCTTATTATCCGATTTACCGCAACTTTATATGGGCAGGAAGGGTAGCGGGCGATTTTAGCTGGGGAACTCAAAAAATGATTTATTACCTAGGTGGAATCGACAACTGGTTTATGTTTGGCAACAATGAAAAAATCAAAAATGGTCAAACTACTTATCGTTATTTCAACCCTGCCAATCATCCTGCACCTGACCAGGATTATGCTTTTCAATCTCTGGCAGTGAATTTACGTGGGTTTATTCAAAATGCGGCAAATGGAAATAATTCAACAGTCATCAACAGTGAATTCAGGTTACCAGTATTTACTACTTTTTTCAGTAAACCGATCAATAATGCCTTTGTAAGAAACTTCCAATTGATACAATTCATCGATCTTGGAAGTGCATGGAATGGGGCTTATGATAAGATCGGAAGACCGTTTATCACTTACCAGGACCCTCAATCGGTTGTTACAGTTAAAATACAAGCTCCCGGTATAGGGCCGTTTTTAGGTGGCTATGGCTTTGGGGCAAGAAGTACATTGCTTGGTTATTTTTTAAAGTTTGATGCAGGCTGGCCAATGAATGGATTCTTCCGTGGCAAACCAATTTTATATTTTAGCATGGGAGTGGATTTTTAAAAATGGTATTAAAAAATAAAATACAAATTGTAAATATTGCTTTGTTCACCGGATATTGCGCAAATGACTCTATGTAAATCTTAATTGATGTTTTCTAAATTTTTCAAAAACATTCTTTTCATTGCTATTGTGTTTTCCGGCTGTTCACAACCAAAAAAATATAGCAAGCCCACAATTGATATTAAAACTTATTTTGGAGATATCATTGTTGAATTATATCCTGAAAAAGCACCAAAAACTGTTGCTGCATTTCTTTCTTATGTGGATTCCGGTTACTATAAAAATACTTCTTTTTACCGGGTTTTAAAAAAAGAAGACCAGTCGATGAATATTGCCAAAACACAATTGATACAAGGCGGACTTTGGCAAACAAATTTTAAAAAACAACAAAAAATTCCGGGAATTCCATTGGAAACTACTCAGCAAACAGGCATTCTTCACCAGGAAGGAGTGATTTCTTTAGCAAGAAATGAAGATCCCAACAGTGGAAATACAGAATTTTTTATTTGTATGGATAATGAACCTGATTATGATTATGGCGGCGAGGCAAGCCCTGATAAAAAAGGATATGTAACTTTCGGAAGAGTGATCGATGGAATGAAGTATGTAAAACAAATTCACGAACAACCTGATTATGAAACGAATTTCAAGCCGCCCATTAAAATTATCAATATTGTCAGGTTGAATTAAATACCTTAGTTCCAGAAACTCTTCAAACGCTCCAAAATATTTAATGCCTGATAAATTCTTTCATTCTACATTTGCAGTTATTTTTATAGTAGCAATGCCAAAACCAATTGTATTGTAATAACAATAAAGTAAAAGCGTGAAGAAAAATTTTAATAAGGCTACACCGGTTGGTTTGATTATTGCGTTAGGAATCGTTTACGGAGATATCGGTACTTCGCCGCTTTATGTAATCAATGCCATTATCAGGGATAAAGTAATAACGCCGGACCTGATTCTTGGGGGGCTTTCCTGCATCATCTGGACACTTACTTTACAGACAACCATAAAATATATTACCCTTACTCTACAAGCAGATAACAATGGTGAAGGCGGCATATTCTCTTTGTATGCTTTAATTCGCCGGCAAAAAAAATGGCTGGTTTTTCCCGCAATGATAGGGGGAGCTTCTATCCTGGCCGATGGAATGATTACGCCACCAATTACCGTTACATCTGCTGTTGAGGGTTTGAAGCAAATACCTTTTTTTAGCAATATCAGCGGAACAGCAATAATATATATTGTAATTGTAATTTTAATAGCACTGTTCTTTTCGCAGCAATTTGGAACGGCGAAAATCGGTAAACTTTTCGGCCCAATTATGTTTTTTTGGTTCATGATGCTGATGGTTTTAGGCGCTATGCATCTTTTTGATAATCTTAATATTTTCAAAGCACTCAACCCGTATTATGCAATAAAATTATTAGCGATTTATCCAAATGGATTTTTTATTCTCGGTGCAGTTTTTCTCTGCACTACAGGAGCCGAGGCCCTTTACAGCGATCTTGGCCATTGCGGAAGAGGAAATATCCGTGTTTCATGGATCTATGTAAAAATCGCTTTGATCATCAATTATCTCGGACAAGGCGCTTGGATACTGGCGAATTTTAAAGGACAAACTTTTACTACCGCGATGATTGATAATGGATTCAATCCCTTTTACGGAATTATGCCGGATAGTTTTAAGATCATTGGTTTGGCTATCGCTACTATTGCGGCTATCATTGCAAGCCAGGCGCTTATCAGCGGTTCTTTTACATTGATCAGCGAAAGTATCCGGTTGAATTTATGGCCAAAAATGAAAATAAATTACCCAACAGAAGAGCGCGGGCAATTATATATTCCGGGAATTAATACCCTCTTGCTCGTTGGCTGTCTTGGTATCGTCATTTATTTTCAAACATCTTCCAACATGGAAGGCGCTTATGGACTTGCCATTACTTTATGTATGTTGGCCACTTCTATTTTATTTGCCAATTTTTTAATTTCGAGGCGTACCCCCCGGATTTTAGTCTACCTCTACCTTGCTGTATATCTTACTATTGAACTGAGCTTTTTAATCGCCAATCTTGTCGACAAATTCCCGCATGGAGGCTTTGTAACTCTTATTATTGGCGGCTGTTTATTCACAGTAATGTATGTATGGTTCAGAGCACGAAAAATTAAAAACCGCTATGTAGAGTTTGTGCGACTCGACCAATATTTGCCAACCATCCAGGAGCTTAGTAATGATTTGAGTATTCCTAAATATGCAACCCACCTGGTTTACCTCACGAGCGCTAATAACCCTAAAGAAATTGAACATAAGATCGTTTATTCTATCTTAAACCGAAAACCAAAGCGCGCAGATATTTATTGGTTTGTTCATGTGGATACACAGGATGATCCTTATATTGCTGATTATACAGTCGATACGATTGTGCCGAATGAAGTGATAAGAATTGAATTGAGATTGGGTTTCCGCATGGAACCGCGCATCAATCTGATGTTTAGAAAAGTAGTTCAGGATATGGTAGCCGACAAAGAAGTAAACATTACCAGCCGTTATGAAAGCCTTCAGAAAAATAATGTCGTTGGCGATTTTCAATTTATTGTACTGGAAAAATTCTTATCACAGGACAATGAATTACCGTTTTTTGAAAAACTTGTAATGAAACTATATTTCTGGATCAAAAAAATAAGCTTAAGTGAAGAAAGAGGTTTTGGACTTGAACAAAGCAATGTTACTGTTGAAAAATTCCCACTGATCGTAGCTCCCGTTCGGAAGTTAAAATTAAAACGTGTTTTTTTAGATGAGGAAGGAGAGATTTAGAAGTAACAAGTGTTAGCGGAATTGGAATTGACAACTAAAAACTATGAAAGAACCAGGAAATAAAGTTTCAACCGCGAGAAAAATTTATAGAATTACCATTGTTGGTACATTAATTTATTGCGGAATTGGAATTGCTCTTTATCATTTGCAGGAAAAGTTTTTATTTCACACCGCACCATTGCCTCCTGATTTTCAATTCAAATTTTCCATCCCATTCAAAGAAGTAAATATTCCTATGAATAAGACGGATACTTTGAATTTGATTCAGTTTTTTCCTTCAGACTCAGTTCCAAAGGGCGTTGTGCTTTATTTTCATGGAAACGGTGGAAATGTAATAAGATATGAAAGAGTCGTAAATAATTTTACAAAACAAGGTTATGAAATATGGATTCCTGATTATCCAGGTTATGGAAAAACAACAGGAAAACTCACCGAAGAAAATTTGTATGCCCAGGCAAAAGAAGTTTATAAACTTGCTCATTCCAGGTTTTCTGCAGATAGTATCATTCTTTATGGAAGATCGTTAGGTTCTGGTTTGGCTTCTTATGTCGCGGCAAAAGAAGATTGTAAAAGATTGATTTTAGAAACACCTTTTTATAGTATTCCCAATTTATTCAGCCATTACGCACCCATTTATCCAACAAGCAGAATGTCTCATTTTAAATTTCCTGTTGGCGAATATTTGAAAGACGTAAAAGAGCCGGTTACTATTTTTCATGGCACTTCTGATAATATTATTCCTTATCGTTTGGCAGAAAAACTGAAGAAAGTTTTAAAACCCGGGGACGAATTTATTACTATTAAAAATGGGGGACATAATAACCTGAATGATTTTCCTCTTTATCATTCAAAACTTGATTCTATTTTAGAAAAATGAAATTAGGAATCAGGTTATTTGTTGGCATTTCTGCCCACAAAAATGATTTGTTCTTCTTTCAGCAACGGCAATCCTTTAAATCGCAAGATAACATTGGCAACAGTTGCAACATCTTTTTCACAATAAATTGAAATTCGATCCAGGTTTTTTTCTTTCCAGTAAACCTCACCAACATGGCTTCCGTCAATATCGTCTTTTGGCGATGGAACTCCTAAAACAGCTGCCAGCAATTTTAAAGAAGTATAATGTTTATAATCCCCAAAACGCCATAAATGCAGTGTGTCCAGGACAGGAGTATCCCATGGTTTCATGTTTTGAAAATCAATGAAAGAAGGAATTGGAATCTCATTAATCAACATTCTTCTGCATAAAAAAGGAATGTCAAATTCCTTGATATTGTGGCCGGTAAAAACCCAGTTATGATTGATATGCAATTGTTTCAGTGTAGCGGCAAATTCATTTAAAAGCTCTTTTTCATTTTCAGAACACAAAGATTTTATTCTGAATTGCAATGAATCAGGATGATTATTTTCTTTTTTAAAATAGCCGAAGCTAATGCAGGCAATTTTTGCGAACTCAGCCAGGATAGCAGCTCTCATTGGATAAAAATCTTCAGCAGTAGTTTCCGGCGGAAGATGCCTGCTGATTTTTTCTGTCCATAATTCTTTCCATTCATCATTCAATAATTGAAAGTGTTCTTTTTCTGAAACAGTTTCAATATCTATCACAAATAAATTCTCAAGAGCTATTTGGTTCATCAAATTTTCTGTTTGTTAGGTTTAAATTTATATCGAAAACAATTATTGAGCAATTCAACGTTTGGCAGCATATTCATCTTCTGTCATAAAACATTTTGTTGCAGAAGGAAGAAATTTTCCAAATAAATCCATGAACCCTTTTTTTCTGAAACAATTCCAAACTTATTCCTTTTAGCAACATATCAGAAACCTAAAAACATATCTTTTATCCACCGGAAGCCACTAAATTATTTCAATCATAATGAAATAATTTAATAATTTGAAAGCTGTGATGTAAAGTTAAAAAGATCAGTGCTAAATATTCAATAATAATGTTCGCTCAATCTTTGCAATCGTATAAAGTAAAAACTTCCGCTGGACTAGTGCGGAAGTTTTTAATTATTTAATCCTGTTGGTTTTGGATTTCTCTTCAGGGTTAAACTTTTAAAGCCGTTTAAATGGCTTGGTTTTTCATTAGGATCTATATTTTTCAAAAATATTGAATTCAAAAAAAAGAAGTTGATTGATATCGGACTCTTTGGTTTTTCCTGGATTGGGAACGATTTTCAAGGGATTTGGATTGGCGATTAATGTTTATAAACACCAATCAACTTCTGAGACAAAGATAGATAGCTGAGTTGCGGTGTACAATAGCGTTACTGCTATTTTTTTCAATTATTGAATTTACTATTGCGATAGTAAATTAACGAAAAGTATAATTCGTATAATTACTCTTTTAATTATATCGTCAGTTGAACGGGACGAGTTAACTTTACATCAAATATGCTCAAATTCATTTACTACTTATTTTTTATTGCCGTTATGTCTCAATCAGAAGCTCAATCACATAAAAGTCCTGTTATTGCAGATGGCGCAAAATTGCACCTGGTTTCTGACAAGTTTAGTTTTACAGAAGGCCCCGCTACGGATAAAGATGGCAATGTTTTTTTTACTGATCAGCCCAATAATAAGATATGGAAATATTCTACTGATGGAAAACTTTCCCTGTTTATGTCAGATGCAGGCCGCTCTAACGGAATGTATTTTGACAATAATGGAAACCTGATCAGTTGCGCTGATGAACACGATCAATTGTGGTCCATAAGGGCTGATAAGAAAGTTACTGTTTTAGTGAAAGATTTTCATGGGCATCTTTTGAATGGCCCAAATGATGTTTTTGTTACTCCTGCTGGTTTTATTTACTTCACAGATCCATATTATCAACGTACCTACTGGAAAAGAAAATCTCCGGATATTGAAGGGCAGAAAGTGTATTTTTTAAAGAAGATAAATGATCCGGTTGTTGTAATCGATGATCTTCAAAAACCAAATGGAATCATTGGTACACCGGATGGAAAATACTTATACGTAGCCGATATCGAAGGAAATAAAACTTTTAAATACACGATTGAAAAGGACGGAAATTTGAAAGATAAAACTTTGTTTACTGCGCAAGGTTCTGATGGAATGACAATTGATCATCAGGGAAATATTTATCTGACAGGAAATGGCGTGACCGTTTATAATTCTGAAGGAAAACAAATTGAACATATTGACATTCCCGCAGATTGGACGGGCAATATCACCTTTGGCGGGAAAGACAGGAATGTTTTATTCATCACTGCTTCACAAAAAGTATATACTTTACAAATGAAAGTGAGGGGAGTGAGATAGATTCGTTAATTCGTTTATTTACTTTAAAAAAATCAGTACTTCCTTTTCGTTCCAAATTTTTTCGCAATCATAAAGCTTACATTTCCTGTAGGTAAAAAATATTCTTTATGAGAAATTGCACTTCCAGCATATAAAGCGTTTCCCATCAGAGAAGCTGAAATGCACCAGGATTCACAATTGTAGCCAATTGCAGCTTTATAATCACCGGCAGGCAAAATTTTTGTAACTGTATTTTTAATAATTCCGGTTGACTCTGCAGAAATATTTACATTCAAACTTGCAATGGCTGATCCAGTAATAAAAAAATGTTTTCCCATTACAAATGTATACGCATATCCAATTCCGGGTCCGATGCCAAAAAACTGGATTTTGTCAATTCCTGCCTGAATATAATCAGGGCTGGCACCTGACGGAACTAGCGTGCTGTCGCCTCTTACCACCCCATAATGGATTTCGGCGCCATATAAAAATGATCCTGCTGATTTTATTTGCCAGTCTCTTTGTGAAAAAGCGGCTTTGTAAGAAAACCTATCCGAATTGGTTAAATGATAAGCAGAAACACCAAGCACATTTCTTTGAAGATCAGGACGCAAATAGTAATCAGTAAGAGTAAGGCCATTAAAATCTTCTGGATCAAGATAATATCCATTCAGAAAAGCACCGGTCGCATCAATCGCCCATTTTTTAGGGTAAATATGCAATTGCAGATCAATACCTTTTGTTTTTCCTTTTCCATTTTCAGGATTTAAGAAATTGAATCCATAAGCAAGATTTAACGTAACTGCTTTATAAGTAAAACCAAGTCCCAATCCGAGTTTCAAATTGGTTCTATAATTCAGATCTTCTTTTCCGTTGGATGAAATAGTAAAAGGAGCGAATTTGCTTCTTAAATAAATTCTCAAAATAAATTGCTGTGGATATTGAATGTAATAACCATTGCTGATCGTAAAGGAATTTTTTAATGAATCAGAGAATCTGGTACTATACAAATCAGAACTGTCTGCAACATATTGAGGCTTTTTGATTGAAACAGGATTATGTACGGTATCATTGATTGAAATTGGTTGTTGTACAGTATCGGTTATTGTTGTATCCCCATTTTGATTGGAAGTTGAATAACCAGGTACTGAATCTTTTTTAATAAAAGAGGTGTCTTGCGAATTGGCTTTTGAAATTATCCCGAAAAGAAAAACCAGGATAAATAAAAAAGCCTTGTGGTTGTTCTTCATTGTAAAACGATTAGAATTATAATCATTTACTCAAACATTATACCCTTTTATTATTTCTCATATAATGATCTGTGTTTTAAGTGGTTATACTTATTTTCATTTCTTTTCTTTATGTTTTAAAGTAAGGGCAGCAAAAAAGTTGATTTTTATTTTCTATTTCTAATGATCTGCTTAAAATTTTTCAAAAAAATCTTTTATATCATACAGTTTTCCCTGGTAATTTCCATTTCGGTTCGTATGGATTTTATCTCCGGAAAAGGATAGTTTTAGCCAATTAAATTTTCCCTTTTCAAAATCAAAGTTGAAACTATTGTCTTCAAATAATTCAATTGGATCAACAGGGTTTCCATATACTCTGCAAGTAATTTCGAAAACAGTAGAAGGTGTTACAAAGTTTACAGGACGTGCCAAAGGCAGAATAGAGTTAGCTTTTATGAACATCGGAATTTCACTCAGTGACATATTGATGAGATATGTTTTCCCTCCTTCATATTTTTTATTATTATTAAAATCATACCAGGTTCCTTCCGGTAAATAAACCTGGCGCGACACTGCGCTGTCAATAAATGGCGCGCATAAAATACTTTCACCCATCATATATTCATTGTCAATTCTCCAAACGTTTTTATCGTCAGGATAATCAAGAACCAATGCGCGAAACGGTGGTGTTCCATCAAAATGATATTTTGCAAATGCAGAATATAAATAAGGCAGAAGGCTCATGCGCAAATCAATTAATTTTTTTGCAGAAGCTTCCAGTTCTTGTGCATTAGGCAACATTTCGTGGTTTACGTTTTTTTCAGTATTGTATTGCAACCATGGGGGAAGATCTAAATACCAGCAATTGGCAACCATGTGCGACGACATCAAAGTGGTTTGCATTCTGCGGATCAATTCAGAATCAGAAGAAGTTTCTCTCAATTCAGGCGACCAGTTTACCCCGGCAAAACCGGAATTGCAAATCATGCGCACATAATCATGAAGATCATACATATCAGAATAAAGCACACTTGTAAAAGGAGAAGCGAAAAGATAAGACGCACGAACATCAAACATCGTGCGTCGATTATTTTTTTTGTAAAGATCCAACATCGTTTCCTGGTACAGGAATCCAAAGATCTGGCGCATTTGTATTCCATCAATCCCTGATGGAAATTTTGCAATATCCGGAAAGCTCCATTCACGGTCTGCCTTGGAGAAATCAGCCGCGTCACACTCATCAAGTTTGAAAGCTGCAATTCCTTTTTTTACAAAATTATCTTCATGATATCCTCCAAAAATCTTTCTTGCCTGCGGCAAGATAAAGTCCGGAACAGCACCAGACCAAACAGTATAGTTTCCTGAGTACGGGGCGATTTTATAAAATATCGGCGAGGTTGGATTGGTGTATGCATGTTCCCATAAATTCATTTTGAAACCCTGGGAATTCATTTTATTCAAAAAAGAATCAGGATGAGGAAAATTATTCAAATTCCATTTGAACGAACAGGAATAAGAAGCAGTTTGCCAGCCGGGTTCCAATCCAAACATGTCGCACGGAATATTTTTTTGCCGAAAATATTTTGCTGTTTGCAAAACCTGCTGATCGCTGAAAGTGGCTTTGGCCCTGTATTCAAAGCCAAGTCCCCACAACGGAGGCAAAGCTCCTCCACCTGAAAAAAGATTGTAACGTTGCATCACTTTTTTCATTGAAGGGCCTTCAAAAATATAAATCTCAACTCCTTTCGTTCCTTCGGTAAGAATGCTTACTTCATCAGAGCGCGTATATTTTTTCCCATATAATTCAACTGTCTTTAGCGCGATATTTTTATTGGAATCCGTTTCAGATTTTTGTAAAAGACTTTGCAGCTTTCCTTTCGAAGCCATATAAAAAATGGTATAGCGTGAAGAATTGATTAATATGCCATAACCTTTTGAAGAAATATAAAAAGGCATCGGTGCATGACTAAAACCAACATTGCCGACTGGCCAGCTGTTTGTCCGGATCTCTCTTCTCATTCCTCTTTGTTCAAATGAATTGATCTGAAGTCCAAATCCATAAAAACGTTCTGTTGAATCCACTTCCATTTCCGTAAGAACTCCTGAAGGCATTTCAGAAAACCGCATTTCTTTTAAATTAAACGGAGGGATATTATCAGCCGGTAATTTTTGTAAGCCTTGCAATAGAGGCTTTTCTTTAAACTCTGTGGGGAGATGTTTTTCTGGTGTACCATATGTTACTTTCCATATTCCGGGCGCAACTTTTTCAATTGTTTGAGAAGATACAATTTGAAAAAACAGGATGAAGGAAAAAAAGAGGAACCATCTTTTCATGGGTAAATTATTTATTGTTTAATGCTATATAAATTCCATAAAAGTTTCATCAATACAGTTTGATGATATTTCTACAAACTTTTATATCCATTTCACGAAAAAATTCAGAAGAAACCGAGTAACATTTATTAACCAATTTCCAAACCAAAATAGTAAAACAGGCAAATAAGAATTGCTCTTATTAATGAAGACCATATTTCGTGGAAAAAAAGAGTTATATTTTTATTGAAAATGTTACTCCTCCTAATTGTCGTTCGCCTAAATGAATTCCTCCAAAATCATAAGCGTAAAGAATGTATTTCTTATCGCTTAAATTTCTTCCCCAAACCGATAATGACCAGTTTTTGCAATTGATTCCAACGCTGCTGTTAAAAAGGCTGTAAGACTTTTGTTCAATAGTATTGGCAAGATCAAAATATTCTTTACCCAGGGATTTCCATTCGCCACGAATAAAAAGAGAAGTATTCTTTTTAGTACTGAGAGAAATATTATATTGAAGTGCAAGCATGGAGGTTACATCCGGAGTAAATATTTGTCTTTTTCCCTTTAAGTTTTCTGAAGTATTATTTTGAGAAAGGTTCAGGGAATTATAAACAGCGTCGGTATAACCAAAGTTATAACTGATCTGAAAACCATTAAATGGTAATGCGTTTATTTCCATTTCCGCTCCTTTGCTTGTTAGCTTTCCTGTATTTTTTGTGATGGTAACAGCATCCGGCAAAATAAGCGTCGGCACCTGAACATCAGAAACGATCGTATAAAATAGCGATACATTCAGCATCAGTTTTTGATCAAAGAGAAAGTTTTTTGAACCTGCTTCAAGGTTGTTGCTGATCTCTGGTTTAAATCTAAAGAGGGCAGGCTGTGACGGATCGGATGAAAGTGGCGTCAGACCGCCCGTTCTGAAGCCTTTGCTGTAAGTAAGGTAAAGACTATTGGAAGAAGTGTAATGAAAATCAAAACTGATCTTTGGAGAAACGGCGTGAAAATTTGCAGACGCAGAAGTGTCAGGCTGAAAATCAAAAGCCGGAGTAGCATCAGAATCTTTCTGGTATTCGCCCAAAATATTTTGATGCTGATGTTCATAATCATAGCGTAAGCCGGCAGTGATGGCAACTTTTTTTGTAATGTCATAAGTAGCCTGGCCAAAAAAAGCAATGCCTGCGTTTTTTGAACGGGTTGTGTTGATCAAAGAATAATTGATGTCCGGACTTCCGAGCATTTGCGCATCTTTCCCAAAATGAGTTGCTTGTTTTACCGGGCTGTTCTGATTAAAAAAATAAGTTCCTGCTGTCCATTTAAACGCATTGTTAGTAATTGCCGGGGACGAAAACTTTAATTCTTCTGTGAAAACATTTACATGGTTCCAATCTTTTCCGTAGTTGTTGATAATGGTGATCCCGTCGAGCTGTGAAAAGTCGGCATCGATTGGTTTATCGTAATACCTGTAATTAGATTGATAAGAAGCTTGAGAATTAAAATTGAAATTACTGCCGGAATGGTTGATAGAGAGTGATCCGTTCAAAGTATTATCAAACATTTCCGTTTTTGCATTCTGCGTTAATTTATAAGGCTTTTTTAAAGCATCAGCACCGACTACCAAAGGGAAGGGACCATCGTTTCTGTTACTGATATTTTTAAAGTTCAGGTTTGCATCCCATTTTGAATTGATAAAATATTTGAGGTAATAATTTCCTGAAGTACTGTGTTGCTTATCGTAATGACTGTTGTCGAATTCATTGGTATAAAATCCATTCGTCTTTTCAAAAAGTCCTGCTGCACCAAAAAATAATTTATCTTTTATTAAAGCTGTTCTGATCCCTGCAGTGATGCGAAGCTTTCCATAATTTGCCACACTTGTTTCAGCAAAGGCGGATGTTTTATTTTCAGGTTTTTTTGTAATGATATTAATAACTCCACCCATTGCATTTCTCCCGTAAAGCGTTCCCTGCGGGCCTCTTAAGATCTCTATTCTCTCAATATCGTATAATTGGGAAATGTAAGTGTCTAATCCAAACTGGTTCACCCCATCAATGTAAGTGCCGACAGCAGGATCGTAAGAAGTAGTGACAATGCCCCTGAGGGAAGTGACGTTTCTTTTATCTCCCGGATCGCCTGTATATAAATTCGGTGATAATGCAGTAAGATCATTTACGTTCCAGATATGAAAATCCTTCACTGCTTTTGCCGAAAGAGAAGTGATACTTAAAGGAAGCTGCTGAACAATTTCTTCTCTTTTTTGGGCTGTAACAGTGAGTTCACTTAGTTGCTTGTATTCGGGATGTAAAACAATTTGTTCTGTTTCTTGCTGGTTGCCGATAATGATTTTTTGGTTTTCTTCTGCAAAACCTGTGCTGCTGATATTTAAAATATACTGCCCCCGGGGAAGACCTTTCAACACAAAAAATCCTGCTGAATTACTAACAGTTGAATATTCGCTGTTGAGAACATGTACTGACGCGCCTCCAACCGGATTGGCTCGTTCGTCAATAATTTTTCCTTTAAAAATATTTTGAGATTGCGCAGAAGTGAAAAGGAACAAGGTTGCGATGAACCCTAAAAATGATATTGCATTCTTTCTTAAAAAGAATATTTTATCTGAAATCATTTTTCAAAAATAAGAGAAAATAATTCCGGTTTATGATTTTGACTATAATTTACTCCTCTGCCATCCGCAGAACGAAGATCAAAATCACAAATGACCGAAATTATTTTACTTAAAGGATGAAACTTTAAAATGGTAAATCATCTGCTGACTCTTCAACTTGTGATGCTACCTGCTGATTTACATTTGATGAAGAACTTTGTGATTGATAAGAAGAGTTGGGTTGTGAAGCTGCTCCGGGGTTTTCATTCTTGCTGCCTAACAATTGAATTCTGAAAACATTCATTTTTAAAGTAGCGGCAGCCTGATTTTCTTTATTCATATATGCTTCTGCTTCCGGAGTGCCTTCAGCATAAACCAACTGACCTTTTTTTAAATATTGTGCTATTGAATTCCTATCTGTCCAGTAAGCACATCTTACCCAGGTAGTTTTATCTACCATATTTCCTTGTGCATCTTTATATTTTTCAGAATGCGCTACATTAAAATTGATTACGGTTCTTCCGCTAACTTCATTGGTTGTACAATCTCCGCCGAGATGTCCGATAATTTGTAATTTGATCATGATTGTTATTTTTAATTGTGAAAGATGAGATTTAGAAATAGGTTTTAAGCTTTTTCAAAGGTGTACGAAACTTACAAACTTAAAGTATTCTAATTCATTTTCTTCTTCAGGCTGCTGACCTGGTCCTGCAAATTACTTACAAGGTTTACCAAAGAATCCACATCCCATCTTTGATGTTGTGTTACTTTATTAATTACAGCCTGCGCCTGCCACATTTCCAATACATCTGCTGTCTGAACCTGGTAAGGCTGAAAGGCAGGATTGTCGCTTACAAGCGTTAATTTATTTTTATTCTTATTATTTTTTACCACTCTTTTATAAACGATGCCTTCATTTTTGCTTACTACAATATAGGCTGCATTGTTTTTTACGCTATCGAGGTTTTCAATTTTTTCACCAACAATAACGCTTCCACTTGGCGTTGGCATCATACTATCGCCGATAATTTCAAAAGCCCGGTAACTTCCCCCGGCAAGCATGGGCAATGTGAACGTATTCAACTCATCAATAAATTCGCTATCTGCATAGCCTGCAAGATAACCGGCCGTCGCTTTTACAGGCACGAAATGAATCACGTTTCTATCTGCGCTCATCATTTTCATTTGCCTTCTTTTGGCAAGATAATTAGCGCCTTTTATTTCGCTGAGATCTTTTAATAAAAGCTCATCGAGTGAGACTTTAAAAATTTCGCTGATGATTTCCAAAACATCTAATCTTGGATCGGCTCTTTCTTCTTCATAAGCGCCGATAAGCGAACGTTTGATGCCTAATTTATTCGCGAATTCTTCCTGCGTCCAGCCGCGAAGTTTGCGTAGATACTTTAAGTTGCGTCCTGCGATTGACATGGTTGACTAATTTATTTAGATCAAAAATACTAATTTATTTAGTCTGGCCAAATTATTTTCTTGCAGGAAAAAAATGGGTACAAAAGAATGAGTAAAAGGAAGGAGTGGAATAATTTTAATTTTTTATAAAAAACTTAAATCCATTTGGCAACAACGTTCAGCAGTTCTTTCATTTGAAAAGGCTTTTCAATAAAGTCATCTGCGCCCGCTTCTATGGCAAGCTTTTCAATTCCGGGAGTTGCAGAAACAATGATCACGGGAATATCTTTTGTGTGGGACTGGCTTTTTAAAAAGCGACAAACTTTTAATCCATCTTCACCGCTTAATTGCCTGTCGAGCAAAAATAAATCAGGGCAATTATAATTATTTGCAAGAATGGAAGAAGGTTCGCCAAAGATCTCCACATGGTAACCCGCTCTTTCAAAAATCAATTTAAAAATATCCTGAACCCCTTCGTCATCATCCGTTATAAGTATCTTTTTCTTCGTCATCGTATCACTTTAATAATATAAATACAAAGAATATACCACTGGATTTTTTTTACTATAAACGGACGTTGTTATTTCTGATCCGCTAACAAGTAAATGACAGGAAACAAATCATTTTTATTGATTTTTATTTTCACATATTCCTATTGAACAGCTTGTGTTTTATTCCTCTGAAGTATTTTCTGTTACTGTATTTGAGGCAATTTAATTTTTTGGTGTGAGGAGAACTTTTTGCTGAAACCCGTATCCGGGAAACACTTTTCTTCAAAAATGATAGGGAAGTGTAAAACAAAAAGTTGATCCTTCATTTGGGGCACTTTCTACCCAAATGCGACCATGTTGCTTTCTTACAATTTCTGTTGCAATAAATAATCCGAGGCCTAATCCCGGAAACGTTCTTGTGCTTTCGTCAGTGACCCTAAAGAAACGCCTGAATAATTTTTTCTGCATTTCTTTTGAAATTCCGATTCCAAAATCCTGGATAGAAACAATTACTTCATTTTCTGTTGGAGTTGTTTTGACAATTATTTTATCTGCAGACGGAGAATATTTTATTGCATTGGAAAGAAGATTTACAATTACCTGTGCAGTCCGTTCTTTATCCCCGGTGATTGGTTTTATTTCCTGCAATTCTGTTATGATCTTATGCCGTTTGGTGGTCATTTGCAAATCGGAAACTACCTCGTTGATCAATTCCGTAAGATCATATTTTTCTTTTTTTAGAATCAGTTGTCCCTCGGTGATCTTTGTTACATCCAGCAGGTCGCTGATCAGCGAGGTGAGCCGGTCGATCTGGTGATCCATTCTTAATAAAAGATCAGCAGAAACGAAATCTTCTTTTTCTATTAAAGTATCATGCAGGATTTGTGCATAAGCTTTAATGCTTGTTACCGGCGTTTTCAGTTCATGGCTTGCGATGCCGATAAATTCTTCTTTTTGCTTTTCGATCTCTCTTCGTTTGGTAATATCGCGGTAGTTTTTAATGATGCCCTGTATGCTGGAATTGTTTAACAGGTTGATACAACCTACTTCCATAATACGATAGCTTCCGTCTTTATGAAGCATCCGAAGTTCGGTCTGAATATATTTTGAAGGTTGCTGAAGACAGCTTTCAAATAGTTTTTTTTCAGTTTCAAGGTCATCGGGATGTACGAGACTTTTTTCAAAAATATTTTCTCCCAGTCTTTGTTTTGCCGCATAGCCAAGTACTCTTTCTATTGATTCGCTTTGATAAGTGATGGTACCTTCATGATTAAATACCGTAATGACGTCGAAAGAATTTTGAACCAATGCTTTGAAACGCTCTTCATTTTCGAGGATGATCTGTTCTTTGAATTTGCGCTCACTGATATCAATGTTTATGCCCGACATTTCCTGCGGTTCTCCCTTGTTATTAAAAATAGTGTTCGCGCGGCTAAGGATCCAATGCACGCTTCCGTCGGGCCAAAAAATTCTGAATTCAACAGAAAGCTCTTTTCTTTCCCTGATGCTATTTTCAATTGCCCGGCGAGTTGGCTCTGCATCCTGTGGATGAATAAAAGAAAGCCAATCCTCCAGTGTTCCCTTAAAAGAATATTCCTTCAGGCCGTACAAAGATTCCTGGACTTTCGTCCACGTAATTTTATTTGTTTTAAAATTCCATACATAAGTTCCCACAGAGCCTGCTGCGAGTGCAAAGTTGAGCTGGTTGCGGGTTTTTGCTAAAGTTGCTTCGATTAATTTCTGGCTTGTTATATCACGCTGCAATACCCATAAGCCCGTTAACTTTTGGTCACGTAAAATGCCGATGCAATCGTGAAGAAAATAAGTTGTGTTTTCGCCCACCGAATAACTGATCTCCACTTCGCTCAACCTGTAATTCAATTCGATGAAAGCAGAAAACAGGCTGTCATTTTTCTCATTTGGAACGGTGAGATTTTTCAGTCTTTCCCCAACCAGGTCTATGGCCTTTTTGTGTCCGTACATTTTTGCCATCGCATCGTTGCATTCGACAATAACGGCGCTTTCATACAATGCCTCAATTTGTTTTTCTTTCGGGTCATTGATCGAAAACGGATCTTTTAATTCATAACGGCAAATTCCCTCGGTAGTTCTTGAAATAAATGTTTCATAAATGTCTTCATGTTTCGTTGCTGATTGATTTTCCTGCTTTCTTTTTCCATCTTTTGTCTCCGTCAGGTCTTCTGAAATGGCTTCTTTTGTAGTTCTCGGATTATTTCTAGCAGCGTTCATTTATTGGGAGTTAATAATAAATGGAAGATACAAGTAATTTAATTTATAAAAAAGGAACAAATGAATTTTTATTTTTTATAAAAGAAATCTTATTTATACCGCTCAATATTTGAATAGAAATTAAAATGAGGGAATATTCATTTTTTCTTTATTTGCAGAATGAAATGAATACCGGCTTTAAAATGAGATATTCTTGTAAAAAGGAAAACTCTCAAATCGCAGCAACAAGATCGTCAGCTTTGTTCTTAAAGTATTTTTCCTTCATGTCACTTGTTGAAACCGTTTTTATTTCTTTTGAACTATCTCTTCTATGAGTTTCACAATTTCCTTAGTCATGTAAAAACTCAAGAAAGGTCAAGGTTATACAATGATTAGCATAGATAGCAATGTAAGGAAATATGTGCCACAAGGTTTGTAGATTTGGGAGGAAAAATGGTTTGACCCAATAAAAGAGCGTTGCCATAGTAAATTGAGATATAATTTTAAAACTTCGCGCAAAAGTTTTAAATCTTTCAATAAAAAGTTCGAGTTTTGTAGCAATGGGGTTTACCCACATTATGAAAGCCTTTAAACTAAGGATTTTTTAAAGGCTTTTTAGTTCCTTTGAGCAGTACCTCCTACCTCCCATCTTATTGATTGAACCGGATCACCACCGGGATAAGTCCGGCATTTGCCGGACTTATCCCGGACTTAACTACTCTTTCGTACGGGGCATCTATGCTTCATCTATAGGGCATCTATAGCTGAGACAGGGCAGCTGTCCTATTAAAAACCAGAGTAGTTCTTTTATATTAAAGAATCGATTATATTTACCTAACCTCCAATGGAAGCACGAAGCCTTTTTGTATATTTCATATCGGCCGCTCGTTGCCAATCCTTTTCAGGCTTGATCAGATCGTATCCTATTTTATCCTCAATGACAAAGGTTTATCGTCTGTCAAAACGTGTAATGCTCTCCATAAAGCTGGCGTAATACTGTATTACCAGATTACTTGTTGTTATAGAAATTGATGCAAAAAATGTTCTGCAAAATTACCCAGGGATGTTGATTCTATTTGATTAAATTTTATTTGTACCATTTGTTCGATTCCCGTAATATTGCGCGCCACAATTATAATACTAAAGCTAATGAAACACCTATTAATTTGTTCCGTAACCCTTATATTGATTTCTTGCGGAACGAGTAAGATCCCTGCTTCTGCTACTTCTTCAAATGAAATTACAAGTCTTAGCTATTTTGAACCAATTTCATATATTCAGTACATAGAAAAAGGAAACACAGCAATGCTAAGTGATTCACTTTCTTTAATCTCCCGAAATAAACTGGATTCTATATTATCTGAAAACAAAGAGGATCTCCGGCTTTCAGAAAAGATTATTTTAGATGACCAGGCAGTTAAAGGAAGAATAGAAAATGAAGTTGCATACTACGCTGCGCTTATGATGCAACGGAAAAAGCTTAATAAGTCTCCGTTGGCTAAAACAATAGACTCAGTTATGGAAAGTAACCACCAGCGATTTGCACTGGCAACCGTAGTAACCGGTTTTGGGCGAAGGAAAGGAAATTATCGAGGACAGGTAGCAAAAGGAGCGGCTATCGGAATTTTAACTTTGGGAATGGCTATTCCGACTCCTGTTAAATCTAACGTAGCAATGTATGCTTTGATTTTTGACTCGGAGAAGAACCAGGTTGCATATTACAGGATGTGTATGCCAGTTGAAAAAGATCCGACAGACGAAAAAATACTGGGAAAACAATTTGCGAGTTTGTTTAAAGATTATTTATCAGGGAAAAAATAAGGGTTTGATGTCTGAAAAATAGATTTGAAAAGAATCACAAGTGGCTGCAAAATGCTAAATTGTAATTCATTCTTTCATTTTCATTTTTATGATCATGGCTGAAACAATTCGATTCTGTTCAGATGTTCACCTTGGAAAACTTTCCAGGTTATTGAGAATGCTTGGTTTTGATACTGTTTATCAAAATAATTTTTCCAAAGAACAACTCTACGAAATTGCAAGGAATGAAAACCGTTGCCTTCTTTCAAAGGCTTCGTATTTTTCAAAATTTCCGGAAATCAATTTTTACCAGGTACAAAGTGCAGATCCGGATGAGCAGTTGAAAGAGGTTACAGAACACTTTCATCTCACGCATTTACTCGATCCGTTTTCACGATGTCTTTATTGTAATGAAATCCTGGAAAAAAAAGAAAAGGAAGAAGTTGAAGATATCCTCCTGCCGGAAACTAAAAAAAATTTTTCTGAGTTCTGGCGCTGTCCATCATGTAAGAAAGTATATTGGAAGGGTTCGCATTATGAAAGGATGAAGAAACTGGTCGAGAAGTTCGCGGGATGATCTATTCTTTGTGAAGAAAAAAATAGCTCCTTTAATCCGCTTCCAAAACCTCATTCTCCTTTATCTCCGGCAAGATAATTTTTCTCTTTTGATATTTTTTCATAAAAAGATATATGGTGCTAACGCATGCAATAAAAATTATCGTTGAACCAATTTCCCATTTACCTAAACTGGTTAATAACCAAACGATGGCTGCAATTCCGATAAAAGGAATGATTAAACCGCCTGGGGTTCTGAATGTTTTTTCTCCAACATTTCCCTCCTTCTTTCTCAACTTGATCGTGGCTAAAATAACAGCGAAATAAATAATCAAAATTGCCGCGCTGGCAAGAATGGCCAATTGTTTAAAACCTCCTGAAACTGAAAAAATTAAGATCAATGATCCGTAGATAATGATTGCCCAATAAGGAGTAGCAAATTTAGGATGAGTTTTCCCCAAAAATTTTGGGAAGATTCCGTCATTCGCTCCTGCAAATAATAACCGTGGCATTAAAAGCACATCGCCGCTTACATTGCCAAAGCAGGAAATTGCAGCAGCAATCAGCAAAATAATTCCTCCCACTGGGCCAATAATTTTTTCAGCAACTGCCGCTAATGGTGCACCTCTAACGGTTTCCATGTGCGTTCCTAATATTCCCTGCGTTACT
>Ga0134125_10001001_pt1 | contig 36029 bp, 33 predicted proteins | sample KB31751_FD_96464 | JGI IMG/M metagenome (GOLD analysis project Ga0134125, IMG submission 96464) | Terrestrial soil microbial communities with excess Nitrogen fertilizer from Kellogg Biological Station, Michigan, USA - KB3-175-1 | ecosystem: Environmental > Terrestrial > Soil > Unclassified ...
GCCTGACCGGAGCCGGCGGGGGCGTCAGCGCCTCGGAACCCGCTTCGACGGAGGGTGCACGGTCCGTTTTTTCGCCCTATTCGACGTCATGGCGCCCGAGCAGCGCCGGGACCGTCATCAGCATGATCTTCAGGTCGAACCAGAGCGACCAGTTCTCGATGTAGTAGTTGTCCCACTCGACGCGGTCGGCCAGCGGCGTCTGACCGCGCAGCCCCTGCACCTGCGCCCAGCCGGTCAGGCCCGACTTGACGCGGTGGCGATCGCCGTAGCGGTAGACGTGCTGCTCGAACGCGCGCACGTAGCTCGTGCGCTCCGGCCGGGGGCCGACGAGCGCCATGTCGCCGCGCAGCACGTTGAGGAGCTGCGGCAGCTCGTCGAGCGAGAGGCGGCGCATGACCTCGCCGACGCGCGTGCGGCGGTCCTCGCCCTCGACGCCGCCGGGCGCGCAGCCCTCCTCCGGCACGAACTCCTGCTCGGCGGCGGGCAGCTCCTGCTCGGCGGCCGGCGTCGCCACGCGCATCGAGCGGAACTTCAGCATGTCGAACTCGCGCCCGTCGAGGCCGACGCGGCGTTGGCGGAAGAGGATCGGCCCGGGCGAGCTGAGCCGCACGGCGAGCGCGAGCGCGAGCAGCAGCGGCGAGGCGACGAGCAGCGCCAGGGCGGCGAGAATGCGGTCGACCGCGTACTTGATGCCGAACTGCCAGCCGCGCGGGTCGACGGTCGCCGCCCGCAGCAAGGGGACGCCGCCGAGGTGCTCGACTTCGACGCGGTTGGAGACCTCCTCGAACAGGCGCGGCACGACGACGACCTCCACGCCGAGCTCGCGACAGCGGCGGATCATGCCGAGCAGCACGGCGTGCGGCGCAGTCGAGAACGTCACGACGACCTGCTCGACATCGTAGCGCTGGACGACCTGCTCCAGGTCCCAGCTCGCCCCGAGCACGTGCAGGCCCTCGTCGGCGTCGGCGTCGATCAGCGGGTCCTTGTCGAGGAAGCCGATCGGGCGCAAGCCGAACTCGGGACGCTCGCGCAGGCGTCTGGCGATCAGGTGGCCGACGCTGCCGGCCCCGATGATGAGCGTGTTGAAGCCCGTCTCGCCGCGGCGCAGCGCGCGCCGGCGGTCGAGCGTGATGCCGACGCGTCCGGCGCCCAGGAAGACGAGCGCGAACGCCCACAGGCGCACGATCTGACCGGTCAGCGTCGGGTCGTCGCTCACGACCGCGCGCAGCGCCGTCAGCGTCATCGCCGCGATCGACGTGGCGGCGAAGATGCGCGCGACGGTGTCGACGGGCGTGTCCTGGAGGCGGATGTCGTAGAAGCCGCGCGCCTCGAGGATCAGCAGGGTCAGCAGCGCGTAGGCGACGCCCCACGCGAAGTTGGAGAAGCTCTGCGACGCGGGCGCGAACGCGATCGCCGTGACCGACGCGGCCAGCAGCATCGCCGCGTCGGCGGTGCGATAGGTCAGACGCGCGAGCCGCGTGCGGCGCCGGCGCCGCTCGACGACGGCCGTCCTCGCCTCCAGCGACGGACGTGCGGCGGGATCGGCGGTGAGGTGCTGGGTGAGGGCGGAGGCCACGTCGCTCTGAACCGATCTTCGGCAGCTCTCTGCCGCAGGTTGAGCGCTTCCAGCATTCTGCCGCGGCGGGCGGTCACCCGACCGACGCACGGGCAGCGCCACGGGGCGATCGGCTGTCCTCATGTCAGAGCCGATCGCCACCGCGACCTCATCTCCCGCGCGACCGGGCGTCGTCCATCGGCAGTCCGCTCAGGTCAGCTGAGCGGCCGCGCGAACCGGCGCAGGCCGATGCCCACACCGACAAGCGCAACGCCGCCGAGTGCGAGCAGGCCGACGTCAAGCCCCGTGAAGGGCAGCGAGCCATTCGAGCTGGCAGCCTGAACCTGCTGCGGCGCCGGAGCGGACGGTCCATTGCCGCTCGGGCCACCACTGTTCACAGTGCCGACGATCCCACCGCCCTTACCGGCGTAGGCATCACTCGTCGCGCTCTGCGCATATGCCGGACCGGCGACCACCAGCGCGAGGGCGACCGCGACCATGAGCAAGGCGAGTCGCTTCATCGAACCAATCCCTTCCCATCCTTGTATTGGTTGGCACGAAGCGCGCCAGCGCGCTTCAAACCTACTTTTGCGTGCGAACTTGGCGAATTGCGCCTCAAAGTAGCACCATCCCGGCAGACCCACAACTGCGGTGGCGCGCACTCATACCGCTCGACCCCTCGACGCGAACGCGGCGGGCGTGCCGGACAGCCGCTGCGCGTCGCGACGCAGGGTCCCGAAGGCCTCCTGCGCGGTGAGCGGATCGCGTCCATTCACGCGCGCGAGCGCCTCCGCGAGCAGCGGCTCGCGCGGATCGAGCGAACGTGCGCGTTCGTAGTCGGCGCGCGCGCTTGCCCGGTCCCCGAGCGCGGAAGCGGCGAGACCGCGCCCGAACAGCGCAAACCAATCCCCGCTGTCGCGCGAAAGCGCTTGCTCGAAGCGCCGTTGCGCCGTTTTCGCCTGCCCCAGCTCCAGCGCGATCACGCCGGCGACGAGCTGTGGCCGGGAGCTCAGCGGGTTGAGCTGGGCGGCGCGGTGGAGCCGTGCGAGCGCGCGCGCGGGGTCGTCCGGCCAGCCGCCGCTGGCCGCTGCGACCTCGCGCTCGCCGAGATACGGGAGCGCGACGACGGCCGCCGCCGCCAGCGCCAGCAGCGTGAGGGCGACGGCGAGCACAGGACGCAGCCGCGAGGGCGCGGGCGACTCGGCGGTCGGTTCCCATGCCGGCGAAAGTTGGCGCATCAACGCTCCTCCAAGTGCCAGGAAGGCGAGCGCGGGCCCGCTCAGCGCCGGGATCTCCCAGAACCAGTCGACGGAGCCGTGCACGAGCCAGACGGCGAGCGGCAGCAGCGCCGTCGCCGCCACCGCGCTCGTCGTACGGCCGGCGCGCCGCCGGGCCGACGCGGACGAGATCGCGGCCGTCAGCGCAGCCGCCAGAAAGCCGGCGAACAGCAGGAAGCCGACGATCCCGGTGTGGGCGAGCAGGCGCAGCTCGATGCTGTGCGTCCAGCGCGGCTGCTCGTCGCTGCGGCGCCGGCGTAGGTAGTACGCGCTCCAGTTGTCCTGGCCCAACCCGCCGACCGGCGCGTCGGCGAAGGCCTTCAGCGCGACGCGCCAGAAGTCGGGCCGGTTGCTGCCGACGGAGACGAAGCGGGCGGCGCCGGGCGTCGTCGCCTGGTAGCCGTTCGAGCGGTTCCAGTAGTCCGCGACCTTCTGGTCGGGACGGCCGTGCGTGAGCACGAGGCCGGCGGCGATCCCGGCGAGCGCCGCCGCAATTGCGAGCGCGACGCCGGCGCGGTTGGCGCCGCGCGCGACGCGCGCGGAGACGGCCGTGCGGCGATCGAGCGCGGCGAGCGCCAGCCCGGCGACGAGCACGCCCGCGCACGCGAGCAGCGCGACGTTCGCCGCATGGCTGCCGGTGCGCGCGAGCGCGCGCAGCGTCGTGGCCGCGGTCGGCGCCTTGTCCGCCTGCTCGAAGACGTCGAGCAGCGCCGGCAGCGCGAGCGCGGCGCCGGCGAACGGCGGCAGCATCCACAGCGCGAACCGCAGGCGGCCGTGCCCCGGCGTCAGCGCGAGCGCCAGGATCAGCACGATCGGCAGCGCGAACAGCCAGCCGCGGCTCTCGCACAGCACCGAGAGCTGGAGCGCCGCGGCGGCGAGCGCGAGCAGCAGGCCGCGCAGCACGATCGGCAGCTCGCGACGCGCGGCGAGCGCGATCCCCAGCACCGTGGCCGCGAGCAGCAGCGCCGCCGTGCCGTTGATGTAGCCGACCGGCGCCTCGAGCCGCGCCCCGTTGAACAGGTCCGGGATCTGGCTCGCGCTGCCGAGCCGCGCGAGCGTGACGACGGCGACGGCCCCGATCCCGAGCGCGTAGCCGGAGAGCGCGACCGCCGCCGTCCAGGTTCGCCACGGCAGCAGCGCGAACAGCGCGAACAGCATCAGGTAGAGCAGCGCGCGGTTGCTGCCGTCGAGCGCGTCGCCGGGCGCCGCCGCCCACGCGATCGACAGGTAGGAGAAGGCGACGTAGGCGGCGAGCAGGCCGAGCGCGAGCTGCAGCGGGCGCGAGAGCCGCAGGCGGCCGAAGCCGAGGCCGGCGGCGGTCGCGACGAGCAGGCCGAGCACGAGCAGCGCCGAGGGCTCCCAGGTGGTCGGCTCGTAGCCGCCGCCGTGCGCCCCCCAGTAGACGAACAGCCCGACCGCGATCAGGCCCGGGACGAGCACGACGCCCTCCGATCGCAGGCGCGCTGGCACGGCGGGAGCATAGGGCCGGCGGCGGTCGGGGGCGGGCTTCCGCGCGGGGGCGGCGGGGCCGGGCGCGCGGGTAGACTTGGATGTCCCGTGTCCGCCGGCCCGTCGCTCTACCGCCGCCACCGTCCCCGCACGTTCGACGAGGTGGTCGGGCAGACGCATGTCGTGCGCACGCTGCGCAACGCGGTGCAGCGCGAACAGGTCCACCACGCTTATCTGTTCGTCGGCTCGCGCGGGACCGGCAAGACGTCGATGGCGAAGATCCTCGCCGCCTGCCTGAACTGCGAGCGCGGCCCGACGGTGACGCCCTGCGGCGTGTGCGACTCGTGCGTGTCGATCGCGCGCGCCACGTCGCTCGACGTGATCGAGATGGACGCGGCCTCGAACAACTCGGTCGACGACATCCGCGACCTGCGCGACAAGGTCGCCTACGCGCCGGTGTCGGGCCGGCACAAGGTCTACATCCTCGACGAGGCGCACATGCTCTCGTCCGCGGCCTGGAACGCGTTCCTCAAGACGCTCGAGGAGCCGCCGCCGCACACGATCTTCGTGCTCGCGACGACCGAGGCGAACAAGGTGCTGCCGACTGTGGTCGACCGCTGCCACCGCTTCGACTTCCAGCGCCCGACGGTCGAGGAGATCGCCGGCGTGCTGCGGCGCGTCGCCGACCAGGAGGGGATCGCGATCCCCGACGCGGCGCTGGCGCTCGTCGCGCGGCATGCGACCGGCTCGTTCCGCGACGCGCTCGGCACGCTGGAGCAGCTCACGACGTACGGCGGGTCGGACGGCGCCGGTGGCGAGATCGCCGTCGAGGACGTGCTCGCGGTGCTCGGCGTGGCCGACGCGGAGGCGTTGTTCGGCGCGGTCGACGCGGTCGCGGCGCACGACGCGCGCGCGGCGCTGCTGGCGGTCGCGCGGCTCGCCGAGTCCGGCCGCGACGCCGGCCAGCTCGTGCGCGAGCTGGAGGGGCACGCGCGCGAGCTGCTCGCCGTGCAGGTGCTCGGCGAGGTGCCGGCGGAGGTGCGGCTGACACCCGAGCGCGACGCGCGGCTGGCGGCGCAGGCGGCCGCGCTCGGCCGGACGGACGTCGTGCGGCTGCTCGACCTCCTGTCGGACGCGCTGGAGGCGTTGTCGAGCGGAGCCCAGGCGCGCATCCAGCTGGAGCTTGCGCTGGTGAAGGCCGCCGCGCCGGAGGTCGACCCGTCGGCGAAGGCGCTGCTCGCACGGATCGACCGGTTGGAGGCGCGGATCGCCGGCGGCGCGTCCGCGCCCGCGCCGCCCGCCCTGGTCGCACCGCCCCCGCCCGCCGACACCACGCCGCCGATCGAGGCCGCGGCGCCTGCTCCAACGGCGGCGGCCGCCCCGCCGCCCGCGCCCGCGGCGCCCCCGCCCACACCTGCGCCACCCCCGCCGCCCGTCGCCGCCGGCGAGCCGACGCCCGAGCCGCCGCGACCGGCGAACGGCGTGCCCGCGCCCGCGACCGCCGCCGCGCTCGCGGCCGCCGCGCCGGCTCCGCCTCCGGCACCCCAGCCGAGCGGCGAGCTGGACCTCGACGCGCTGCGCGAGCTGTGGCCGGCGGTCGTCGAGGCGGTGCGCAGCGAGAACGTGCTGGCACACGCCGCAGTCGAGCGTGCGCGGCCCGTCGCCGTCGAGGACGGCGAGATGACGCTCGCGTTCGCGTCGGGCGACTCGTTCTACAAGAAGAAGGCCGAGAGCGAGGAGCACCGCGGCGTGATCGTGGAGGCGCTGCGCGCGGTCGCCGGCCGGACGTTGCGGCTGCGCTGCGAGCTGGCCGCCGAGGAGCTGCCCGACATGCCCCCTCCGGTCGCGCCGACAGACGACGAGCTGGTCGACCGCTTCGTGGCAGAGTTCGACGCGGAGGAGCTGATCGACGACGAGGAAGAAGGCGCCTGATGCCGCAGCCGAACATGCAGCAGATGCTCAAGCAGGTCCAGAAGATGCAGGCGGAGATGGTGGCCGCGCAGGAGCAGCTGAAGGACGAGTTCGTCGAGGCCTCGGCGGGCGGCGGCATGGTGACCGTGAAGGTCAGCGGCGACCTCGACGTCAAGTCGATCGCGATCGATCCAGAGGCGGTCGACCCCGAGGACGTCGAGCTGCTCCAGGACATGGTGCTCGCGGCCGTCAACGAGGCCCTGCGCGCGGCGCAGGAGATGGCCTCGAAGAAGCTCGGCGGGATCACCGGCGGTCTCGGCGGGCCGGGCGGGCTCGGCGGGCTTGGGCTGCCGGGGTTCTAGGCGCGGACGTGCGGCACGGCCGGGAAGCGGGCGAGGACGTGAGCGCGCGGCGCGAGCGAGCGAGGACCGCGGCCGGCGGCGCGCGCTGACGCATGTCGTCCTTCTCCCCACCCGTCCAGCGGCTCGTCACCGAGCTGGGCAAGCTGCCGGGGATCGGCGGCCGCACAGCGCAGCGGCTCGCGTTCCACCTGCTGCGCGCCGACAAGGAGGACGCGCTCGCGCTCGCGGACGCGATCCGCGAGGTCAAGGAGCGGATCGGCCTGTGCCAGATCTGCTTCAACCTCGCCGACGGCCCGCGCTGCCGCATCTGCGCCGACGAGCGCCGCGACGCCGCGAACGTGTGCGTCGTCGAGGAGCCGAGCGACATCATCCCGATCGAGCGCACGCACGAGTTCCACGGCCGCTACCACGTGCTCGGCGGCGCGCTCTCGCCGATCGACGGCGTCGACCCGGAGGACCTGCGGATCGCCGAGCTGCTGGCGCGCGTGGCCGGCACCCACCAGCCCGCGCTCTCCGACGGCCAGTCCGAGGGCATCCGCGAGGTCGTGCTCGCCACGAACCCGACGACGACCGGCGAGGCGACCGCGCTGCACATCGCCGAGGCGCTGCGCGAGCGGTCGCCCGACGTGACCGTCACGCGGCTCGCGAGCGGCCTGCCTGTCGGCGCCGACCTGGAGTACGCCGACGAGCTGACGCTGGGGCGGGCGTTCGCGGGGCGGCGGAGGGTTCTGTAGCTCCGCTCGGGCGTCGGCCGCGCGCGGCGCGCTGCCGGCTTGGCATCGAGGGAAGGGAGCGGCTGCGCTGCGCGGCGTTCGCGCGTCTTCCGTCGCAATCCGCGTCCCGGCGCACGCACTTCCGGCGCCTCTGACGCACCGGAATTTGAGGCCCGGCAACCAGTACGTCATATAGACGTACTGGTTGCCGGGCGTAAATCCGGAGTGTTACGGAACTGTGGAGGAGCCTGGGCGGTGGGGCGACAACAACAGCGCGTCCCCCTCGATGCCGTCAGCGCGCGCCTGACAGCAGGCCCGGCGCGAGCTGAGCGTCCCCCGCCAGCACGTCGAGCACCGGCACGCCCGGCAGCTCCGCCGCGATCCGCGCCCGCAGCTCCTCCGCGTCGAACCGGTGACGCAGCGGCGCGACGGGGTTCGTCGTGACGGCAAGCAATGGGATCGGCGCGAGCACCGCGAGCGAGACGCCGCGCGCGCGGTAGCGCGCGCACGTGCCGCGCCCGAGGAAGACCCGCGTCGCGTCGTCGGCGATCGCAGTCAGCGGCGCACCGCGGCGGACGCGCGCGAGCTGCTCCAGCAGCGCCTCGGTCAGCGCCCCTCTGACGACGACGGCGCGCACGTCGGGGCGGCCGCGCAGCAGCGGCACGACGCGCTCGACCTGGTCGTGCACGATCGCGACGTCGAGCGGGAGCGGCTCGCCGTCCTCGGGCAGGAGAGCGCTGGTGGGGAGGGCGGCCGCGCGCGCGTGGAGGGAGGCGTCCGCGACTGCCGGCAGCGTCATCAGCTCGGCGGCGGCCTTCGTGCGGCGCACGAGCTGGTCGAGGTCGGCGCTCAGCACCGCGCCGGTGGACATGACGACGCCGTCGGCCAGCCGCGGCGAGGCGGCCGCGCGGCGGTCGATCGAGCCGTCGACCAGCAGGCGCTGCGCCCCCAGCCGGCGCATCGACTCGACGACCTCGCCGACGTCCTGCGCGGCGACCGGCCCGGCGACCTCGACGGTCCCGCGCTCGATCAGCCGCGCGATCACCACGCGCCCGAGCGGCGTGCGGTGCCCGGTCCGAAGCGCCACCTCCGCGCGCGCCTCGCTGCGCTCCAGCAGCCGGTCCGTCGTCGCTACGAGTGCCATCGCGGGCAGCTCGATCGGCGGCTTCGCGATCGCGTCGTCGATCGCGTCGGTCGCCTCGCCGTCGCGCCCGATCGAGGTGACGCCGATCGTCTCGCCGTGCGCCTCCAGCTCGGCGAGGATCGCGCCGAGCGCAACCGTCTTGCCGGTGTTCTTCGCGAGTCCGACGAGCGCCACCCGCGTGGCGGGTGCGATCGCCTCCGAGATCCGCACGCCGTTACTCCCCGGCCGGCCGCCCGCGCGCCGCGATCTCCTGCGCGATGAACGCGGCGACGTCGTTCGGGTAGGTGCCCTTCGAGAAGCCCGCGTCGTAGCCCAGCTCCTTCGCGAGCTCGTCGGTGATGCGCGGGCCGCCGCACACGAGCAGCACGTCGCGCCGCTTGCCTTCGGCCTCGACCAGCTCCACCAGCTCGGTCAGGTTGTGCAGGTGCAGGCCCTGCTGCGTGACCGTCTGCGAGACGAGGATCGCGTCGACCTCCAGCTCGAACGCGCGCGCGAGCAGCGCGGTGTTCGGCACCTGGCTGCCGAGGTTGTGGGTGCGGAACCAGTGGTAGGCCTCCAGCCCGTGGCGCCCGTCGAAGCCCTTGAGGTTGAGGATCGAGTCGATCCCGACGCTGTGCGTGTCGGTGCCGGTGCTCGCGCCGATCACGACGAGCGGGCGCCCGATCCGCTCGGCGACGAACGCGTCGACCTCCTCCTCGTTCATCGCGCGCGTGGCCGTGCGCACGGCCGCGAGGCGGTCGCAGTCGACCGCGTCCTGGCACTGCGCGAACAGCACGAAGTAGGTGAAGCCCGGCGTGAGCGCCTTCGCGTGCACGATCTCCGGCTTTATCAGCCCCATCTTGTCGCGCACGAGCGCGAGCGCCGCCTCGCGCGCGAGCGGCCCGTGGTCGACCGGCAGCGTGAAGCTGAGCTGCACGAGGCCGTCGTCGAGGTGGTCGCCGTAGGGGCGGACCGCGTCGAGCGAGGCGCGCGGCGCGACGCTAGACACCGGCGGGCGCCTCCACCGCGCCGGCCAGCGGGTTGAGGTAGTCGCTCGCGACGTCGACGATGCCGTCGGCGCCGCGCCCGCCCTCCAGGGTGCGCGAGACGTCGCCGAACGTCGCGCGCTCGAGCGCCGCGAACAGCCCGATCTCGACGATCTCCTCGAGCATCGCGTGCGCGTCCCTCAGCACCTCGTGGGCGCGTCTGACGATGAACCCGTCGGGCTTGAGCTCGATCTCGTCGGCGAGGCCGCGCGCGGCCGTGAAGACGTAGTTGGAGCACTCCATGCCGAGCACGCGGTCGTGGATGTGCGGCGTGAAGATCCCCTCGGTCGGAATCCCGATCGTCTGGATCTCCTGGTCCGTCGCGACGGTGATCAGGTTGAAGAGCGTGTCGCACGCGTGCGTCATGAAGAGGTTGCCGTCCATGTGCTTCGTCGGCGGCATGTACTTGACCGGGCACTCCGGGAACAGCTCGCGCGTGAGCTGCGCGTGCGCCCACTCGTACAGCAGCCCGTTCTCGACCGAGGGCGCGATCTCGAACGAGTTGCCGATCGCGATCTGCCCGTCGGGCACGCCGCAGTCGCGCGCAAGGAAGTAGTTGATGAGCTGCGAGGCGACGACGGAGGGCGCGGCGTCGATCGCGTCGGCCGTGCGCAGGTAGTTGTCCTCGCCCGTGTTGATGACGATGCCGAAGCGCCCGTTGACCCCGCGCGAGACGCGCTGGTCGATCATCGTGCGCAGGATGTTGAGGTCGCGGTAGAGGATCCCGTAGAGCGCGTCGTTGACCATGTTGTCGAGCCCCTCGGCCGCGCCCATCGCCGCGATCTCCGGCATGCAGAGGCCGGAGCAGAAGGACGACAGGCGCACGTAGCGGCCGTTCGCGCGCGACCACTCGTCGAGCGCTTCGCGCATGATGCGGAAGTTCGCCTGCGTCGCGAACGTGCCGCCGTAGCCCTCGGTGGTCGGTCCGTAGGGGACGTAGTCGAGCAGGCTCTGCGCGGTCGAGCGGATCACGGCGATGATGTCCCCGCCCGCCTCCGCGACGGCGAGCGCGTGGTCGCGGTCCTCGTAGACGTTGCCGGTGGCGGTGAGGACGTAGCGGTGCGGCTGCGGCTGCTCCCCGAGCTGCTCGCGCAGCGCGTCTCGCTGCGCGCAGCGCGCCCGCATCTCGGCGATGGTCGCCTCGTGCGCCTGCGCGACCGCTCGCGCCACGGCCTCCGGCTCGGCCGCCGGCAGCTCGCCGAGCGCCAGCTCGCCCGCGCCGACGGCCTCGGCGACCTCGACCGCCGAGCGCTCGGTGGCCACCATCGCGTTGCCGACCCAGGCGGCGACGCCGCGCGGCAGGCCGTCGAATTCGGCGACATGGTCGACGAGCGCGTTGGGGAGCGGCACGTCGTGGGGGTCGACGCCGTCGACGCCGAGCATGCGCGCGACGGTCCGCTCGACGGACACGGTGGTCCTGCCCGCGGTCGCCTCGGCCACCTGCGCGGCGACCCTCGCCGCGGCAGCGCGGCAGGAACGCACGAGTCCGGCGTCGAGTCCAAGCTTCGACCGCATCAGATCCCCCTATCGCGATGTCGGCGAGGCGCCGGTCACACCAGCTGCGGCGGCCTTCCTCGCTCCCCCAAATGGTGCATCGCAACTGCGATGCACCGACCGGTCGAGACTACCGCCTTACCCGTCTGATCGCAAAGGATCCGCGTCCAGCCCGACCGCCCGCATCCCGCATGCCAGCAGGCCGCGCATCGCCCGCGCGACGCTCGCAGACGGGTCGTTCTGCGCGAGGAACCACTCGGCCGCGTGGACGTGCATCCCGACCAGCGCGCGCACGTCGAGCGCGCGCAGCGAGCGCTCGGCGAGGCGACGGTGGAGCTGCGAGCGCAGCACGAGCGAGCGGTAGTCGGGGTCGTCGGGCGCGGGCGCCGGATCGCCGTCGAAGCGCTCCTCCCAGGCGCGCGCCCATGCGCGCGCGAGCGTCCAGCCGGCGTTCGCGCGCTCGTCCAGCAGCATCTCGCGCTCGAGCGGGAGCGCCTTGCGCGGATGGCAGTCGAGGCAGATGCCCAGCGCGGCGATCGCCGCGAGCCGCCCGGCGTCGGCGCGCGCGTGCGCCCACGCCTGCAGACGCGGATCGGCGACCAGCTCGTCCAGCAGCTCGTCGACCAGCCACGGCGCCCCGCCGCTCGACTTCATCGCAGCGCCCCTGCCGCTCGTGACCATCCCGTGCACGACCCAGTGCGTCGGGTGGACCTCGCCGCCGGCCGCGAGCGCGTCGAGGATCGCGGGGCCCTGCTGCACGAGCGGCTCCCACTCGTCGCCGACGAGCGCGAGCGAGGTCGCGCCGGCCAACAGCTCGCGGCCCGTCAGGTGCCACATCCCCATGCAGCGCATGTGCGTCGTGGGGAAGCCGTCGGGCCGGTGCAGCAGCAGGTGGCCGTCTTCGCGCTCGGGCGAGATCACCGCGCCGTCGTCGGAGCGCTCCACGATGCCGTCCGCGAGCGCCCTCGCCGTCAGCGCGTGCGTGTCCGCGAGGAAGTCGACCTCGTAGATGACGCGGTCGAAGCGCACGCCGAGGCGCGCGAGCGTCTGGTCGTGACCCGCGAGCGCCCATCCGCGCATGCGCTCCCACAGCTCGACGGTCTCCGGGTCCTCCGTGCCGAGGCGCTCCAGCAGCCGCTCGGCGAGGTCGTCGTAGGAGCCGTCCTCGCGCGAGAGGGCCGGGTCGCGCTCGCCGCCGCCGCCGACCTCGGGCGGCGCGAGGTCCGCCACGTAGCGGCTGTAGCAGCGGCCGACGAAGTGATCGCTCTTGACGCCGGCGCTCTCCGGCGTCTGCGGCGCGAAGTGCTCCAGGTAGCCGGCCATCGCCTCGCCCATTTGCCGCCCGACGTCGCCGATCTGCGTCTGGTGGACGACGTCGGCGCCGCAGGAGGCGGCGAGGCAGCCGAGCGCATGGCCGAGCGCGACGGTGCGCAGGTGGCCGACGTGCAGCGCCTTCGTCGCGTTCGGGTCGCAGTAGTCGATGACGAAGCGCTCGTCCGTCGCGACGTCGCGGCCGAGGAACGGGTCGACCTGGACCGCCTCCAACGCCGCGCCGAGCGCCGCGACCCGCTCGTCGGCGAGCCGCACCAGCACGCGGTTGCTCGCCGGGTCGAGCTGCGCCTCGCGCACGATCGGGTGCGCGGTCAACGCGCCGCCGACGGCGTCGCCGGCCTCGGCGACCCAGCCGCTGCGGCGGCCGGCGAGGAACACGTCGCAGCCGGGCACGTTGTGCGGGACGACGAGCGAGGCGAGCGGGGTGGGTGGGGTCGTATTACCAACCGCGCGCGCGAGCGCCCGGTCGAGCTCGTCGAGCAGGTTCGGCACGGCCGCGGCGGCGGCATCTGTGGCGTCGGTGCGCACGATCGTCCCCCAGCTGGTCGGGCGCGGCGCCGTCAGCGATCCCCCGCCGCGCACGTCGAGCATAGCCGCAGACGTCGTCCTGGCTGCCGGTTGACAGCCTTCTTCGCGCCGGGCTATGGTTGCCGCAGGAGGGGGACGCTCGGCATCGGGGGACTCACGCCGACGCCAAGCATCGACTGCTCGATCTGATCGGGCACGGGCGAGCACCCGTACCTCAACTGGCTAGAGGGGCCGCCTCCTAAGCGGAACGTTGCGGGTTCGAGTCCCGTCGGGTGCGCCTCGACGGCGGACGGCACACACTGCCGTCCGCCGCCGACTCGCCCCTGCCGGCACCCTCCGGCTCGCCGCTTTACCCTGTGCACCCATGTCCGGAACCGTCGTCATGAAGTTCGGCGGCACGTCCGTCGCCGACGCGGAGCGCCTCAAGCGCGCCGCCGGGCGGATCGTCGCCGCCCGCGAGCAGGGCAACCGCGTCGTCGCGGTCCTGTCGGCGCGCGGGAAGACGACTGACGAGCTGATCGCCGCCGCGGACGAGATCTCCGCCACGCCCGATCCGCGCGAGATGGACATGCTGCTGTCGACCGGCGAGCGCATCTCGTGCGCGCTGTGCGCGATGGCGATCAACGACCTCGGCCACCGCGCGATCTCGCTGACCGGCTCGCAGGCCGGCATCGTCACCGACAGCTCGCACACGAAGGCGCGCATCCTCGACGTGCGCGCCGACCGCATCGAGGCCGCGCTCGAGGAGGACATGATCGTGCTCGTCGCCGGCTTCCAGGGCGTCTCGCACGCAAGCGCGGACGTGACGACGCTCGGCCGCGGCGGCTCGGACACGACCGCGGTGGCGCTGGCGGCCGCCGTCGGCGCCGACGTGTGCGAGATCTACACGGACGTGTCCGGCGTCTACAGCGCCGACCCGCGCATCGTCCCTGACGCGCGCAAGCTGGAGGTCGTCTCGTTCGAGGAGATGCTGGAGATGGCGGCCTCGGGCGCGAAGGTCCTCCAGCTCCGGTCGGTCGAGTACGCACGCAACCACGGGGTCCGCATCCACTGCCGTTCCAGCTTCGAGGACGGCCCCGGTACATTCGTCGTCGGAGAGCAGGAGACCATGGAGCACGCCCTCATCACCGCCGTCACGCACTCGACCGAAGAGGCGCGCGTCACGCTGACGAGCGTGCGCGACGAGCCGGGCGCGGCGGCGCGCATCTTCGAGGCGCTCGCCGACGCGAACTGCAACGTCGACATGATCATCCAGAACGAGCCGCTCGGCGAGGGGCGCGAAGGCGCCGAGCTGTCGTTCACCGTCCCGCGCGAGGATCTGCGGATCGCGCGCGAAGCGCTCGAGCCGCTCGTGGGCGAGCTGGGGATCGGCAGGATCGACAGCGAGCCCGAGATGGGCAAGGTCTCGATCGTCGGCGCGGGCATGAAGTCGCACCCAGGCGTGGCGGCGAAGGTCTTCGCCGTGCTCGCGGGCGAGGGCATCAACATCGAGATGATCTCGACCTCGCCGATCAAGATCTCGTGCGTGATCCGCAACGACCGCGTCGCCGACGCGGTGCGCGCGCTGCACGCGGCGTTCGAGCTCGGCGAAGGCGGCATCCAGGCGGAGCGGCCGATCGGCGAGCAGGCGCGATGAGCGACGTGGACGCGCGGACGCCGGGCGACGGCTACCGCGTCGCGGTCGTCGGCGCGACCGGCCAGGTCGGCGGCGTGATGCTCACGCTGCTGCGCGAGCGTGGCTTCCCCGCGCGCGAGGTCGTGCCATTCGCGTCCGAGCGCTCGGCCGGGCGGAGGCTCGACGGCGTCGGCGTCGTGCAGCCGCTGACCGACGAGACGATCCAGGGCTTCGACGTCGCGCTCTTCTCCGCCGGCGGCGCGACCTCGGGCGCGTGGGCGCCGCGCTTCGCCGAGGCCGGGGCGATCGTCGTCGACAACTCCTCGAAGTGGCGGATGGACGACGACGTGCCGCTCGTCGTCGCCGAGGTCAACCCCGACGCGCTCGCAGAGGCGCGCAAGGGGATCGTCGCCAACCCGAACTGCTCGACGATGCAGATGGTCGTCGCCTTGAAGCCGCTGCACGACGCGGCCGGGATCGAGCGGCTCGTGATCTCGACCTATCAGGCGGTGTCCGGCACCGGCAGGAAGGGCGTCGACGAGCTGCTGGACCAGTCGCACGCGCTGCTGCACGACCAGAACCCGGAGGTGTCCGTGTATGCGCACCGGATCGCGTTCAACGCGCTGCCGCACGCCGGCACGTTCGCGCCCGGCGACGACCACACCGACGAGGAGCGCAAGCTGATCAACGAGACGCGCAAGATCCTCGGGGATCCGTCGATCCGGGTGAGCGCGACGTGCGTGCGCGTGCCGGTCGTCAACGGCCACTCGGAGGCCGTGAACGTGGAGACGCGCGAGCCGCTCTCGCCCGAGCGCGCGCGCGGGCTGCTCGCCGCCGCGCCTGGCATCACGGTGCTGGACGACCCCGGCGCCGGCATCTACCCGATGGCGATCGAGGCGGACGGCAAGGACGACGTGTTCGTCGGGCGCATCCGCCGCGATCCGGGCAACGAGCGCGCCCTCGACCTGTGGATCGTCTCCGACAACCTGCGCAAGGGCGCGGCGACGAACGCCGTCCAGCTCGCCGAGCTGCTGCACGCGCGCGGGATTCTGCGCGCCTCCGCGCGCGCGGCGTAGCGCTACGTCCGCGCCAGCTCGCGGCGCGAGCGCACCCCGAGCTTGCGGTAGATGCTGCGGGCGTGGGTGCGGACGGTCTCGACGCCGATGTGCAGCTCAGCGGCGATCTCGCCGTTCGAGCGGCCATTCTGGAGCAGGTCGAGCACGACGGCTTCGCGCGGGGTGAGCAGCTCGGGGCCGCTTTGGTGCAGCGGATAGTCGGCCGGATCCTCCATGCGTCGCAGCACCTGCAGGCCGCGGGAGGCCAGGTGGATCGCGCTCAGCACGTCGCGCGCCTGCGTCTCCTTCGACAGGCATGCGGTCGCGCCGAACGCGAGCATCTGGTTGCACTCCGCCGGCGATGGCCGGTTGGCGAGCACGATCAGCTGCGTGTCCGGCCGGCGCGCGACCAGCTCGCGCACTTCGAGCGGGCTGCGCAGCGAGCCGTAGTTGAGCAGCGCGACCTGCGGGGAATGCTCCTCGATCGCCGCCTCCAGGCGCCCGTGCGGCACGCCGGCGGCGAGCAGGTCGATGTGGTCGTCCTCCGCGATCAGCGTCCGCAGGCCGCGGTCAACCAGGTCTTCGAAGCGGGCGACGACGACGCCGACCCGTGCATGGGCGAGCGGCACGACGCGCATCCTAGCGCTCCGGGTGAGGCCCACCTCACCCCGACCTCACCCTGGGGGTCCCCCGAAGATCACCCGCCGCAGGGGACGACAGCCGCGGCGCGAGCGGAAAGGATGATTCCACGGCGGCAGGGGTCACACCACAACCGCCGTGACCCATCCCGAGCGAGGAACGGTCCCCTCCCTCCCCTCGGGATGCGAACCGCCCGGGCCTGGCCGATCTCCCCCCGGCCGGGCCCGGGCCCTTTCTCCGGCCGCGGCGAAGCGACGTCAGGCCGCGGCCGGCGCGCCGACGACGGCGCTCGCCCAGTCGATCACCGACGTGGGCTTGACGACGTGCTTGCTCATCCCGAGCTGCTTCGGCTCCAGGCCGAGCGCGAGGCCGACGAGCTGCGGCAGGTGCAGGACCGGCATCGACAGGTCGGCGCGGCCGACGGCCTTCGACGCCAGCGGCTGCTGCAGGTCGAGGTTGAGGTGACACAACGGGCACGGCACGACGAGGCAGTCGGCCTCGGCGTCCTGCGCGTCGGACAGGTGGCGGCCGGCCTGCTTGAGCGAGGCGTCCTTGTTCATCGTGATGATCGGGAAGCCGCAGCACTTGTAGACGCCGGCGTAGTCGATCACCGTGCCGCCGAGCGCCTCGATCACCCAGTGCATGTAGTGGTCGCGCGGGTGCTCGCCGTCGATTCCGAGGCGGTCGGTCGGGCGCACGATGTAGCAGCCGTAGAAGGGGCCGACCTTGAGGTTGGTGAGCGGCCGCTTGACCTTCTTCTTGAGGTTCTCGAGCCCGATCTCCTCGACCAGCAGCCACAGGAAGTTCTTGTTCGTCAGGCCCTTCTCGTAGGAGAGGCCTTCGGCGGCGAGATTGCCGTTGATCGCGTCGCGGTACTCGCCGTTCGCGTCGAGCCGCTCCTGGCACTCGCTCTGCGCGCCCTGACAGGTCGAGCAGATGTTCATCATCAGGTCTGCACCCTCCACCGCCTGGGCGAGCGCGAACGTGCGCGCGTTGAGCGTGTCGGCGAGCTCCTGGCTGTGCTCGGCGATCACGCCGGCGCCGGTGCAGCACGCGCGGTCCAGCTCGACCAATTCGATGTCGAGCAGCGGCGCGACCGCCGCCATCGAGCCGTGCAGCTCCGGGGTGAAGCCGCGGCTGACGCAGCCGGGCCAGTACGCGACCTTCATGCGGACTCGCTTTCGCTCGGGGCGGGCACGGCCGTCTCGTCATCGTCCTCGTAGCCGGAGATGTAGAGGTTCAGCTCGTAGCGTCTCGGCTTCGACTCGACCTTGTCGTAGATCGCCTGGACCGCCTTGAGGTCGGCCTTCGCGATTCTGTGGCCGAAGATCGCCTTTCTCGGCGTGAACTTGCCGGTCGCGAGCCCGCGCGCGAGCACCGGCAGCGACTCGAGCAGCTGCTGGCCGGCGGCCGGGTGGAACTTGCCGAACCACGAGTCGCCGCCGTAGGAGCGCGGCAGCAGCTCGGCCTCGTGGAGCAGGCCGTAGCCGCGGATCAGCGAGACGAACGCGCGCTCGTGGCGCTCGCCGTTGTTGCGGTCGACGATGTGGTGGTCGTTGGTCGCGACGCGGCGCAGGCGCATGATCTGGCTCATCGGCGCAACGCCCTTCGGGCAGGCGTCGATGCACGTGAAGCAGTGGGTGCAGTCGTAGATGCCGTGCGGATCCTCCGCGAGGTCCTTCAGGCGCTCGTACTGCTCGGCGTCGCGCGGGTCGCCGACGAAGCGGTAGGCCTTCGCCGAAGCGGCCGGCCCGACGAACTCGGGATCGACTTCCATCGAGAGGCAGTCGGAGACGCACGCGCCGCACTGGATGCAGGCCATCGTCTGCGTGACGTCGACCATGTTCTCGTGCGGGACGACGTACTCGCGCTCGGGCACCGGCTGCTTGTTGATCAGCCACGGCGTGACGCGCTGGATCTTCTTCCAGTGGACCGCATCCATGTCGACGATCAGGTCCTTGATGACGGGCATGTTGCCCATCGGCTCGACGAGGATCGTCGTGCCGTCGGCGTTGACGCCCGTCTTCGCCGCCTTGTCGAGGTGGGTGTGGCAGGCGAGGCCCGGTCTGCCGTTGATGCGCACCCCGCAGGAGCCGCAGATCGCGGCGCGGCACGAGCAGCGGATCCCGACCGAGCCGTCCTGCTCGGCCTTGACCTTGAGGATCGCCTCCAGCACCGAGCGGTGCGGCTCGAGGTCGACCTGGAACTCCTCGTAGTAGGGCGCGTCGCCCGCCTGAGGGTCATAGCGCCGCAGCTTCAGCGTGTACTCGGCCATGTCAGTTGCGCTCCATGATCAGTAAGTCCGCTCCTGCGGCTCCCAGCGGGTCATCGTCACCGGCGCGGTCCCGAGATCCGGGCCGTCGCCGTTGAGGGACACGGTGATGTGGTGCAGCCACTCGGCGTCGTTGCGCTCAGGGTAGTCCGTGCGGAACTGCGCCCCGCGCGACTCTCTGCGCTCCTGCGCCGCGACGACGATCGCCTCGGCCACGTCGAGCATGTAGCCGAGCTCGATCGCTGCGAGCACATCCTGGTTGAAGACGGTGCCCTTGTCGTCGATCGCCGCGTTCGGCGCTTCCTGCTTCAGGCGCTGGACGATCTCGAGCGCCGTCGCGAGGCCCTCGGCGTCGCGGTAGACCGCGACGTATCTGTTCATCGTCTCGCCGAGCTCGGTCTTGATCTCGGAGATGCGGCGGCCGCCGGTCGGACGGTTCAGGATGTCGTCGATCTCGCCCTGGGCGTCGGTCAGGACGCCTGGCGAGGATCTCGGCATCGCGACGCCGCGCGCGCGGCCGGCGGCGTGCTCGCCCGAGCGCCGCCCGAAGATGAGCGTGTCGAGCAGCGAGTTCGCGCCCAGGCGGTTGCCGCCGTGGACAGAGACGCAGGCGACCTCGCCGGCGGCGTAGAGGCCGGGGACCGGCGTCTGGCCGTCGAAGTCGGTCTTCACGCCGCCCATGATGTAGTGCATCCCGGGCTTGATGTGGATCGGCTCGCGCGTGATGTCGACGCCGGCGAAGTCCTTGCCGATGTTGACGATCTCGCGCAGCGCCTCGAGCGTGCGCTTGCGCGGGACCTTCGTGATGTCGAGCGCGATCGTGCCGTCGGGGAAGCCGCGGCCCTCGTTGATCTCCGTCTGCTCGGCGCGCGATACGACGTCGCGCGAGGCCAGCTCCAGCTTGTTCGGCGCGTACTTCTCCATGAAGCGCTCACCGAGTGCGTTGTAGAGATGCGCGCCCTCGCCGCGCGCGCCCTCCGTGATCAGGAAGCCGTTCTCCGCGAGCGTCGTCGGGTGGTACTGGATCATCTCCATGTCCATCAGCGGCGCGCCGATGCGATACGCCTGCGCGATCCCGTCGCCCGTGCAGATGAGCGCGTTCGTCGTCGGCTTGAACGCCTGGCCGGCGCCGCCCGAGGCGAGGATCACCGACTTCGCGTCGAAGACCTCCAGCGCGCCCGTGCGGATGTCGCGTGCGACGCAGCCGACGCACGCGCCGGTGTCGTCCTGCAGGAGCGTCGTCGTGAACCACTCCTCGTAGCGGGAGATGCGCTCGCCGTGCATCATCAGGCGCTCGTAGAGCACGTGCAGGATCGCCTGGCCGGTGATGTCCGCGACGTAGTAGGTGCGCGCCTGCGAGGCGCCGCCGAACGCGCGCGTGCCCAGGTGGCCGGTGCCGTTGCGATGGAAGGTCACGCCCGCATGCTCGAGCCAGAGGATCTCGTCGGGCGCTTCGCGGCACATGATCTCGATCGCGTCCTGGTCGCCGAGGTAGTCGGAGCCCTTGACGGTGTCGAACGCGTGCGACTCCCACGAGTCCTCGGGGTTGAGCGCGGCGTTGATGCCACCGGCCGCGGCGACCGAGTGGGAGCGGACAGGGTGGACCTTGCTGATGATCGCGACCGACGCCCCAGCGTCAGCAGCCGCAAGAGCGGCGCGCTGGCCAGCGAGGCCCGCGCCAATGATGAGGACGTCGTGAGCTGGCATGACTCGCGATCCTATCGCCGCGTCTCGCGGCTTGATCTCCGATCGCGGCGGGGGGAATTGGCGCGTCAGCCGGCGCTGAGCTCCGCCAGCGGCGGGCGCTCCTCGACGGCGACGTCGACGCGCGCGAGCCCACCGTCCGCGCGCGGGCGCGCGAGCGGCGGCGGGACGGCGAGCGCGGGATCGGCGCCCGCGAGGCGCCGCTCGGCGGCGATCAGCACGGCGTACGCCATCGCGCTGAGCGCGTGCAGCGGCTGATGCGCGTTGCGGCGCGTGCCGAGGTCGACCTGCGCGAGCGCGTCGAGCCCGGCGTGGCGATGGGCGTCGATCAGCAGCGCGATCTCGACGCCGTAGCCGACCGGGAACGGCAGCCGCTCGAGCAGCGCGCGCCGCCCCGCCATCTCGCCGGCGAGCGGCTGGACGATCCCCGCCAGCTCGGGCGCGCGCAGGTTCAGCAGCGGGCGGGCGAGCAGCTCGGTCACGCGGCCGCCGCCTTCGGGCACCACCTCCGCGCCGACCGTCAGCGGGCGCAGGTAGGCGCCCTTCACGAACGCGACGCCGGGATCGGTCAGCAGCGGGCCGAGCAGGCCGAGCACCGCCGCGTGCGCGTCGAAGCCGGCGCTGTCGGCGTCGATGAATGCGACGACGTCGCCGCGCGTGGCGTGAAGCGCGCGCCACAGCGCGTCGCCCTTGCCCTTCGCGGGCCCGTGCTCGGCGAGCACGTCGGACTCCTGCACGACCGTTGCACCCGCGCCGGCGGCGATCGCCGCGGTGCGGTCGCGCGAGGCGGCGTCGATCACGAGCAGTTCGTCGAGCAGCCCGGCGTCGCGCAGCGGCGCGAGCTGCGCGAGCAGCGGGCCGATCGTCGTGGCGACCTCGCGCGCCGGCAGCACGACGCTCACCGACGTCGCGGCCTTCGCGGCGATCAGCCGCGCGAGCGGGAAGTCCCCTGCCGCGTAGGTGCGGCGGGCGACCCAGCCGGCGACGGCGTCCGTCCGCGACGCGGCACTCATCGTGCGGCGACGGGCGCCATCGCATCGGCGGCCGAGCGGCGCTGCCCCGTGCGGTGGTGCTCGATCGCCTCGCGCAGGTGCCCCGCGAGGGCGCCGAACTGCCGCCGGGCGTCGTACCGCTGCTCGGCGCGCGCGCGGGCGGCCGCGCCGATGCGGCGGCGGCGGTCGGGATCGCGCACGAGCGCGAGCAGCGCCTCGCGCAGCGCCGCGCGGTCGCCGTGCGGGACGAGCACGCCGGCCTCGCCGCCACCGAGCAGGTCGGGGATTCCGCCGACGCGCGTGGAGACCATCGGCGTGCCGCACGCCATCGCCTCGGTGACCGTCCAGGGATTCGTGTCGCCGTACGTCGGCAGGCAGGCGACGTCGGCCTGCTGCTGGAGGTCGAGCAGGCGCGGGTCCTCGCGCGAGAGGCGGTGGACGTGCACGCCCGGGCGCTCGGCCACGGGATCGGCGGTGACGACGTCGAGCTCCAGCTCGCAGCCGAGCAGGCCGTCGAGCGCTGCGAGCAGGTCCTCGCCGCCCTTTTCGGCGAAGCGGCCGCCGACGAACAGCACGCGGGGACGCTCGCGCTCGCGGTGGGCGGCGGGCTTGAAGTGGTCGAGATCGATGCCGGGATGGTGCTCGAGCACGCGCACGCCGGGGGCTTCCTGCTCGGCGGCGCGACGGGACCAGGCGGTACGCGCGAGCACGAGCGCGGCGCGGCGCAGCGCGCGCCGTTCGAGCGCGCGGCTCGGGGCGATCGTCAGCTCCGCGTGCGGCCACATGCGCCGCCACGCCGGCATCGACCACCAGTCGTGGACGGTCGTGTCGAGCGACAGCACGATCGGCACCTCGCGCATCACGTCGGCCATGGTGAGCGCGACCGCCGGCGTGTAGAAGTGGACGACGTCGGCCGGCCACTCGTCCAGCGCGCGCCGCAGCGCGCGCCGCGCCCGGGCAGACTGGACGAGGTGCCAGCGCAGCACGAGCAGGTCGAGGTCGCGCTTGCGCAGCAGGCGAATCTGCTTGCTGCTGAGCGAGGCGGCGAGACCGGTCAGCGGCGACAGCCCCGCGAAGCGAGCCTCGACGTCCGGGGCGCTCGCCAGCCCCGCGCGAATCGCCGCGTCGAGCTGTCCGTGCCCGAGGACATGCGTGTCGAGGTTGCCCTCGTTGAAGAACAGCGCACGCATATTTCACCTGAACCCTATCTGTGCAGGGTAAAGAGCAGGCCAAACTGCCCCCCGCGCCGGCCGTGCGGCGCGGCCTGTACCCTGTTCGCGCGCCGTCAGCGCAAGCACGGAGAGGTGCCGGAGCGGTTGAACGGGCGCGACTGGAAATCGCGTAACGGGGGTTGACCTCGTTCGGGGGTTCGAATCCCCCCCTCTCCGTTTCTCCACGTGCCAGCCCGATCGGCTCGCGTCAGAGCGCCAAGTGCAGGCGCAGCGCCTCGTCGAGCGAGGCCATCAGCTGCTCGGGCAGACGACCGAGCATCACGCCGATGCGCTCGGCCGCGATCGAGCGTACCTGCTCCGCCTGCGCCTTGGAGTCGCGCGGGAGCCCTGCGGCCCCTTCCGGAATCAGTACCTGGAACGGGTAGACCCGCTCGACGTTGGACGTGACGGGCACGACGGTGACCACTCCTCGGCCGAGCTTCGCAGCGGTGGCGTTGGCCGCGTCGTTGCTGACGACGATCGCAGGCCGCCGCTTGGTGGCCTCCGCGCCGCGCGCGGGGTCCAGGTCGACCATGCGGACTTCACCGCGGAGCATCAGAGCCCGTCGTCGGCAGTCACGTCCCACACGTCGGCCTCGCCGCCCTCCGACCAATGCGCCCAGGCGTCTCCGTAGGCGTCGTGGAGATCGCTCACGCGAAGTGCACGGATCGCCTGGTGGACGGCCGCCGATCGCGACGCGCAGGCATGTACGCTCGCATACGCGTCGAGGAAGGCCACGTCTTCCGCCGGCAGGCTCACACTGAGCTTCATACCGGCGATCCTACCAGCAGCAGGATCAGGCGTCGGCGTCAGCGTCGGCGCGGTGGCGCTGCTTGAGCGCCGTCCCGAAGACGTGGTCCCAGAACGGGGCGCTGACGCCGTAGCCGGTGTCGCCGTCCTGGAAGTGGTGGCGCATGTGCAGCTCGTGGAGCTTGCGCGGGACCCACGCGGCCGGGCGTCTGCCGCCCGGCAAGTGGTGCACGTAGTAGTGCAGCATGTCGTAGGCGAGGTAGCCCGCCCAGAACCCTGCCGCGAACGGCAGCGCGTTCGTGGGACCGAGCACGACCACGAACAGCCCGTAGAACAGCGACGCGAGCGGAATGCTGACCGACGGCGGCATCACGAGCCGCAGCGGGTCGTTCGGATGGTCGTGGTGGACGCCGTGGATGATCCAGTGCAGCCGCGCGCCGATCCCGCGATCCGGCTCGAAGTGGAAGACGATGCGATGCAGCCAGTACTCGGTAAGCGTCCAGAAGACGTAGCCGCCGAGCGCCCACGACAGTGCCTCGCCGGCGCCCATGCGTCCGAGCGCCGAGCCGAACGCGATCGCGATCGCCGGCACGAAGATGAACAGGGGCACGGTCCAGTGCACGCGCGAGAGCTTGTCGAGCAGGTCCGACTCGAACATGCGCGGCGACGCGCGCAGCACCTCGGATCGCTTCATCCCTGCGAGGTCAGCGCGCCGGGGGTAGCTCGCCATGGCGAGAACCCTACCCGGCGGCGCTCGTCGCGAAGACGATGTGGCGGCGACCGAGCGCCACGTAGCCGTGGCGCTCATGCGGGCGCGCGGGACCGTCGAGCGCTTCGATCTCGACGTCCGTCAGCGCGAGGAACTCGCGCTCGCCGGCGTTCAGGTGGTCGGTCAGGCGGCTGCCGTAGCCCTCGGCCGGCAGGCGCACCGTTCCGGTGAGCCGATAGCGGGCGGTCTCGATCAAGACCCGCTCTTCGCGCTGGTTCATGCCGGCGACCCTACCTCACGTGCCCGCCGACGTTCCGGATACAGTCGTGAACATGCGCGCTCTCGGGAGGGTCGCCGCATCGCTCGGCTTGGCGGTCGCGCTCGCCTGCGCCCCGGCGGCTGCGAGCGCGAGAACGCTCGTCGCGATCAGCGGGACCGCCTCGCCGCCGATCAGCGTCTTCACGCTCACGCCGCGGCCGGTCAGCCTCACGATCGACACCAGATTCTCGACTGACGTGCCCGGCGAGCTGCCGGCGACCGTCGCGAAGGCGGTCATCTACTTCCCGCACGGCCCGCGCGTGAACGGCGCCCTGTTCCCGAGCTGCGACCCGCGGCGGCTGCAGCGATTGCGCGGCGCCCCCCGCGCGTGCCCGCATGGGTCGCGCCTCGGCGGCGGCGTCGCCGTCGGCGCCTCGCCGCAGTTCCCGGGCGTGATCGAGCACCTCAAGGTCGACCTCTACAACGGGAAGGGCGGACGCAGCATCGTCTTCTGGCTGGACGGCGAGGCCCCGGTGCTGATCTCCGGCATGATCGTCGCCCCCTTGGCGGCGCTCCACGGCGGCAGATGGGGCTACCGGCTGACGCTCGACGTCCCGCACGGCCTGCAGGAGATCGCCTCCGGGATCTTCGCGTCGCTGCTCGACTTCAAGGTGACGACCGGCGGCAGCGTCGTGCGCAACGGGCACCGCTACGGCTTCATCGAGACGCTCGCGTGCCCGCCCGGCGCGCTCGTGCCCATGCGCGGCATCTTCAGCTTCCGCGGCGGGGCGTCAACGACCACCGACTCCTACATCGCCTGCGGACACCGCTGACGGCCGGTCGCGAACGCCGTTTGCCCCGCCGGCACCGGGGTATTGATGAGGCCATGGCTGGTGGCGTCGTAATCCTTCTCCTCATCACCATCCTGCTGGTCGTCGGTGGGATCGCGCTGGCGCTGTACGGCACCGGTGGCCTCGCCGGGTGGCGAGAGACGGATCCCGACAGGGATCGTGTCCACCCACGCGGCTGAGCCTGAGTTCGGCACGATCGAGACGCGCGTCCCTTCGCGCCTCGACCGCCTGCCGTGGTCGCGCTTCCACTGGCTGATCGTCATCGGGCTCGGCACCGTCTGGATCCTCGACGGACTCGAGGTCACGATCGTCGGCGCGCTCGGCAGCCGGCTGACCGAGCCCGGCAGCGGGATCGAGCTCGACGCGAGCATGATCGGCACCGCGGCCGCGTTCTACGTGCTTGGCGCCTGCCTCGGCGCGCTCTTCTTCGGCCAGCTCACCGACCGCTTCGGGCGCAAGCGGCTGTTCCTGATCACGCTCGGCGTCTACATCGCCGCGACGGCGGCGACCGCCTTTGCGTTCGCGCCCTGGTACCTGTACATGACGCGCTTCTTCACGGGCGCCGGCATTGGCGGCGAGTACGCCGCGATCAACTCGGCGATCGACGAGCTGATCCCCGCGCGCGTGCGCGGGCGCGTGGACCTGATGATCAACGGGTCGTACTGGCTCGGCGCCGCGATCGGGTCCGTGGTCGCGCTGTTCTTCCTCGACACGAGCATCTTTGCCACAAACGTCGGCTGGCGCCTGTCGTTCGGCGTCGGCATGCTGCTCGGGCTGGCGATCCTGTTCGTGCGGCGCAACCTGCCCGAGAGCCCACGCTGGCTGTTCATCCACGGCCGCGAGCAGGAGGCGGAGGCGATCGTCGCCGAGATCGAGGCGGAGGTCAGACGCGACACCGCGCAGGAGCTCGAGGAGCCGCGCGACGCGATCGTCGTCAGACAGCGCAAGACGATCCCGTTCCGCGTGATCGCGCGGACCGCGTTCCGCGACCACCGGCAGCGCACGCTGCTCGGGCTCGCGCTGTTCATCGGCCAGGCGTTCCTCTACAACGCCGTCACGTTCGACCTCGGCACGCTGATCGGCAGATTCTTCGGCGTCGCGTCCGGCAGCGTGCCCTACTGGTACACGGTCTTCGCGGTCGGCAACTTCCTCGGGCCGCTGACGCTCGGGCGCCTGTTCGACACGGTCGGACGCAAGCCGATGATCTCGTTCTGCTACCTCGGCTCCGCCGCCATGCTGGTGCTGACCGCGATCCTCTTCCAGGGCGGCTCGCTCACGATCGGCTGGTTCATGCTGCTGATCGGGATCACGTTCTTCATCGCCTCGGCGGGCGCGAGCTCGGCGTACCTGACCGTCAGCGAGATCTTCCCGATGGAGACGCGCGCGCTCTCGATCGCGTTCTTCTTCGCGGTCGGCACGGGCATCGGCGGGATCGTCGGACCCGTGCTGTTCGGGCACCTGATCAACTCCGGCAGCGTCGATCAGATGGCCTTCGGCTTCTACCTCGGAGCGGTCGTGATGGCGATCGGCGGGATCGCCGAGCTCGCGTTCGGCGTGAAGGCGGAGCAGAAGCCGCTCGAGCAGGTTGCGCGACCGCTGACCGCGACCGACGCGCCGGCGGCGGACGCGGACGCAGGTCGGCGGCGGCGGCGCGCGAGGCGCGAACGCTTCCGCCCGGGCCCCGGCGAAGGCTCGCTCGCCTCCGTCGCGATGTGGCCGATCGGGCCCTCGCCGCAGGGCGTCCCGCTCGACCGCGAAGTCGACGCGATCGTGCGCGCACTGGAGCAGCACGGACCGACCGAGCGCAGCGCGCTGGCGCGGCTCGTCGGCGCACGCTACTGGGGCCCGGGGCGCTTCCGCGGGGCGCTCGTCCAGGCGCTCGCCAACCGGCGCATCCGCCGCATCGGTCGCGGGCGGTTCGACGCGACGGCGCACTCGTAGCCGGGGCCGGCCGCCACGTTGGTTTCCAACGGGGAACCGCTCGGCCATCATTGGAAGTCGCACCGCCGGGGAACGCGGTTGAGATGACGTACTCGTCGCTCAGCCGGCCGCGCAGCGCGCCGCACGCACGCCGCGCCGGGGGCGACGACCTGTTGGCGCTCTATCACCGCACCGGGGATCGGCGCGCGCGCGAACAGGCGATCGAGCACTTCATGCCGCTCGCGCGGCGACTCGCGGCGCGCTACCACCGCCGCAGCGAGTCGTTCGAAGACCTCGTGCAGGTCGCGAACCTCGGGCTCGTCAAGGCGGTCGAGCGCTACGACCCGAGCCGCGGCACGCGCTTCAGCTCGTTCGCCGTGCCGACGATCTCCGGCGAGCTGCGCCGCCATTTCCGCAGCACCGCGTGGAACCTGCACGTGCCGCGCGGCGTGCAGGAGGATGTGCTGCGGGTGCGCGACGCCGTCGCAAGACTGACGCACCAGCTCGGGCGCGCACCGCGCGTGAGCGAGCTGGTGGAGGAGACCGGTCTCGACGAGGAGGCGATCAGCGAGGCCTTGCACGCGCGCGCCGTGCAGGCGATGACGTCGCTCGACCAGCCTGCCGGCAGCGCCACCGACGAGGGCAACGCGACGCTCGGCGAGTTGATCGGCGTCGACGACGACGGCTTCGATCTGGCCGAGTACCAGGCGGACGTCGGTCCGCTGCTGCGCGCGTTGCCGCCGCGCGAGCGCGAGGTGCTGTTCCTGCGCTTCGCGCGCGACATGACGCAGAGCGAGATCGCGGCGCGGATCGGCTGCTCGCAGATGCAGATCTCGCGCATCCTGCGGCGCACGATCGCGCAGCTCAGCGAACAGACGGAAGCGGTCGAGGCGGAGGCGCCGGACGCGCGCTGAGCCGCCGTTGGCGACGCGCCCCGTCGGGGTACCTCCCACGCGATGCCCGCGACGCCGGCCGCATCCCCAGCCCAGCGGACGATCCACCTGCTCGACTACGACCCGCTGCTGGCTGCCAGCCTCCGACCGGAGCGCCGCGCGGAGGCGCACGCGAGCGCCCAGGCGACGCTGGTCGAGGTCCCGCGCGGCGCGCGCACGGCCGCGGAGCTGACAGGCGGTCGCGACGTGCTGTACGGCGTCCTGCTGCTCGACGGGCTCGCGCACCGCACGCTCGTGCTCGACGACGTCGCCTCCTCGCAGCTGCTCGGCCCCGGCGATCTCGTGCGCGTCATCGACGACGACGCGGCCAGCGCGCTCGTCCTGACGGCGACCCGCTGGACGGTGATCGAGCCGCTCGCGGTGGCGCTGCTCGACGAGCATTTCCTGCTGACCGTCCGTCGCTGGCCTGAGCTGGTCGCGGCCCTGTTCGAGCGGCTCGCGGCGCAGGAGCAGCGGCGCGAGATCCACCACGCGCTCCTGCAGCTCCCGCGCGTCGAGGACCGCGTCCACGCGCTGCTGTGGCTGCTCGCCGAGCGCTGGGGGCGCGTCACCCCGAGAGGCGTCGTGCTGCGGCTGCGGCTGACGCACGAGCTGCTGGGGCAGCTCGTCGGCGCCAAGCGGCCGACCGTCAGCCTTGCGCTCAAGGAGCTGGAGGCGCGCGGCGCCCTCCACCGGCGCGCCGACGGCGCCTGGCTGCTCGAACAGCGGTGGACGCGCGAGCCGTCGGCCGACATCCGCAGCACATCCGATGGGGTCGGCCTGGTGCCGGATTAAGCGCCGAGCCGCGGCGCGATCAGTCGACGAACTCGAACAGCGGCAGCAGCGCGGCAGCCTCGAACACGCGCTGCACTGCCTGCGAGCCGCGGCGCAGCAGCAGCAGCCCGGCCCTCGTCGCGCGCGCGCCGGCGCGCCTGGAGCATTAGCCGCAGGCAAGTCGAGTCCATGAACGCGAGCGTCGAGAGGTCGACCTCAAGGATCCGCGGACGTCGCTGCTCCGCCAAGGCGATCGCCCGCTCGGCCTGCTCCACGACGGCGCCGTCGAGCTCGCCGATCAGCCGTACGAGCGTTCGGTCGTCGTCGCGTGCGATGTGGGCGGCGAACGGCGCTGCCGGTCCGTACTGCTGTCCTGTCATCCGCACCCACCTCTCCGGTGGGACCGCGCAGCGGCGCGATCGCTCGAAGCGACGTTACGGTACGCCTGCGCCGCCATGGAGTTATCCGCATTGGACAGTTGGATTCCAACGCAAGACTTCGTGCAGCCGGTGAATCCCTGTTTACCGATTCACAGGCTCGGGAAAGTGGGGATCGGCGAGCCAATCCTCAGAGATCGTTTCCCCCTCGATCCCCGGATCGCCACCCCCGGTCCTCCGGCTCCGCGTCGGAGGACCGGGGGCCCCCTCCGCTCCCCCATCGGAGTACGCTCATGCGGCAAGCGACGACGGAGGATGCACGGGGAATGAACGGCTTCGACGCGGCCGACCTGTTCGAGATGATGGAGCGCCGCGACAACGGCACTGCGGTGATCGTCCTCAGCGGCGAGCTCGATTTCGGCACGGTCGCGCAGGTCCAGCAGCGCCTGGCCGAGCTGCGCGACGCCGGCACGCCGGTCGTGCTCGACCTCGACGGGCTCACGTTCATGGACTCGACCGGGATCCGGCTCGTGCTGACCGCCTGCGAGGACGCGCGCACCGTCGACTGGCGCTTCAGCGTCACCCGCGGCTCGGAGCGTGTGCAGCGCGTGCTCGAAGCCGCGCAGGTGATCGACCGCCTCCCGTACCACGACCCGACGGCGGGGTGAGCCGGCCGGCGCCTGTGGAGCGACGGACGCTGCCGCGGGATCCGACCGCGGTCGCGCTCGCGCGCCGTGCGGTCGAGGCGACTGGGGCCGGCCTGAGCGCCGAGCAGGCCGACGTCGCGCGGCTGCTCGTCTCCGAGCTGGTGACGAACGCGGTGCGCCACGGCGCCGGCGACCAGGTCGAGCTCGTGCTGCGCGTCGGCGAGCGCAGCGCGCGCTTCGAGGTTCACGACGCCGGCGGGCAGCAGCCGGAGCTGCGCCCCCCTGCCGGCGCCGACGGGGGCTACGGCCTCAACCTCGTCGCCTCGCTCGCGAGCCGCTGGGGCGCCGACCCCGACGCCGGGGTGTGGTTCGAGCTCGACGCGCCGCCGCGCCTGACGCCCGCACGCGACGCGCTCGACGACGCGTTCGCAAGCCAGCTGCTGGCCGTGCTCGACGGGCTCGCGGAGGCCGTCACGATCACCGAGCGCGGTGGTCGCACGATCTACGCGAACGAAGCCGCCGTCCGGCTGCTGCGGCTCGAGAGCGCCGCCGAGCTGCTCGAGTCCTCGGCGGGCGACATGATGGACCGCTTCGACGTCTACGACGAGCACGGCGCCCGCGTCGCGCTCGAGGACCTGCCCGGAACGCGCGTGCACGCCGGCGAGCGCGACGTCGAGCCGATGCTCGTGCGCAACGTCGTGAAGGCGACCGGCGAGGAGCGCTGGCTGCTGAACAAGACGACGACGATCGCCGACGCGAGGGGCGACGTCGTGCGCGTCGTCAACGTGATCGAGGACGTGACCGAGGCCAAGCGCGCGGAGCTCGCGCAGCGGCTGCTGGCGGAGGCGAGCGACGCGCTCGTCTCCTCGCTCGACTACGAGGAGACGCTCCAGCGCGTCGCCACGGTGGTGGTGCGGGACTTCGCCGACTGGTGCGGCCTCGACGTCCCCGGTCCGGGAGCGTTCGCCCAGCTCGTCGCGATCGCGCACAGCGATCCCGCCAAGGTCGCGCTCGCGAAGAGACTGCGCGCGCTCTATCCGGTGCGGCTCGACCGCACGCAGGGGATCGCCGCGGTCATGCAGGGCAACCCCAAGTTCGTCCGCGTCGAGGTCGGCGACGAGGAGCTGCGCGCCTACGCGCACGACGACCTGCACTTCCAGATGCTGCGCGAGCTGGGCATGGCGTCGGTGATCGTCGTCCCGCTCGCCGCGGGCGGCCAGACGGTCGGGACGCTGATCGTCGCGCGCTCGACGCCCGGACATCCGTTCGACGCGGCAGACGTCGAGCTGGCCGAGGAGCTCGGCCGACGCGCCGGCACCGCCGTGCTCAACGCGCGAACCTACACCGAGCGCGCGGCGATCGCCGCGGCGCTCGAGCGGGGCCTGTCGCCGCCGGAGCTGCTCCCGCCGGCCGGCTTCGAGGTCGCGACGCACTACACGGCCGCCGGCGCCTTCAACGAGGTCGGCGGCGACTTCTACGACGCGTTCGCGACGGCGGACGGCTGGATGCTCGTCGTCGGCGACGTCGCCGGGCACGGCGCGGAGGCGGCCGCGCTGACGGCGCTCGCGCGCTGGACGCTGCGCAGCGCGAGCCAGCTCACGCGGGATCCCGGGCGCGCCGTGCAGCAGCTGAACGCGGCGCTGCGCGACCTGCCGCAGCTCTCGCTCTGCACGTCCGTCTGCGCGCACGTCCGCACGAGCGCCGCGAACGGCGAGGCGACCGTGACGCTCGCCAACAGCGGTCATCCGCGGCCGCTGCTCGTGCGCGACGGGCGCACCGAGGAGCTCGGCTGCGTCGGACCGATGGCCGGCGCGTTCGACGACGGCGGCTGGGACTGCATCGAGGTCTCGCTGCTCCCCGGCGACGCGCTCGTGCTCTACACCGACGGCGTGCTCGACACGGTCGGCGAGCGCGATCGCTTCGGCTTCGAGCGCCTGCGCACGACGCTCGAAGCGGTCGCGAGCGAGCAACCGGAGGCGCTCGTCGCGCGGCTGGCGGCCGAGCTGGAGGCGTTCCGACGGGGACCGCAGCGCGACGACACCGCAATCGCGGCGGTGCGCTTCGTCGGCGCGCGCGTCGACGTCGGCGTGGGCGCGTAGCCCGACCCGGGCGGCTCCTCCTCCGGCTCCGGCTCGGGCGGCTGCGGGTCGTCGGGAATCTCGGGGCCGGCGGGATCCGGCAAGGGGACGTCCGGCTCGCCCGGCTCCGGCTCGACCGGCGGCTCGGGATCGGGCACCTCCGGCGCCGGCGGGGTCTCGGCCGGCTGCTCCGGAGGCGACGGGTCCGCCGGGATGTCCGGACCGCCCGGCGGCCCGGTCGGGGCCTCGGGTGGACCCGGGGCGGGGATCTCGAAAGCGGGAGCGTCGAGCGCGGTCACGCGGTTCGCCCTACCCGGCGGCCGGCGCCGCAAACGGTCCGCGTCCGTCCAGCAGCGCGGCGACCGCTCTGAGGTCCTCGACGAACGCCGCGTACGCGGCGGCGCGCGGCCTCGTCGGGGGCGCGCAGCAGCGACGAGGGGTGGACGGTGGCGAGCACGTGCGGCGCCAGCGGCGAGTCGAGCGGGCGGCCGCGGTCGCGCGTCACGCGGACGTGGCGACCGACGAGCGCCTGCGCCGCAGTTGCGCCGAGGCACACGAGCACGCGCGGTCTGACGAGCGTCAGCTCGGCGTCGAGCCACGGCCGGCAGGCGGCGATGTTAACCGCGTCGGGCTTCTGATGGATGCGGCGCTCTCCCCGCGGTCTGTAGCGGAAGTGCTTGACGACGTTCGTCACGTACACGCGCGCCGGGTCGATCCCGGCGTCCGCCAGGCCGCAGTCGAGCATCCGCCCGGCCGGCCCGACGAACGGCGCCCCCTCGAGGTCCTCTCGGTCGCCCGGCTGCTCGCCGACGAGCATCGCCTCGGCGGGCGTCACGCCTTCGCCGATCACCGCTTGCGTCGCGCCCGCCCACAGCTCGCACGCGCGGCAGCGCTGCGCGGCGCTGCGCAGGCGCGCCAGCGTCGGCTTCGGCGGGACGGGCGCCTCAGTGGATCCCCGCGGCATGGTCGCCCAGCTCGAAGACGTGGAAGTCGCGTCCCAGCACGTGCACCGAGACGTTGCGCACCGGCACCGCGGCGATCGACGCGGCGAACGTCCCGGCGTGCGCGTGGCCGTGCAGCACGAGCGTCGGCTCGTGCTCGGCGATCGGCGCCGCCAGCCGGTCGGTTCCGAGGAACGCCTGGATCCCCGGCGCCTCGCCGGCGAGCGTCGCGTCGGTCGGCGCGTAGTGCAGCAGCACGATCCGCACCGGGCACAGCGCGATCGCGCGCAGCCCGCGCTCCAGCGCCTCGACGTCGCGCGTCGTCTCGGCGTAGACCGCGCGCAGCAGCGGCTCGCCGAAGTCCGGCAGGTGCGAGCCGGGGAAGCCGCCGACGAAGCCCTTGAGCCCGACGACGCCGACCTCGACGCCGGCGCCGGTCGCGGTGCAGATGCGCCAGTCGCGGTCGAGCACCGCCGCGTCGCCGCCCGACTCGATCGCCGCGACCAGCTCGTCGCGTCGGTTCGCGTGCCAGTCGTGGTTGCCCAGCACCGCGAAGACCGGCATGCCGATCCCCCGGCACGCCTCCGCGAGCACGGCGCCCTCCTGCGGCTCGCCGGTCGTCGTGAGGTCGCCCGCGAGCAGCAGCAGGTCCGCCTCGCCACGCAGGCGTGCGAAGCTCTCGCAGATCGCAGCGCGGTGGTCGACGCGGCAGTGCACGTCGCCGGCCGCCGCCACGCGCACGAGCGCCGGTGCGCGCTCGGCTCCGAGCGCATCCGAGACACGTTCGGCTGTGCCCACGTCTTCCACGCCACGGACCTACCCCACCGCACCCGGCGGCTAGCGTCGGCGCGCGCCGGGTAGCCCTTCGGTCATGGCGCAGACACAGGCGACGCGGGAGTTCGACGGGCTCGTGGAGGCGCTGCGCGTCGCAGTCCCCGCGCTCCACCGCGCGGGCGTGCCGTTCCTGCTCGGCGGCAGCATGGCGGTGTGGGCACACGGTGGCCCCGAGCCGACGAACGACCTCGACCTGATGCTCCGCGAGCAGGACACCGAGCGCGCGCTCGCGGCGCTCGCGGCGGCCGGCATGCGCACCGAGGAGCATCCGCCGGAGGAGTGGCTCGTGAAGGCGTGGCACCGCGACGTGCTCGTCGACCTGATCTTCGGTCCGCGCGGCCTGCCGATCGACGACGACGCGCTCGCGCGCGGGCAGGAGCTGAGCCTGTGCGCGCTGCGCGTGCCGGTGATGCCGCTCGAGGACGTGCTGACGACGAAGCTGCTGTCGCTCGGCGAGCACCAGCTCGACCTGGCATGGCTGCTGCAGATCTCGCGCGCGGTGCGCGAGCAGGTCGACTGGGACGTCGTGCGCCGCCGTACCGACGGCTCCCCGTACGCGGCCGCGTTCATGACGCTCGTCGAGCGGCTCGGGATCGTCTCCCCGGCCGGCGCCGCGGGAGGTCAAGCGCGCGGCGCGCCCCGCGTGAGCGTCCGGTAGGCGGCCTCACACGATCAGCTCGCCGACCATGCGGCGCAGCCCGTGCCCGCGCGCCGCCTCCTCGACCTCGGCGGGGCCGCCGTCCCGCTGGTAGCGCGTGAACGGCGCGCGCACCGGGCTCATCACGCGGCCCTTCGCCACGAGCCGAGATGCCTTGTGCGCGGCCACCGTCACGAGCGCGAGGTCGCGCGCGTCCATCCGCTCCGGCAGCGACCGTCCGGAGCGACGGAACCACGCCGCGAAGCTCATCGCCAGACCGCCGAACATCGACACGAGCGCGGCGTACCAGCCGAGCGGCCGCTCGCGCTCGGGCGAGTGCCCTGCGAACGGCGGCAGGTCCTGAACGCGCGTCTCGGCCATCCCGCGGTCCTCTACCCGCGGGACGGGCGTCCAAGCGCGCCTGCGGTCGCGTTTCATCGAAGCTCGGCCAGCGTAGGCTCCGGGTCGTGGCCGACATCCCCCATCCCAGCGGCGAGCAGGTCGAGCTGACGCACGGCGCGCAGCGCGCGGTCGTCGTGGAGGTCGGCGGCGGGCTGCGTCGCTACGCGGTCGGGGAGTGGGAGGTGCTCGACGGCTACGGCGCCGACGAGCGGATCGCCGACGGCCGCGGACAGGTGCTGATCCCGTGGCCGAACCGGCTGCGCGACGGCCGGTACGAATGGGGTGGCGAGACGTGGCAGCTCGCGCTCACCGAGCCGGACAAGCGCAACGCGATCCACGGGCTCGTGCGCTGGCTGCCGTGGCGCGCGACCGAGCGCGCCGCCGACCGCGTGACGATGGCGTGCCAACTGCACCCGCAGCCGGGCTGGCCGTTCACGCTCGACGTCGAGATCGAGTACGCGCTGACCGACGACGGCCTGAGCGTGCGCACGCGCACCACGAACCTCGGCGGGGATCCGTGCCCGTTCGGCGCGGGTGCGCACCCCTACCTGACGGTCGGAACCGCGCGACTGGACGACACGATCGTGCAGGCGCCCGGCCGCCTGCGGCTGCTCGCCGACGAGCGCCAGATCCCGACGGGCGAGCAGCAGCCGGTCGAAGGGACGCCGTACGACTTCCTCGCACCGCGCCCGCTCGGCGAGGTGCAGCTCGACGACGCGTTCGCCGCGCTCGCGCGCGACGCCGACGGCCTGGCGCGCGTGCACCTGAGCGCGCCCGACGGCTCGCGCCGCGCGACGCTGTGGATGGACGACGCCTACGACCACCTCATGCTCTTCACCGGCGACTCGCTGCCCGAGCCGTCGCGCCGCCGCCGCTCGCTCGGGGTCGAGCCGATGACCTGCGCCCCCAACGCGCTGCAATCCGGCGCGGGCTTGCGTACGCTCGCGCCCGGGGAGACGTTCGCCGGCGCGTGGGGGATCGCGGCCTAGCCGCGCGCCGTTCCGGCGAAGCTTGAAAGTCGGCGCGCTGGGGCATCTCCATCCGCATGCCGTCGCGGGGACACCGGGCTCGTCTGCTCGTCCCGTTGGCCGCGTGTGCGCTGCTTGCAAGCGGGTGCAGCCAGCAGCAGTCGGTGCTCAGCCCGCACAGCCGCGCCTCGCGCGAGATCGCGGCGCTGTGGTGGTGGATGCTCGCGATCGCGGTCGTCGTCTTCGGCGGCGCGGTCGCGCTGCTCGCGCTCGGCTGGTGGAGACGCCGCAGCGCCGGGCTGCCGATCGTCGGCAGACGCGAGGGCGCCGCGACCGGCACGGTGATCGCGTTCGGAATCGCGATCCCGCTCGTCGTCAACCTCGGCGTCTTCGTCGTCGCGAACTTCGTCGTCGCGCGCGCGACGAACGCGCCCAACCCGCGCACGACGCCGATGACGCTCGACGTCGTCGGCCACCAGTGGTTCTGGGCCGTGCGCTACCCCGGCACGCCGGCCGTCACCGCCAACGAGATCCACATCCCCGCCGGCGTGCGCGTGAACACGATCGCGACGACCGACGACGTGATCCACTCGCTGTGGGTCCCGCAGCTCAACCGCAAGATCGACATGATCCCCGGCTACCGCAACCGCGTGCTGCTGGAGAGCGGCACGCC
>Ga0134125_10001002_pt1 | contig 36007 bp, 25 predicted proteins | sample KB31751_FD_96464 | JGI IMG/M metagenome (GOLD analysis project Ga0134125, IMG submission 96464) | Terrestrial soil microbial communities with excess Nitrogen fertilizer from Kellogg Biological Station, Michigan, USA - KB3-175-1 | ecosystem: Environmental > Terrestrial > Soil > Unclassified ...
CCCGGCATGTACTTCACCGGCGACGGCGCGCGCAAGGACGAAGACGGTTACTTCTGGATGATGGGGCGCGTCGATGATGTAATCAATGTCGCTGGGCATCGCCTTGGAACCATGGAAGTGGAGTCGGCGCTGGTAGCCCATCCCAAGGTCGCTGAAGCCGCTGTGGTCGGGCGGCCGGACGATCTGAAGGGTCAGGCAATCGCGGCGTTTGTCACTCTCGAGTCAGGCAACAAGCCTTCGCCGCAGTTGAAAGACGAGTTGCGCCAATGGGTAGCCAAAGAAATCGGCGCACTCGCTCGTCCTGATGATTTGCGCTTCGCCGATGCGCTACCCAAGACCCGAAGTGGGAAAATCATGCGCCGCCTGCTGCGCGAACTCGCCAGTACCGGCGATGTGAAAGGAGATGTGACCACGCTCGAAGATTTCTCGGTGATCGCGAAACTGCGGGCGGACGAAGAGTAATCGGACGCCAAAGCGTTTTTGCAGTTTAGTGTCTGCGCAGATCGCCTCGAAAACCATGCAGGCCCAACGGGTCGGAAGATGAGCAGCCCAGCGGCGTAAGCCCTGAGCAAGCGGAACAAAACGGAATCGAGCCCTGAAAGGGCGGCATTCATGACGATTCCCAGATCGGGATTCCTCGCCAATGATTGTGCGTTCTCTGCCAAGGAGTTGCAGTTGTGCTGATGAATTTCCGAACCAATAAGGTGAGCTATGCCGCCCTTTCAGGGCTTCCTGCTGCGAGGGATTATTGCTGTCCCAGGGCTCACGCCGCTGGGCTGCACTTCTTCCGGCCCGTTGGGCCTGCAATTGCACAATCTGGGAATTTCTTTGATCGTTCGGTTTCGCAAATACTGATCGTTGTGATCCTCTGAGTTTGTTACGCAGGAGTGAGTAGTTGAGGTGAAGTCGTGCGGTCAGAGCGTGATTAACTCGGCCCAGCGCTCGCTGCGCTCGCTTCAGACACCATCGCAGCATCGGTCTCTCCGACTCTTTGTTTGGCGAACGGATTGAAATCGGTATGGGTGTCGTAAACGTCGACACCTTCCGAACGCTTGAGGAAGTTCACGACTGCATAGGTCAGAGGCGTGGCGACTACTTCGTACAGGACTTTGCCCAAATAGCCCGAGACGATGAGTATCAAAATGGTCCTGACGCTTTGCGTACCGCCGAAGGCAAGAAACATGACAATCGTCGAGTCCACGGCTTGGCCGACGACGGTCGATCCGACGGTGCGCGTCCACAACCAACGTCCGTCGGTGAGCAGTTTCATTTTGGCAAGGGTGTACGAGTTGGCGAATTCGCCGCACCAGAAGGCCACCAGGCTGGCTGCAACCATGCGAGGCACAAAATTGAAGACCACTTCAAAGGCATGCTGATTCGGCCAGTCAGGAGCCGGCGGAATATGCACCGTGACCAAGCCCATGAGCGCCATCAGCCCTGAGGCGAAGAAGCCGATCCAGATTGCGCGTCGTGAGCCGGAGTATCCATAGACCTCGGTGAAGACGTCGCCGAAGATGTACGTAATTGGGAAGAGAAGCTGGGCGCCGGAAATGCGAAATGGACCTATCGCGCAGATCTTCGATCCTACGAGGTTCGAGATCAGCAGCACCACAACGAAGATGTGCACCAGGATGTCGTAATAACGGAAGTTGTGCAGGCTCGGGTGCTTGTGCGTGAGCTTCTGGAAAAGCGATGTAGACATGAGGAGGTGCAGCTATTTTATCCGCTTGGATCGATGCTCTGGACGATCAGTTTGGACCATCAATTCGGACCGACGCGCGCCCTCGCGCGGGTTCTGGTCGATCGATCACTGTTATTGAGAATCGCCAGCGAACGACAAAACCCGGCCGAGGGCAGCCGTCGGTCCATCTGTGACGGAATCGGTGATAGACTCCTGTGCTCATCAAGGAGGTGCTCTATGTCCACCTCGCCAGTGCAATCGATCAACGCGCCGCGTCTATCGAAGTTCGTTGTCTTCGCCATCACCACCAAGCCGGAAGAAGCGAAGGCGTTCTACAGCGATAAGCTTGGCTTCACTTTTCTCAGAGATGACGGATTCGCGCTCGTCTTCGACGCGCACGGAACTATGCTGCGCGTGAGCAAGATGCGTGAGTTTACTCCTGCTCAGTACACCGTTCTGGGATGGGAGGTGGAGGACATCGTCCGCGCAGTAAAAGGTCTGAATGAGCGCGGCGTCAACTTCGAGCGCTATCCGGGAATGCCGCAGGATGAGAATGCGATCTGCACTTTTCCCGGAGGAGCCCGCGTGGCGTGGTTCAAGGATCCGGACGGGAATGTGCTCTCGTTGTCGCAGCACGCATAATTCTTAGGAGCTAGTAATCGGTGAGTAAACGCTGCCGTCTACTCTGGATCGCCTCTTAGGTCTTCCAACCCGCAGCTCTCCTCCGGCATCTTTTCTCAAGAGCGCCTGATCCGTTCATCGGAACCCACCGGAGTAGTTCATGACCTTGAAGCAAATCGGCTCGAATAGTCTGGCAATGGTTTTATCCATACTGCTGTGCAATGTTCCTCAATATATGTCAGCACAGACTGCCGCGAGCCAAAGCACGCAGGCGACGCAAGCACAAGGACAGTCCGATCAGAACGCTGCGACGGGTACGCAGACGCAGTCCACGCGCCCCGATCCATCGCAAGCTCCGCTTGCGCCGGTGCCGACGGCGCGTCCAGCAGACAACAACAGCGTTCCTCCGGATGCGCCCAGCGAGGTGCAACGCAGCCAGCAGGTACAGCAGGAGCAGACGGCCCCCGCGACTCAACCCACGAAACAGCAACCCGCGGCTCCGCTAGGCACGGCGACGGCCCAGGAGGGTGCGACTCGCGGCGGCGTAGCATCTAAGCCAGCAGGTGAGGCGATCGCGCCCGCCAAACAGCGGCAGGTGCATTCTCTGCTGATCAAAGTTGGCCTCATTGCCGCTGGCGCCGCTGCGGTGGGTGCCGTTGTGGGACTCACGCGAGGAACGTCAAGCGTTCCGCCGGGAGCAGCGCGCTAATCACGAACATTAATAAGGATTTGGGGCCACAGTGAGTATCAAACGTCCGCTGCTGATCAGCTTCTCCGGACTCGATGGAGCCGGAAAGAGCACACAGATCGACAACCTCCGCGAGCGCCTCGAAGCCGCGGGACTCAAAGTGAAACTCCTCACCTTTTGGGACAACGTCGTGGTGATGACCCGCTACCGTGAAGGCTTTGTCCACACGGTGTACGGCAGCGAAAAGGGAGTCGGTGCGCCGAATAAGCCGGTGAACCGGCGCGACAAGAACGTTCGCTCGTGGTATCTGACTCTGGCGCGCCATGCGCTTTATCTGCTCGATGCCCTGCATCTGCGCATCGTCGTTCGCGACGCGATGAAGTCGGGCAATGACGTGGTCATCGTCGATCGTTATGTCTACGACGAGCTGGCGAATCTGCCGCTGGACCGTCCGATGACGCGCAATTTTGTTCGCTCGATCGAAAAACTGGCGCCGCTGCCGGACATCGCTTACCTGCTCGATGCGGATCCGGAGGCTGCGCACAAACGCAAACCGGAGTATCCGGTGGACTTCATGCACAAATGCCGCGCTGCCTATCACCGGCTTGCTGCGCTGTTAGGAACGATGACGATTATCCCGCCTTTACCGCTTCCCGAAGCGAAACTGGCGGTTGTGACAGCGTGCGACAAGACCATTCTGGCACGCGAGCTGGAGATCGCAACTGAATCGCCTGATCGTCGTCTGGGCGCTCCCGCGGCGTAGCTACAAGGTATGGCTTCGCAACAAGAGAGCACCGAGACCCACAGTGATGAGAATTCCTGTACGCGTTTGCTTTCTTTTGCACGGCGCACAATGTCGCGGAACCGCGTCAGCTTGCGCCACCTGAGGTCTGACATGCCGAATGTGAGTATCGATGTTCTCACTTTTGCGCTCGATGGTTCTAAGGTTGCTGCTCTGGTCCGCAGCAGACCACCTCTTTTCACACGTTTACATCGAAGTAATGGGCTGAATTGTTGGAAGCAAAACTGCTGCTGTTGGTGTTGAAAGCCTTGGTGTGCCTCCTGCGCGCCTAATCCCCTTTTCGAACGACCCTTGGGAGTATGAATGGCTGAGAGTGTTACCGACCAGATTGTTGCCGACCTTCGTGAACGTGCTGTTCAGCTTTTTCCTCGACGCGGCGAGCTTCGCAATATTCGCGTCGTGGGGCACACGCCGAAATCTGACCACTTTATTTATGACCTGGTAGCAGATTTTGCAAACTGCTCAGAGCGCGTCGCAGCGAAGGTGTACCGCCCGGGCAAATTAGGCACACAGCACTCGCGCGTTCAAGCGCAAACCGAATACAAGAATGTCGAATACGTGCACGGGAAATTCTCCGAAAACGGGCTGCATGGTGTTCCTCGGCCACTCGGCAATTTCAGTGCCCTGGGTGCAGTCGTGACGGAGAAAATTCAGGGGCTGCCGCTGCAATCCATGATGATGAAGGCGGCGCTGCTCCCAGGCTACGACGATAGTGCGACGCTGCGCGAAGCAGCCGCCAAAGCTGGGGAGTGGCTTCGCAATTTCCATCACCTCACCGCGGACGCGCCACAGATCTTCGATCCTCAGCAGTTGCTCGGCGAACTAGAAATTCTGTGCACAAACTGTAGAGGCGAGGGCCTCGACGACGAGGCCATTCAGATGATTCTCACAGGCGCACGCGCCTCGCTTAACAAAGCGAAGAAGTCCATTCCGAGTTCCGCAGTGTTGAATGAATTTACGCCTCTGAACATTGTCGTGGCGGAAGACGGCGTTGGCGTATGCGACTACGGAAAGATGGCCACGCATGGGGCCTCATTCAACGACGCCGCAACCTTTCTGGCCTCGGTCGAAGCCCTTGAGAAATACCCGTTCTGCGACCGCAACATCACCCAGCGCGTGCAGGAAAGCTTCATGGTGGCCTACGGCGCAAGCGCACCAGAGCAGGCCATTCTGCGCGTGCTCAAGATGAAAGCTCTGCTGTCAATGTTTGCGCGCGGACGTGGGGTAAAAGAAAGCGCCGTCCGCAAGAAAGTGATGTGGGCCACGGTGATGAAGCGATTCATCCAGCAGGCCGCGAGCAGATCACTGGCACCAGCTGCTTAGTCTTTTATCGCTGTCATATACCCGCGAAATAATTGACGTTTAGAAGAGTATGGTCATACCATGCCGTATGGCCACAACCATCGTTCGGACCACCTACGCTTTGGACGTCGAAACGGTTCGGAAGCTGGAGGAACTCGCCGATCTCTGGGGAGTGTCGAAATCTGAAGCACTGCGGCGCTCAATCCGGTCAGCCAGCTTAAGTCAATCTGCGACGTCCAGCCCACTTGAAGCTTTCAAGGCCTTACAAGCATCGATGAAGCTCTCGAAGAGAGAGGCTTCTAAATGGGATCGAAAGATACGTCAAGAACGCCGTAATTCCTCCACTCGGCGCTTGTCAACGCGACGATCGTCATCAAGATGATCCATTTAGATAGCAGTTTTCTGATCCGGAGCCTCGTTCCGCAGACACTGGAGGCCGTTCGGCTTGAACGCTGGCTGAACAATGAAGTTCCATTGGGGGCTAGCGCCGTTTGTTGGGCAGAATTTCTGTGCGGACCATTTGATGTTGCACAGGTACCGACTCTCAGACAGATGCTTGGCGTACCCGTGCCATTTACTGAGCGCGACAGCGTCCGTGCCGCCGAGCTTTTTAATATCGGCGGAGGGAGGCGCGGAACATTCGTTGATTGCATGATCGCAGCTACAGCAATCGGTGAGAACGCAACTCTAGCCACTATGAACGTAGCTGACTTCAGCAGATTCCAATCTTCAGGCTTGGTTTTGGAAAAAATCTAGTTCTCAGTTATTTAGGCTGTGCCGCCTGGTTTCCCGAATTGGCACTCTGTGGGGTATTACCGATCTCCCGCTTGCCGTAGAGAATCTTCGTGTCCGCTCCAAAACGTTTGTAATCGGTGTACTTCACCACGGCTTTTACGTGTGCATCGCTGAGGTAGAAGTGCAGCACTTCATCGGCCTTGCTGTAGGTTGGAAACCAGTACTTGCCGTCGATCTGCTCGCGATAAGTTACGAAATGCGGGAAAAGCTGCTCGTCTTCGGGATGCTTCTTCTTCTTTTTTGGGCTTAGATTCAAGCCGATGTCCGGAACGCCCTTGCCATAGGTCTTGACGACTTCAAGGTCCTGGTTGTCCACCCAGATTCGACCCTGAAAGTAACGCTGGTCTTTTTCGATGGTCTTTGGCGCGATGTCGAAAACGTAAGTCTGCAGCTCATCGACCTTCTGCTGACCAACGTACATCACCTGGTATTTAGGCAGCTCTTCGGTAGTAAGCAGGAAGGCTGTGCGCTTGCGCAGGTCGTCCATGTCTTCCCTGGTGATGTAGAGACTGGTCTGAGGTGCAAACTTCACTTGCTCAAGGCGGCGACCGTGCTCGTCGTAGATGATGTCAGAAACCTGGCGAAACTCTCCCACAATGGAATCGCCATCGACTTCCTGGTATTTGATGTCTTCGGTCCACGTGTACTGATCACGTGCACGCTTGAAGTCATCCTCTTTCGCCGTGAACTTCTGGATGATCTCCTGCGGCGTAATGCCTTTAGGCTGCGACGGATCAAGGGGGCCTGCGCCCTCATTGGCGATGTCTGGAACCTGAACGGCATTGCCGGAGCCGATGGTGAACTGTGCTTCTGCCGGAATGGCGAGCAAGAAAAAGAAACACAACTGAGCCGTGACGACGCAAAAAGAAAGCCTGAAGGACCTCATGGTTCTACTCGTGGTTTACATTGTAGCTGCTCCGAACAGGCAGTACACTGCAGAATGCGAGGAAATCGCCATAACCGGCGGCCAATTTAGCACCTTCTCGTGTCCGACAAAATCGGGCCGGAAGGCAAATTTCATTGGTACTCGCTTAGCCAATCATCCAGGGACATGAGTTTCGAATTTCATCGGCTTCCGACCCTCCTTTTGCTCGCTGCTCTGGTCCCGATTTTCTGGTTTCTATATGCCAGTAACCGCTCGTATCGCGTACGCCTGTGGGTAGTCGCTTGGACGCTCATCTTTGTTCGCGCAATGATCCAGGCGATCGGTCCAGCTATGGGAATGTCCATGGCCGCGATCGACGGACTCGATCTCGGCATGCTCCAGCTCAGCGGCCTCGTCCTGCTGCTTTCGATGACCAAGATCTTCCAGAATCCGAAACAGCGGTTGCCTTTCTTTCTCGTGCTTGCGATCCCATCGGTGGGGTACGCAGAACTTTTTGCGTTTCACTCGACAGCGCATTGGGCTTACGTGTTGTGCGGCGCGACATTTGCAATCGGAGCCGTGGCCTGGATTGCTATTTATCACCGCCACCAACTTGAGCAATATATCATCGCGATCTGCATTGCAATATTGGCCGCTGCGGGTTGGGGATCATGGAGGGTTGTACAGGGTCGTCCCGATCTGGGCTTTTATAGCGTCGAGACTCTCACGTTTGGCTTGGCAGCGTTCCTATATTGGTACTGGTATCGGCGTTTTTCGCCTGGAGTGGTGCTCACATCGTTTGGCCTGTTCGCATGGGCGGCGGTCTTTCCCATCTTTTATTTCCTCCTGCCCGCAAAACAAAACGTCGTAAACGCGGCTATTGCGGTGGCAAATCTTCCTAAATTCTGGGTGGCGATCGGCATGATCGTCACGCTGCTCGAGGACAAATCCCACAGTGCGCAGCTCGCGGAGGCTCAAGAGCGCGCTACGCGCGAGCAGATTCAACGCTTTTTCTATGTCACCTCCAAACTGCTTAGCGGGGCCGATGTGGCGGGCTTCTGCGATGAAATCGCCGAAGTCATCAGCCAGAGCTCGAATTTTCGGCGCGTCGTCGTTCTGCTCACCGACGATCAGCGCAATCTCTACGCAGCGGGTGTATCTGGAATGGATGCAAACACGTTGGAAATCGTGCGCGCTGAAATGCAACACATCACCCTGGACAAGCTGGAGCTGTTGTGTGAGTCGGGCGGCGAGGTCGGTCCACGCTCCTTCCGCATAGCTCATGAGCTGATTCGAGATGTATGTTCCATTCCTGGCAGCAAATATCCGGCTACGCAGTTCTGGCATGAAAGCGACAAGATTCTCGTTCCGCTGCGCTCTCCGCGAGACGTGCTTGTGGGCTGCATCGCCATGGATGAGCCGCGCGATGTACAGCGCATTGTTGCTGAAGATCTGGCAGCCGTAGAAATGCTCAGCGCGGATCTGGCAATCTCGATCGAGAACTCGCATCTTCAGCGGCAGCTCGTGGTTTCAGAAAAGCTGGCAGGACTGGGCAAGCTGGTTTCCGGCGCCGGGCACGAATTGAACAATCCGCTCACCGCCGTGCTGGGGTATGCGGAGATGATCTCGGGATCCGCTCACGATGAAGGCACGCGCCGCGGAGCAGACGTCATTCGCCGGGAAGCGCTACGCATGAAGCACATCATCGATAACCTGCTGCGCTTCGCCCGTCAAACCAAGTTCGAACGACGATCTATGTCGCTATCGACAATTCTGGATGAGGTATTCAAGCTGCGTGCTTACGAGATTAAGCGTTCCGGAGTGGAGCTGAGGACTGAGATTGCTCCGAACTTGCCGGGAGTCCTGGTCGATGAAAATCTTCTTAAGCAAGTGTTTCTCAACCTTCTGAATAACTCGCTCGATGCATTGCATGGAGTTGAAGCAGCACGCATTACAGTGGAAGCAAACCAGCACGATGGTCGCCTGCGCGTCCGATTCAGCGACAATGGCAGCGGATTCCCAAATCCGGACCGAGTCTTCGATCCCTTCTTCACCACCAAAGATCCGGGAAAGGGCCCGGGGCTGGGACTCAGCGTCTCCTACGGCATTATCAAGCAGCATGGCGGAGAAATTTCTGCGCACAATCTGCACCCCTCCGGCGCTTCCATTGTGATCGACCTTCCGATTGCTGCGGCTCCCGATCCTCTGCTGGAGCCGACGCGCACGTCAGAAGCGGTTTAGTCACCAGAAGCCTCGTCCCGCTTGTCCCGCCAGCTATAATTGCGGGTTTTCATTGACCATACGAGGAACTTCACACGATGCTCGATCGTCGCAGATTTCTTGCAGTGTGTTCGCAGCTTGGACTCAGTTCCACCTTGTTTCCCGGCGTACTGTGGAGCATGGCCGATCCGCAGGGCAAAGTCACAAAAGAGATGGTCGAGACGGCCGCCGATGTCGCCGATGTTCCAATTCCAGACGAATACGTTCAGGCGATGCTGGATGGGCTGAATGAGAATAAAAAGAATTATGAAGAGATCCACGGGCTGCACATTCCCAATTCGGTTGCACCAGCCTACATTTTTGATACTGTGCTCGGCGGCGAGAAGTTTGACACCGTGACGCGACCGATGAAGCTGGCGAGCGCTCAGGCGCTGAATATCAGTGGCGCGCCAAAGAACATTGAAGATGTCGCTTTCTATAGCGCGCGCCAGCTCGGACACTTAGTGCGCACAAAGAAAGTGTCCTCAGTTGCGCTCACCGACATGTATCTTGCGCGGCTGAAGAAGTACGATCCGCTGCTCAAGTTCGTGATCACGTTCACAGAAGATCGTGCACGAGCGCAGGCGAAAGAAGCGGATCGCGATCTCGCTGCGGGCCGCTATCGAGGCCCACTGCACGGTTTGCCGTGGGGCGCGAAGGATCTTCTTGCTGTGAAAGGTTATCGAACCACGTGGGGGGCAGGAGGATTCGAGCAGCAGAATATCGACGGAGACGCTACGGTGGTGAAGCGTCTGGATCATGCTGGTGCGGTGCTGGTTGCCAAACTCACGCTGGGCGCGTTGGCAATGGGCGACAAATGGTTTGGTGGCATGACGCGCAATCCTTGGAATCCACATCAGGGCTCCAGCGGTTCGTCTGCAGGATCGGCCTCAGCGACCGCGGCAGGATGCGTCGCGTTTGCCATCGGATCGGAGACGTTAGGCTCTATTTCTTCTCCGTCAACTCGCTGCGGCACTACAGGCTTGCGTCCGACATTTGGTCGAGTTCCCCGCACGGGCGCGATGGCGCTCTCGTGGACGATGGACAAGCTCGGCCCCATCTGTCGCGCTGTCGAAGACACTTCACTTGTGCTGAATGCAATCTACGGACCCGATGGTCAAGATCGCAGCGTTCGCGACGTAGCCTTCAACTGGGATGGCAATCTCGAATGGCGCAAGCTGCGGGTCGGATACTTCAAAGATGAGTTCGAACTTAAGCCGCCGAGCGAACCGCAAGCGCCGAAGGAGCAGACCACTGCGTCGCCGGAAGAGATGAAGAAGCGCGAGGAAAGTCAGCGACAGCGTGAGCAGGCGCAGGAGCGCCGCAAGTACGATCAACGGTTCAACGAGGCCACGCTGGCGAAGCTGGATGAAATGGGAGTGAAGCTCATCGCAGTAGAGATTCCCAAATTTCCGTATGGCGCGATGGTTCCGTTGCTTACCGCTGAAGCGGCGGCTGCTTTTGACGACCTCACTCGTTCCGGCCGCGACAAGCTGCTTACTGAGCAATCTCCTGATGATTGGCCGAATTCGTTTCGCATCGCGCGGCTGACGCCAGCGGTCGAGTACATCCAAGCAAATCGCGCGCGTATGGAAGCGATGGAATTGTGGAGGAAACTCTTCGAGAACTTGGATGTAATCGTCGCTCCAACAGCCAGCGAACAACTTGTGGCGACCAATCTCACTGGCCATCCAGCCGTGATTCTGCCTAACGGATTCCGCGGGCCGGATGCCCCCAAGCCTCCGCGCAAAGACAACGGTGATGACGATGGCATCGGCGGTCCGGGAACTCCGGTGAGCCTGACCTTCCTTGGTCAGCTCTATGGGGAGGCAAAGCTTTTGGCGTTTGCCAAAGCCTATCAGGATGCGACGGGGTTCCACCTGAAGCATCCGGATCTTGATGCGGAATTAGCGGCAGCGAAAGAGTAGTGTTTGAGAGCGGTACGGCTTCGTTTGTGTCGTTCAAATGCAAACACATCCAAAATAGATGAGCGCCGGAGCGGCGGCAGAACTGGTAAGATGCCGCGCATACGACGCTCAACTGCATGGTCTAGCGCTAGTTCCCGATCTGGAACTCAGCGCGGCAACCGTGATCGACCCAGACGCCGTTGGCGTCATAGCCCCAGCTATATCCGAGCTTGCACGCCGATTCGCTGATCTGTCGCGCAATGTGCACACGACCGCGAGTCTCGACTCCACAGTACTGACGCGTTCCAAAGTCGGAAGAGCATTTTAGGCTTCCGATGTATCCGGGATTGCCTACAAATGCGGTGCGGCGACCTTTAAGCTGAAAGTCGGCACGACAGCCATGGTCGACCCATATCCCATTCCGATCGTTGCCCCAGCTATATCCTTCGCGACACGGCGAGCCGCTACGCTGGCGCAGTAGAGTCGCAACGCCTTGAATATCGCTCTGGCAGTAATGGCGGCGGCCATCTTCGGAGGAGCAGGTGAGCTGCATAGTTTCTGCCGGACGACGGTCACGATCCCAGTCGTGATCGTGGTGATCGCGATCGTAGTCTCTGTCATGATCGCGGTCCCGATCACCGTCGCGGTCGTGGTCGGCATCGTGACCATGGACATGATCGCGATCGTGGTCTCCCGGACCATCCACCTGACGAGTGTTCACGATGAAATCCGCACGGCAGCCGTGATCGACCCATACGCCCTGTTGATCGAATCCCCAGCTTGCTCCCTGAACGCAGGCTGACTTGCTGCGCTGATGCTGCATCGTTACGCCGCCGCGCGTGTCGGCGGAGCAGTAATGACGATGTCCATCTTCCGAAGCGCAAGTAAGCCCATATTGCGCAAAAGCCGGAACGGACGCGCAGAAGCAAATGAGCACTATAACGGAAGTCAGTGCCATTTTGGCACTCAGTCCGCTCGTTTGGGATTTGTGATTGAAGGTCGTTTCGGGAACGACAGTTTTCGTGCTGTTATCCATGTCGTGGAATCTACTACAGCACAGACCATTGCGGACGGTACCATGAACCTTCGTGTTGTTACCAAAGAGAGAACCGCGTCTGATGATGACAACAACAGGCTCGAATTGATCGTGACCAGAGACGGAACCCGAAGCAATTGTAATCAGCGTTGATCGCAGGGAGGCAGAACCGAATCGAATTCAGGCAAGCGAAGCGAAGCCCAAAGCGCCGTAGGCGCGACATATGGATAGCCCAGCACGTAAGTGCTGGGGTAGTGAACGGAAGAATCCGAGCCCCGTAGGGGCGGCACTCTGAATGGCCTCATCTCGTGGATCTTGTGAAACTTATGATTTCAATCCCGAAATCACGAAATGCAAAAACCCGGCCGAGGGCGGCCGGCTCCACGTTGACCTCGTTCTAACCCGCACCCACGCCTTCGTACTGCTGCGTGGATTGCGTGTACTGCTGCGTCATCAACTCTTCCCGCAATTTCCGCTCGTACTCGGCGAGTTGCGCGTCGATGTTGCTGATGGCTTCGCGCTTCCTGACCAAATCCTCGCGGTAACGGCGCAGGAAATAATCAATCGTTTCGACACGAATCCTGATGGACCCAGTCGGCTTGTTCTCATCCAGGTCCTTGAACGCAAAATACGGCGTACCCGAATTCTCGATGATGTCTTCGATCACCGTATAGATCGGCGCATCATGGCCGCACTTGAAATTGGAAATTTCTAGCGCGACCAGATTGGGATGGCGGGCCGTAAACTTTGCTGCCCAAATTTTGTGGTTGGTACTGGCGGAGTAGGCGTTCTTCCACACGTCACTGATGTCGAGCGGATCTTTAATCACCCCAGCGCGGACCTCGTCGCCGAAGAGGCGATCGAGGATGTCTTCGTCGATCGGCAGAGTGCTCTGAGAAAAGATGGGATAGCCAAGCTTCTGGAACTCATCCATGATCTCGTGGTTCACGCCAGGATCATGGTGGTATGGACGCCCAAGCATCACAATGCCGATGCGGTTCTCGCGCTCGAGCATCTCTAAAGTTTCGCGCGCGCGCTTGCGCAGATTCGCATCGTAATCGTCTTGCGCTTTGAACGCGACTTCCAAGGCGCGGTCATTCTCTTCCTCCGATACGCCGAGCACCGGCGCCCACGCGCGATACATCTGGAGTGAAAACAGCTTGCGGTCGGCGAGGTTCACAATGGGATCGAGATAAACGATTCCGTTATCCGCGAAAACATTCGTCTCTTTCGTAAATGCCGCTTTCACCGCGTCCGGGGTAGCCGTAACGGTCGGGCACGCGTTGGATCCCGTCGTGCACTTCAGGTGTGTGGTGAGCACGTCGATCATGGGGAAGAAGATCGCGTCAAGCGGCTTCTTCGCGTGCTTCACGAAGATCAGGTTATACACGTGCGGAATGCCGATCTTCGAGGGGAAGCAGGGATCGATGGCTCCGCGCCCGGCGCCGGCCTTGTACATTTCGCGGCTGGTGTAGTCGGAGTAAATGATGTTTTCCGGCTCCAGGCCCAGCGTCTCGAGATAGGCGCTGAACAGCGGCGCGTACACGTACATGTTCAGCACCTTCGGCATGCCGACGCGGAACTTGGCGCGTTTCTTCATCAGCTCAGCGCGCTGTTTGACCTCTTTGTTGAAAGTCCATTTCGTGTTCGGAATCGGATCGGCGGTCTTGGCCGGGTTCTGCGAGCGCCACACGCTGCTCGCGGCGATCTCGACATAGTTCGGATTGGCTTCTTTCAGTGCGTCGAGTCCGGCTTTGATGCCGCGCATTGCAGCTACGTCTTCAACCTGCCCTTTCTCGCAGGTGGAAATGATCAGCCGTTGCTCGCCAGCTTGCAGGGGAACCTTGGACTTGAACGTCGGCGCTTTCCAGTTCTCTGCGTCGCCGGTTTGCACGTCGATGAATGTGCGCAGGCAGTTGTTCTTGCAGAAGTAGCAGCGTGTGCTCTCGTTGCGCGTGGTGCGATAGCTGATCTTCTGCACCGCGTCGATGCCAATAAATTCAGTCTTGTGGCCGTTGCGATAGAGGCGCATGACCTCGACGGCAGCGCCGATTGCGCCTGACTCCCCGCAGTGCTCGTGAACGATCACTTCTGGGTTTATTGCGTCGCTGCGGAAATGAGATTTGATGAAATCGACTTCCGATTTCACCGCAGCCAGATTCTTCTGCGTGCCGCCCTGCAGGATGAAGCGGTATCCAAGCTTTGCCAGATTGGGAATGCTGGCAACGTAAAGAAAGATGTTCTTCGGCAGTACCGCAGCCAGCCCAGCAAGAATTTCCTTCGCCGCCCAGCCCTGACGCTGGAAATTGACGATGTCCGACTGCATGAAGACGGCGCAGCCGTAGCCAAAGACCGGCATCTGGTTGGCTGAGAAGGCGATATCCGCGTATTCATCGACTTTAATTCCGAGCGTCTCCGCCGTGGACTGGAGGAAGTATCCGTTTCCTGCTGAGCACTGCGTGTTCAACTTGAAGTCTTTTACACGGCCGTCTTTGAGGACGATGAGCTTGATGTCCTGCCCGCCGACATCGACGATGCAATGCGGGTCTTCGTAGAAGCGCATCGCCGACTCCGTGTGCGCGACTGTCTCAACCAGCGCGACGTCGGCATGCAGTGTCTCTTTCAGGATGTCTTTTGCGTAGCCGGTAGTACCCACGCCCAGCACTTCGAGAGACGCACCCTGCGACTCTACTTGCTGCCGGAGCGAGCGAAACATGTCGATGGTGTCCTGCATCGGGTTGCCGTTGGAGAGTTGGTAGGCTTTGCACAGCAACTCCCCTTCTTCGGACATGAGCACGGCTTTGGTTGACGTCGAACCGCCGTCCACGCCAACAAATCCGCGCACGACCGCTCCCGCCGCGAACTTCGCCGCGTTGAAGCGCGGGATCGTGTACTGCTTCTTAAATTCCACAAGCTCCTCGTCGGAGGTGCTGAGCCCAGCGGCTCCCGATTGGGATTTTTCCTCGAGTCGTCCGACATCGATGTAGCGTTCGAGCTTGGCAGTGCCTTGATACCAGCCGATGTCGGGGTCTTCGTCCTTGCCGAACTCGACTGCGCCGATCGCAGCGAAGTACTGCGCATTTTCCGGAGTCTTGATGAGCTGCTCGGGCGTGATTCCTTCCGGAATTGGGACTTTGCGCTCTTCCCAGGTTTTCGGAATGTTGTGTTGCCAGGCTTCCCGCATTCCCTTGATGAAGCAGTTGGGTCCACCAAGTAGGAGAACGTGAGGACGAAGTGTGTGGCCACGCGTTAGGACCGAGAGATTCTGCAGCACGATGGCGTCGAACAGCGATGCCATGAGCTGATCTGAGGGCACCGCCTGCTTTTGCAAACCGTTGATGTCTGTCTCGGCGAAGACGCCGCACTTGCCTGCGACTGGATGCAGCTTGATTCCGTGGTAGCCCTGGTTGCAGAGCTCGTCGGCTGGAATCTTTAGCTTGGCATTGATCTTGTCGATAACGGCGCCGGTGCCGCCGGCGCATTTGTCGTTCATCGATGGAATTTTCTTTTTTCGTCCGCTGGCTTCGTCCTGTTTGAAGACGATGATCTTGGCGTCCTGACCGCCGAGTTCAATGACCGAGTTCACTTCCGGATGGAGCTTCTCAACCGCCAACGAAACCGCGGTGACTTCCTGAACGAATTTAGCGCCAATGAGCGAAGCGATGGTGCTGCCGCCAGAGCCGGTGATGAACATGCGGCAGTTGTTGGTCGCAATACCGGCTTCGGCCTGCATGCGGTTCAGGAATTCGAGGACTTTTTCAGGTTGCTTGGTTTCGTGACGTTGGTAGTCCTGCCAGAGAATTTGATCATTATTGGCGTCCACGATGACGGATTTGACCGTGGTAGAACCGACATCGACGCCGACGTAGTATGTGAGTTTCGTTTCCCCATTCGGGATCGGGTTCGGGCGTGGTTTGGGTTTTGGGCGCGGGAGGGTGGCGATGAGTTCGCCGAGCTTCACATCGAGTTTGATGGCGCTTTTGCTTCCGCAACAACCGTTTGAATGATCCTGATTTCCAGACACCAGAGCCTCCCACCGTACAACGTGGAGCCGGCCGCCCTCGGCCGGGTTTTTGCATTTCGTGATTTCGCGATGGCGTCATTTCGTGATTTGAAAACCACGATTTCACGAGATTTGCGAGATCACGACCATTAAGAGTGCCGCCCCTGCGGGGCTCGGTCTCGTGTTAACTCCTACCCAGCACTCACGTGCTGGGCTATCCATATGTCGCGCCTACGGCGCTTTGGGCTTCGCTTCGCTCGCTTGAAGGAATCGCGCGAATCTACGAAGCTGCCGCCAGCGCTCTCGCCTGAATCGGCACGCGGATCAGCTTCTTTCTGCCGTTGAGTAAATCGTTGACGTGCAGAACGAAATTCGCTGCCATACCCGTCACCCCTTCGCGATACGGCATGGGATAGAACAACTGCCGCAACTCGGGATGATCGGCGACATAGCTCTTGATCTCGTCAAGCGACTTGCCCGTCGATTTCAGCGCCTGCTCGAATTCAAGGCGTGCTTTGACCTTGGCTTCGCCGAGTGCCATCTGCACGCGGCTGTGCGCGTTGATCTCACCTTCGCCGGAGGTCTCGATCGGAAGGAAGATCATCTCTTTAAACGCGTTCGCCACCGCGGACTGCGCGCCATCCGACTGCGTGGACGGCATGCATCCGAAAGGTTTCAGGGCGAGCACCATGTGGCAGAGCTTGTGCTTGGTGTAGTAAATGTTCTTGCCGACTTCGAGGTGTCCCTCGCCGCCGCGAGCGAACTGGTTGTAGAACGGCATTGCCAGATCGGCCATCTCTTTCTGGTCGACGAGATGGTGCGCGATGTCTCCCAGCGCCTCGACTACACGGTGATACTGCCGTGAATAGATCATCTCGCCAACCGCGAGACCGGCGATCTTCTTTCGGAAGTTCAACTCGTTGACAGCGTGCTTTTGCAGCTCCCACCAGGCGGGCTTCTTATATTTGTCTTCGAGCGGCTTCTTCTCGCGCCAGCGCTCTTTCACCTGGTACATCATGTACATGATCCAAGTGGCGATCGGTTCCACGAGCACCTGTGCGCCTTCCCGTTCCAGGAATGCAAACATGTTGAAGTTGCCATCGCCTTCGGTGATTTGAGCCCAGAACTCCCCGATGATTTTGACGACCGGCTTCACGCGCAGGCGATCGACCTCGATCGTGGCGAGATGATCGTGCACAGCCTGGAGGCACTCTTTGTACGCGCTGCCGTACAGATGCTCCCAGACTTTGCCGAGCGAATTCACAACTTTCTCCCAGCCTGCGTTCTTGTGCTTCGCCATATAGTGTGAAAGCCACTGCGGCAGGTCTTCGTGATCTTCGAAGGGCTTGCGCTCCTTGAGCATGGTGCAGAGCGTGTCAACCGATTCTTTGAAAACGCGATCCGTCTGCCCTTTATTCACCTCAAACGGACGAATGCGATAGATCATCTCGTTCATGATGTCGCCGAGGTTCAGGGCATTGAGCATTCCCATTCCGAAATCGACCGTGAACTTGAGTCCTGGCTCACCCGACGCGGCTTTTACGCCGTCGTTCTGCTGAAAGAGAAGAACGCGGAAGCCGTCGAAGCCGGCATTCTGGAGTGCAAGGCGATACTCGGACTCATACATCCCAAAACGGCACGGACCACAGGAGCCTGCGGTGAAGAACACGTAGTTATCGATGAGTTCCCTCTTTGGAATACCTGCCGCCTCCAGAATCTGAAGATACTGCACCAGATTCCCGACCGTGAAGTAAGTCGGATTGCACTGCCCGTTGTTGCCGTACTCCTTCCCAAGCTGGAACGCAGACACGTTCGGCGTCGGCAGCACGTCGCACTTATAGCCGCAGGCCTCGAAGACGGCCTTCATGACTTTCTCGTGCTTCCATGTAAGTCCGCCGATCAAAATCGTGACTCTGTCGCGCTCTGACGCGGTAAATGCGCGCTCGATGGGGCGATGGAAGTGTTTAGCGTGAGTGCTGTCGATTCCCGCCTCGCGGGCCAGGCGCTCGCGTTCGGCGCTGAGACGGCGGCGAATCTCTTCTTCAACAGAAACTGGCGGATGGCTGGTCAAACCCTCGAGTGGTACATCGATTTTCGTAACGGACATATTGTTCTCCGTGGGGATCGCAGAACGCGGGCGGTAAGGTTAACTGTTGTTGACTAGATGAGCGAACAATGAACCTTGTGGGGAGGGGAACAGATACGAGGTGCAACAGCTCGTGTTGCTGAAACTCTAAGAGGCTGATTCTATTTTGGGATTGTGAGTTGGTTGCACAGGCAAGCTTCGCCGAAGACGTACGCAGAAGGTTACTGCTACGGCGAACAGCACAGCGACTTCTGTCCATGCTCAGCGAGCGAAATTCATGCATGGCACCGCATCCAGGTCTTACGTCAGATGCTCGTAGTGGTTTTTAAGATACATACTGAAAAAACCTTTGGCAAGTGAAGGAGTGTCAAGAAGCGACATCTACTCTCGTGCTTTCGTGGAGCCGGGCGCCCTCGCCCGGGGGTTTGGTAGGGACTTCTATTGAAGTAATGTGGTCGAAAACCTTACGAGCTACTCAGAAGAAGAATCACAAGCAAAAACAAAAGCAAAACCCGGGCGAGGGCGCCGGCTCCACGGTGGGGTCGCTATAATTTTGCATTCGAGGTTTCCCGCTATGGCATTCACCCCGCCGCCGGACAAGATTATGTTCGAGATTTACCGCGACGTATCGCGCAACGGCGCTTATGAGGTGATCTACTTCACTGAACTCGACGACCACAATCGAGAAGCCGAGATCAATCGTGCCGCCAACGGCGAGCACGTGTATGACGGCTTTATTCGGAATCGGGGGAAAGATCAGGCTAAGCTGATCTTAGGTTCCATTCTGGAACGGCTGAATAAGGGAGAAAGCTTGCCGGCTGGGGAGATTGAGCGGGTATTGCAGCCGTACACAGCCTGAAGCCAACGTGGAGCCGGGCGCCCTCGCCCGGGTTTTGATGTTGCCTTTTTGTTCTCAGGATTATATGCACCTGCTCATTCAGAATTTTCCTATAGAGCAATCGAGTTCCCATCCAAACACCCGGGCGAGGGCGACCGGCTCCACGTTTGCCTCTCTCCACGTTTGACTCGTCTCTAAAACCACAACTTCAGCCCAAACTGGAACTGTCTTGGATCAAATGCTGCCGTTGGCTGGCCGGCATTGGTCCAGAGCACGTTTACATCGGCTACGTTGAATTTGTTGATGAGGTTGAACATGTCTACCGTGCCATCGAGCTTGAACTTCTCGGTGAGACCAAATGTGCGGCCGATCCGCAAATCGGTGAATACTGTCGTGGGCTTGATGCCTGCATTGCGCTTCAGATTGCCTACGAGCGTTCCGTTCAGATAGCAGGCGGGCTGGATAAAGCCGGTCGGCGAATATGGCGAGGCGGCCGGGACATCGCCGCAGAGATTCACCGGAGTGTTGGCTGGCACCACCAGCGGACGATCGGTGTTCGGACCGAAGTCAAAGTTGCGATCGTCGCCGACCAGGATGTTGAAGGGACGTCCGGAACTGGCTTCGATGATCGGAGCAACGGTAAATCCGCTGAGAGCCTTCGACAAAAAGCCGTTGCCGGCGAGCTTCCCAGTTTGGTACACCCCACTGAGTACGAAGCGATGACGCTGGTCGAAGGTCGATTCTGAACGTTCCGCATTGGGATTGAAGCTGTCCTGCGGCGCCAGCAGTGACTGCAAGTCGGTTGAATCGTCGATCGCATGTGACCAGGTGTACGACGCCAGGAACTCGTAGTGATTGCTGAAGCGCTTGCGCAGGTTCATGGTCATGCCGTGGTAGACCGAACTGCCATTCGCGTAGTTGGCGACCATGTCGCTGAACGGCACAGGCACTCCGACGCCAAGGCCATCAGCTTGTTCGACTGCATTTACCAGCCCCAGGCACTGCGCCGGCACAACCGGCGCGAGTGATGGATTGATGCCCGAAGGACGGAAGAAGTTCGCCACCGCCGCCGGCACAAATGGTCCGGCAGGCCCGATGCCGCAGCCAGCAACCTGAATGGGAAGAGTGCTCGGGGCTGCCCCTCCGCCGGCGACAGCGGCTTGCCAGTTCTTGAGCAGTAAGTCTCCGCGCGTCGGATTGGCGTTGATCGGGCGATTGATGTGGTGACCGCCGTTGTAGTTGTACGTGAGCGAGCCGGAGAAGTTGTGGCCCAGGTCGCGTTCCACGCCTATGTTGACCTGCTCTGAGTAGGAGTACTGGAAGTTACTCGAAGTGGGGAATCCGAACGGAAGAATCGATAACGGAACCCCAGCGCTAAGGAAATTTTGGTTTACAAACAGCGAATTGGCATTCAGTGCGTTGTAGCGCTGCTCGTTGGGCAGGTACTGCAGCCCTTGAGCTAAAGCCGGAGGCAGAGCGCAGGCGGCGCTGGTCTGAATACCCATAAATCCGTTCGTCGCATTGAGGCTTCCGACGCCTTGCGTTGAAGGAGCCGACGGATTGCAAAATGCTCCGCCACCAAGGATGATTTGCGGTGCTTGTGAACCGTCGGCTACGTCAGAGTCGAAGGCAAGTGCCAGCAGCGGATGGTCGTAGAACATGCCATACGATGCGCGAATGGCAGTCTTGCCGTCCTTGAATGGATCCCATGCCAAACCAATACGCGGAGCTACGTTATTGGTGTCGCGCGGAATGCCCTGCGTGATTCCAAGCGCATTCTGGGCTGCCGCAGAGACTGCGTTCGCTGCGCCAAACGTTGGGGTGAACTCTACGTCGTAGCGAGCACCGTAATTGAGTGTCAGATTGGGCTTCACGCGCCACGAATCCTGGAGGAAAACACCAAGCGTGTTGTTGGTGAAGCTGTCATGCGGATTTCCCACACCTTGCACGAAACTCTGAGGGATGCCCAGACCGTAGGCCTGCACAGGAGAAAAGCCGGGGACATTGCCCAATCCGGGAATGCTGCTGGGGAAGCCCAGCTGCGTCGCCGACAGCGCGCCAAAGTTGTAAAGACCGCCGAAGTTCACGGTGAAGTCTGCGGTGAGAGGCAAATGATTCACATCACCGCCGAACTTCACACTGTGATTGCCCATGCTCCAGGTGAAGTTATCTGAGACTTCATGCCGCAGTTCCGTGCGGTTTACGAATGAGAACGGCTCCCGTCCGAAGAAGGCAAAACCGGGAATGTTGATGGCGACATCGCCTCCGCCCGGTCCGGAAGAGAAGTTGTAAAGCAGCCCGCGACGCGAAAATTCATACCGCAGCTCGTTGACTTTGTTGTTCCCAATCACCCAAGCGTCTTGAGCAGTGATGGCTACATCGCGGTAGGTCTGCTGCGAGGTGCGCGAATACGAGTTTTGCCCGAACGTCTGATTCTGACCGTTGACTTCAATTCCCGTAACGGTACTCGGGCTTACGTTGCCGCGCAGCATGAGCTGCTGGTTGTTGGTCAGCTTGTGATCCAGCCTCAGGCTATACAGCGTTGTACCCTCAAAAACCGGGAAGTTCCCGACTTGGGAAGCAAGGCTGTGGAATGACGCGGGCAGTGGAGCGCCGCTGGTGATGAATGCTGGAAAGCCTCCGAGAGATGCCGGCAGCCTGCCGTTTACCGCCGTCGCCGATCCGCCGCCGACTAGCGGCACATATTTCTGCAGGAATGCTTGCAGCGTAGGATCCGCCAATGCCGCGTTCGGAATGCCATTTAGGAACGCCGACTGGGCTGACGTCCCCTGGAAAACGACTGCGCCTTGCGGCGCGCCAAAGAATCTCGAGACATCGATGGGAAGCAGTCCGAAATTGTTTTGGCCGATGCTGGAGAAGCCAGTCTCGTGCCGGCGTGTGGTCTCGAAGGCGAAGAAGAAAAAGGTCTTGTCTTTCACGATCGGTCCGCCGATCGTGGCGCCCGGCTGCACGCGCGTGTAGGCCGGGCTCTTTACTGTGGAAAATGGATTGGTGGCTTGGATGTTCCGATTGCGAAGATAAGCGTATGCGGAGCCGTGCCAGTCGTTTGTACCGCTCTTGGTGATGATGTTGACGATTCCGCCAGAGGCTTGCCCGTATTCAGCGTTAAAGCCGTTGGTGATGATCTGGAATTCCTGCACAGCTTCCTGGGAAACGGTGGAGCGGATTCCATTCACGCCGTTATCGACGTTATTCATGCCGTCGAGGTTCACGAGGTTGGCGCGAGCGCGCTGTCCGCCGAAATTCAGGCCGGAGGTGGGAGCTGCGCCGATGCTGGGAGCGTCGTCGCGCGTGAGCTGCGAATTCGTGAGAGCAAAATTGATGTAGTTGCGGCCGTTGATGGGCAGGTTCTCTATGCGCTGAGTGTCAATGGTGGTCGATTCGGAGCTGCGCTGGGTCTCGACTATCTCCGCGCCGGACTGCACGGTCACTTCTTCCGTCGTGGCTGCCACACGCAGATTGAGGGGCAGGTCGGCGTCCTGTCCGACGGTGAGCACGACCGGATTCTGCACCAGCTTCGCGAAGCCGGGCGCTTCGGTCTCGATGGAGTAACTGCCGGGAGGAAGATTCAGGAAGACGTACTCGCCGTCGTTATTGGATTGCGTGGTGCGCTCCAGATTCTGCGCTGCAAGTCGAGCCGTGACCTTGGCGTTCTGGATCACCGCGCCATTCTGGTCGTGTACCACCCCGCGCAGGTTGGCGGTTGCGATGTTCTGGGCAAGCAGAATGGTTGAACCAAGAAGAATCGACCAAAGTAAGAACAGGGGCTTGCAAACACGAGTCATCAACGTCTCCTGGATGGGCACTGGGCGATAAGCAATAGGCGCCCAGGCAATGGGCGAACGCACGCCCCGAGCATTTGCACAGGAATCCGGCCTATTGCCTACTGCTTATTGCCGTTTTTACTTGAGGTGCCGCAAGGTTTGTACATCACTTAATGGCCGGAATACAAGCGCCAGAAGGTGGTAGCAGTACCAGTGCAGGATCCTTCTTGGTTCTCCGAAATAGCGTGAGAAATTCGTGATCTCGCGATTTCATGATTGGGTGATTTGAAATCGCGCAATAACGAAATCACGAAAAGCTAGATCGTGATCCCGACCTCCTCGGATTTAGTCGTCTTTACCGCCCAGGCCATTCGGGGAGTGTTGTGAGCGATGCCGTAGCGGCCCCGGGCGTCAAGCAGGATCATGCCACCGTGGCCGTTCACCCTCGAGTTGAGGTATCCAATGGCTTCGCGCGCCGCCAACTCTGGAGGAGCGCCGCTGGCTACGCGATCTGCCGCCCATTTACCGAGAACGAGCTTCATGATCGGCTCTCCCCATCCGGTACAGGAAACAGCTCCACTCTGATCATCGGCATAGCAGCCGCAGCCAATCAGCGACGAGTCACCGACGCGGCCCGGAGTCTTGTTGATCGTCCCGCCGGTCGAGGTCGCGGCCGCGAGGTGGCCGGCGCTGTCTAGGGCTACCGCTCCGACGGTGTCGTGTCCACCGGCAAAGGTCGGGTCACGCTTGCCCGCAGCAGCGGTAGCCTTCGCCGCCGCCAAGCGAATCTTTTCGCGGTCGATTACTAACTCGGAGTTGTCGATAAGCTGCATTCCGAGTCCGGCGACAAACTGCTCGGCGCCTTCGCCGACGAAATAGACATGTGGGCTTTCGCTGAGGATAAGGCGCGCGGCGCGGATGGGATTGCGCAGACGTTCGACACAGCCGACGCCTCCGGCGCGAAGCGTTGCTCCGTCCATGATGAGGGCGTCCATTTGCACTTTGCCGTCGGCCGTGAGGAAGCTGCCAAGTGCGGCATCGAAAGTATCGTCGTTTTCCATGACCACAACGGCTTCTTCTACGGCTTTGAGGGCAGACCCGCCGGAAGCGAGCACTTCCCAGCCGACTCGCAGAGCCTTCTGGACTCCGCGCCGGTGATCTTCGACGACATCGTCGGGCATCGCCCAGGCTCCGCCGTGAACGACCAGGACGGGATCAACTTGCACTCATCACCTCGTACAAATGCAAACTAATAGGTGTATCACGACAGTGGCGGGGGCCAGGACCAGGTCTCGGAGTCGGACTGAGCGTCCCAGCGACAAGAATTTAGGTGTTGTCAACGAACACCCGGGCCAGGGCGCCCGGCTCCACGTTACTCCTGCTCTGTCGTAGGATTATGTTGATGATTAGTGTTTTCTTGCTTTGCTTTTCCCTTCTGCCGGGACAGGCTTCATCACCGGCGCCATTACAAGCCGGCACAACGCAACCACAGAACGTGGATCCTGGCATTGCGAAAGCGAAAGAACTCCTAGCTCAGATGATCCAGGCGCTCGGTGGTGACGCTTATCTGCACTACACGGATGTGACGCAGGAGGGTCGGACCAACGGCTTCTATCACGGGCAACCAACCGGCGGGACGGCGCCATTCTGGCGCTTCTATAAATTTCCCGATAAGGAACGTGTGGAGCTGACGAAGCAACGTGACTGGATCGTGATCCACAACGGCGGTCGCGGCACGGAAACCACATTTCATGGCACACGTCCTGAAGACGACGACGCCAACCGGGAATACGTATTGCGCGATCAGTACTCGATGGATAACGTTTTGCGAAGTTGGCTTCATGCGCCCGGAACCGTGTTGTTCTACGACGGGCAGGGCTTCACTGATAACCACCAGGTGGAGAAAGTTACGGTGGCGAATGCGGGGAATCAGCAGGAGACGTTCTTCATCGACATCTCGAGTCACCTGCCGATTCGCAAGAGCTTCACAGTGCGAGATCCCAAATACAAAGAGAAAGATACGTATTCGGATATCTACTCCGAATATCGCTTGATCCAAGGAATCCGCACGCCGATGGTGGTCACCCGGATGAAAAACGACGAGATGGTGTCACAGCGTTTTTTGAGCAAAGTTTCATATAACGAGGGCTTGAAAGACGATCTCTTCGTGCCGCCCACAACCATCCAAGCGAAGAACTCGAAGAAGAAGTAGCGGTCGGGTTTAGCTGATGAAACCGAAGTCCGCTTCGCCGGCGAGTTCCCTCTGCATTCCGGGTAAAACCGTATGAGGATTTGGCTTGCGGCAAGTGTCGGGCGGAATCTCTCCTCGTCTCTTCCGAAACAAATTGCTTATGAGTGGGTTCAAGTCCTCAGAGTAGAGGGCCCCATGACACACACCAGAGTCTCTGAAGTACTCACAAAGCTAGCTGCTCGCGTTATAAAGAGCAGCCGCTTGGTAGCACTCGCGTTAGTTGCGTCATTTACATCGGTTGCGATGCAGCCTGCGCAAGCGCAGAGTTCGGACACGTGGAAGAGCATCGCCATTATTGGCGGCTCGACTGCGGCTGGAGCATACGTCGGACACAAGATGGCGGGTCGAACCGGAGCGGTGGTTGGCGCCGGAGTTGGCGCTTCGGTCGGATATGCGATCGATCGTCGCCGTCGCGCCAATGAGTACGACCAGTACGGCGATAACGGCTACTACGGCAATGATCCGTATTACGGCAACGGCGGCTATTATGGCGGATCTGATAACGGTCCTTACAATGGCCCTTCCGACCCGTACGGATATCCCTCCGGATTTCAAAGAAACAGCTATTCCGGAAACAGCCGTTTAGCCAAGCGGCACTAATCAAAGCGAGCACGGAACCGTTTGACCTCCGTGCTCAGCTTCTAAGAACTGGCGTCCACACCTGCATCGCAGACGGCTGCCGATTTGCCCAGGCATAGTACGGAATAAGCGTGAGTGAAAGGGCGCGCGCCTTCTGCGAGCGAGGTTCATATCGGGAATAGAGAGGCTGCGCGGCGGAGTTTTGTTCCACGACTCCACCGTGATGCAGCACAACAACTCCGCCGAGAAGATCTGCTTTGTATTCGCTCGTGAATCCAGAGTCGGCCTGTTCGCCTGCTTCTAGCGCCACATCAGGCAGCGCGGTTCCCGCGGGCTGATCGATCTGTTCCATGCAATAGACAACCGGGCCGCGTTGGACTGCAACCCGTCCACTGTCTTCGGCGATTCGCGAATTGGCCTGAAGCATTTGCGGGCGCATGTCCACCTGCAAGCGAATCGCATCGGCTGGCGACCATTGGCGCCGAATCGGAAGATACTTTCCGGGCGTTGCTCCGTTTATTTTCTTTCCGTTCACACTGACGTTGGCGCTGTCCGCCCACCCGGGAATGCGCAGGTACAACGTGAATTGCGCAGGTTCTGCGGGCGTTAGTGACATGTCGACAACGCCCTGCCAGGGATAATCGGTCTTCTGGGTGAGCTGAATGCCGGTTCCATCCTCTAAGCGCCATTTGAGTTCGGAATTGTCGTAGAGATGGACATACAGCCCGTCGCTGCTGGTGCTGTAAAAGTATCCGGGTAGCGATGCGAGGATGCGCTCCAGATTCGGCGGGCAGCAGGTGGTGTCGTACCAGGGATTGCGAATCTTGTCGCCAGTCGAAGGATCGAAGGCCAGCGGATTGCGATAGCAATAGAGAGTCCCATTCAACGACATTCCCGAATTGATACCGTTGTACAGCGCGCGCTCGATGACATCCGCAAACTTCGCATCACCTGTGGCCGAGAGCATGCGCCAGTTCCACATCATGTTGCCGATGGCGGCACAGCTTTCTCCGTAAGCGCGGAAGTTGGGTAACTCGTACGCATCGCCAAAGGCTTCGCCTGCGGCACGTGAGCCTACCCCACCGCTGACGTACATCTTGGTGCTCACCATGTCATTCCACAGAGTATTTAGCGTGCGCCAGTAGGAATCGTCGCCGGTCTCCATATAGTAGTCAGTCGCGCCGCAGCAGGCGTACATGGCGCGGACCGCATGGCCCTCGAGCTTGGTGCGCTCGGTAAACGGAGTGCCGCTGAACATGTAGATCGTGCGGCGCTCGGGGAACTCTGCGCGTGAATCGCCCTGCAGGATGTAACCTGCGAGATCCAGTTGGCGCTTGTCGCCGGTGATTCGGTAAAGCTCGATGAGCGACATCTCGATCTCCGGATGGCCAGAGACGATGGGCTTCTTCGGCGCGGGACCGTAGTTCGGAATCAGGAAATCGTTCACGAACCGAATGCCGGCGTCGAGGAGCTTGCGCTCGCCGGTCGCGCGATAGTAAGCGATGGCGCCTTGCAGCAGGTGTCCAATGCAGTACAGTTCGTGTCCGGTGGATTGCGTTTGCGGAGTCATTCGCAACGCGACGCGATCCTGGACGTAGTAGGTGTTGAGATAGCCGCTCGGCTCTTGCGCGGCCACGACATCGTCAATGATCTTTTCCGTGATTTCGCGAAGCTGGGGCAGATCGCCTGACTGTAGAGCAAAGCCAACCGCTTCGGTCCACTTGTACACGTCAGAATCGGAATACACAGGTCCAGTCTGCGGAGCAGAACTCTTGCCTTGGAGCCGGCGAAAGTTGTTCATCCTGCCATTGGCTTCGAGCAGGTCGTGCATCGAAGGAATACTCTTGGCGACGTTCACCTCGCGGCGCTTTCCCCAGAAGCCATCGTTGACTGTGACCGCCCGAATTGGGACTTGCCGCAGCTTCGCATGGGGAGACTTAGCGAGGTTCTCGATCCCCTGGCTTTTCCAGTCAGAGGACTGCAACGGCACTTCGGTTTCTGATCGCTGGGAGTCGACAGTGTTTAGCGGAAATGTACTCGCGCCTGCCAGGGAAGAAGCGGCCGCGACCGAAATTGCGGACGCGAGAAACTGCCTGCGGGAGACGCCATCAGCCATTGAGCTCCTCCAAATGGACTTGCTGCTGTTCGAACCGAGCAAAGTGAAGACGGGACAGACTACACCGCGGACGCCGTTCGGAGAATAGGCTGCTCAGTGGGCTCGTCCTGCACGCCAGATTCTTTAGTTTCGGTTGTGCATCTGGGAACCCGCACGAAAGTAATGCTGCGTCTGGCGAGCTTTCAGGCTAAGTTACAGCCTATCTATGCTCACGGTTTTGCAGGCCATCGACGTTGCCCTCGGGCTCGCTCTGGTGGTCGTGCTCGGACGCTCCACCGCTGCAGAATTCCGCAAGCTGTGGAAGCACTAATCGCGCAGTAAACTCGCAAGTTTCCCGCATACCAAATCCCTGTTCAGGCAATTGGTCAGTTACAGCGACAACACCAGACGCAGTCCGTCTTCTACTCGCCTGAAAAGCGAAGGCGGGAGGACTCCGATTCGAGCGCGCAGCAAGCCTTTATCTATGGTGACCACCTGCGAGACGTTGATGGTGGATTTCTTTGGAAGCCCCGTATCCTTCGGCGAGCAGAGGATATTTCCAGGCGCCGCTGCGAGCCGCAGGTTTGAAGTGATGGCGACCACGACAACGGTTTGAATGCGACTCGCATTGAAGCTGTCGGACTGCACCACCAAGACCGGACGACGGAATCCAGGCGCTGACCCTGCAGGCTCTCCAAGTGAAGCCCACCAAATTTCGCCCCGCTGAATCACCAACTCTTTCGATTTCCTCTAATGCTTGCTGCCTGCATTGCCGCAAGCGTCTCGTCCAATAGCGAGTCCTCGGTTGCGTACACCTCATCGAGAATTTCCTGAATGCCTCGCCCCTGCTGACGTTCAATGAGCTGCTCAATGGCAAGCGTATAGAAGCGGCTCCGAGAAACGCCCAAGCGTTTCGAAACACGCTCCGCAGCTTCGAAAACCGGATCCGGAATTGACACCGCCGTTTTCACAATGGCAGGAGTATAACTCCGGTTATACCAGCAGGCAAGATGATGTTGAAATGCCGAGACTTTGCGTGGCCATTGGGCTCGTTCAAAGGCAGGGTTGACTGCAAGAATTCCACAGTTGAAATCGTCGCAATCACATGGTGCTCTGGATTACGATGAGTTGAGCGCTGCGTCCAACGCAATAGAGAAACCTTGAACTCTGGTTTCGGTCCAGGAGGAGAGAGTTGTTCATCAGGTTTGCGATTTCCAAGTCCTTGAGTCTGTTCTTTTCGCTATTCCTCATCATCGGCACTGCCGCTTTCGCGCAGACGAATCAAAACCAAGGCGACAACGACGCCGCGCAGGCACCTGCGAGAGTAAACATCACGCAAGGGCCGACCATTCAGTATGCCGACGACCAATTCGCCGTGATCACGTGGACCACCGATCAACCTTTTGCGAGCCGCGTCTTTTATGGCAAGGATCCGAGCAACTTGAATCAGATTTCGGAAGACACGAAATCCCTCAGCTTGCGGCATCAGATCAACTTGCGCAACCTGCAGCCGAGCACGACGTATTACTTCCGCATCGATATTGGACAAGGCACCGCAGCTGTAAATTCCTCCGATGGTATGGACGGATTCCAGACCACAGCCCTCGGCGCAAATCCGATTCGCAACCAGCAGCCATTCAAGGGCTCGCTGCAGCCGAAACCCAATCCCGCGACGGGCCAGACGGCCCAGGCGGCGAATTTCGGAAATATAATCGTGACCCGCGGCCCGTCGATTCAATACTTAGACGACACAACCGCGGTGATCTCCTGGACGACGAATGTCCCGGCGAGCAACACGCTCTACTACGGCACCGATCGCGACAATCTTCTTTACACCGGGGGCGATTTTAAGGACTCAACCGAGCATCGCATCCATCTCTCGAACCTTAAGGCGCGAACGCGCTACTACTTCCAGCTTGACGAACCTTCTTCACAGCCGATCGCGAGTTTCACAACCGTATTTGCCGGCGCGCAGCCGCTCTATGATCAGCACCCGGAGACAATCTCGTCCGGAACGGCGCAAAATTCTGGACCGCAGCTGACGCGGCGCGAGCACTCTGGCCAGAACGAACTTCCAGAAGGAACGGAAATCAGCGCCAGTTTGGAAACAGCGCTCTCGACCAAAACCTCGACGCCCGGCCAGCGATTCACAGCAGCGGTCACGCAACCGGTGCGTGACTTCAATGACCACATCGTGATCCCGGTGGGCGCGCGTATAAACGGTCAGGTGACCGAGTCGGAAGAAGGCAAGACGCTGCCTTCAATGCGCGGACGCGGCAAACTCAACCTCCGCTTCGACAGCGTTGCTCTGCCGAATGGAAGTACGATTCCCATTTCGGCAACACTGCTCTCCGTGAATCAGACGGGAGGCAATGGCTCTGTGAATTCCGAAGGCGAAGTGCAGTCGAATACGAACGCCTCGACAGCCGCCAAAGGCGCAGCGGTGGGAGCCGGAATAGGCACAATCGCCGGCTTAATCTTCGGCGGTCCATTCAAAGGACTGGCCATCGGAGCGATTGCTGGAGGCGGCTACATCCTCGCTACGAAAGGCAAGGACGTGGAACTTCCAGCCAATACCGAGCTGAAAATCCGTCTGGATCAGCCCGTTTCGCTGGCCCAGCTCACCGGTCGACGATAAGCAAATCAATCTCAAGGTCACGAAGCCCTTCTTCGTGACCTCTTCCGTCATCCTTCGTGATCTTCGTGTTCGCCTTTCCCGGTCACCCGCAAAGGCGTCGAGTACGCGACAAATCGCCTGCCCCGCAAGAATCCGACCATCGTCATCCCGAACTCCCGAGCAATCTGCACCGCGAGGCTTGATGGCGCGGACACTGAGGCCAAAACGGGAACACCGGCCACAAGTGCTTTCTGTGCGATTTCGAATCCCCCGCGGCCGCTAACCATCAGCACGAAATTACTCAGCGGGATTCGATCGTTCAGCAGCGTCCATCCGATAACTTTATCGACGGCATTGTGGCGGCCAATGTCCTCGCGCAACACCAACATCTCTCCAGCGGCGTTGAATATAGCAGCGGCGTGAAGGCCTCCAGTGCGCCCGAAGACGGGCTGGGATTCGCGCAATCGTTGCGGGAGTGAACACAGCACCTCGGATTCGATCTGAAACGCCGAGTTCACCGGCTTGATACCGCGCACGCGGACCGACTCGATCGTCGCTTTTCCGCAGATGCCACAGCTCGAGGCTGAAAAGAAGTTTCTTTGCAAATCAAGTGGAGAAACACCGGTGTTGGCAATCACGGCAGCTACCGTGTTTGGATTGCTCGATTCGAGCGCGCTCAGCTCCGCGCGGGTGGAAATGATTCCTTCAGTAAAGAGGAAGCCTGCGGTCAGTTCCAGGTCGTGGCCAGGCGTCCGCATGGTCACGCTGATCGGAGTATTCCCAATTCGGATTTCAAGCGGTTCTTCTACGGCAAGATAGTCTTGAGCGTGGGAAAAGGCCCCGTCCTCCCACTGATCGACCGACGTCAGCGCGATGCTTGGTTTGGGTTGCGCTTTCGATTGCGAACGCACACGTCAATCATAGCGAGTGGACATGCGAAATGGTCTCGACGGCTCTCGGGCGGGCTGAAAACCTGTCGATTAGTGCCCCGCCCTGGCTGCAGCTGAGTGCGACGAAGCCTGAGACGTAGCTGGCTGATTGAGCTGCTTATGCAAGCTGTGTGCCTTGATCCCTCCGACGGCGATCATCAGCACACCCAACATCTGCTCGGCTCCGGCGAGGCGCATCATGAAGTTGGTCCCGTACAGGAGATCTTGGCTCGCAAATACGCCCATTGTGGAACCTACCAGGAAGATAAGACTCCCGCACACTAGTATGGCGATGAATTTGTCGAACTCATCCTGCAGGCGTTCGACCTGAGAGGGAGAAAGCATGAAACCTCCTGCCGAGGAGTGTTGCAGACAACCAGGAACTCTCCTCGTGCGCGGAAGTGTGTCACGGAAAGGGCGCTTCTGCAACAAAGTTCGGCGGTACCGTTAGTTGCCAATGCAAAGAACGATCTTGCCGAAGCTTTGGTTCGATTCCATCCTCTCGTGAGCGGCGCGGACGTCCCGCAGGTCGAAGCTGCTATCGATGACCGGGTGCAAGGTGCCATTCGCAAACAGTGGAATCACCTCCGCGGCGAAGCGGCGCGTAGCAGTAATTTTTTCCTCCAGCGGCCTGGCTCGCAACACAGTACCGATCAGTTGCGCGCGTTTTCCCAGCGCTATCGAGGAATCCAGCTCGATCTTCGCTCCTCCCATAGTGCCGATCAGCATGATGCGCCCGCGATGCGCGAGCGCATGCAGGCTCGCGTTCGTGTAGGCTCCTCCCACTAAATCGAGGACGGCATCGAAGGCGCCATCTGTAGACCAGGTCTTCGCATCGTCAGGAGTTGGTGCCGACGAGACCAGAAAGCCTGCTGCAAGACTATATTGCTTCGCCCGCTCCAGCTTGTCCGGCGTTCGGGCAGTTCCAAACGGGATCGCGTTGAGGGCTCGTGCGAGTTGAATGGCAGCCAGTCCCACGCCGCTGCCGACCGCGTGGATGAGTACGCGCTCGCTGGGCCGGACCGCAGCCTGCACCCACAGAGCGTCATGGGCAGTCATGAAAGCCTCAGGAATGGCAGCGGCCTGCTTAAAATCGATCTGCGCAGGGATTCTCATAACCGTGCGCTCATGGACCGCAACGTACTCAGCGTAGGCACCGCCACCGACAAGCCCCATGACGCGATCTCCTATGCGCCAGAGCTGGACGGCCGACCCAGTGGCTTCGACCTCGCCTGCGAATTCCATTCCGGGAATATCGGTGGGAGATCCTGGAGGCGCCGGATACTTACCTTTGCGCTGCAGGATGTCGGCACGATTCAAGGCAGAGGCTCGTACGCGAACGAGCACCTCAGATGGACCGCAGAAGGGTTTCTCCACTGACATGAGGCGCAGCACCTCGGGACCTCCGGCGTGCTCGATCACTACCGCGGTCATGGTTTCCGCGCTGCTCGGCATAGAAGATTGGAGGGCTCCGTCGGCGGCAGATGCGAGAGCTCCGCGCCGGTTTGCGCGCCGCCTACATGATAAATTGGAGTTGTGGGCGCGTAGCTCAGTTGGTAGAGCAACGCCCTTTTAAGGCGTGGGTCGCAGGTTCGAATCCTGCCGCGCTCACCACCACGTACCGGCACAATCACTCGCCCTTCAATCGCGTGCGGGTAGAAGCTTGTTCAGGCTGTTTGGCGAGTTTTTCCCAGATCCAGGATTACCTGCTGTTCTGCCAATTTCCCACCAACATACTTAGCGTGGATCAGACGTACGTGAGTGCCTCGCTTTTTTGCGACCGCTGAAGCGATATCAAAATCATGAAATGCCGCCACGAACTGCCAGCGCGACTCGCCCGAAGCCGGCGCCCAGATCTCATATTGTTCCCAACGCTCCATACTCCGGCTTAGATGCAGGTATCGTCTTTATCGTGCCGCCGCTTCTTTGGTTTGCGTCAGAACCCACTCGCCTGCGCGACGAATGAACGTATCTGTGAACCGCACGCGTGCACTCTGCATGCGATTGCCGCCTGTTGGAATTGATTCGACGCGTTCGCCTATAACCGTCGCGCGATCGCCATTCACTTGAACGCGCAGATTCTCCGGCTGACCGAACGTTCCGGCGCGGTTCTGATGGATATCATCCAGCAATGCAAACTTGTCTTCGGAATCTCCGTTGGCGCTGATGAGCTTGTAATCATCGGTCAAAATGCGCTGCAGGATGGCTACGTCGCGACGATTAATCGCATCGGAAAATTCTCCCTCCAGCGTAATCAACGTTTGCTGAACGTACTGGGCCGGCAGCGGAGCCGGATTTTGCGGCGCGTGTGCGCTGTTTTGCGGGCGTTGCTGGTTTGCCGCTGGGCCTCTTTGAGGCGGCTGTTGAGCATTAGTCTGCTGCTGCGGTGCGGGGGTACCGGCCGGTGGATATGACTGCTGGTTTCGGCTCTGCGGCTGCGATGTTGGCGGCTGAGAGGATGCCTGGCCCTGCGCTCCAGGGATCTCCTGTCCGTCAAAAATAATGCGCGACTCGGAGCCGAAACGGTGGTAGTTGACGTAATCGACGGTCTCAATCACGTGTACCGATTCGGTACTGAAGTGCAGATAATCGTCTGACTTTGTATACGAAGGAAACCAGTATTTTCCGTCTACCAGTTCGCGGTAAGTCACGAAGCTCGGAAACAAGTTCTCGCCGTTCTTGTTGTAGATGTCCGGTACAGCCTTGCCTGAGCTTTTCACGATCTGATACTGATTCGCATCGACCCAGATGCGGCCCTCGAAATAGCGGCGTCCCTCCTCCATTGCTTTTGGAGAAATATCGAAGACATAGGCATGCGTTCCGCTGGTCGCCTGCTGGCCGCGATATTTGATGTTGTAATCGGCAATCTCATCGGTGGTTAGCACGAAGGGCAAGCGATCGCGCATGTCCGCAATATCTTCCGGGGTAATGCTAATGCGCTTCAGCGTGTCGCGCGGCTGCGAAACTTGCTTTACGACACGCTCGCCCTGATCGTTAACAGTGACGTCGAATGTGGTGTCGTACTCGCCATCAGGAAACCCGGTATCACTGATGGTCTGTAACCTCACTATCTCGCGATAAGTGTAGTGCTCGCGTGCTTGCTTGAAAGTCTCCTCTTGCGCTGCAAAGCGGCTGATGATGTCACGAACTGTGACCCCATCAGGCAGCGAAGGGTCCAGTGGGCCATCTCCCGCGTCCTGAGTTTGGCAAAAACTCGACACAAGCAGCGCAACCGCTACCATGGCGATCCAGCAGACGCGCGAATATACACATCGGGAGCTTCTCCTGAAGCTGCTCACACCCATGCCTCTCGGTCTTCTGAATGCCATACAAAAGTAAACACCGGCTTTAGGTATTAGATGCCCGAAGGAGTCTCTCCTGATTCTGAATGGCTGCTCAAACCCATTTCACCTCGGAGACACGGAGGACACAGAGAATCTTAGGTATTCTGGCGCTGGGCCGGGTTGCAGAAAGAGGAATATAGGAGCCTTTTCAGGCAAGCTCTTTTAGCAGCAGTTGCGAGCTTTTGTGCAAATATCCTTTTCGCTGAAACCAATCCTGCATTGCCGTTCGGAGCGCTTCGAGGGGAACCCGCGCACCGATTTCCATGAGACCATCGCTGAGCGGAAGGGTATCGTCGAAGACAGCATCATTGGTGAAGTTGCGCATGGAAAAGCTATCAAGCCACTTCAACGCGCAAGGCTGACGCTGACCATCGGTTTCGTAAGCAACTGCGATTCTGCGCGAAAACACTGTGCTCTTACTTCCTGCCGAAAGTTAAGACGTATTTGCCTCAATCCAAAGCTGGGGCTCGCGTCTCGATCAGGCGGCGAATGCGCGCGATGAACGCATCGACTTTGACTTTGCCCTCGTCGCCTTTGCCGCGCACACGAACGCTAACCTCGCCGGCTTCCGCTTCTTTGTCACCGACCACTAAGAGGAACGGCACTTTTTGCAGCGTATGCTCGCGGATTTTGGCGTTCATCTTCTCGTTGCGGGCATCTACATGGACGCGCACGCCGGCAGCTTTCAGCTTCTCAGCGACCTGTTCCGCATAAGCGGCGTGACGTTCAGAAATGGGAATCATTACCGCCTGCACCGGCGAGAGCCACACCGGGAAATTGCCGGCGTAATGCTCGATCAACACCCCGAAAAAGCGTTCAATGGAGCCATAGAGAGCGCGATGCACCATGAGCGGCTGCTTGCGTGAGCCGTCCTCGGCGACGTATTCGAGTTTGAAGCGCTCGGGCAGCGTGAAATCGAACTGCACGGTTGAGAGCTGCCAGAGGCGTCCGATGGCATCGACGAGCTTTACGTCAATCTTCGGGCCGTAGAAGGCAGCTTCGCCGGGAATGGTTTTGTACTGAATTCCGCTACGTTGCATGGCCTTCTCCAGCGATGCAATCGCGCGCTCCCAGTTCTCCTTCGTGCCGATGTACTTACCGGTGTCATTCGGATCCCAGATCGACAGCTCGACTTCGTATTTATCGAACCCGTATGCATTCAAAACGGCGAGGGCGAAATCGATACAACCGACGATCTCGTCTTCGATCTGCTCCGGAGTGCAGAAGATGTGAGCGTCGTCCTGCGTGAAACCACGCACGCGCAGCAACCCATGCATGACGCCGGAACGTTCGTAGCGATAGACAGTCCCGAGTTCCCCGAGACGCACGGGCAGATCGCGATATGACCGCAGCGTGTTCTGGTAAATCAGGATGTGCCCGGGACAGTTCATCGGCTTCAACTGATACTCGGCATCATCCAGCTCCATTGGTGTGAACATGTTCTGGGCGTAGTAGCCGGCGTGCCCGCTGGTTTTCCACAGATCGATGCGCATCACGTGAGGCGTGAAGACAAGGGAGTATCCG
>Ga0134125_10001003_pt1 | contig 35996 bp, 28 predicted proteins | sample KB31751_FD_96464 | JGI IMG/M metagenome (GOLD analysis project Ga0134125, IMG submission 96464) | Terrestrial soil microbial communities with excess Nitrogen fertilizer from Kellogg Biological Station, Michigan, USA - KB3-175-1 | ecosystem: Environmental > Terrestrial > Soil > Unclassified ...
GTAAGAAATCCCAGCGAGCCAAGGTTCACGGCAAGCAGCGGCACCTGCGAATGAGCCAAAGCTCTGGCCGCGGCGAGAAGCGTGCCATCTCCGCCGAGCACGACGGCAAACTCCGGCTTGAGATTATGCAGTTCCTCGCGGGAAACCCTGCGTCCTCCGCTGCAGTATTCCGCAGAAACAGGATCGAGTGCAGCTTCGTAGCCGTGTTTTCCCAGCCATTCGATTACTCCAGAGATGAGTTCTTTGAGCTCTGGTTTATTCGGCTTCGAGATGATTGCGGCAACAGGCATTAAGCGGTGAATCGTGAGTGTAACAGGAACTCCCGGTTCCCTTCCGCTCCCAGAATAGGAGAATCGATGATGTTTACCGCCGATGCTCCGTGCTCCTCGACGGCTCTGCGCACGCGGTCCACTGCCGCAAGCTGTGAAGCTTCATCGCGCACGATTCCGCCTTTGCCAATGGCTTCGCGGCCTGCCTCGAATTGCGGCTTCACCAGGATCACGCCTTCGAATCCGGTACGCGGAGTCAACTTGCTACGAATCGCCGCAAAAACAGCAGGTAAGACCAGGGTGGCAGAGATAAACGACACATCCATGGCAAAAAAATCGATGGCGAATTGCAACTGATTGTCCTGCAAATAACGTGCGTTGGTCCTCTCCAGCAGTGAGACTCGCGGATCCTGTCGCAGTCGATTGTCGATCTGTCCGTAACCGGTATCGATTGCGAGGACGCGCGCGGCACCGTGCTGCAACATGCAGTCAGTGAAGCCGCCGGTGGAAGCGCCAATATCCATACAGCTTTTTCCATTCAGATCGATGTTCCAGTGCTGCAGTGCGCGTTCCAATTTGAGACCGCCGCGACTTACGTATCGCAGATCGTCGCCCAGCAGCTTGATGTGAGCGTCCGACGCGACCTGCGTGCCGGGCTTGTCGACCTTCTGCTCATTCACCAGTACCCTGCCGGCGAGGATGAGTGCTTGCGCTCGTTCACGAGAAGGAACCATGCCGCGGTCGAGCAGTAGCTTGTCGAGACGAAGTTTCATGTCAGCAAGTGCATGCTTCAGCAGGCAATCGATTTGAAATTGCGGCACAAGCACACTGCAGTGTGCAAGCTGGTGTTTGTTCAGCAATCATCGCATCATTCGCACGCGAGAAGCTGCTTATCCACAAACTTTTCCTCAAAGCTGAGGAAATTATTATTAGAGTTTTCGCTGCACAGGTGAAGCGTCAGTCCGCGTTTAGAATCGTTAAGACCTTCATGGCCGCACACGCAGACGAACCGATCTTTGAAGCACAAGAGGGAGCACACCGACCTCTGCTCGTCTCGACCGAACACCAGCCGCTGATCAGCAATGAAAAACTAAAGCAGCTTTATACGGATATGCTGCGTGCACGGCAGCATGGCAAGGCGCGTTCCAGCAGCCGAGTGCGACGGCAGACCTGGAAATCTCTAGAGGCTTCCCTTGTTGCCGCCACAATCGATCTGCGCGCCGAAGACAGCGTGATTTCGTCGTCAGATCTTCCGATCGACACGGCGGCGCAGCGCGCGGTGCTCGAAGCAGATTCGCTCATAGCCCTCGCGACCGGGGCTGCGCTGCTCCATCGCGTTCAAGCAAAGGGTAATTTGGTTGTCGCGTTTGTGGATGCCAGGCCCAGTGCACGCAATCGCCAGTTCCTGCGGATCGGACAGGTACAGTCGCTGCCGATTGTTTATGTTGAGATTGAAAAGACTCTGCCGAAAACTGCTCGCACGAGAACGGGCATTACATCGATCCCTGTAGACAAAGCAGATGTAGTTGCCATATACCGCGTAGCCTCTGAAGCGATCGACAAAGCTCGCCGCGGCGCCGGACCAACGCTGATTCAGTGCGTGCCGTTTTCGTTGAAAAAGGGATCCTCAGTGAATCATCATTCGCAAGATCCGATTCGCTACATGGAGCATTACCTGCGCAAAAAGAATCTTTGGTCGGATCAAGAACAGAACCGCCGGCGGTAGAGCGGGGTCCCCAGTAAGCGCCCGGTTTTGCGCTTGCTGGGGTGCTAGCCGGTGGGTCGGAGATCGCCGAATGGCCAGCTCCGAGCGCGAGGACTCTGCACGCATTGTCGAGGAACGCAACCGCAACACACGCGGCTGCCCCACCGCTTAGCACCCCTGCAATCGCAACAGCGGCGCTTGCCGGGGACCCCGCCTACCGGCGCCGGTTCCGTTAAACCAAGCCCAATCCCCCATCGACAGCGAGTATCTGTCCGGTAATGAAGTCCGGGCAGGTGGCGAGGAACAGTACGGATTGAGCAACGTCGGCAGCGGTGCCATTCCTTTGCACCGGAGTTTTCTCTTCGAAGCGCTCGAGCACCTCGCTCCCGCGAGCCGACTCGCCTTGATCGATCATTCCCGGAGCGATGCAGTTCACTTTCACCTCCGGGGCGAGCGCCTTGGCGGTGGACTGCGTGAGCATGTGCAGTGCCGCCTTCGACGCGCAGTAATGGGCGTGCGTCGCCCACGGACGAATTCCGCCAAGTGAGCCGATGTTTACAATGCGTCCTTTGCGCGCGCGCAGCTCTTTCGCACATGCCTGCGACATGAAGCAGGCGGCGCGAACATTTACATCAAACATCGCGTCCCATTGCTCCGGCGTGATCTCTTCGAAGCTAACGGTTTCGTAGGCTCCGGCGTTGTTAACGAGCAGATCGAGGTGTCCCAATTTGGCGATCGCTTCGGTTGCGCAGGACTCAATCGATTTCACGTCGCGCAGGTCACAGCGGATGGCGAAGCATCGAACGCCGAGCTTCGAGAGTGCTGCCGTGGTCTGCTCGGCGTCGTTTCCCGATTTGAGATAGGTGAAGGCAATGTCCGCACCGGCGCGGGCGAATGTCAGCGCGATTTCGCGGCCAATGCGACGCGCTCCGCCCGTGATCAGAGCGCACTGGCCGGCAAGCGGACGACTGTTATTCGTGCTCAGCGCTTCTCCTCTCCGGGGCGCGGCACCGCCGGCCAATCAATGGAATTGCCTTGCAGCAGCGCAACCGTCTGTTCAACCCGTGACGTTCCATCATGCACCGCGAACTTCAACGGCTGCCCCGACGGCGTGTTGCTCCACAGACTCACTCCGGCGTACTGCCCGTCGCGACGAAGTATGAAATAGACCATCTCGATGTAGCGCAGCCGAGTCATGTCATGGTTGAAGTTGCGCACAATGCGCTGCAGCACTTCGAGTCCAGCCTCCTTCGGCGACATACCACGACGCATGTTCTCAACAATGCTGTGCGCACCGGCGACTTTGATGTTCTCCTCTCCGCTTCCAGTCGCGCCTGCCGAGCCAACGTCCTGATCGCAGTAGCAGCCCGCTCCGATGATGGGAGAATCGCCCACCCTGCCAGGAAGCTTCCACGCTGTGCCACTCGTCGTGGTTGCGCCCGACATCTCGCCTTTTTCATTCACGGCGGAGACATGAATCGTGCCATGCGGAGGAAACAGAACGTACTCGACGGCTCGCTCACGCAGCTCTGGCTCTATGCCGAAGTCGGCGGCCATTGCCAGCAATGTTTTACGCTTCAGTTCGAGTTTCGCTTGTGGACTCGGAGGCTTCCAGCGAGTGTCGTCCGGACCCGGTCCCCACCAGTCCTGATTAGAATTCGTCTCTTTCCAAAGCAGCCACATTTTGCGCGAGGGCTCGGTGAGCAAGTTCTCGCGTTCATAGCCCATCCTGACGGCAAAGCGCTCGGCTCCTTCAGCTACAAGCATCACGTGACCGGTATGGCGCATGACATCGCGCGCAACCAGGCAAACGTTCCTGATGTTCCTCACCGCGGCGACGGAGCCGGCTTTGCGCGTCGGCCCATGCATGCAGCAGGAGTCCAGTTCCACAACTCCCTCTTCATTCGGCAGGCCGCCAAGCCCGACGGTTTGATCATTGGGATCATCTTCTTGTCCCTTGCACACATGAAGTACGGCATCCAGCGTGTCGCCGCCGTCTTTCAGCATCTTCCAGGCATCATCGATGGTTGGCTTTCCGAGGGCTCTGGTGATGATTACAGGCTGCCTGGGCGTCGCAATCTGGATTGTCTGGGAGCGTTGGACGGATTGATTTCCGTGTTGGGATTGCGCAAAGCTGTCCATTCCCGCGGCCAAAGTTGCCGTAGCGACGCCAGCACTCGACAAGAACTTCCGCCGGGATAATTCCATGCGCCCTCCGATGTGCGAGAAACCGACAAAGATAAATCAGCGACTCGACAATGACTACACCATCCCATTCCTCCTTCTTCTTTGCCGCCTTTCGGGCCGGGCACTTCCACCTTCCTAATTCGAAGAGAAACCCAATGCCCTGTCATCCTGAGTCCGCCTCAGGCGGACGAAGGACCTCCGGCGATATTTCAGTCTGAAATGCTGCCAATATGCCTCCTCTACTAAGAAATCTGCAGTTAGGCCGAGGAGCCCAGCAAGCCGCATCTTCCGCTTAAACATCGCAGGAGATCCTTCGCCCAAAACAGGGGCTCAGGATGACAGACTAAAATTCAGGAACCCATCTTGCCATGTTCTCTCCCTGCTGCTCTCCTTTAGGCTCGAGAAAGCGACGCAGGTTCTGTGGTTCACGCGATGTACAACTCAACGCACTCTGTTAGCTTTTATCTATGCCTCCACAGCTAGCCGTCATTCGTGATTCGATTGAGCCGCTGTGGCAGATTCGCGACCAGCAGCAGCATCTCCGCGAACTCATTGCCACCGATGCCGACCTCAAGGAAGCTCCGCTGCGACGCGATGTCCGCAACCTCGGACGCATTCTTGGCGAAGTCATTAAGGAGCAGGCGGGTCAGGAGGTATTCGCGTCGGTCGAGCGATTGCGGAATCTGAGCATCGAGCAGCGGGAGAAAGGACGAATCGCGAATGATCCTTCCCTGTCCTCGATGGATCTGAAGCACGCATTTCTGGTCGTGCGCGCGTTTGCCATTTATTTCGAGTTGGTGAACCTGGCGGAAACGAATCACCGTAAACGCCGACGCCGTGCAGCGCAGGTGAATCACAGCGCACCACAAGCAGGAACCATCGCTGGAACTTTTCGACGCTTGAAGAACGCGGGCATTAGCGTCGACCAGACGATTGCAGCGCTGCGCGCAATCTGCGCGGTCCCCGTATTCACCGCCCATCCCACCGAGATCGCGCGGCGGACGGTGCTCATGAAGCGCGAGCGCCTGTCGAAGCTGCTGGAAGCCCTCGATAATGCGCCACTCACCGATGAGACCGCCGAGCAGGTTGCTGAGCAGATTGCGGCGGAGATCACGGCTCTTTGGCAGAGTGACGAAGTCCGCCGGCGCACGCCCACGGTGCGCGATGAAATCAAAATGGGCCTCGACTACTACCGCGGCAGTCTGATTCGCACCGTGCCGGAGGTATACGACGAGATCTCTCGAGCACTGAACGCCGAGTACGATTCGAAGCAGAAAGCCGCAGATCTGCCGCGCATGATTGCCTTCGGCTCCTGGATTGGCGGCGATCGCGACGGAAATCCGTTTGTCACCGTCTCGAGCACGCAGCAGGCGTTGCAATTGGCTCGCGAGCTGATCCTGCAGCAATACATTCAAAGAATTCGCGATTTGATTGTGCTCCTGAGCTCTGCGACCAGCGTAAGTGGAATATCGGCGCAGTTGCGAGAAGCCTTGAAGAAGTACGCTGCCGATTTTCCCGACGTGCACGCCCGCGCCCTTACCTATTCCGAGACCGAAGCGTACCGTCACTTCCTGCTCTATGTGATGGAAAGACTCACGCGAGCAGCCAAGAGCGAGAGGGCTGAAGGCGCATATAAGGAGCCGAAGGAGTTCGTCGCTGACCTGCGTTTGGTGCGCGAAAGCCTTGCCCAAAACTGCGGGGAACGCATCGCGGAAGAGTTGCTTGACCCGATCCTGATCACCGTTGACACCTTCGGATTCCATCTCCACACGCTCGATGTTCGTCAGCATGCAAAACTGCATACGCAAGCCATTCAGGAGTTGAATGCAGCTACCGGCGAGCGTCTTGCCGCCACTTCAGAGAACACTCAGCTGGTGCTCGATATCATGCGTGCGGTTGCGCAACTGAAGCGCGAGTATCCAGCGAACGCGATTCGCACGTATGTGATCAGCGGCGCGACCTCGGTTCAGGATGTGTTTAACGTTGTTCGGCTCGCTGCCGTCTGCGGCGTGCAGGTCAGCGCGACTGAGAATGACCCTGGGCTGATGCCGGTTCCGCTGTTCGAGTCGATTCAGGATTTGCGCGCCTGCCCGGAAATCTGCCGCGAGTTGTGGACCAACACCGATTACGCTCCCCTGCTTAATTCCTGGAATCGTAACCAGGAAATTATGCTGGGCTACTCCGACAGCAACAAAGATGGAGGCATGCTGACCAGTTTGTGGGAGATTTACAAAGCGCATCGCGAACTGCATCGGGTAGCGCGCGAATGCAACATTCATCTCACACTCTTTCACGGTCGCGGCGGAACCGTGGGCCGTGGCGGCGGGCCGACGCATCGCGCCATGGTGGCCCAGCCGGTAGCCGCATTCACCGGCAGATTCAAGATCACCGAGCAGGGCGAAGTCCTGAATTGGAAATACGCCGAGCCGATTCTTGCTGAGCGCTCGCTGGAACTGATGGTCGCCGCATCGCTCGAGGCGCTCGTGCGTCCAAACGGTCCACGCGAAGGCGATGACGCACAATGGCAGCCTGCGATGGAAGAGTTATCGCGACTGGCGTTTGCTTATTATCGGAAACACATCGCGGAAAATCCCGACATACCAGTTTATTTTGAGCAATCGACTCCGGTTGGCGAACTGCAGAACGTGAAAATTGGCTCGCGTCCTTCGAAACGGAAAGCAACGCGCAGCCTGGAAGATCTGCGCGCGATCCCATGGGTTTTTGGGTGGATGCAGAGCCGGTGCCTGCTGCCCGCGTGGTTCGGCGTGGGCAGTGCGCTGGAAGAATTCGGCAAAAACCAGAGCGGGCTTGAGACGCTCCGCCGAATGTACCGGCAGTTCCCGCTGTTCAATGACCTGATCGGCAATGTCGAAATGGGACTGGCGAAAGCCGACTTCAACATCGCGCGACTCTACTCCGGTCTGGTCGGCGATGCGGCTCTGCGCGATCGCGTGTTCAAGACTCTCGAAGGAGAATTTCATCGCACCACGAGAATGCTTCTTGAGGTCACGGGGCAATCGGAGCTGCTCGAGAAGAATCCCATTCTGGCACGCTCCATCCGACTGCGGAACCCGTATGTCGATCCGATGAGTATCCTGCAAGCCGAACTGCTGCGACGCAAGCGCGCCGGACACGAAGGCAAGGAATTGGACTACGTGCTTGGCGCAACCATCAACGGGATTGCCGCGGGCTTGCGCAACACGGGATAGAACGGCGGGTTAGCCCAGATTACGTGGAGCCGGCCGCCCTCGGCCGGGTTTTTGAAGTTTTAGGATTTAGACATTTTGCGACCTATGAAGTTATCGTTTAAAGAGCTTCGAAGGGAGTCCTGCAAACACCCGGCCGAGTCGGGGTCCCCAGCAAGCGCCGATTTTGCGGTTGCAGGGGTGAGACGGCGGCCGGCTCCACGTTCGAACACGGACTGGTGGAGACATGGTCCATAGTCAATGAGCAATTATCCTTCGCATCCTTCAATGAACCGAGTCCTTTTCGTTGTCATTTTCGCTACGCTGATCTGGTCTTCGTGCGGTGGTAAGAAGAGCACTCCCAGCACTGGCGTTTCCATCACCATTTCCCCGACGAGTGCCAGCGTAGCCGGAGGCGCCACGCAACAGTTCACAGCAACGGTGACTGGATCAACCAACACCGCTGTAACCTGGCAGGTGAACGGAGCCACTGGTGGCGATGCCATTAACGGCACGATCGACACGAACGGCTTGTACAAGGCACCCAACGTTCTGCCCAGCCAGACAACCATCACGATCGCCGTGATCTCCCAGGCGGATACGACGAAATCCGCTTTTTCGACGCTCACGCTTACAGCTCCTGCAGTAACGATTTCAATTGCGCCGTCAAGCGTCACGCTGGCGGCGGGAGCCACACAGCAATTTACTCCCACCATAACTGTGACCGGCAGCTCGAATAATGCGGTGAACTGGAGCGTGAACGGGGTGAAGGGCGGCGACACCATCCATGGCACGATCGATGCCAACGGTCTCTACACAGCTCCGTTGTCGCCGCCGAGAGCTGGAATCACGGTTACTGCCACGTCCCAAGCGAATACGGCATTTTCTGCATCTGCGCCAGTCACTGTCCAGTTCGGCAATGCCAGCCTGAACGGCACTTATGTCTTTTTCGCCAGCCGTTCCGGTAACAGCTCCGGTTCGGGATTCTTTTATCGTGCCGGCACCTTCATCGCCGACGGCAAAGGAAACATCACCGGTGGCATCAACGATGCGAGCGCGGGAAGCGCGGGCACACTGGGCACGGGGTCGTACTCTGTCGAGAGCGATGGCCGAGGCAAGCTCACCTTTAGCGATGATGGGGGAACCCACAACTTCTCATTTGCGCTTACGTCCAACACTCGCGGCCAGCTCATTGGGTTTGATACAGGTCTGGCGATCTCGGGATTTATTCGCCAGCAGGATCAAACCGCAGCATCGGCCGCGCCAAGTGGAACTTATGTGTTTGGACTAAGCGGCGACAATGCCGGACCGGCTGCGGCTGTGGGGCAGATTACATTCGGCAGTACCGTAACGGGAACGGAGGACAGCAACACCAACGGCGCGATCATGACCGGAACCGGTCTCACTGGATCCATGAATGTCGGTACAGGAGGCCGCGGGACTCTCCAGCTCAATACATCCAATTATGCCGTCTACATCATTGATGCTGCGACGCTGGTTTTAGCCGATATTGATGCGACCGGCGCGCGTCTGGCGGGCACAGCCTATGCCCAGTCTGGGACATTTACTACCGCTTCATTAGTCACAAGTGCTTATCTGCTTAGCGGCGTTACCAGCGGTACTGCGCCGCAGGCGTACGCGCAGGTGGGAAGATTCGATACGAACAGCGCGGGAAGCTTCAGCGGTGGAGTATTTGAGTCGAACATCGCGGGCGCCAGCCCAGTCTCGAATTCCCAATTTGGATCTTCCGCGTCCTACACCCTTGCCTCCACCGGACGCGGCACAATCTCGAATGGGACTTCGACTTTCATCTTCTGGCTGGCCTCTCCGAAACAGGGCGTCATTCTGCAATCGGATTCCGGCAATGTGGCTACCGGACTGGTCCTGCAGCAGCAGACTGGAATCCCGTCGGTGACCGGCGGGTTCGAATTTGCCAATTCGGGAACGGATGCAACTGGTGCAACAGCTCAAGCCTCAGATGCTCAACTGACCATCGCTGGATTTGGCCAATCGACGGGAACGCAGGATCTGAATCTGGGTGGCTCGAATACGCCGACATCGAGTCCGTTTTCAGGTGCAACTGTGACGATCTCAAATACTTCGACTGAGAGAGGAACGGCTTCTATTGGAGGAGCCTTCAACGTGTATTTCGTTAGTGCGGATCGATTCCTGATGCTGTCGTCAGGGCAGAGTGTTCCGGTTCTGTCAGGAATGGCTGAGCGGCAATGTTCCGACTGCACATTCTGAGAGTCGCGGTGCGCTTGCTTTAATGACTGAAGTAGCGCGGGTGTTTATGCGTCGTTGTTTTTATTTGTTGCCGATCTTGCTCCTGCTCTGCGTGCCTTCCGCGCACGCGCAGGAAGCCAGTAAGCGGCTAATCCTCAAAGACGGCTCGTACCAGATCGCCACTAAATGGGAGATTCATGGCGACCGCGTCCACTTTTACAGCGCCGAGCGTTACGACTGGGAGGACATTCCCAAGAGCCTCGTCGATTGGGATGCGACCAACAAGTTCAACCAGCAGAATCCGCATGGGGCGAATGTGAATGTCAGCCCCGATGAAGTGAAAGAAGTTGATGCGGAGGAGAAAGCTGAGCGCGAGAAGGAAGAAGCTGCGCGTCCGCTGGTCGCGCCTGGTCTGCGACTGCCGGACAGCGGTGGAGTCTTTTTGTTTGACACCTATCATGGTCAGCCGCAGCTCGTTGAAATTCCGCAAAACGGGGGCGAATTGAACAAGCAGACGGGAAGGAACATCATGCGCGCCGTGATCAATCCGATTCCCACCGGCTCGAAGCAGAGCATCGATCTGAAAGGGGCGCACGCCAACGCGCAGGCCCACGAAGATACGCCGACGCTCTACGTCGACGTGACGCCGTCTTCTACCGATACGCAGGACAACAAAACCGCTTCCGAGCTAAACTCGGCAGATCGGTTCAAGATCGTGCGCGTGCAAGAGAAGAAGAACACACGCGTGGTGAGCAGCGTGAAGATTTCCCTTTTAGGGAAGGTCAGCAATCAGGAAGACATCATTCCAACCACCGCTGAACAGGTAAACGGCGGCGAGTGGCTTAAGCTCACGCCTCAACATCCGCTCGAGCCGGGCGAGTATGCGGTCGTTGAGATGCTCGATCCCAAGACGATCAACATGTTCGTGTGGGACTTCGGAGTGAATCACAATGCGCCAGCGAACGCGAGCGCATGGGTTCCGCAGGCGACGAAAGACAAAGCTCCGGTTACGACTAATCCATCTCTGAGTACACGACCCAAGTAAATGATTGAACACGGAGGACACGGAGGTCACAGAGGCTGAAAATAGGAAAGGCTGTCAGTTAGTAGCTGATCGGTTAATAGCACTCGCTATGCGCCGCGAAAACTCAGGCAGGAGGACCAAAGCGCCGCACAGGAACGACGGCGGACCGGCCAGCAGGACAAACGTGGCGGGGTGCTCACGAATCCACAACCCTCCATGCGGTATGGAACGCAAGAATGACACGACAACGAACCACCAGACTATGCATAGGAGTATCCCACCCCATCGCACCGCGATGGCACGTCGGTCTAATGGAGGCTGAGTCTTCCAGTAATAACGAATCGCCCAGATTGACGCCCCAACGCTGACGATTTTTAAGAAGGTTGTCAGCTCCACTTTCCTCTGTGCCCTCCGTGTTCAATTGTTGAAGAGGCTTACTGCAGCATTCCCTGCTGGGCGACGGCGATGTTATCCCGAGTGGAGTTTTTGACCATGTACATCATCTCGTCGGCCTGGCGGATGATTTCATGGGCGCTCTTGGCGTCTTCGGGGTAGGTGGCCACACCCATGCTGGCGCGGACATTCAGGTTCAGCTTCTCTTCCTCGAGGAATGTGGAGCTGCGCAGGACATTCAATAAACGCAGTGCCACCACCATCGCAGAATCTTTTCCCGTTTGGGGAAGCAGTACCACGAACTCATCACCGCCGTAGCGGAAAGCGTAGTCGATCAGGCGCAAGTGCGATTTGATCTTGAAGCCGATCTCGTTGAGCAGTTTGCTGCCAACCAGATGCCCATGTGTGTCGTTGACCTGCTTGAAATGATCAAGGTCGATGAACACTACGCTAAATTCGTAGTTGAAGCGATGCGACCGATAGACTTCAGCTTCGAGCGTCTTGTACAGATGCCGCGCGTTGTAGAGGCCGGTGCAATCGTCGGTAATCGTGAGTTCCTGGATCTTCTCGACGGCGCGCGCGTTCTCGATGGCGATGGCTGCGTAGTCGCAGAGCGCGTGCAGGAAGAACATCTCGTTGTCGGAGAAGCTCTCCATGGCGCAGTTGATCAGCTGGATCACCCCCAGCACGCGATGCTTTGACTTGAGCGGCACGCAGATGATCGAGCGCGTCTGCCATTTCGTCATCTCGTCGATGCGCTTGGCGAAGCGAGGATCGTTGTAAACGTCGGGCACGAGGAGTGACTCGCCGTGTTTGGCAACCCATCCGGCGATGCCTTCTCCCACTTTGAGACGGATGCTTTTCAGCGCGTCGGCGGCATCACCAACGGCGATGGCGAAATAGAGCTCGTCTTTTTGCTCATCGACCATCAGGAGCGACCAGGTGTCCGGCCGGAAGAACACGGCCATCTTCTCCATGATGGTTTGCAGAATAGAATCGAGATTCAGCGAAGACGTGAGGGCTTTGGCGACATCATGGAAGATGCTGATTTCTTCCATCTGCCGTTTGCGGTCGGTAGCGGTGGCCTCAGTCATTGCTCTTGATCGGGGGAGAATCCGGCATACCGAGTTCGCAGGATGGCTCCCTCCACTTCAGATAAACGTCATTATCCTTTAGACTCAAAAAGAGATATAGCCTGCATTACATGAAAAGTAAACATTACCTTGGCATATCCGTTTGACACATTCCGGAGGCACTCCTATTATCGGGCGACTTGCGCGAGGTCCTGCCCTGCGACAATCGGTGTAAATCTAAGCAGCACAAAGAGATAGTGCAACGAGAGACGGCAATGAGTGGCTTTGGCGAGCGGCTTCGGCGACAGCGCGAAATGCGCGGCGTTTCGCTTGAGGAAATCTCAAAATCCACCAAAATCGGCACGCGATCGCTCAAAGCCATCGAGGATGAGGACTTTGAGAAGCTGCCGGGCGGCATTTTCAATAAGGGATTCGTCCGCGCCTATGCGCGTTTTCTCGGGCTCGACGAGGAACAGATTGTCGGCGACTTCGAGGAGGCCTGGAATGCATATGAAGCTGAGCGCACTCCTCAGGTATTCGCTGTTCCAGAAGAGGAAACAAAGCCGTCCAGTTCGGGCTGGGGATGGATTTCCGTTCTTGTTATCGTCTTCGCTGGAATTGGTGGATGGTATGGCTATCAGCGCATGCACGCTCCAGGGGCGGTCGCTCCCCAGGTAGTTGCTCCACAGACATCACAGCCGGAAACTTCTACTCCTTCTTCGGCTTCCGAGATCAATCAGAACCCTCCTCCAGCCCAAGTGCCGAGTGCACCTGCGTCGCAGCCGGTCCAAAATGGGAATGCGAGCCACTTGTCGACAGCAAACAAGTCTTTGCCAGAACCGAAGACCACAGCTTCAGGCGCATCCACGGATGTCAGCCCGAGCAAGTCGCCGGCAGCCACAGCTTCTCTTGCGAAATCACAGCCGGCAGCGATTCGGTTGCAGGTGTTTGCGCGCGAGGATTCATGGTTGTCGGTTTCCGCGGATGGCAAGGATCTCGGACAGGGAATTCTGACTGCGCAGAAAACGCGATCCATTCGCGCGCAGAAGGAAGTGCGGCTGAAAATCGGAAACCTCGGCGGAGTGGAAATCTCATTCAATGGACGGCCGGTGAACCTGGATGGGCAGCCGAACGAAGTAAAGGAGCTCACCTTTACCGCCGGAGGCCTGCAGCGATAACTCCATTCGCTGTTTGTTTTCTGCTGTCCAGCAGCCAAATTGCGCCGCACATGGGATGTTGCATCTCTAGTCTAAGTAGAAGTGCTTATAATCACTTACGGCTAAAGACAGTTCTTGCGCCGGGCACAGGGGTTTGTTAAGGTACTTAGGACAGCCAAGAAGTCACCGTCCCTCGTGTGAGTCTTCCCACGCTCGATTCCCCTGGCGCAAATAGCCGCCGATTATCAGCACTGGAGGAGTACCAGATTGTCTTCGCGTAATCGTTTCCTATTCACCTCTGAGTCGGTGACGGAAGGTCATCCCGACAAAATCGCCGACCAGATCTCCGACGCGATTCTCGATGCTTGTCTCGAACATGATCAGTACAGCCGCGTTGCCTGCGAAACACTGTTGACCACAGGGTTGGCATTCATCGCCGGCGAGATCACGACGAAGGCTTATGTCGACTTTCCTTCCATCGTGCGTGGCACCGTGACAGCGGTGGGCTATACCGACGCCTCATTCGGCTTCGATTCGCAGACTTGTTCGGTCATTTCTTCGATCCACGAACAGTCGCCGGATATCGCGATGGGAGTCGATCCCGGCGGCGCCGGAGATCAAGGCATGATGTTTGGATACGCCACCAATGAGAACGACGATTACATGCCCACGCCGATCTCGCTGGCTCACAAGCTCACCCGCCGCCTCTCTGAAGTTCGCAAAAACGGTTCTCTTGATTTCCTCCGGCCCGACGGCAAATCACAAGTCACAGTCGAATATGACGCCAATCACAAGCCCGTCCGTGTGGACGCAGTTGTGATCTCGACCCAGCATTCCGAGACGGTCGACAATCGCCGCCTTCGCTCCGAGGTTCTGGAGCAAGTAATTCAGGCTGCCATTCCCCAGCATCTTCTCGACGCTGATACCAAGTACCACATCAATCCCACCGGACGCTTCGTAGTCGGCGGCCCAATGGGCGACACGGGACTGACTGGCCGCAAAATCATCGTCGACACATACGGCGGTATGGGACGCCATGGTGGCGGCGCATTCTCGGGTAAAGATCCGACAAAGGTCGATCGTTCCGCCTGCTACATGGCTCGCTATATCGCCAAGAACATCGTGGCTGCCGGACTCGCGGACCGTTGCGAAGTCCAGTTGGCATATGCCATCGGAATTGCCGATCCGGTCAGCGTTCTGGTCCAGACATTTGGTACAGGCAAACTGCCCGAGTCCCAAATTGAGAATCTAGTGCGCGAGCATTTCAAGCTGACGCCGAAGGGCATCATCGAATCGCTGAACCTGCGTCGTCCGATTTACAAGAAGACTGCCGCTTACGGACATTTTGGACGCAAGGAATCAGAGTTCACCTGGGAGGCGACCGACAAGGCCGCTGCTCTCAAGGGCGCTGGGGCATCCGGAAAGACCGCGGCCACCGCAAAGTGATTCTCGGTCTTGTCATTCCGAGCGCAGCGAGGCGCTACGAACTTCCAAGTTGGTAGGGATTCCTCACCCGGCCAAAACAGGCCGTGAGGATGACGGGACCCGATCTGGCTGCAGAACCGCAGCCTCTGCATAAGGAGATCATGGCAACAGCAATCGCAACCCAAATTCCTTTCGACGTGAAAAGCATGGAGCTTGCCGACCAAGGCAAGCGGCGTATCGAGTGGGCTAATCAGTCGATGCCGGTGCTGCAAAGCATCCGCAAAGAGTTCATCAAGAATCAGCCGCTGAAAGGCATTCGCGTTTCGGCGTGCCTGCACGTCACCACCGAGACAGCGAACCTCGCGATCACGCTGCGCGACGGCGGAGCCGACGTGGTTCTCTGCGCCTCGAATCCGTTGAGCACGCAGGATGACGTGGCAGCCTCGCTGGTGCGCGACTACAACATCTCCACTTTCGCGATTAAAGGCGAAGACAACGATTCCTACTACTCGCATATCCTCAGCGCGCTCGATCACAAGCCGCACCTCACGATGGATGATGGCGCCGACCTTGTCACGACAGCTCTGACTAAGCGTCAGGATGTGGTGGATGGAATTATCGCCGGCACTGAAGAGACTACGACCGGAGTGATTCGGCTACGCGCGATGGCCAAGGAAGGCGCGCTGCGCTACCCGATCATCGCCGTGAACGATGCCGAAACCAAACATATGTTCGACAACCGCTACGGCACCGGACAGTCCACGATTGACGGCGTGATCCGCTGTACCAACACGCTGCTTGCCGGCTCCAAGTTTGTCATCGCCGGCTATGGATGGTGCGGACGCGGTCTTGCGTCCCGTGCGAAGGGCATGGGCGCCGATGTAATCGTCACCGAAATCGATCCGACCAAGGCGCTCGAAGCCGTTATGGATGGCTTCCGGGTGATGTCGATGGCGGAAGCCGCCAAGATTGGCGATGTCTTTGTGACGGTTACGGGCAACAAGAACGTGATTGCCCGCGAGCACTTTGAAGTCATGAAGAACGGAGCGGTCGTCGCCAACTCCGGACACTTCAACGTCGAGATCGATATTCCCGCTTTGGAAAAGCTGTCTTCTTCGAAGCGCCCAACCCGTGACTTCGTCGACGAGTACGCGATGAAGGACGGACGCAAGATCTATCTGCTGGGCGAAGGCCGACTGATCAATCTCGCCGCTGCCGAAGGCCATCCGGCTTCGGTGATGGATATGAGCTTCGCCAATCAGGCGCTCTCCTGCGAGTACCTGGTGAAGAATTACAAGTCCCTCGAAAAGAAAGTCTTCGCAGTGCCGGTGGATCTCGACAAGCGTGTAGCCCGCCTGAAACTGGAAGCCATGAGCATCAAGATTGACAAGCTCACTCCCCAACAGGAAGAGTACTTGGCGAGTTGGAGCGAAGGAACATAGTCAGTTTCCACCTTAAACAGCGCCGGACGTGAGTCCGGCGTTTTTCTTTTCTGAGACGTTCGGGAAATTTGAACACGGAGGATAGGGAGGAACAACGGAGGTGTGTTGGTTTTGATTGACTGGCAGTCGCTGAATTCTCACCCACTTGAGAGAACGACTGGCAAACGTTTTTTATCCTCTGTGCCCTCCGTGTCCTCCGTGTTCAATCCCTGAAGATTCGCGTAAGCGACAAAGTACCTTCCACCGATTTCCATTGCGCTCTATAGCACTTTCTCAGTAAGCTTTCGCCATGCAACTCACCTGGCTTGATTGGTCGGCGATTGTCGGCTACCTCGCGATCACCATTTTGATGGGGCTTTACTTCCGCCGCCGTTCCGGCAGCAGCCTGGAAGAGTACTTCGTCTCGGGACGCTCGGTCTCATGGTGGCTGGCGGGAACATCGATGGTGGCAACTACGTTCTCCGCCGACACGCCGCTTCTCGTCACGGGTCTCGTGTACACCCAAGGGATCGCCGGCAATTGGCTGTGGTGGTCATTCCTGCTCTCAGGAATGATGACCGTCTTCCTCTTCGCGCGACTCTGGCGACGATCGGGCCTTATCACTGATGTTCAGTTTGCGGAGATGCGCTATTCCGGCAAGCCAGCCGCATTTTTGCGAGGGTTTCGCGCCGTCTACATTGGCCTGCTGATGAACTGCCTGATCCTGGGCTGGGTAACGAAGGCGATGATCAGCATTGTGAGCGTCGTGATGGGAGTGAGCGAGCACACTGCCCTGGCGATTTGCATTTTTATCATCGTTCCCTTTACGGGCCTCTACGTTGCAATCGGCGGACTCTGGGGCGTGCTCTGGACCGACTTATTCCAGTTCATTCTCAAAATGGGAGTGGTGATTGCAGTCGCCTATTACGGCGTCAGTGCCGCCGGTGGCATGCATGCTTTGCTGAGCAAGTTGCGATTCGCCCAGCCTCCTGCTGCCGGCATTGCTCACGGTAATGCGCTGAAGTTCTTTCCGGATTTCGCCAACGGACTCACCGGACAGACTTGGTGGACTCTTCCAGTCATCACTCTGCTTATCTACCTGGGAGTGCAATGGTGGGCATTCTGGTATCCCGGCGCCGAACCGGGCGGCGGAGGATACATCGCGCAGCGCATCTTCAGCGCTAAGAATGAACGCGAGGGACTGCTATCCGTTCTATGGTTCAACATCGCGCACTACGCGATCCGACCTTGGCCATGGATTCTGGTTGGACTGGTTGCGATCGTGCTGTATCCGAATTTGGACGCTTCTGCGGTAGGCCGCCATCCGGAAGACGGATACATGCTGGTGCTCACGCATTACTTGCCGGCTTCGCTACGCGGACTGGCAGTGGCTGGGTTCCTGGCGGCGTTCATGTCGACCATTGCGACGCAGCTCAACTGGGGCGCCTCCTATCTAGTCGCTGACTTCTACAAGCGTTTCATCAAGCCGGAAGGATCACAGAAACACTATGTTGTCGCGTCGCGGGTACTGACGGTCTTCCTGGTGATCTGCGCAGCTTTCGTTGCGGCGCAGCTTGCTTCCATTCAGGCGGGATGGCAATGGGTACTGGAGCTTAGCGCGGGTACAGGCGCGGTGTATCTCCTGCGCTGGTATTGGTGGCGCATTAATGCGTGGAGTGAGATCACGGCCATGATCGTTGCACTCGTCACTTCCCTGCTGCTGCGCTTCGCGAATCCGTTCACTGGCAATGCGCCTGTCCTATTCGCGAAGACTGCCGGTACAACGACGATCGTGACGACCATCGCATGGATCGTAGTCACCTATCTCACCAAGCCGGTGAGCCAGGAAGTTCTTGTCAGCTTCTATCGTCACGTCCGGCCCGATGTGCGCGGCTGGAAGCACATCGCAGCCATCGCGCACGAGGTGAAGCCTACGCGCGATCTCGGACGCAACCTCGGTCTGTGGCTCCTCGGTTGCGCGATGGTGTACTCGTTTCTTTTCGGATCCGGTTACGCGATTCTCGGACACGCAGTACGAGGAACGGTGCTGCTCGTTGTCGGCACGATTTGTCTTGTGCTGTTGCTGAAGCAGTTGCGCTCGTTCGTGGCTGAGCCTGAGCCGGAGCGCAGACACGTTGAGACTGCGGCCTTCATCAGCCCCTAATCGCGCACCGGTCAGAGAAGAGCAGAATCACACTTTGGCCAGCGCCAACACCTGCTCGGGAGAGTATCCGCTCTCTCGCAGATGCCGGATGCTGAGCGAATCGTGCCGCTTGGCCAGACGCACTCCTTGTTCGTCGCGCACCAGTTCGCAATGGAAATACTGCGGGATGTTCAATCTCAAAGCCTGAAAAAGAAGGATTTGCCGCGCGGTGGATTTGAGCAGATCGGCTCCGCGAACGACTTCGGTGACGTGCATGGCCGCATCGTCTACTACGACTGCTAGCTGATACGCGGGCACATCATCACGGCGCCATACCAGAAAGTCTCCGAAGCCCTTTCCTGCGATGTACCGTTTTGGGCCGAGATTCAGGTCGTTGAACGTAATCGACTCGCCGTCTGGAACACGGAACCTCCAATTCACGCCCGCTGGCGATGAGTAGGAATCGGCGGAGCGGTTCCGGCAGTCTCCAGGATAGAGAGGTTCGTCATCAGCCTCATTGTTGGGAGCATTGGCGGATTGCGCAAGATCCTTTCGAGAACATGTGCAGGGATAAATCGCACCCGCATCGCGCAGCCGCTGCCAGGCTTCGAGGTAGAAGCGGCACCGTTCGCTTTGCGAGTAGGGAGCATGTGCTCCGCCGCAATCCGGGCCTTCGCTCCAATGAATGCCCAGCCACTTGAGGTCTTCAAACATGGCGGAGACAAACTCCGGTCGGCATCGCTGCGGATCAAGGTCTTCGTTGCGGAGGAGGAGCGTGCCATTGTGGGATTTCGCGCGCCGGGCGGCGATCCAGAAGGTGTGCGCGTGCCCAACGTGAAGAAATCCGGTGGGAGAGGGAGCGAGTCGGCCGCGATACTGAGCCCCTTCAGCCATGCAGTGCTGCAAAATCAACACTGCTTTGAGAAAGCTCATTTAGCAGTTCCGGTGGACCTTGTACCACGAACCGGCGATGATAGAGCTCCAGCGCGCGCAGTCCGCCGAGTTCCTCACCACCTCCCGCCCGGCCAGGACCTCCATGCAAGCAGTTCGGCATTACATTGCCGTGCCCGGTGTGCTGAGTACCGACGGAGCTGTCCACGACCATGATGCGGCCGTGCGTTGTCGCCAACCCGCGCGTTATTTCTTCTGTGAACTTGGCATCGTCGGAGTAGATGGAAGCGACCAACGAGCCGTGCCCGCGTCGACCAAGCTCGATCACCTCTTCAACAGTGTCATATGGCATCACGGTGGCTACCGGCCCGAAGACTTCGACTTCATGAACAATTCTTGCTCGAAGCGGGTCGTCGCAGCGCAGCAGCGTTGGTGGAACAAAGCAGGAGCTTCCCGATTCGGCATCGATTGGCTGAAAGCCCTGATCTCCGCCAAAGATGACCTTGCATTCTCGTTTGAGCTGAGCGATGCCATCAAGCACCGCTGTCTGCTGAGCTTTGTTTACCAGCGGCCCGCACTTCACGGCTGCGTTTCGCGGATTCCCCACAGGCATCGCTTTCAGAGCACTCGCAATTGTGTCACACACCGGGATCAAGGTTTTTCGCGGAACCAAGATGCGACGAATGGCCGTACATTTCTGCCCAGCTTTCTGAGTCATCTCCTTGAGGGCTTCCTTTACCAGAAGCTCGAATGGCTGGGTGCCTGGCGCATCTTCTCCGAGAATGGCTGAATTCAAGCTGTCGCCTTCGATGTTTACTCGCACTGAGTGACTGACAACTGCCGAATGCGTCTTGATCTTTGCACCAGTCGCTGCCGACCCAGTAAACGCGATCACATCATGCGCTGTGACATGATCCAGCAAATCGCCCGGCGAGCCGCAAAGAACCGACAGAGCGCCGTCGGGAAGAATGCCTGCCTTGATCACATCTTCGATCATCCTCTGAGCGAGCCACGCCGTTGGCGTAGCCGGCTTCACAAAGACTGCGACTCCCGATAACAAAGCGGGAGCTGCTTTCTCCCAAAGTCCCCAGGCAGGAAAATTGAAAGCGTCAATCAGGACAGCGACGCCTTCGAGCGGTTTCAGAAAATGCTGTCCCTGAAAAACGCCCGATTTTGAGAGCGGCACCGGGTCCCCATCTTTGATCATTTCACCTTCGAGGTTTTGGCCCGCTTTGGCGTAGTGCTTGAGCGTATAGATCGCGCCTTCTACATCGAATGCGGCGTCGCCTTTGGTAGCTCCCATATTTCTCAGACAGATTTCGTAATAGTCGTCGCGATGCCTGCTCAGTACTTCCGCAATCTTGCCCAGAAGTTCGGCTCGATGCTGATAGGTGAGCCGCTGCAGCACTCGAGACCCGCGTTCACGCGAAAACTCGAGGGCTTGCGCAAGATCAAGACCGTCTGAGCTGGCATGGGCGAGGTGCTCGCCATTGACGGGATCGATCAGGGGAATACCTTCGCCTTCGCCCTTCCCCTGCTGCCATTCGCCGGAAATGTAGTTGGATAAGATCAAGGATTTCTCCTGAACAGATTTTATCGAGCCGTATGCTTCGGACTTAAAGGAGTAATTTTGTGCTGTCTTACGAAAGCAACTTGGGGGGGAAGCCGATCTGCACCAACTCTGCACAAAACCAGAGTTGCTGGCGCGTATTGGCAGAGCTGATTCAAGAAATTCAAAATTTATTCGTAAACAGTCGGACGGAGTTGAAGTACACTCGGAGGAAGTTGGTGTTCAGAAGTCCTGGGTTTTTCCACAGAACAACTTCCAGAGACTCTGGATGCATCTACTTTGCATTGTGAGTCCGTTGTAAGCAGGCGGACTACAGACAACAACCCCCAAACGTCTGAAAGTAGAGGGCTCCATGGTTTCCAAGTGTGCGAATCCTGCCTGCTCCACTCCATTTCACTATCTGCGTGAAGGCAAGATCTTCAAAATTGAAGTTGAGATTACGCCACCGATAACCTCGGAAGACACAATTGAACTTTCCGACGGGAGCAAAGTTCCGTTCCTCGTCGCAACCCGCAAGCCCGGACGCAAGCTGGAACACTTCTGGCTCTGCGGACCGTGTTCGCAAAACATGAATCTCGTTTTCGACCGCGAAAACGGCGTGACCGTCATGCCAAAGCGCTTCGCGCGCGCGGCGGCAGCGGCAGCTTCATAATTGCAGTAAAAAGACAGAAAGCAAGGCCCGCCAAAGGCGGGCTTTTTGCTGCAGCTTCAACAAATCCTAATCAATCGAACCGCGAGTTCCTCAAAAAGGAAAAAGGCCGCCAATCAGGCGGCCTTCTACTCAGATTCGCGCTCCTTACAGAGTCGATTCGATCTCGAATCCCCAAGCTTCCAGCAGCGGTTCGGGAATGTACTTGGAGTTCTTATTCTTGCGTGCCCACTCGCGCAGACGGTTGGAACGCAGGTATTGGTCGGGAAGAAGCTTAAACTCCTTCACGGCCTGTTCAAAGGACGTAACTACGGGAACTACCGGTCCGATCGGCTCCGGCTTTCCCCAGTTTGGATTTCCGCGACGCTTAGCCATTAGTTCTACCTGCCTTTATATAATTAGTCTTTCGATGCTTGCTAACCCGTTTGGATTCAGGTAAGCACGCCGGAATGGCCGAACAAGGCGTTGCTCCCTGAAAGCTCCAGTGGGGCCTTTAAAACCTCCGATTTTATGAAGAAATGCCCTAAAATGCAATGAAAAATTGTATATTGCACACGTTTTGAGGCATACGACTTAGTACCTGAGACGCTGAAGTGAATCGATTTACCCGGTGGACCGCTATCCGCGGCAACCCTTCAGCCTGCAGCCATTTTCATCAGAACGACTTAGATTGAAAGACTTGCGAATTCCTTGAAGTGCAGTTTCGTTGGCTTACTCGCAGAACTTGAGAGCGGCAAAGATCCCAAACCAAACCAGTGTGATGGCATGCCAATACCAGGCAGTAATATCAAGGGTTATTCGGCGCGATTCCAAGCTGGTCCCCACTAAAACAGCAAGCATTGCCCAGATCAGCACCAGCATGCCGCCTAGGAGATGCAGGCCATGGAGTCCCGTCAGAAAGTAATAGAACTGGCTGCTAGGCCCGGAGCCAAGGTAAATCCCCTCGGCGCGAAGCTGTCCCCAGGCATAGAGCTGTCCGATAACGAAGCCGGAGGCGAGTAAAAAGCTAAGGACCTCCCACGGCAAGGCTTTGCGCAGCGTCGGACGCGAAATGCCCAGCCATTCGTCCATCAGGAGGTCTTCGCGAAAATACGCCTGTCGCGCGATTTCCAAAGTAATGCTGCTTAAGACCAACAGCAGCGTGTTCCACCACAACAGCGGAGGAACCGCGATCGGCTTCCAAACCGAAACGTAAGCATGAACCACGGGGTCGAAGATCACCTGCTGGCGTCGCCATAGGTATCCGATGATCAGTGTGACGAAGAGTCCGAGCGAGGTGGACATCATGATTGCGAGACCGACTCGTGCTCGATAGAGTCGTTCGCGCGGACCGCGTCGGGGCGATGCGTCTCCCCATTCGCCTTCCCCACCTCCGCCGGTAGGAAGTTTGTGATCGGTACCGCGTCCGCCTGAGTCAGGCGCACTCGTTCTCGGGGGAGCTGTGGTCTTTACTACTGGCATAAGAGCCGCCTGCATTGTCGATTGAATCATGAACGAAGGAGCGAAAGCCAGTCGCTCCAAATCGGGTGATCGGGCCATCGGGTCATCGGGTGAAGTGAGTTGAGTACCGTCCGCGGCTGCGGGTGGTTAGTCCCAACAAACCATCTGCTATCGCAGACGCTACTGACCGTTGCGGACCTGGTGGAGGAAAAGCTCGTGCACTCGCGTATCGCTCGAGAGCTCTGGATGGAACGTCGCCGCCATGATCTTCCCCTGGCGGACCAAAACGGGATGGCCATCGCGTTCGGCGAGGACCTCTACCTTGCTTCCGACCTCGTCAATGCGTGGAGCGCGAATGAAGACCATCTCCAGCGGCTCCCCGCCCAGTTTGGTTGGAGCAGTCAGGATTGAGCTATCAATTTGGCGGCCATAGGCATTGCGCTGCACGGCGATGTCGAGCGCACCCAGACTCTCCTGCGCCGGATTGCTGACCTTCTTTGCGAGCAAAATTGCGCCGGCGCAGGTACCGAATGCCGGCTTTTCCGAAACAAAAGCCCGCAGCTTGCTCAGAAATCCTTCCCGTTCCAGGAATTTAAGAAACGTCGATGACTCGCCGCCGGGGATCACCAGACCGTCGATGTCTTCGAGTTCTTCTGGCTTGCGAACAAGGACGGTGCGCACGCCGAGAGATTTGAGCGTTCGGCGGTGCGCATCGAAATCGCCTTGGAGGGCGAGGACACCGATTGTGAGTTCGCCGTTATTCACTTGAGTTTTTCACCATGGAGACACAGAGGGCACGGCGGAAAGTGGGGTTCACCTGTTGCTTGCCGTATCACGTAATTACTATTGGCAACCAAAAACCCGGCCGAGGGCGGCCGGCTCCACGTTCACCAGCCGCGCTTCTGCAACATGTCCGCTTCTGACATTGCAGCGACCGCCAGGCCTTTCATTGCGCCGGTGCAGTCCTCGCTGGTTTCGAGCAGAACCTTCGGGTCATCGAAATGCGTAGTCGCACGAACGATAGCGCGTGCGCGAATCTCAGCTTCTTTTGCGGGAGCAAAGTTGATGGAATCGGCCATGAAGATACCCGAACCTACGAACACGGCTTCGGCGCCGAGCTGGCGAACCAGTGCTGCGTCGGCGGGAGTAGCAATCCCGCCTGCGGAAAAGTTCGGAACCGGGAGCTTTCCGCTTTTGGCGACCATGCGCACTAATTCATAAGGGGCGCGCAGTTCCTTCGCCGCCGCATACAGCTCTTCTTCGCCGAGGACGGTTAGCGCGCGCATGTCCTTCACGATCTGACGCATGTGCTTGACTGCGTGTACGACATCGCCGGTACCGGCTTCGCCTTTGGTGCGGATCATGGCTGCGCCTTCGGCAATGCGTCGCAGAGCTTCGCCCAAATCGCGAGCTCCGCATACAAACGGAACTTTGAAGGCATGCTTATCGACGTGATGGGCCTCGTCAGCAGGAGTGAGAACTTCCGATTCGTCGATGTAATCGACGCCGAGCTCTTGCAGAACCTGGGCTTCGGTGAAGTGTCCGATGCGGCACTTTGCCATGACCGGAATGTCAACGGACTTCATGATTTCGCGGATCACGGCGATCTTCGCCATGCGGGCCACTCCGCCCTCAGCGCGAATCTGAGCCGGCACACGCTCCAGCGCCATTACTGCCGCGGCGCCGGCGCGCTGCGCAATTTCCGCCTGCTGAGCGGTGGTCACGTCCATGATCACCCCGCCCTTCAGCATTTCCGCCAAACCTGTCTTCAGCCGCAAACCGTTTCCGTTCATCTCAGACATAGCACTCTCCCCAAACGCACCTCTCCCTCCGGTCGTTGCTGACTGGATGGAAGGGAATCTTTATTTTAGCAGCTTGGAACAGACGGTAGACAGTCAGCAGTGATGCCGCTGAGGCGGTGATTAAAGCGGCGGGCAAAACAGCACGATTCGGGAATGCACCTTCACAAGATGTGCTCTTCTCATTCGCGCACGACATTCGCACGCAGCCTAGGCTCCATGGAGCTTGGAGTCGTTTCAGCCTTTGACCCTCAAGTCGTGGCCGGTCATCTCTTTTGGCTGCGAAATGCCCAGGATTCCGAGCACTGTCGGCGAGATGTCTTGAAGCGCTCCTTCTGCACGTAATCGGAAATTGCTGTTCTGGTCGCTGACGACGATGAACGGTACCGGATTGGTTGTGTGGGCAGTGTGCGGACCTCCGGATACGGGGTCGATAAGCATTTCCGCATTGCCGTGATCGGCGGTGACAATCATGGATCCGCCCTTCTGCCTCACGGTTTTAAAGATTCGTCCAAGGCACGCGTCCACGGTCTCTACGCCTTTCACCGTAGGCTCGATTTTTCCGGAATGGCCCACCATGTCGGCGTTTGCGAAGTTGACGATAATTACCTGGAAGCTGCCGCGTTCGACGGCATCGACGACCGCATCGGCAATGCCTTCGGCGCTCATCTCCGGTTTGAGATCGTAGGTCGCCACCTTCTGCGAAGGAACAAGGACGCGCTCTTCTCCGGGAAAGGGCTGCTCGACCCCACCATTGAAGAAATAAGTGACGTGCGCATACTTCTCCGTCTCGGCGACGCGCAGATTGCGCAAGCCTTCGCCTCCCATGACGTTTGCAAGTATGTTCGTGAGTGACTCCGGTTGCACAACGAACGGAAGCTCAAACTGTTTGTCGTAGTGCGTCATGCACACGTAGGTGAGCTTCCGGGGAGTCTCGCTGGCCGGAATCACTTTCTCAAGCGCTTCAGCGTCAGGCAGATCGCTTCCCTGCTGCTTCGTAATTCCGCTATTGCGGGCCAGAACGCGCGTAATCTGGCGCGCGCGATCTGCTCGGAAGTTAAAGTTGATGCAACTATCGTCGTCACGGATCGCGCCGAGCGGCTCGCCGCGGTTATCGACGCACACAAACGGCACAATAAATTCATCGGTCACATCGCGGTTATAGGATTCCTTCACTCCTCGCACGGCGTCGATGTAAGTTCCACCTTCAGCTTTGCCGTTGACCATTGCGTCGTAGGCTTTGCGCTCTCGTTCCCAACGCTTGTCGCGGTCCATGGCGTAATAGCGCCCGCTCACGCTCGCTACCTGCCCGCAGCCGAGTTCGCGCATCTTCTGCTGAAGTTGTTCGAGATAGCCCGCGCCGCTCGTGGGCAGGGTGTCGCGCCCATCCATAAAGGCGTGCACGAATACCCGATCAACGCCATTCTGCTTGGCCATCCGCAGCAGCGCATAGAGATGATTCTGGTGCGAATGCACTCCGCCATCGGACAGCAAGCCGAACATGTGAAGGCGCCGCCCGCCGGAGCGAGCGTTCTTCATCGCCGAGAGGAGCGCAGGATTAGAGAAGAACTCGCCATTCTCAATCATCACATCGATCTTGGTGATGTCCATGTAGACAACGCGCCCAGCGCCGATGTTCAAATGACCGACTTCACTATTGCCCATCTGTCCGCTCGGCAGCCCTACGTAACGGCCGCTGGTGTGGACCAGCGTGCTGGGAAATTCGCGCAGCAGAGCGTCGTAATTGGGCTTTCGCGCGAGAGCAATGGCGTTGGCCTTAGTTTCGGCGCGATATCCCCAACCATCAAGGATCGTAAGAACCAGGGGAGTATTGTTCATTTCGGGAATTATTGTCCGGTGGGTATGTGCTCCGCAGTAGCCGAAGACGTTTTGTCGTAGCCCTTTTCACGCAACTTGCGCATGGCGCGATCGGCGACCATGCGTCCCCATTCCTGGCCGGCGTCGATCGCTTCGGCAGAGAGCTTGGGCAACACCTTGATCGTCTTTTGGCCCACCGGCGTTTGATAAAAGTGGGTCAGTTCCTGGATCTCCTCGTGCGTGTAGTACTTGTCATAGATTGGGATCACAAGATCGACCAGTTCATCGGAATGAACTTCATGCACGAATGTATCCCAGAACTCTTCCGGGACTTGTGGATAGCTCGCCTTCAACGGCTCGATCATTTTTTGCAGAGCATCAGCGGAAATGTTCGCTGCTCCCGTGAGCTCGATCAGCTTGCGAATGTCGGCACGTTTCGCGGCACGTTCCGCATCAGTTTGCGACATTTGCGCTGTGGGACTTTGAGCGGGAGTCTGAGCCACGGCGGCAATTGAGCCGAGCAAAACAAGAACGAAAATCGCAAGTGGTCGTTTCATACAAACATCCTTTGGGGCGCTACGCTGCTCCTGCTTTCTTTCCAAGTTCCCCGTGATAATTGAGCGCCTCAATGCCGAGAAAGCCCGCGGCGCGTCCGAGCTCTTCTTCAATGCGGAGCAGTTGGTTGTATTTTGCAATTCGGTCCGTACGCGAAGCGGAACCGGTCTTGATCTGTCCCACACCGGTGGCGACCGCCAAGTCAGCGATGAACGTGTCTTCGGTCTCGCCGGAGCGATGACTGATGATCGCCGTATATCCATTCCGACGGGCAAGCTCAATTGCTTCGAGCGTTTCCGTCACGGTTCCGATTTGGTTCACCTTGATCAGAATGCTGTTGGCACAGCCTTCATCGATGCCACGCTGTAGCCGTTCCGTATTGGTAACAAAGAGATCGTCGCCAACAAGCTGCACCGTCTCGCCGATTTCTTTGGTCAGCGCTTTCCAGCCTTCCCAATCATCCTCCGCCAAGGCATCCTCGATTGAGACGATCGGATATTTCTTCACCCAGTCAGACCAGAAGCGCACCATCTGCGTGGAATCTTTGGTGCTCTTATCCGACTTCTTGAAGACGTACTTTCCATCGCTGTATAGCTCGCTCACTGCCGGATCAAGAGCAATCGCAATCTGCTCGCCCGCGGTGTAACCGGCTTTCTCGATGGCTTCGAGGATCACCTCAATGGCCTCAACATTCGATTTCAAAGAAGGAGCAAAGCCGCCTTCGTCGCCAACGGCTGTGTTGTATCCTCGCTTCTTCAATACGCCTTTGAGCGTGTGAAAGACTTCTGTTCCCCAGCGCAAAGCATCGGCGAATGTCTCTGCGCCGATGGGCATGGCCATGAATTCCTGGAAATCCACGTTGTTATCAGCGTGAGCGCCGCCGTTGATGATGTTCATCATGGGCACCGGCAAGACGTTCGCATTCACACCGCCAAGATAGCGATACAGAGGAACTTTGAGGTCATTTGCCGACGCTCGTGCGCACGCCATCGAAACGGCGAGGATTGCGTTGGCTCCAAGCTGTCCTTTGTTGGGGGTGCCGTCAAGTTCGATCATGGTGCCGTCGATTACGCGCTGATCGCTGGCATCCATGCCGCTGAGCGCAGGCGTGATCGCGCTCTCGATGTTCTCCACGGCTTTCAGAACACCTTTGCCGAGATAGTGTTGCGGATCGTTGTCGCGCAACTCCGCCGCTTCATGTTCGCCGGTGGAAGCTCCGCTAGGAACGGCGGCGCGTCCCATCGTGCCGCTCGTCAGCAGAACATCGCATTCCACAGTCGGATTGCCGCGCGAATCGAGAATCTCACGCGCCCGAATCTCCTGAATCTGGCTCATCTTGCTCCTTTTTATGATTGCGTTCGTTGTCTCATTCTCTCGTCCTATAAACACAACCGAAGCTGCGGACGAGTGAATTGTCGTGACCAGGTCAGACATGCGCGAATGCGCGAGACAGCGCAAAATAGCGATTATAAATCTCGCTGCGATTTCACCACCCACGTAGCCTTGCGCTATAGTTCTGAAGGGTCCCGCTAAAAGTGCATGACTGAGCTTGCGAAGAAAACCTGCGTCCCCTGCAAAGGCGGAGTTCCTCCGCTGAAGGGCAAAGAACTCGCCGACCTGGCGCGCCAAGTGCGGGGATGGAAAGTCGTTGAAGATCACCATATCGAGAAGAGTTACAACTTCTCCGATTTTGTGAGCGCGCTCGAATTTGTGAAAGCCATCGGCGCAGTCGCCGAAGAGCAGGGACATCATCCCGACATCCTCCTGCGTTGGGGACGCGTGACCGTCACGATTTGGACACACAAGATCGACGGACTCACGGAAAGTGATTTCATTCTTGCGGCTAAAATCGACGAGATTCCGCGGCCGCAGGTTAGCTCCTGAGCTGCTAAGCTGCTGAGCTTCTAAGCTTCACCACTCTCCGATTCATTCCGCTCGCCCAATTTTCGCTCAGCTACACTGAGAAGAAATGAAGATCAATCGTGAGATTCCCGTTCGGAAACTGCGGCTGCTGATTTTTGATCTCGATGGAACCTTGGTCGATTCCCGGCAGGATCTCGGCAATTCCGTCAATGCGATGCTCCGACATTTTGGGCGTCATGAGCTTCCGTTTGAAGTAATCGGCAGTTACATCGGTGATGGCGCTCCCATGCTGGTGCGACGCGCTCTTGGCGATCCGAAAGACGAGCACTTCGTCCATGTCGCGCTGCAATTTTTTCTGGATTACTACCGCAAACACAAGCTCGACTACACGCATGTGTACGAGGGCGTACTCGAAGCGTTGCGCGCTCTCTCCTCGACCGAAACGTTCCCGCGCAAAATGGCGGTGCTCAGCAACAAGCCGGTCGGACCTTCGCGGGCGATCGTCGACGCGTTAGCCATGAATCCGTTCTTCTTTCAGGTGTACGGCGGGAACAGCTTCGAGACCAAGAAGCCCGATCCATTCGGGGCTCGCATGTTGCTGCGCGAAGCGAACGTCGAGCCATCAGAGACCGTGCTCATCGGCGATTCCGATGTGGATGTGCTTACGGCACAAAATGCCGGACTTTATTCGGTGGGCTGCACATACGGACTTGCTCCACACACGCTCGAAGCTGCGCCTCCGGATGTCCTGGTTCATAGTCCGTACGAATGGAGCGAACTATTCACCGGCAAGAAGCTCGTCAAGGTCCTTCACCAACAATGAGCCACGGTTGGTCCTCCGTGTGTCACAATAAAGAGATACTCACACGTCGAATTTTGTTTCTGTAGGTCTGGCCGTACATGGATTTCAAACTCGTCAGCGATTACAGTCCTGCCGGTGATCAAGGCAAGGCGATCGAGGAGCTTTCGCGCGGGCTGTATTCCGGAGAAAAGCATCAGGTGCTGCTCGGAGTCACCGGCTCTGGGAAGACCTACACGATGGCTAAAATCATCGAGAAGTTCAATCGTCCTGCGCTGGTGCTTGCCCATAACAAAACGCTGGCTGCGCAGCTCTACCACGAATTCAAACAATTTTTCCCAAACAATGCGGTTGAGTATTTCGTTTCCTACTACGACTACTACCAGCCCGAAGCCTACATTCCCTCCGGCGATATCTACATTGAGAAAGAAGCGACGATCAACGACGAACTGGACAAGCTTCGCTTGTCAGCTACGCGCTCGCTGTTCGAACGACGCGACTGCGTGATCGTTGCATCTGTCAGCTGTATCTATGGCCTTGGATCCCCCGAAGCGTATTACGGGATGTTGTTGTTCCTGGAAAAGGGACAGAAGATCAAACGCGAGGACATTACGCGGCGGCTCGTCGAGATTCTCTATGACCGCAATGAATCTGAGTTCCGCCGTGGAACCTTCCGCGTGCGCGGCGATGTGATTGAGATCTTTCCCACCTATGATGACATGGCCTACCGGATCGAGCTGTTCGGCGACGAGATCGAATCGCTTTCCCAAATTGATCCGCTGTTCGGGACAGTGAAGCAGAAGTACGCCCGGCTTCCCATTTACCCGAAGAGCCATTATGTCCTACAGCCCGATCGCAAGAAGAGAGCTATTGAGTCAATCGTTGAAGAGCTGGCGTGGTGGGAAAAGGAATTGGAGCAACAGGGACGTGTTGTGGAAGCTCAGCGCGTTCATCAGCGTACGCGATTTGATCTGGAGATGATTAAGTCCGTTGGCTACTGCCATGGGATCGAGAACTATTCACGGCACTTCTCCGGGCGTCTGCCAGGCGAAGCTCCGCCGACTCTACTTGATTACGTTCCGCGCGATTTCCTGCTGTTCATCGATGAATCGCACCAGACCGTTCCGCAATTGCACGCCATGTGGCATGGGGACCGTTCGCGCAAGGCAAATCTCGTTGAGTACGGATTCCGATTACCCTCCGCAATGGATAATCGTCCGCTTCAGTTTGAAGAATTTGAGACACGAGTCAATCAAGCAATCTATGTCTCCGCCACTCCCGGTCCGTACGAGCTGACGAAGTCGGCGGGTGTGGTGATTGAGCAGATCATCCGCCCAACTGGGCTCGTCGATCCGGAAGTTGAGGTGCGTCCCGTAAAAGGACAAATCGACGATCTGCTCCACGAAATTCGGGACCGATCCGAGCGTAAAGAACGCGTACTAGTAACGACGCTGACGAAGCGCATGGCCGAGGACCTGGCGGAGTATTACAGCGAAGTGGGCGTGCGCTGCCGGTACATGCACTCGGAAGTCGAGACGCTGGAGCGCATCAAGATTCTTCGTGACCTGCGCCGTGGAGAATATGACGTACTCATTGGCATCAACCTCCTGCGCGAAGGCCTGGACCTGCCCGAAGTTTCACTGGTTGCAGTTCTCGACGCCGACAAAGAAGGGTTTCTCCGCTCCAGCGGCTCTCTGATTCAAACGATCGGACGCTGTGCTCGCAATCTGTATGGCCGCGCCATTCTCTACGCCGACACCATTACTGATTCCATGCGGCGGGCAATGGGCGAGACGGAGCGACGCCGTGCCATTCAGCGCGCCTATAACGAAGAAAACGGCATCACGCCCGAGTCGATCGTTAGACCTCTCCAGTATTCTCTGGCTCAGATCGTCGATCCCGATGCCACCGAGCTTACTGAAGCTGTCGATTCAGTTCCCGATTTCAATTCTCAGGAAGATTTCGATAAGTACATCGCCAAGCTCGAGGAGCAAATGCGCGAAGCGGCAAAGAAGTTCGAGTTCGAGAAGGCGGCGAAGATACGCGATACGATTAAGGACCTGCGCTCGAAGGAAATCCTGATTACCTGATTACGGCAGCGCTCGCATCGCGTCCTGGTCATCCATCTTGGTTTTGTTCGTCCCAGGTTCCGAAACGGGACGCGCATTGGCCTCGACCGCACCGTCGGCCATCGATAGCTCAATGCGATGGTTGGGAGTCCTCAGGTGGATCGACTTGTCGCCACGGCCGAGTTCCACGACGACTTGTGCGAAGTGTCTGGGAGGCTCAGTGGCTTTCGGCTGGCTGTATAAACGAGGAAACGCCCATGCTCCGCCACCAAGCAGAGCCAGCCAAGCGAGCACTGCTGCGGCGCGCATGAACTCAGAAAGATTGCCTTCAATTACATACGTTCCGGCACTGAGGTCTCCGATGCGACGGCGGAATTTCGAGCAGCTTGCGACGAGTGCCCCCACCAGATAGAAAGCCAGGCCGTCAACAATACGCCAGAGATTTCTGATTGCGGACGCCGCCAGGGCGCTGCGGCCGGAGTTATTCACTACGCCGATTCCCAAAATGGCTTTTCCCAAAGTGCTCCCCAGACATGCCTCGAGAATCCAGACGTACAGAAACGCGAAGACAAGGCTTAAGCTTCCGCCCACCAGAATGGAAGCAAGGGTCACGCGCATTTCGCCACCCGAAACAATTCCCCATTTGAGGAACGCCCATAATCCGATTAGAGAGCATGCGGCACAGACTACGATGCTGTCGAGAATCAGAGCGAGGAAGCGGTCACCGAGGCTGGCGAGACGTGCAGGAGCTGAATCGTCGTCTTCGCCGGCCGCAGGGCGAATCGGCACTACGACACCGGACTCTTCGAGCAGGTGCTGCCCGGGAAGCACGTCAACGCCGCACCATCCGCAGCGGCGCTGCTTCGCGTCAATTGTCCTCTTGCAGCGCGGACACTCCATGAGAACTCCCTAGTTCGGATTCGAGCAACGACTATTGTTGCTGCTGCTGACGCTCACGCTGCTTCTGCTCGCGTAAACGACGGGCATATTCCCCCAGCGACAGCGGCTGTTGCTGCTGTGGTTGAGCCTGTGCCATCACGCGCGGTGCAGGCGCAGGAACCGGAGCGGCGGCAACCGGCATGGCGGCGACAACTGGAGCAGGCGCGACTGCCACGACCGGCTTCGGCGCAGGATGCGTAACCACTGCCGACGCTGGGACCGCGACTTTCGCGGCTATGACCGGAGCTGGGCTCACGGTGACTACCGGCGCAGGAGCAGCCAGGTGCATCACAGGCTGAGGTTCGGAACTTGTTGTCGCGACAACAGCGGCTTTCGACTCTATGGCCGGTTCAGCCACAGGCGTAGACGGCGGCTGGAAGCTGGCCACTGGTGTCGGCACAGCAGTCCTCTCTACCGTTGTGTTCGTACTGGACGCAACCACCGACGGCTCTGGAGCCGCAGTGGTGGGAGAAGGCATTGGATGCTGCTCCGCAATCTGCGGCGTGCGCGAGAACATGCGGATTACGATGCCGGCTGAAATCTGAAAGTTCGCGGGCTGCCAACCGGTAAATGCGAGCGAATGCTCAGTGCCGAGATACTGCGCTTCGACGTTGACTCCGAAACGGCGATTGAAATTAATCTGGGTGCCGCCACCAACCGAGTACGCGAGTTGCATCTCGCGGCCTGTAACCGAGATCCCGTTGCTGACCAGCTTTGTGCTGGCGCGATCGCCACCTGCAAGACCTTCGATGAACGGGCTCACGCGTCCGCGCAGCGGGATCGTGATTCTCGGACCAACGAGCATCGAGTAATGCGTGATCGTGCCCGAACCCGTATAACCAATCAGTTGCAGAGAGTTCGACGATGCATAGCTGCTTCCGAATTGGCTAGTGAGTCCCAGCCATCGATTCAAATGCGTGACTCCCGACGTTTGCCAGCCAAACGCGTCCAGTTGTGTGCTTGCGCTGGGAGCATTCGCCAGCTTCGCGCCACTGAAGCTGACGTTGCCGGAAAGATCAAAATGGGAAGTCGTCTGCCCTAACGCAAACGAATTCAGAAGCAGGGCCGAAACGACTGCAATCCACAGACGACGTTTCACGCTCGTATCCTCTCTCGCTCAAGAATCAACAGGATCCACGAATGCAAATGAACAGAAGTATTGTTCCGCAGCGAGGGTCGAATCGGGACTACAAAGCGCGAGCGTTAAGGTACGGAGGTATCACATTGGGAATTCCCCGTTGCGCGCGAGCACGGAAGTACAGGGACGGTGGGTAACTATGAAGAGAACGAAGGAGAACCTTAACCCGAACCGTGTAGCAGGCGTCTCATTTCGCGATTGCGTGATTTCGTGATTTTGCGATTTAGAACATAACAATCACGAAATCGCGAAATCGGGAAATAACGAAATCCAAGACTCGACTGCAGGCCAATTAGAACGCCCAGCGGAGCAGCGTCGCACCCACAGTAAATCCAGCGCCGACTGACGCCAGCAAGACGAGATCACCCTTCTTGAGCTTGCCCTCGTCCAACGCGGTCTGCATGGCGAGGGGAATTGTTCCAGCGGTGGTGTTGCCGAATTCGCCGATGTTGATGATCACGCGATCCATCGGCATGCCGAGACGTTCGGCGGTTGCGGTGATGATGCGCTTGTTAGCTTGATGAGGAATGAAGGCTGCGACATCCGCGCCTGTGAATCCGTTTCGGGTCAGAATCTTCTCTGAGACTTCTGCCATTTTTCGCACGGCATATTTGAAAACCGCACCTCCGTCCTGGTGAACGAAGTGCATCTTCTTCTCGACTGTTTCACGTGTTGCAGGATGAAGACTCCCTCCAGCGGGCATATTCAACGAGCATGCCCCCGAACCATCGACTTCGTGCATGAAGTCGAGTAATCCAACGTTCTCGCCATCTTTGGCGGGCTCCAAGAGGACTGCGCCGGCTCCATCGCCGAAGATTACGCAGGTTGCGCGATCGGTGTAGTCGATAATCGACGACATCACATCCGCGCCAATCACCAGCACCTTTTTATGCGATCCCGTCTGGATCAGCTGCGCTCCGCATTGAAGCGCATATACGAATCCTGAGCAGGCTGCAGATAGATCAAATCCCCAAGCTCCAGGCGCACCTAATTTGCTCTGAATGAGACAAGCCGTCGCGGGGAACACCATGTCCGGCGTTACCGTGCCGACGATGATGGCCTCGATCTGCGATGCAGGCACTCCACCCTGGGCCAGCGCCTTACGCGCAGCTTCACACGAGATGTCTGAAGTGGCTACGCCCTTATCGACCAGATGGCGCTGGCGGATGCCGGTGCGCTCCTGGATCCATTGGTCGTTGGTCTCGACCATCTTTTCCAAGTCGGCATTGGTAAGAAGACGCGGTGGGACGTAGGTTCCGAGGGCACTGATCTTGGCCCGCTGAAGCTGTTTCAAACTTTGTCTCCGGTTCTGAATCCGGCCGCCGGAGGACTGGGAACGGCGGTCCGTGGCGAGGCCGCTAGTAGCCAGACACCGGGTAGCCCACTGCGCATGCACTGGCCCGCTACCGTTGCTTCCTTCCGGACCTGGCGGGGTTCGCGAGATTACATCGCGTGGGACCCGGAGCCTGACAACTCGATATTAACATTCCGTTTTGAACACAAACTGATGCCTACTCTGTGATTCTCAGGGGATTCGCGATTGCGTGATTTCAGTTTGCGCAACGAACACCGCGAAATCACGAAAGTTCCAAGCTGGGCGAGGTTGATAGACTGTTGATCATGGCTCTGGCTCAGCCTTTCTCCTCTTCTTCCATCTCTCCATCTGGTACTCCCATCGCCTACTTTGAATGCTCGAAATGTGGCGAACACATCCGTGCGGATGCACCGCAAACCGTGTGTCCCAAAGATGGCGGCTCGTTGTGGGTGCGCTATGACTTAGGCGCAGTCCGCTCACGCGTAAAACGTGATCAGATTGCTGTTCGGCCACGAAGCATGTGGCGGTATCGGGAGCTTCTGCCTGACGCGGACCCCGTAACGCTCGGCGAAGGCTTCACTCCCATGCTCGCGAGCCGGCGCCGCGCCAATCTCTGGATAAAAGACGAGGGGACAAATCCGACCGGCTCATTCAAAGCTCGGGGACTCTGCATGGCCGTGACCATGGCTCGCCACTATGGACTCAAGAAACTGGCCATTCCATCCGCAGGTAACGCCGCCGGCGCCTTAGCCGCATACGCTGCCGCGGCTAGCGTCGAGTCGCATATTTTCATGCCCAAGGATGTGCCCGAAGCCAACCTGGTCGAGTGCAAAGCCTACGGCAGCGATGTGAACCTCATCGATGGCTTGATCAGCGATTGTGCCCGCATCGTCGGCGAACGCAAGCAGGCTGAAGGATGGTTTGATGTTTCCACGCTCAAAGA
>Ga0134125_10001004_pt1 | contig 35985 bp, 31 predicted proteins | sample KB31751_FD_96464 | JGI IMG/M metagenome (GOLD analysis project Ga0134125, IMG submission 96464) | Terrestrial soil microbial communities with excess Nitrogen fertilizer from Kellogg Biological Station, Michigan, USA - KB3-175-1 | ecosystem: Environmental > Terrestrial > Soil > Unclassified ...
AATTGGGCTCCGGCGTTCTACGACCAAACCATTGCGCAGCTAGTTCAACTCAGCAGCGAGGCTGCAAAAGCGTTGCCGCACGCTTTGAATTCGCGTTTGATCGTTTGGCCGGAATCGCCCGCTCCATTCTTTACGAGTGATCCGAAATTTCAGCACTGGATGTTTGCGCTGGCGCAGGACTCGCACGCTTACCTGATCATCGGGAGCCTGGGCGTGAGTCGCGGAAACAAACCAGAGAACTCTGAAGTGTTTAATTCAGCGCAGTTGGTGGAACCCGACGGCAGTATGGGCCCGCGTTACGACAAAATCCATCTCGTGCCGTTCGGAGAGTTTGTTCCATTTCGGCACCTGTTGAGTTTTGCGGAATCATTAACACATGACATCGGGGATCTCTCGCGTGGAAATGAGCGCAATGCTCTTGCCGTCGATGATCATAAAGTCGGCACGTTTATTTGCTATGAGTCCATTTTCCCTGATGAAGTGCGGCGTTTCGCGCAGAATGGGGCCGAGCTGTTCGTCAATCTTTCCGACGACGGCTGGTATGGCGACTACGGCGCTCCAGGTCAGCATCTCAACATGGCGCGGATGAGGGCGATTGAGAATGGACGTTGGCTACTTCGCGCCACCAACAACGGAATCACAGCTTCAATCAGCCCCATTGGTGAGCTTGTGGCCACGGCTCCGCGAAACGTTCGGACTGTCCTGCAGGCGCCGTACAGCTTCGAATCGGGAACCACTTTCTACACTCGACACGGGGATTGGTTCGCGCATGCCTGTGCGATAATTTCAGTACTGGCTCTGATCATGGCCGCGCTCAGCGGACGATTGCCGCAACGGCTTCGCCAGTGAATCTCTATGCAGACCGGGGAGCCCAAAATGATGGTTGAAGAACTCGAACGCGAATACGCGGGCGTGCGCGCCAAGGCCCACGATCTGCGGGAGTATCTTTGACGCGCCCCGACTGCGCGAGCAGCTCGCCGAAGTAGAAAAGAGAGCCTCCGATCCCAACTTCTGGTCGAATCAGGAACTCTCGCAGCAGGCCATGCGCGAGCGCAAGCGTATTGAAGCGGCGCTTGCAAATGAAAACGACTTAAGCCGCCGTACGCAGGATATTGAAGCGTATTTCGAACTCGCTCGCGAAGGCGAGAACGTGGATGGTGACCTGCGTCGCGAGATCGACAATCTCCGTGAGGTTGTCGATAAACTGGAAACGCAAACACTACTCGCCGGCGAAAACGATGCCCGTAATGCAATCGTAACGATTCATCCCGGGGCGGGCGGTACGGAATCGCAGGATTGGGCGGAGATGCTCATGCGCATGTACCTGCGATGGGCTGAGCGCCAGGGATTCGAAGCAGTTCTGAACGACTACCAAGCAGGCGAAGAGGCGGGCATCAAGTCTGCCACGTTTACGGTGAACGGCGAGTACGCCTTCGGACTCCTGACCGGCGAAATTGGAGTTCATCGTCTCGTGCGCATCTCGCCATTCGATCAGGCGAAGCGCCGGCACACATCATTTGCCAGCGTGTTCGTCTCGCCGGAAATTGACGAATCGATTCAGATTGACATCAAGGAAACCGACCTCAAGATCGACACCTACCGATCCGGCGGAGCAGGCGGCCAGCACGTGAACACGACCGATTCCGCCGTCCGCCTCACGCACATTCCCACGGGAATCGTCGTGAGTTGCCAGAACGAGCGATCGCAGCACAAGAACCGCGATCGCGCGATGAAGATCCTGCGTTCAAAGCTGTACGAATACGAGTTGGAGAAAAAGCGGGCTGAAACCAAGAAGCTGGAGGACTCCAAGCTCGATATTAATTTCGGATCGCAGATTCGCTCCTACGTGCTCGCGCCCTATCAGCTCGTGAAGGACCATCGTTCCAAAGTGGAAGTCGGCGATCCCAGCCGAGTGCTCGATGGAGATTTGACTCCGTTCATTCGCGGATACCTCCTCATGCGTCGCGAGGCAGGCGACTCCTAACCGACATGGCGCGACTCATCGAAATGATGAAGCAGTCGGCGGTGCCGGCGGGAGTGATGCGCTCGGCATCACGCGGCGCTCTTGCGGTATCTCCATCCGAAATGCTGGAAATTCTGATCTACCTCAGCGATCACGCCATTTTCGGTGAGCAAGCGCGAATGACCTTGGCTGGCTTCGACGAAGCCGGTTCGCTAACAGCACTCGCCGACCCGAATACTCCACGCGAAGTCTTGCATTACTTTCTCGCTCCGCGCAATCGCCGTCCGAAGCTACTGCCTGTGCTCTTCGAGAACTCTTCGGTTTCCGAGGACATCCTGGCTGCCGTTGCTGAAACCGCCAGTCGCGAGGTTTTCTGCATGCTTCTGGCAAGCTCGCGCGTGGCGGCTTCAGCGAAAGTTCTGAAGGGGCTACTCAAGAATCCTAACGTCGCGCCCGAAGAGCATCAGTCCTTAACACAGAAGCTTTCATCGCTAGGCGTGGACGCGGCGGCAGAAGTGGGAACCGTAACCGATACTCACGTTCTGGAATGGCTCAAGGAACACGCTGCTGAATTGGAAGCCGAGGAGAAAGAAGCCAAGCCGTTTGCACTCATGGGCGGTGTGGATGAGACCGGCGAGGAAGAATCAGCCGAAATTACTCCCGAGGCTTTGGCAGCCGCAAAAGCCAAGAGTGCCACGCAGGACGAACGCCTTTCCGTTTTGCAAAAGCTGGCTAGAATGAAAGTCAGCGAGCGCATCAAGGTCGCGATGACCGGCTCACGCGAGGAGCGCAACATTCTCATCCGGGACTCTTCAAAACTGGTTTCCTCGGCAGTGCTGGCGTCGCCGAAGGTCAGCGATCAAGAGATCGAGACGTTCGCGAACATGAAAAACGTGCGTGAAAGTGTTTTGCGCGACATCGGGCGTAGCCACAAGTTCATGAAGAACTATGTTGTGGTTCGCAATCTGTGCAGCAATCCGCGCACTCCGCTTGATCTCTCATTAGGCTTAATCAAGAATTTGCTAGCTCCCGACCTGAGAACGCTATCGATGAATAAGAACATCCCTGAGACTCTGCGCAAGATGGGCATGAAGCTCTTCAAGATGCGAACAAGTCCGGGTGGGAAGGGTGGAGAATAGGCGGGAGACAGGTTACAGGTGGCAGCAGAGAAAAACTATGAAGCCGATCGTCAACGATGAGATAGGCGAACTGCTTGGTTGGATGAAGACAATTGCAGTAGTTGGTCTATCCTCGGATCCAATGCGCCCGAGTTTCGGCGTTTCGCAGTACATGCAGCGCAAAGGTCACCGCATTATTCCGGTGAATCCGAACGAGAGTTCCGTTTTGGGAGAGAAGGCTTATCCCGCCCTGTCCGAGGTTCCGGAAAGGATTGATGTCGTAGATGTGTTTCGGCGGCCCGAGTTCGTTCCCGAGATTGTGGAAGAGGCAATTCGCTTGAAGATTCCTGCCTTATGGCTGCAGGAGGGCGTGATTCATGAAACCGCCGCCAAACGTGCGCGAGACGCAGGGATTACTGTCATCATGGATCGCTGCATTCTCAAAGAGCACCGCGCCAGAAATCTGTAACTCTGAACTCGCCATGGATCGCACGAGCGTAACGGATTTATCTTCCGACTAATCCGTAGCTGACGGTCAGAGTAATCCGTGGTCGGTTCTCGTTCGAATCGATTCTTAGCGAACCGCAGCCGGCGCTACGGCGTGCACTTCTTCGACAATTGCCTGCCAGTTGATCTTGTATTTAGCCAGCAGCTCGTCGGCTTTACCGCTGTGAGGCACCTCGCGTACGGCCAGACGATGCACCCTCACTCCTTCTGGTCCAACAGCCTCAGCGACGGCATCGCCGACGCCCCCGGCCGCATAGTGATCTTCAACCGTAATGATGGTGTTGTTAGTTGCGGCGGCTGCTTTTAGAAGCGTGTCCGTGTCCACGGGACGAACACTGAAAAGGTCGATCACCCGAATTGGAATGCCCTGCCTCTTCAGTTCGTCGTAGGCCTTCAATGCCTCTGTCAGAGTAATACCGCCAGCAACGACTGTGACTGCATCATCATTGCTCTGGCGCAACACTTTGGCTTTCCCAATTTCGAACTCCTCATCGTTTTTATAGATGACGGGCTGCTTCGGTCTTCCGCTGCGAATGTAGAAGATTCCATGGTGAGACGCAGCAAGATCGACGGCGTACCAGGCGCTCACCGCATCGCTCGGATAGAGAACAACCGATTCTGCCATCGCGCGGAAGAGGCTCATGTCTTCGAGTCCCATCTGGGATGATCCATCTTCTCCGATCGAGACACCGACGTGAGTGCCGATGAACTTGACGTTCAGGTGAGCGAGCCCGGCCAGACGAATGAAATCAGCGGCGCGCGTCAGGAAACAAGCGAATGTCGAGGTGAAGGCGATCTTTCCCAAAGCGGCAAATCCCATCGACATGCCGACCATGTTCTGCTCGGCGATGTAGCCTTCAAAAAAGCGACTCGGAGCGACCTTCTGAAAGAACTCGGTGTATGTGGAGTTCTCGACGTCACCATCGGTGCAGACTACGTTCTCGTTGATCTTTCCGATCTGCTCCAGTGAATGTCCGCAGGCCTCACGCGTGGCGATTTCTTTGTTGAACTCGTACTGGGGAGCAGGAACATGCTTGTAAGGACCATACTGTTTCGGAGTCCCGAAAGGCTTCGGCGGCTTTGGTGTCGGCGCGCTGGATTTGACGAATTGCTTTTCGAGTTCAGCAATCGCTTTATCGGCTTCTTCTTTTTTCAGCGGCTTGCCGTGCCAGCCATCTTTGTCTTCTAAGAACGAGACGCCCTTCCCTTTAAACGTACGAGCGAGAACCGCGGTGGGATGACCCTTCGTCTGCTTGGCATTGTCGAACGCTTCGAGCAGTTGTTTCGGATCGTGGCCGTCCACGACGATTGCATTCCACCCAAACGCCGCCCAACGCTGCTTATAAATGTCGAGGTGATGCTGAAGCATCGTTGGTTGGCTTTGGCCGAGACGATTTACGTCCACAATGGCGCAGAGATTGTCGACCTTGTGATGGTCCGCCAGTTCTGCCGCTTCCCAGACTGAACCTTCCGCGTTTTCGCCGTCGCCTAAGAGAGCATACGCGCGGAAATTCGATCCATCGACGCGTGCGTCGAGCGCCATGCCGAGGGCAACGCAAATGCCTTGTCCGAGAGAACCGGTCGGAACCGACACAAACTTCAGAACCGGTGTCGGATGACCCTCTAAATCAGAGTCGATTCGCCGCAAGGTGAGCAGATGTTCGCGCGTGATGAAGCCCAGCTCGGCCCAAGTTGAATAGAGAACCGGAGCAGCGTGTCCTTTCGAGAGAACGAATTTATCGTTCGCCGGATTTGCGGGATCCTGCGGATCAAAGTTCATTACCGAAAAGAACAGGCAGGCCATGATCTCCGCGGCAGACATGCAGCTTGTGGGATGTCCGCTCCCCGCGGCGGTCGTAGCGCGAATCGAGTCGATGCGAAGCTGGGTTGCGATATTGTGAAGAGAGTCGAGCAAATCTTGCGAATAAGCCACAGGGAAGCTCCACAAGTGAAGTGGAATGCGGGTACAGTTCAGTCTATTTTTCGCGGGCAGCAAGGTCAATGCGGGTCAAAGTTAACAGGAAACGCACGAAACTTTGACGAAGGCCACCGCGAATTCCCAAAACGAGAACGGCGGCTCCACAGCCGCCGTTCTCTGCACCTCCCGAATTCACGTACTAGCCTCGCGGCAGGAAGATGTCGCGTTCCAGTCTGAGGTCGAGCATCTGGCCCTTGTTCAGGCGGATGTTACGTCCGGTTAGCAGACCTGCGCCGGTTCCAAGCCCTCCGCCGACACCTGCACCAATCGCAGCGCCTTTTCCCCCGCCAGCTGCCGCTCCGGCGATTGCGCCAATGGCTGCGCCTGCTGCCGCGGTTTCGACTTCACGACGCGCATCGACTTTCGTGTGCTTGATTTCCCCTTCCGGGCCGGTTTCAGTCTGCACGCTGTGCTCGCCGGGAACTCCGGCGACCATCGCCGCGAGTGGTACCCAGCCGTGGCGGGTCTTGATTTCATCGAAGCTCAGTAGGAGCTGGGAATGAAATCCGCGCTGCACGTCGCTGACGTGACCTTTGATCTCGGAGCCCATCGGAATCGTGCTACCGTCTTGCGCGACAAGGTCCTGCGAGAGCTTGGCTTTGAACTTCTTTCCCACGGAATCCTTGCTGCTGTCGAGGGTGTCTTTGAGCTGGACCTCGAACTGGGTGTCCGCCGGAATCACGTTTTGAGCTGTTGGACCCTGATTGCGATTTGTGAGCACCGGTCCCTGACCCTGGCTCATATCGATTTGGGCAAAAGCTCTTAGCGCTGGGGCGATCGTCAGGCCCAGTGTTGCGGCCGCGGTAATCCATAGCCTCTTCATGCAGCTACCTATCCTCCGAATCCGCAAAGCGGACACTCATTTCGATGACGGTTTAAACCCAGAAATGCGGCAAAAGTGGCGGACTGGAGTAACCCGCGCAAATAGCTTGATTCCGCCGTGCTCGGTTGGTTACCGTTGGCTGCGTCCAACTCCCCATTTAGAACCCTGGTAACGCATCCAGCTACTTTCTTTTTGCCTGAAACCACAAAGCTGCATCATATTTTTCAGCAGGATGCTGTCATTGGGCATCTTGAAAGTGGGGGGTCCAAGCGGGCAATGGACAAGAACAAACAACTCACATATGGCCTAGGCGGCCTGGGAGTGTTGCTGGGAGGACTCGGCGTGTTCCTCCTCAGCGACCGTGGCCGCGAGATCGTACGCAACGTGGCACACCATTTGGAGCGAGCCCCTGAGAGCATCGAGCAGTTCACAGAGGCAACTCAGGTGGAACTGGACCGCATTCAGCAGACTCTGAATCAGATTGCAGCACGGCTCGAGGCGACTAGCTGAGCTTCGGCCACACTCACAACTTCCACTCCCCGTCAGGTCCTTCTTTCCCGAAAATCCGACGCGAAGTAAAACAGAGATTCCCTGCCGCAGCGAATTCAGCAGCGAATTTTTCATCTCACCGGCTCGAATTTTGCACATTCTGCCCAAATTCGGCAGATTCGACCTCAGACCCAGGGAACGTCGCAGCGATTAACGGGAATTTCGCAGTTAAATGCTGTGCTCAGCATCACTTGCGACGGCTCGTACGACAATCCAGAACGCAACAGCAGGGAATCGGCAGCGAATCCCAACGTTGACTGTATGGTTCAGCTTTTGGAGTCAGGCCGTAAAACAGTTTGGTAGTCTGTCCTCATGCTCACCTGCAGCGCAATTTTGTTCGATTTAGACGGTGTTCTCGTGGACTCCACGCCTGCAGTCGAGCGGGTCTGGCGCAAGTGGGCCGAGGACCACAATATCGATCCCGACTACGTGATGCAGTGGGCACACGGCCGACGCTCCATTGAAACGCTTCGCCGCGTGGCTCCTTATATGGACGCCGCCAAAGAGAACGTCAACGTGGAACGCCGCGAGATCGAAGATCTTGAAGGTGTGACCAAGATCGAGGGGGCATCGGAACTGCTAGCCTCAATCCCTCCAGATCGTTGGACGATTGTGACCTCGGCAACACGTCCTCTCGCCGCAGCACGCATGAACTACGTAGGTCTGCCGCTTCCGAAAGACGCGATCACAGCCGAACTCGTTGAACGCGGGAAACCACATCCTGAGCCGTATCTGAAAGGCGCGCAGTTGCTCGGTTTCCCTCCTGCCGAATGTCTTGTTGTTGAAGACACCGCTGCCGGCATCGCTGCTGCGAAGACCGCCGGCATGATGGCCATCGGACTCACCACCACCTATCCCGCTCACGATCTGCGCGAAGCCGATGTGGTGGTCCGCTCCTGCGCTGACATTCGCGTGGAAGTAAAAGAAGGCCAGGAAGACGAACTCAAGCTCCAGCTCTATTTCGAGTACTCGCCTGCGGAAATCTAGGCGGATTCATTTCGACCATTCCGGCTTAGAATAGGGAGTGCTTGCTCCTCTAGAACTACCAGCACCACCTATTCCATCGAAGGAGTCCGCATGGCGCTAAGCCGGACGGAGCAGAAGAAGACCGCAGTTGCGGAACGGCCTCAGGAAGCAAAAAGCTACGCGGGACTCACCAGCGAACAACTGATCCAGATGTACCAGATCATGTATATGTCTCGCCGGATCGATGACCGCGAGATCCTCCTTAAGCGCCAGCAAAAGATCTTCTTCCAGATCTCCGGCGCTGGACACGAAGCGCTGATGATCGCTGCGGCGTTCTCGCTGAAGGGCGGCTACGACTGGTTCTATCCCTACTATCGCGATCGAGCCCTCGTGCTTGCACTCGGCGTCACGGCCGAAGAGCAGTTGCTGCAGGCAGTGGGTGCGGCGGATGACCCCGCCTCCGGCGGTCGGCAGATGCCATCGCACTGGGGGCACAGGCGGCTGAATATTGTCACGCAATCCTCGCCGACCGGAACGCAATTGCTGCAGGCGATCGGATGCGCAGAAGCGGGGCGCTACCTTAATCGCCATCCAAAAGCCGCCGAGCGCCGCGACCGTAGCGACTATTCCGGATATAAGGACGTGGTCTTCCACGGAGACGAGGTCGTTTATGTCTCCTGTGGTGATGGCACGACCAGCGAAGGGGAATTCTGGGAAGCGATCAATGGCGCTTCCAACATGAAGCTGCCCGTCCTGTTTGTCGTTGAAGACAACGGCTACGCAATATCGGTTCCCGTCGAAGTGAACACCGCGGGCGGGAACATCTCCAAGCTGGTTTCCAACTTCCCCAACTTCTACTTCGCAGAATGTGACGGCACCGATCCGGTCGAGTCATACGCAGCGATGCAGGCTGCAGTGAAGCACTGCCGATCCGGCAAAGGTCCGGCCTTCGTGCATGGGCACGTAATTCGTCCGTACTCGCACTCACTGTCCGATGACGAGAAGCTCTACCGTCCGGAGTCGGAGCGTTCTCGCGACGCACAGCGCGATCCGATTACGCGCATGCAATTGTTCCTCATTCGGGAAAACATCCTCGACGAAGAGGCAATCAATAAACTCGAAAAAGACGTCGATCGCGAGATTCAGCGCGCGACAGATCATGTGCTGGGCGCCCGGTTTCCAGAGCCAGTCACGATTAAAGAAAACCTGTATTCTCCGAACCTCGACCCGACTTCTGCCCAATTTGAAACTCAGCCCAAGAGCTCCGGCGCAGAGAAGACGATGGCCGATCTCGTCAATGCCTGCTTGCGCGATGAGATGAAGCGCGACGAACGCATCGTGATGTTCGGCGAAGACGTCGCCGACTGCAGTCGCGAGCAATACCTGAACGAAAAGCTGGTCAAAGGCAAGGGCGGAGTCTTCAAGCTCACATCAGGATTGCAGTGCTCGTATGGCTCCGATCGAGTCTACAATTCGCCACTCGCCGAGGCCTCGATCGTCGGACGCGCGACCGGCCTGGCGACTCGCGGACTGAAGCCGGTAGTTGAAGTTCAGTTTTTTGATTACATCTGGCCGGCATTCCACCAGATGCGCAATGAATTGCCGGTGATCCGCTGGCGCTCGAACAACGGCTTCTCATGTCCGGCCGTGATTCGCGTGGCCGTCGGTGGATACCTCACCGGTGGCGCAATCTATCACTCGCAATGTGGCGAGAGCCTGTTCACGCATACTCCGGGAATGCGGGTCGTCTTCCCCTCGAACGCTCTGGACGCCAATGGTCTACTGCGCACCGCGATTCGCTGTGATGATCCCGTGCTCTTCCTGGAGCACAAGCGCCTTTACCGCGAAACCTTCGGACGCGCCCCGTATCCCGGCCCCGACTACATGATCCCGTTTGGGAAAGCCCGCATCCTCCGTCCGGGCGATGACATGACGCTGGTGACTTATGGCGCGACCGTCCCGCGAGCTTTGCAAGCTGCTCAGCGCATCGAGCGCGAGTTGGACATCAGTGTCGAACTGATCGATCTGCGCACGCTGAATCCTTACGATTGGGAAGCGATCGCGATTTCCGTAAAGAAGACAAGCCGCGTGATCGTCGCGCACGAAGACACGCTCAGCTGGGGCTACGGCGCCGAAATCGCCGCGCGAATCGCGGGAGAACTCTTCGAGCACCTCGATGCTCCAGTCAAGCGCGTGGCAGCGCAGGACACCTTCATCGCTTACCAGCCTTTGCTCGAAGACGAGATCCTGCCGCAGGCCGACGATTTCTATCGAGCTATTCAGGAACTCGCCGAATATTAAACACAGAGAACACACAGGTGCACAGAGGAAGAATTAGCCGATCTTATTTCCTCCGTTTCCTCTGTGTCCTCTGTGGTTAAGGGTGTTGATTGTTCTCAGGAATGTTCTCCGGCGATGAACGCAAACGCAAAGAGCAGGAGATGCGCGAGCAGAATCGTCTGCCTCCTGGACAGTCCCTCACGCTCAAGTGGCCGGTTCTGCACTACGGATCAATCCCGCGCTTTGATTCGGAGCATTGGGATTTTCGCGTAACAGGCCTGGTTGCTCACCCGTTGCGGTTCACCTGGAACGAGTTCAATCAGCTTCCCAGAGTTCAAACCACCAGCGACTTCCATTGCGTAACGCGCTGGAGCCGCTTCGACAATCGTTGGGATGGAGTGGCTGTGCGAGAGATTCTCTCTCGCTGTGCTCCCCTGCACGATGTGAAATATGTATTGATCCATGCTGAGCAGGGCTACACCGCGAATGTTCCGCTCGCGGACTTAGATCGCGATGATGTTCTGCTGGCTACGCGTCATGACGGCGAGCCGCTGACGCCTGAACACGGCTATCCGTTGCGGCTAATTGTTCCGCAACTTTATGCGTGGAAATCGGTGAAGTGGGTGCGCGGCTTGGAATTACTCGATCATGATCAAGCCGGATTTTGGGAGCAGAACGGATATCACATGCGAGGTGATCCGTTTCAGGAACAGAGATTCGATACGGATTAAACAACTACTCACCACGGAGTCAGGAGAAGCCACAAACAATGATTTTCTCGGTGACTCCGTGTCTCCGTGGTGAAGATGGAAGTCAAGCTTCTTTTTCGTCGAAGTCGGCGAGTGAGAGATTCAGATTGCCGGCGTTGGTCGCGTAGCCTAGAGCGGTGGCTTTCGTGATGATCCCTTCGCGCACCATGCCTTCCAGCACACCGTCAAAGTACTGCATGCCTTCCAGTTCGCCGTCTCTCATTGCATCGAGCAGAGACTGTCCTTCTTTCTCGCCATTCTGGACGTAGTCCCGAGTGCGCATCGTGGATTTGAGAATTTCGATGGCGGCGACGCGCCCCTGGCCGTCTTTTCTTGGAAGCAGTCGCTGCGAAACGATGTAGCGGAAGGATTGCGCCAGGCGATTACGAATCGCAGTCTGTTCCGCAATTGGGAATTCTCCAATGATGCGTTCCACGGTTTTGGGTGCATCGATGGTGTGCAAAGTCGAAAAGACCAGGTGGCCGGTTTCCGAAGCGGTCATGGCGATTTCGATGGTCTCGCGATCGCGCATTTCACCCACGAGAATGACTTTCGGCGCCTGCCTGAGTGCTGCGCGCAACGCAAGAGCAAACGTTGGCGTATCGCTGTGCAACTCGCGCTGGTGAATCGTCGATTTGCCATGCGGATGCATGAACTCGATCGGATCTTCGATGGTGACGATGTGATACGCCTTGGTTTCGTTGACCAAGCGAATGATCGCCGCGAGGGTTGAAGATTTGCCCGAGCCGGTTGGGCCGGTCACCAGAACGATCCCGTTCTTGAGGCTGCAGATTTCTTTCAGTTGCGGAGGAAGCTTCAAATCTTCAAACGACGGAATACCCATGGGAATAATGCGCATCACAATCGCGTATGTTCCGCGCTGACGGAAAACGTTGATGCGGAAGCGGGCCAGATCGGGAATGCTGTACGAGGCATCGCACGCGCCATCGTTCTTCAGCGTTTCCGCTGCGCGCTTGTTGGTGCCGATCAGGTCAGCAGCGACGCGCGCTGTGTCCTGCGCGGTGAGAACCGGCAATCCCGGAACGACTACCAATTGACCACTTAATTCGACTTGTGGCGGGCGAAACGGCGAGATGATCAGATCGCTTACGCGCGGATTGAACTTCACCATTGCCGAGATCAGCGCTGGTGTCGAAATCGTCTGCTGCGCCGGTTTAGCGGCTGCGCCCTGCGGAGTGACAGATGTAGTAGTTGGCGTAGTCGCCATAAGGTCCCTTCTGAAATGATTTATCGGCTACTTCTTGACGATCGCGTTGTACCCGTCGCTGGCCAGCTTGCTCTTCATGGCTTCGGCATCTTTCAGTTCGGCAAACGGGCCAACCTGTACGTGGTAGAGATTGTCGCTACCATTGTTCGAAGAAATGAATACCGGGTAATTCTTCTTCTGCAGAGCTGAGACGAGAGCCTGTGCGTCTTCCTGCTTGGTTACCGCAGCGACCTGCACGGTAATGGCTCCCGAATCGGGAGCCTCAGCATTAACCGAAGGATTTGTTTGAGTGGCGGCAACGGGAGTAAGAGTTGGTGACGGTGCTGCAGTGGAGTCACTGGTCGAGGCGCTCTGATTCTGCGGCGGAGCTTGGTCAACCTGCGCATTCGCCGCGCTATTCGGATCATTCGCAGGGAATGGCGGTGCATCCTGTGACGCCACTGGAGTGGTGACGGTCACGCCGGCCAACGGCTTTGCCCCGTTTGATGCACTGGTCTTTCCCGACTGCCCGGTCTGGATTGCCATCGGGCTTGCACTGTGTCCGACCGAGTAGCCCAGTCCGAAGAACATTCCACAAAGAATCACGAGCCCAAAGAAGATGGCCAGTAGTTTGCCCGTGCCTAATACGATCTCGGTGTCTTTCTCCTGATCAACCTGTTGCGAAAGCATTGTTGTTGCCATATGTCTACGCCGTCTTGTTCGCCTGCGAATGTATTTCCAAAATCTTGTTAAAGCTGGTCATGAACTCGAGCGGCAGCGGAAAGACAATCGTCGTGTTCTTTTCGACGCCGATCTCGGTCAACGTCTGCAGATACCGAAGCTGGATCGTGATGGGCTGTGTCGCCAGTACCTGCGCTGCATCCGCGAGCCGCTGTGCGGCTGAGAATTCGCCTTCCGCATGAATGATCTTTGAACGTTTTTCGCGTTCGGCTTCCGCTTGCTTTGCCATCGCGCGCAGCATGCTCTCGGGCAGATCGACCTGCTTTACTTCGACGTTGACCACTTTCACGCCCCACGGCGCCGTGTGCTGGTCAAGGATTGTCTGAATCCGCAGGTTCAATTTCTCGCGATGCGAGAGCAGTTCGTCGAGTTCGACTTCGCCCAAAACGGAACGCAGCGTAGTCTGCGCAAACTGCGAAGTCTGGTACACGTAGTTGGAAACTTCCACGACGGCTTTGTTCGGATCGATGACGCGCAGAAAGATGACGGCGTTTACTTTTAACGTGACGTTGTCGCGCGTGATGATGTCCTGCGGAGGCACCTCGAGCGCCTCCTGTCTCAGCGAGACGCGCACGATACGATCGATCGGTCCGAATACGAGTATCACTCCCGGACCTTTGGCCATGCTCAGCAGTCGGCCAAGGCGAAAGATCACGCCGCGTTCATATTCGGCAAGAATCTTTATCGAGCTAATGATGTAGAGCCCAACGATGATCACAATGGCAGGAACTAGATAGTTCAAGTTCAGGTCCTCGTCTTCACTGGAGAGAAATGTACGCTGGGCAACTGGAGCGGATTTTACCCCAGAAGTTCAGCTAGTTAGCTCAAGCATATGCCTGAGTTGAAGTTACGAGAGTGTGTTGATGGAAGTGGAACCAACAGGTACACCCGCTGTGGCCGGCTCGACCGTCAGAGTGAGGTCATGGACGGCGGTTACCCGAACCGTACTACCCGGATCAATCGGCACCGAGGAGTGCGCGTTCCAGATTTCGCCGTGAACAAAGACCTTTCCGTCGGGCCGAAGCAGAGTCTGGGCAACCCCGATTTCACCAATCAGACCTCGCTCTCCGGTCACGACCTTGTTGCGTCGCGCGCGTACGGCGATGTCAACGAGGAACATGGTTATTAATCCAAAAGGTACGCTGACTGCGACGGCGGTGAGCAGCCGAATCCGCATCTGCGGGATTGGTCCATCGACCAGCAGCAGAGCGCCCAGGATCAGCACGGCAGTACCGCCGAGACCAAGCGCACCATGCGTTCCAAACTTCGCCTCAAGAGCGAACAGCACAAACGCCGTGATGATGAGCGCCACTCCGGCAAAGCGCAGCGGGAGTAAATTCAAGGCGAAAACCGCAAGTACCACGAAAATAATCCCGATCACGCCAGGAATCACCGCTCCGGGGTGATTGAATTCGAAGTAGATCGCGAGCGCTCCGACAATCAGGACCAGAAACGCGGTGTTGGGATCGATGAGGAAGCCGAGTATTTCTTCCTTCAGCGTGAGTCCGTAGTCATCGATGTGCGCGCCTGCGAGATGAACAGTGACCTTCTGGCCGTCAAAGCGTGTGACGCTCTTGCCATCCATTTGCTTGAACAGATCGGTCGTATCTTTTGCGACGTAGTCGATCAGGTGCTGCTGCAGCGCCTCCTGATCCGTAAACGATTTCGACTGCCGCACCGCACTCTCAGCGACTTCGACATTGCGTCCGCGTTTGGCAACAAACGATCGCATGAAGGCGGCCGAGTCATTCTCGACTTTCTCCTTCATGATGGGATCCATGGTCGTGCCCATCAGCACCGGATGAGCCGCGCCGGTGTTCGTGCCCGGCGCCATGGCGGCGATGTCCGCCGATTCGAGAATGTAAAAGCCCGCCGAAGCAGAGCGGCTTCCGGTGGGATAAACGTAGACGATCACTGGAACCGGCGAAGCAAGAATCTTGCTGATGATGTTTCGGGTGGAATCGACCAGGCCGCCGGGCGTACGAATCTCGATCAAGACCGCTTGAGCGTGTTCTTTGCCGGCTTGCTGTATTCCACGCTCGATGTACTCGTCTGAGATTGGATTGATGGTTCCATCGACGACAACCCGCAGCACGTCTGCCCGAGCTGATGCTGCCATGCCGATTACGGCCAGGAACATCAGGGCGAACCGAATTGGGAATCGAGTTTTCACTGGTTTTGTGGCGCCGCGCTGCTCAGCTTCGAATCAAGCTGCTGCTTGAGCTGCAGGGCGGACGTATTATTCGGTTCCATCCGGAGCGCCTCCGCGACAGCCTGGTTTGCTGCGTCCAGCTTATTCTCTTTGAGATTTAGCTGTCCCAAGGTTACATACGCATCCGGCGTAGGCTGAGTTCGCAGGGTTGAGTCCAGCTCGCTGCGCGCGCCGGTCAAATCGTTGAGCGCAATCTGCGCATTTGCCAGCCCGACGTGGGCCTCCGTATTCTCCGGATCAAGAGCCAGCGCCTTGCGAAAATTGTCACGCGCCTCCTCATAGAATCCCTGCTGCAATTGCTCTTTGCCCTCATCGACGTGCATGGCCGCATGCTTCCTCGGATCAGAGTGCGCCATCTGCGCTTCTTCCGCCTTCTCGATTGCGAACGCAAGCTGGCGGAAGGAAGCCTCGTCGTAATTGCGCTTAATGCGCTCCAGCGGAGGACGCGTTCCGGCGGATAATCCCGTGATCGTGTCGAGGTAAGCCTTGGCCTCTGTGTCAGAAGGTCGCAGCGCCAGCGTTTCCTTCAGCTGCTTGGTAGCTCCGGCCGTATCTTTTACTCGTGCGAGCGATAGAGCCAGGTTGAAGTGATAGTCAGCATCTGTAGGGTCCGCCTGCACAGCACGCTCGAGATATTCCACTGAACTCGGCTTTCGCCTGCGCGCTTCGACGACTCCGAGGTTGTTGTAAACCTCAGTAAGCGGCAGACGAGAGGCCACGAAGTTGAAGGCATCCGCAGCGCGGTCCAGGTTGCCGGAATAATACGCTGACAGGCCAAGAAAGAAATTCGCTTCTGCAGCGTGCTTATCCGAAACAGGAATCTTGCTGAGCCATGTGATGGCCGAAGCGTAGTCGCGCTGCGCAAAGTAGGTCTTGCCGAGCTGCAGCATGGCAACTGAGTAATTTGGATTCAGCCGCACAGCTTCTTTGAAGTGACGAATCTTATCGGCTGCGTCGGTCGCAATTACACCGCGCACGTAGTTCTCCAGCGCGTCCAGGCGAATGTCCTTGGTTTCGGCGATGAAGTCCTGCCTGGTGGCTGCGAGGTCCGGACGAATCTGATGCATCAGGTCCCAACTCGTGCCCGCCTGAATATCGGTGAGCTGCAGCAGTGATCCGGCTTCGGTCACCGCAGGAGATAAATGAAGGCGGCGCATGTCGAGGAGCTGCGCCTTTGCCGTAAACATCTTGCCGTCATAGTCGTAGTTGCCGAAAACGACATAATCCACGTCCATTTGCTGCGCGATCAGCAGCAGAGTGGCGCGCGAGAGTTGCGCGTTGGCAGGCACGCCTACTCGGTCGAACGCGTTCATCCGGTCTTCGCGGCTGATGACGAACGTGTTTTCCGACTGCATGCGCTGGCCCAGCACCTCTGCGAACGCCTCTCCGATCCACTCCAGTCCTGGAGCTTTCGAGTCGTTGTGAAAGGGAAGCACGAGCACAACTTTGTTGCTCGATTGGGAAGCCTCAGTGGGAGCTGCCTTCGTTGGCGCCTGCTGTGCCGTCAAGCTCGGAAGTCCCAAAATGGCGCAGCACACGGCCAGGCAGGCGAAAATGCGGGTACGACTCAAGATAGGGAGATTATATCTCTGGAATTCGGCAGCTCGGCTCAGCTTGCCTTGGCGCGGTCAGCCAACGCCAGATGGTGAAAGCGCATGCTTGTGACCTTCACGTCTTCGCCTGGATAGTTACGCGCAACCTCGATTTCTGCGATGCGCAATGCATTACGCATGTGTTCTGAGCAGAGGTCCATGCGGATCGGACGTCCGTTTGAGAGTTCAACAGCAACTCTGTACTGAGCGAGGTTCTCGCACCGGGCGAATTCGCGCAAGTTGAGCTGCTTAAGACGACAGTCTGGTAGTCGGCGCTGCACTGAGCTGATTTCTTGGCTTGATCGAATGGATTCGTCTCGCCACTCAAACGTTGCACTCACACGTGTGCGCAGTCGCGAACGCGCAAGGTCAGGGGAACAGAAGAAACAGAAACTGGAGCGGGAGACGGGGATCGAACCCGCGACATCCGGCTTGGGAAGCCGACGTTCTACCGCTGAACTACTCCCGCTCAGCAGAAGCTTCGGGCAACATCTTAACAGCTTGACTGGCGTGCGTCACACACTAGAGGCAGGTCCGGAGTGGTGCAAACACTCTCACCAGACCCTGCACACCTGGTCTGCCGCCTTCGTCATTGGCTGACCTGCTTTGCAGGAGAAGGCTTGCGTGAACTCCGGCATGTTTACTACGACTCCATTGATGCGGTACTCGGCCGGCGAATGCGGATCAGTTAGCGCCCGCAATCGAGCATCTTCTGGACGATCATTCTCGCAGGCCCATTGCGCGAAGCCGACGAAGAAGCGCTGATCCGGTGTGAGATTGTCGATAGGCTGCAGGTTCTTGTCTGCGGTTGCGCCTTTCCAGGCAATGTACGCGAGGATCTCGCCGCCCAGGTCGGCGACATCTTCGCCCAACGTCAGTTTGCTGTTGATGTGGACATCGTCCACGACCACGTACTTCGCATATTGGTCTTCGACGCATTGCGTGCGCTGCATGAATTCGTCGGCGTCGGCTTTTGTCCACCAATCGCGCAGATTACCTTTCGCGTCGTACTTACGCCCCTCATCGTCGAAGCCATGCGTCAGTTCGTGACCGATTGTGCCGCCTGTATCTCCGTAGTTCGGAGCGTCGTCCATCTTGGCGTCATATAACGGTGGCTGCAGAACTCCGGCTGGAAAGTTGATGTCGTTCATTGGCGGGTTGAAGTACGCATTCACCGTCGGTGGAGTCATGCCCCATTCGCTGTGATCGACCGGCTGTCCAATCTTGTTCAGCCGCCGATGCGCCTCGAAGATGCTGGCATTGCGCACGTTGCCGAGGAAGTCCGTCGCTGTGATCTTCACTGAGCTGTAGTCGCGCCACTTGTCCGGATATCCAATCTTGTTGCGCATTCCTTGCAGCTTCAATATCGCCTGCTGTTTCGTTTCGGGACTCATCCAGTCGAGCTGCTGAATGCGCTGCGCCATCGCGTCTTCGATGCGGCGAACCATGTCGAGCGTGCTTGCCTTCAGCTCCGGTGAGAAGACGCGGCGAACATAAGCCTGCCCTAGGGCTTCGCCGAGATCGTCGTCTACGTACTGAACACAGCGCTTCCAGCGTGGCTGCTGTTCCTTGGCGCCGCGCAGGTACTGGCGATAGAACGCGAAGCTTTCATCCACAAATGGCTGTGAGAGGTACGGCGAATAGACGTTGGCAACATGGAAGCGCAGGTAGTTCTTCCACTTGTCCAGCGGCTCGGACGCAAGTTCGGCGTTCAGAGCTTTGAAGAAGGGCGGGGCAGTGACGTTCAGAATCTCGAACGACGGCGCCTTTTCTGCCTTGAAGAAAGCCGCCCAATCGAAATTGGGAGCGAGCGTCTCGAGTTCAGCGACCTTCATCTTATTTTTGCGCTTGTAAGGATCGCGACGCTCCACGCGCGTGAGCGATGCCTGCGCTAGTCCCGTCTCCATCCGCATTACGTCTTGCGCTTCGGCCTGGGCTTTGTCACTGGAGTCGCCCAGCAGCTCGAAGACTTTCTGCACGTGCTGCAGATAACGGTCGCGTGTCTCTTTGGATTTCGCGTCTTCTTTCGTGTAGTAATCGCGATCCGGTAATCCCAACCCTCCTTGGTTGATGCCGGCGATCTGTTGCTCGGAGTTGTCGGGATCCTGGATCGATGACCCACCGAACATCGTCGCTGCCGGTGATGCCTCAAGCTGCAGTCGCGCAACCAGCGCTGCAAGATCGTGTACCGATTTCAAATGTGCGATCGCATCGAGGTCCGGCTTGATCGCCTGAATTCCGCGACGATTCACCGCAGCTTCATCCATGCACGCGGCGTAGTAGTCGCCGATCTTCTGCGTCACAGCATCGCGCTGCTTCGCGCGCGAAGCATCTTCGAGAATGCCGCGCAGAAACTGCAGATTGTCCTGATACAGCTTGCCGTAGACGCTCCAGGAAGTCTGGTCCGGAGGAATCGGATTCTTCTTCTGCCATCCACCGCATGAGTACTCATAGAAGTTCTCGCAGGGCTCGACTGATCGATCCATCGAGGTAACGTCGAGGCTGGGCGAGTAGGGAAGTGTCGCTTCTGTGCCCGACACCGCGGCTGAAGGGCTCGACTGGGCAGTTTGTGCGCACAGCGATGCAACCGAAAAAACGAACAGAGTGACGATCGCGAAAAGTTTCATTCCAATCAGCTCCGAATCCGAACGGAAAGAGTAGCAGAAGGGCGGTTTTTTCACGCACGCAGCGTGCTAACCGCAGCCAAGTTCGGCCCCTACGATATACAAGCTGAGGCGGAATCATCGCAATCGATCCCCAGTGGGATAATCGGGAGTAGAGGCTGATTGCTATGCACGATCGCGAATCTGCTTTTCAACACACCCGCCGCCACTTTGTACGCACGTTACCCGCTTTAGGAACCGCAGCCGTTCTGGCGTCCGCTCCTCTGTTTGGGCAGAAGAAACAGGAGAAAGAGGAGGAAGAGGTCTCAACCAATGAAGACCTTATGCGCGAGCATGGAATTTTGAAGCGTGTGCTGCTCGCATACGATGAAATCATCCGTCGCATTCACGGGAATAAAGATTTTCCACCACAGGCTGTCACAGATGGCGGCAACATTATTCGCAAGTTCATCGAGGAATATCACGAGAAGCTGGAAGAGGATCACCTGTTCCCACGCTTCCGCAAAGCCGGCAAGCTGGTGTCGCTGGTGGACACATTGCTGAAACAGCATCAGGCAGGCCGGCGCGTAACCGAGCGCGTGCTAGCGACAGCGTCGTCACTGAAGACACAGGATGATCGCGATCGGCTGGTAAACAATCTTGAAGCGTTCGTCCGCATGTATGCGCCACACGAAGCGCGCGAGGATACGGTGCTCTTTCCCGAACTGCATAAGATCGTTTCACCGCATGAGTACGACGCGCTGGGCGAGCAGTTCGAGAACATCGAACGCACAACTTTCGGCGGCGACGGTTTCGATATCTACGTCGATAAAGTCGCGGCTCTGGAAAAGCAATTGGGAATTTACGACCTTAACCAGTTCACGCCGAAATAACTCTTAGCGCCAAAACAAAAGGGGACGCGAGTCGTCCCCTGTATTGCTCGTTTCAGAGCTGCTACTTCTGTACGCTGGTGCGCAGAACGTCTGTGCTGCTGGGCGTATCTGGCTTCGCCGTGTCCTCGGCGGTTACAAAGATGTCGAAGTTGTGATATGGCACTGAGGTCTTGAAGCTGGCCGCTTCGTCCTGAGTGTTGACGCGCAGCTCTCCCAACATCTGTGGCTGTTGGCCTGAAGGCTGAACCCACACGATGTAATTTGAATGCGCAGGACTCAGCCGGTCTGGCGGAGCGAGGTGCTTCGCCTCTACTTCAATGGCCAGATTGCCATTTCGGTCAGTGTTGACGTGCACAACTCCCATCGCCGCTGGATTGGACTCTCCCGCGCGCATCTTGAATTGATCTGCCAAGGCTGCCGAAACAAACAGCAGCACTGCTGCAGAGATTAGCGTAAGCGTCTTGCCTGATTTCATTTTGGAAGCTCCCCCTGTGTTTCATAAAGATGAAGAACAAAGAAAAGAATGTTGTCCGCCGACCCACATTCAGGTTTCGCAAACAAAACGACAGCGGAGCGTCTTCCTATACACTCTCCGGCTGAGGATTCGAATGCGAAAATCGCTGGTTCCATTGCTGCTCGCTGTCTGCCTGCCTGTCGTTGTCTCTGCGCAAACCCAGAAAGCCTTGGGATGGCCACCAAGCGCTGACCACAACACCATTCCCTTATGGCCAAATGGCGCTCCGGGCTCTTCGACTGCGAAAGGACCAGAGCAGGACACGACGACCAGCAAAGATCATCAGGTTGCCGGACGTGCGGTGGTGCGGCTGGGCAATGTTTCGTCCCCGACAATCACGCTCTACCTTGCGCATTCGGAGTCAGCCGGCGCCGTGGATGGTCCGGCAGTGGTGGTTTTTCCCGGAGGCGGGTACCGTATTGTCGCCATTGATCTCGAAGGAACCGAAGTCTGCGATTGGCTGAATTCGATCGCAGTGAATTGCGTGCTGCTGAAATATCGCGTGCCCGATACGGGTCCGTTTCCCAAATCGGAAGCAGCGCTGCAGGATGCACAACGCGCCGTCGGTATGGTGCGCGAGCACGCAGCAGAGTGGCACATCGATCCCAAGCGCGTCGGAGTGCTTGGCTTCTCTGCCGGCGGACACCTTGCCGCCGCTCTCAGCACTCACTATGACCGTCGTCTCTATCCCGCGGTGGACGCCGGCGATCAGCAGAGTTGCCGTCCGGACTTTGCCATCATCATCTATCCCGGCTATCTCGCGTTTTCAGAGAAGAACTTTCAGTTCAATCCAGACATTCCTGTGACCTCGTCCACACCTCCAGCGATTATCGTGCAGGCGGAAGACGATCCCGTACACGTGGAGAATGCGGTTGAGTACTTCATGGCGCTAAAGAAGGCGGGAGTTCCCGCCGAGCTGCACACGTACGCGCAGGGTGGGCACGGATATGGATTGCGTCCAACAGCGCTGCCCGTCACTCATTGGTCGCAATTAGCTACGATTTGGCTGCACACGATCGGAGTGCTGCCGGGCAGCGGACAGTAAGGACAGAAGAAGCGTTCCCATTACGGAAATGCTTTCCTAATCCTTACCGTGCGATCGAGGTCATCGACGACTTGCAGCACCTTCAAGCGCAAGTCGGGATCGATGTTGCCGGTCTGCAGCCATGCATGCACCTGAGCGTCGGCCTCGGGTGACTGCTGGCCGTCAATAAACGCGCCGAGCCATGCCAGCACGAAAAATATTTTGCGCTCGCGCTTTACCTGCGGCAGCGCGTTGAGAGCCGGCTCTAGATACGGAGCCGTAAGCTCCGACTGGTTCCAGTGGTTGAACGCAGCAAGGCTTTGCTCGACCCAATCTTCCGGCCGATCCTCATTGTGCAGGTAGTCATCGAAGTATTTCTTCTTGCTGGCCGCATCGGGCCGTGCCGCTTCGGCCACGTAAGCGTATTTAAGTCCATCGCCCGAATGATCACGCTCGCGTTCGGCAGCGAAAATCTTGTCGGCCTCGGCATCCTTTGTTGCGATCAGCGCGGTGACCATGCTCCAGCGATCGAGCGGACGAAGCTGTACTCCGGGGACTTGGAGTTTGCCAGTCAGCAATTGCTTCACGCCGTCGCGACCAAAGCCGGTTTCAGCGACGGCACGGAAGGTTCGGAACCAAATGATCCGCAGCCCCTGTTCCTGCGAATTGAGCATGCGGTCATGCGCGAGCTTCTCGAATTCCGGCACAAGCTCGGCTCGCGTTTCCTGACTAATATACCGATGCAGGGCTGTGATTGTATGTGTCGTCAAAGATTGCGCCAGCGACTCATTGGTCTCGCTGGGTAGCAGTCGCCGCGTGAGTGACAGATACTTGTGCGGAGCGAACTGCGCCTCGCGCACCGAGTCCCAAAGCGATCCCCAGAGCAGCGTCCGTTCGAACAGGTCACTGATTTTCCCGAGTCTCTGTTCGGCTGCGCTCTGGCTCGTCGGATCAAGAAGGAAGCGGCCGTAGGCATAATCCTCATCATTAGCGAACACGAAAGCAGGGCAGGCTTTTCCCGCAGCCGCAGGCACGTCTGCCTCGGCGGTTCCCAATTCGGCACGAAGACGCACCGGCGCAGAGTTGTCGTAGGAAAGCAGTATCTGAGTAGCGATCGGCCATATGCCGCCTTCGTTCAGGACATTGTGCTGTCTGAGCGACAGCTTCGTCAGTCGGCCGTTGCTGCAGTTCCAGGAGAGGTCCACCTGCGGCATGCCGCGGCGTCGAATCCATGCATCTGCCCAAGTCGTCAGCTTGCGGCCTGACGCGCGCTCGAACGCCTTCACTAGATCGCTCCACTCGGCATTCCCATATTGGTGCTCTTTCAAATAAATCCGGAGACCATCGCGAAAGTGCTCGTCACCCAAAATAAACGCGAGCTGGCGTAGCAATCCGGGAGCTTTTGAATAGACGATCGCGCCGTAGGCAGATTTGGCATTCTGCAGGTTGTCGATGTACTGGTAAATCGGCGTGGTTCCCAAAGTGGAATCAATGGCATATGCTGCCGGCTTGATCGAAAGATAGAAGCGCTGCCATACGTTTTCAGTGGGTTTGAGTTGATCCAGCGTGCGGTACGCCATGTACTGCGCGAAACCTTCTTTCAACCACAGGTCGTCGAACCAGCGCATAGTGGTGAAGTCGCCGAACCACTGATGCGTGAGTTCGTGCAGCGTGAGCAGATCCCGTCCGATGCGGTCGCTGTGAGTAGGAGCTGTGCGGAACAAGACCGACTCTTCGCGCAGGAACGTTGCTCCAGCGTGCTCCATGCCTCCATATGCGAAGCCGGGAATCAGAACGAGGTCGTATTTAGGAAACGGGAACGGCTGCGCGAAATAGTCGGCGAGGAAGCGCATGCCTTCAGCGGTAATCTGTTGCAATTCGGGAACTTCATCGATCGCACGCGAGTACTCTGACTTACGCACATAAACATTCGGCAACCCTGCTGATTCATGAACACTCCGAAACGGGCCGGCAGCGAAGGCAAACAGATAAGTACTGATCGGCTGAGTCTCTGCAAAATTCCAAGGAGCGTTGGCAGTTCGATCTCGGCCCTCACTTTTCGTGTTCGAGATCACTTGCCAATCAGTGGGAGCAGCGACTGTGAGCGTGAATCGTCCTTTCAGATCCGGCTGATCGAAGCAGGGAAAGGCCATGCTGGCATCCATAGGAACGAAGAGCGTGTAGATGTACTCGCTGCCATCGTCCTTGTCTTCATATTGAGTAAGAGCCTTTCCGGCTGGCGCAACCGGAGAGACGAAGTCGAGGGAAATGTGGTTTTCTCCAGCTCGGAGTTTTTCTTCGGCCAGCAGAATGTGTCCATTCTCGCTTTGAACAGGAGCTTCTGTGTTATTTATTCGCAGGTTGCTCGCAACGCCCTCACGATAGTCGAGCAGAAGCGGTCCCGGCGACTTCAGTTCGAACGTAAGTTCCTCGTGTCCGGTGGTTGTAGCTGCATGAGCCACGAGCGTGAAGGAAAGACGATAGCGAACGTTGGATACGAGACGTGCGCGTTCTCGCGCCAATTCCCGCGGAATCCCGCTCGGGGCGGACGCGAGGCAAGGAATGGCAAGAAGAAAAACAAGAGAGATCAAGGCTGCGCAGCGCATAGCCGAGCAGTGTAAACGGGCGATGGCGCCGATTGCGAACTCACGCCCCGCGACGCAATCCGGCTCATCGTGATAAGAAAAGCGGAGCAGATTGGAGATTCCCATAACGGAATGCTGTCATCTGGTACCAATTCTAAACAGACCTTTTACTCCGCGTGACAAACTCTTTACATCTCGAGTAACCCTTCTCACCTGCCGCGACTCTCTGACTCTCTCGCACGATAACAGCAACGGCGATCACGGTCGGGGCGACGACAGATACGGGAAATGGCGAGCACAGCAATCTCGCCAATGAAGCCGAAAGTTGGCGAGATCAGTCTGCGACCTGGAGAAGCGAGAACCAAACGACTGGAAAAGGCAGACTGCGATAAAGTGAGGAGTACCCGCTCTTTCAAACGGGCCTGTCGCTAGGCCGCCTTCTTCTCGGCTGATCTGAAGGCCGGCAGGCCTTTGTGTTTGCGGTGCCAGATGTAAATCCCGGCGGCGATACCGCCGAGCACAGCCAGGCCAATGAGAGCCCAAATGATGGGCTTCGAATACTTCTGCATGCCTGCGATCAAGGCCTTGCCATAAAGTCGCCCGAGCCACGCGACAATGCTATAGCGAACCAATCGCCCAATGGAGTAAGCCGAGAGGAACTTCGTCCGCGGCACCTTCAAGACGCCTGCAGCGAGCAAGAACGGCGAGAGCGGAAACGGCGGGGGGAGCAAGGCAGGCACAGCGACGGCGCCAACTCCGTACTTTTCGCTCCAGCGATAAACTTTCTTCAGTTTCTTTTCGGGAATGCGTTTTTCGAGGCCTTCTTTACCACCCTCGAGCCCGATTCCATAAGTAATGTATGCGCCGATTGCCGAGCCGACCGTCGCCGCGAGGACGAAAATCCACCAGTGGCTCGGCGCCCCGGCCACGAGCAAGATGATAAGGATGTCCAGACTTCCCGGAGTGGGAATTACGGAAGCATCGGCAACGCCGAGCAAAATCTCGCCGATCGGCCCGAGCTGCCGGATTTTTGCCCACACGCTGCTCGCGATGATCAGCTCGGCTGTCACATTTGGCCCTGTTTAACTTAGAAGCGATTTCTCAAGACCGAGTTGCGGATTTCGAGTTCGCGCGCAAACCGCAGCTCTGGCGCCGGCGGCAGGACCTTCAATTCGGCTGCGAGCTCGAAGAACAACTGCATGCCGGCGACGTTTCCGGCATGCAGGGAATATTGGATATTCTCAGTGAGATAGTCGATGATGAACTCGGGCGAGAGCTCGAGTTTTCGCGACCACTCGTTGGCGATCTCTGGCACGTGCGCCAGGCCGGCATCGCGCGATGTTCGGAATACCTCGGCGATATAAGCAAGCTCGTCCTCAGAGGCAGCGCCGGCGCGAACCGCCCAAAAGGCGAAGACGAATGGCTTGCCGGCGAAGGTCCTCCACTCATGCGCCAAATCCCACGTGAGATAGCGTGAGCGATCGGCCTTCAGCGCCGGGTCGCCGATGAGCAAAGCTGCGTCGTTGCTCGCAAGCATGGCATTGAGCTCAGGTTCCGCGGGCACGAAATTTGCTTCGTGTTTCCAGTGCTTCGTGAACAGCACCTGGACGAGCGCAGCCGATGATCGCGACGAGCAGTCGAGAGCAACCGTCTCAATCTTCTCCAGCGGTACTTTGCTTACGAGCAGAATCGAGCCTACGGCGTTATCGCTTGCGATTGCGATGTCGGGCAAAATCAGTAGATGTTCGATGCTTGTGTAAGCAGCTATGGGGATAATTCCGATATCAGCCGAGCCATCAGCCAGCATCTGAGCGCAGTGCGACGGGAGCGTGTAATCGACTTGGAAGGTCCGCTGTAATTCCTCGCGCTTTGGGCCATGCTCGAAGTTCCACATCAGAGGAGCAGTGTTCAGATAACTGATGGCGGAGACGCGCAGTCGAGGCATTCAATTCATGGTAGCAGTTGTGTTCTGTGCCTGAGCGCGCTTGCGTTGACCCTCCCCAACCAGCGTGTTACTTTCAAGGGTTGCCCAGCGTGCTCTGGGCATTACTGTCTTCCGCTCACAAGGGAATCGCTTGAGTCCAACCGCCGAAGCCAATGTCGCGCTGCGCAAGACTGCCTTGAATGCGGTCCATCGCCAGATGGGCGCCAAGATGGTTGATTTCGGCGGATGGGATATGCCTGTCGAGTACTCCGGCCTGATCGCGGAGCACATCGCCGTACGTACTGGCGTCGGAGTATTTGATGTCAGCCATATGGGCGACATCCTGATTCGCGGACCCCAGGCCCTCAACGCGGTTCAGCACATCAGCATGAATGATGCCGCCAAACTCCAACGAGGACAGGCGCACTACTCCGCGTTGCTCTATCCCGAAGGCACATTCGTTGACGACGTAATCGTTCACAAACTCGGCGACAACGATTACCTGCTCGTGATCAACGCCGGAACGCGCGAGAAGGACGTGAGCTGGGTTCAGAAGAACGTGCGCGGCTTTCGATGTCATGCGCAAGATCTCAGCGACTACTACACGCAACTCGCCATCCAAGGCCCCCGCGCGGTCGACGTTCTTCGCAAACTGACCAACGCAGATATCTCATCCATCAAGAATTACTGGTTCACTTACGGCGCAGTTTGCGGATTGCCCAATACGATGATCGCTCGCACCGGCTACACCGGCGAAGATGGATTTGAGATTTACGTCCCATCGGACGAACCGACCAGCGCAAGAGTATGGAACGAAGTGCTCGAAGCCGGAAAAGAATTCGGCATTCTGCCATGTGGTCTTGGGGCGCGCAACACACTCCGACTGGAAGCGAAAATGGCCTTATACGCACATGAGATCTCGGACACAATCAATGTTTGGGAAGCCGATCTCGGACGCTTCTGCAGGATGGAGAAACCTGAGTTCATCGGACGCGATGGATTAGAGCGCGCCAAGGCAGAAGGACTCAAACGCATTCTCGTTGGCCTGGAGATGATCGAGCGCGGCATCGGACGTGATGGCTACAAGGTCTTCGGCGAATCGGGTGAAGAGATTGGATACATCACCAGCGGATCGCCCGCGCCGTTCTTGAAAAAGAACATCGCCTTAGCATACGTGCCGCCAAATTACTCCCAAATTGGGAGCATGGTTCTGGTGGAAGTGCGCGCGCAAAAGATTAAAGCCCAAGTTGTGCCGACGCCGTTCTACAAACGCCAAAAGAAATAAAGGATCGACAGCAATGGCTTTTCCCGCAGCTTATCGCTACACGCAGGAACACGAATGGATCAACGTGGATGGAAACCAGGCCACGATCGGCATCACCGACTATGCGCAGAACTCGCTCGGCGACATCGTCTTCGTTGAATTACCTAAAGTTGGGGATGAACTCACGGCAGGGAAGAGCTTCGGCACGGTTGAATCGGTGAAAGCAGTCTCAGAGCTGTACGCTCCGGCGTCGGGGAAAGTCGTGGGGATCAATCCAGAATTGGCGAATGCGCCGGAGAAGATCAACTCCGATGCGCACAGTGCTTGGATGGTGCGCATCCAACTCGCGAATCCTGGAGAGGTCAGCAAGCTGCTGTCATCAGACGATTACGAGAAGTATGTGAAAGAAGAAGGTGGACACTAGTCGCTTCTCTTTCTCAACCAGCAATCCCGAAAGCTGTCATCCTAAAGCGCTTCTTTTGCGCGAAGGATCTCCCGTGAAGCGTCGAACTTGAATGCTGCCGGCTTGGCTCTTTCACCAGGAACTGTGGGCGAATGACTGAGGAGCCATATGAGCCATCTAAGTTCGAAATATCGCGGGAGATCCTTCGGCTAAGGGCGGGCCTCAGGATGACAGATGAATAGAGTTTCTTAAAGGAATACCGTCTTACCTGATGCGTTATCTTCCCAAATCTCCCGCCGACCGCGAGCAGATGCTGCGCGAGATCGGCGTTCATTCGATCGACGATTTTTTCAAGGCCATTCCCGGCGAGTATCGCCTGAATCGCGATCTCAAGGTTCCGCGACAGATGGCGGAATCGGAGATCATCGACTACTTCCGCGAGCGCAGTCAGGAGAACGCTGCCGGATATGCGGTGTTCCTGGGAGCGGGCGCATACCACCACTATCGTCCGGTGATCATCGACGCGTTGGTTCAGCGCGGCGAATTTCTGACCTCTTACACCCCGTATCAGGCCGAAATCTCGCAAGGCACGCTGCAGGCGATCTTCGAATTTCAGACGATGATCTGCGAGCTGACCGGAATGGAGATCGCCAACGCGTCGATGTACGACGGCAGCACTGGTGCGGCTGAGGCAATCCTGATGGCGATGCGGGTGACGGGAAGGGAAGAGTCGGTGATCGCGCGCACGGTGCATCCCGAGTACCGCGAGGTGATCCATACATATCTCCACCATCGCGGCTTTCCCATGCATTTCGTCGGCTATAAAGAAGAAAGCGGGGAGATCAATCTGGACGAGCTCGAACGAGCCGTTACGGATCAGACCGCCTGCGTGCTCATCCAGAGCCCAAATTTCTTTGGCTCTCTGGAAGATGTTTCTGCGGCTGCAGAAATCGCGCATCGCAAAGGCGCGCTGCTCGTGGTTTCTATTGCGGAAGCGCTGTCGCTTGGAATCGTGAAGCCGCCCGCAGAGGCAGACATCGTTTCCATGGAAGCGCAGTCGTTCGGAGTACCTCTTGGATTCGGGGGACCCTACGACGGTGTGCTCGCGGCCAAAGAAAAATACGTTCGACAGATGCCCGGGCGCCTCGTCGGCGAAACCAAAGACAAGAACGGCCAGCGGGGATATGTGCTTACGCTCTCCACGCGCGAGCAGCACATTCGACGCGAGAAGGCCACTTCGAACATCTGCACCAATCAAGCCCTGGTAGCGTTGATGTCCACCATATACATGGATGTTTATGGACGAGAGGGGCTGAAGGAGCTTGCGAAGCAAAATCTCGCCAAAGCGCATTATGCAGCCAATCAGTTTGGGAAAAAGGCAAAGCTGCTCTTCGCGAAAGGAAAGCGTTTTAACGAATTTGTCGTGCAGACGAAAGAAGATCCGCACGCTATCAATGACCGCCTGCTCGAAAAGAAGATGATTGGTGGATTTCCGTTGAAGAAGTTTTATCCCGAATTGGGCAATGCAGCTCTTTGGTGCTGTACAGAAATGAATACGCGCGAGCAGATCGATGCCGCAATCCAGGCGGTGCAAGCGTGAAGCCGCGCAAGGTTTCGCAGCACGTAAACCAGAACGAAGGACTCATCTTCGAGAAATCCTCGCCTGGCAAAAAGGCTTACAAGCTGCCGCCGCTCGATGTTCCCGAAGTCGATCCCGACAAACTGCTCGGAGAGCATGCCCGCGAAGATCTCGAGCTGATGCCCGAAGTCAGTGAGATTGAAATCATCCGCCACTTCACTCGGCTCTCCACGTGGAACTATGCGATCGATCTCGGCATGTATCCGCTCGGCTCGTGCACGATGAAGTACAACGCGCGCGTGAACGAGTTTGTCGCCCGGCTGGAAGGCATTGGCAACGCTCATCCGTACCAGCCGGAAAAGATTTCCCAAGGCGCCGTGCGGATCATTAAAACACTCCAGGAGTGTCTGTGCGAAATCACCGGCATGGACGCGATTACGCTCCAGCCGGCCGCAGGCGCCCACGGCGAGTTCACCGGAATTCTGCTGATCCGCGCACATCACGAATCCAAAGGGGATCCGCGCAAGAAGATCATCATTCCCGATTCGGCACACGGCACCAATCCCGCCACGGCGGCAATCTGCGGATACGAAATCATCAATCTCAGATCGAACTCCGAAGGCATGGTCGATTCCAGCCTTCTCGCGTCCGTAGTGGATGACACGGTAGCCGGCATGATGCTGACCAACCCAAGCACGATCGGAGTCTTCGAGAAAGAAATCCACCGCATTGCCGACGTGTTGCACGATAAAGGCGCGCTCCTCTACATGGACGGCGCCAACATGAACGCCCTGGTAGGAAAGACGCGCCCGGGCGACTTCGGCGTAGACGTAATGCACCTCAACCTGCACAAAACATTTTCCACGCCACACGGCGGTGGTGGTCCCGGATCGGGACCGGTAGCATGCAAGAAATTCCTCGAACCGTTCCTGCCGACTCCGGTGCTCACCACGCGTCCCGACGGCAAACTCGGCTTCGAGTACAACCGCCCCAAATCCATCGGACGCGTGCGCGCCTTCTACGGCAACTTCGGAATGTTTGTGCGCGCGCTGGCATACATTTTCGCCAATGGTCCAGACGGCCTGCGCCAGACCACCGAAGATGCCGTCCTGAACGCCAACTACATTCGTAAGAAACTCGAAGGCATCTACGACCTGCCGTACAAAACAGGATCAATGCACGAGGTCGTGTTCAGCGATCGTCTGCAAACTCAAAATGGGGTCAAGACCGGCGACATTGCCAAGCGCCTGATCGACTACGGCTTTCACCCATACACGACCTCCTTCCCCCTAATCGTGCCCGGCGCACTGATGATCGAGCCAACAGAAAGCGAATCGAAAGAAGAACTCGATCTGTTCATCGAGGCGATGAAATCCATAGCACGCGAAGTAGAAGAGGATCCGCAGCTCGTCGTAAGCGCCCCTCACAACACCCGTGTTGCGCGCATGGATGAAACCACGGCTGCGCGAAAGCCGATCTTGCGCTGGAAGCCGGAACAGAAGACCCAAGCCAAATCGGCGGAGAAGCCCGAATTGGTCGAAACCAGATAACAATCGCCTCGCCATTTGGGCGAGTCTTGCTTCGCCCGATCATCCGATGGCCCCATCACCCGATTCCTTGTAAGCTATTACTGTCTAACCGCGAAGCGCGCCCGTAGCTCAGCTGGATAGAGCGAATGCCTCCGGAGCATTAGGTCGGGAGTTCGAATCTCTCCGGGCGCGCCACGTATTCTCGTTCAGTTCACTCATGTTCTACCCTCGAAGCGTATGTGAGTAACATATTCAGTGCCCGCGTTGCGCCGGTGCCAGCCCAACGATCCGCGACTGACGGCGGCACTCTTCTCTTTTCGATGTTCACATCGGGACAATCCCTACTGAAGGTGTTTGAATCTACTACTTCACCGACCGGCAGCGGCACATGAGCCCGGAGTCGTTGGTTTGGGCACTTTCTCGAGCTGCTGATTCAGGTGGAAAGCGAACTCGGCGATGGAGTGTCCCGTAATGGGATTCCAGGTTGGGAACAGGTTATACCGGATCTGCCGGATGGTCGGCGCCTTTCTGCGCGGGGGAACGAAGAGGCTCACGATGGAGCGGAGGAACGCGAGAATCTCGCCGCGTTCGAAGATGCGATCGATATCGAGCTCCAGAACGTTCACCTCGCGAACGCTCTTCTCCACGCTGTAAAAGCCGGTGACCGGAGAAGGATCGATAGCGTAAACCTTCGCCACTCGCGGTACCGCGTCGTTGACAGGTAGAGAGTAGGCGAATTCCTGCGCCAGGCCTCCGCCCAGCGAATGACCGGTCGAAAACAGATGGATTCGCTCAGCCGGTCTCCATGCCGCTTCCTTCACCTTCTTCGCGTACTCCGCCTCAAATGCGCGGCCAAAACTCTTCACGATCACGGTGTACTCGTCCTCATGGTGAGGAATAAACCAGCGGAGGTTCGCTCTCCAGTCGCTGATATTGGTGAACACCGTTCCGCCAAAGGCCACGGCGATTTTTTTCTCCTGCACATGCCACCAGACCTCGGCACGCAGATGCACGTTTCGTATTTGGTTATGCAAACCGGAACCGCCGAAGTCCGGCCACATCGTCCAGCCGCGTTTCCTGAGTTCCGCATCGGGATCAAGCGACGCGCCAGCCTTCACCCGCTTCGCATCGGGCTTGTGCTTATATGCCGCCTGGCTGAGTAAAGCGAAGGGGAGGTCCTCAGCTCCGGTCGCCCCGAGCGGCTCCGGAGCGCCGAACATGCGCTGTCCTGGACGCCGAATCACAACCTGGTCAGGACGCTGACGAAACGCCGGCCTCATCGCGATACGCAGGAAGGCCAGCACGCCCACGACGATGAGAGCCGTAATTACAACCAGAAGCAGGCTCACAGCGAGATCCTCCTAATAAAGAAGTTCCGGAATGCGAAGACGTTGTTCGAAAAGTGCCGCAGCACAGCAGACCAAGAGCGAGCCGCAAACAGCTGGGAACGCGGTTGCCTCGCCGCACCGTGTATTCCGTGTATTCCATCCAATCCGTGCGATCCGTCTGTGGTTTTGCTGTTGCTGTCGCCGTTGTCTTGGCTGGCAGCTAATAGCTGGAAGCTGATAGCTTGTCTTTGATTTAGCCGAATGCCAACTGGCTCTTTCCACTTCATCCGATGACCCGATCACTCGATCACCCGATCATTTCCTATGCGTAATTTTTCGGTCAAAAGTTGAGTATTCCGCTGGGGTTTAAACGTAATACAGCATATATGTTGGCTCTTCCCATTCGAGCAACGGCAAAACCGATAAGAAGTTGCTGAGCTTCTGAGCTGCTAGCTAACTGCTGACGCAGCTTCCGGCTACCAGCTGCCAGCTTCTTTCCAAACAACGGCAACGGCGAAACCGGAACACGCCGCACCCCCAAGCAGGAGAAAATGTTTATCGACACTTGGCTGCCGGCATTGGCTAAAGCAAAAGCAGCACCGAAAAAGCGTCTGAGCTGGTGGCCGACGCGGATAGACGGACCGAGTCGTCCCTATTTGCCGGTTCAGGAAACATCTCCTCCTTTTCCCCATGGTTCGCTAATCTATTCCCGATGAGCTCGATTCTCGGCCTGTCTGACTCTGCGAGCCTCGAACCTGCCGAGCAGTCTGCGTTGACCTCCACTCCGGTCGCGAAGCGTCTCTCCGCGGCGTTGCTTTCCGGCATCATTCCGGGAACGGGGCAGTTGCTTCTTGGGAGCATCCGAGCGGCGGCAGTGTTTCTGGCTGGATTCGCCGCGACTATCGCGCTTTTCTGGTCTCTCCGTCTCCTACACTGGTACTTTGGATTTTGCCTTTCGGTTTTGGCACTCGCCGCATTGTCGATCGCCTCCGCGTGGCACGCGGCTCGTTTTCACGACGAAAAATTTCCGCGACTAAGTCGCTGGTGGCTGCTTCTCATCGTGCCCCTCGCTTATCTCGGCTCGAATGTCGATGCCAATCGTGCTGTGCGCCTTGCCGCCTTTCAGGTTTTCGACATACCCACGAGCTCGATGGAGAACACCCTCACCATCGGCGATCGCATCGTCGTTGACCGCACTTACTATGCCCACCACAGGCCTGAGGTTGGCGATATTGTGATCTTTCGTCGCGGAAAGATATGGGAAGTCAAACGCATCATCGCGCTCTCCGGCGACACCATCTACGGCCGCTCGGGATTGGTTTATCGCAATGGTCAGCAACTGTGGGAGCCTTATGTCATTCACACAATCGGGCCCGGCGATACTTTCCCGAACACCATCAACTTCGGCCCTGTTACTCTCTCGCCCGGCCAGATATTTGTCATGGGAGACAATCGCGATGTCAGCTACGACAGTCGACAGCCGCAGCACGGCCCGATTTACCTGAGTGCGGAATCGGGAAAGCCGCTTTACATCGTCTGGGCAGGGGTTCGGCGCCGAATCGGCAGAACCTTGCGATGAACGAACTTAAAACAAGCTGCTGAGCCGCTAAGCTTCTGAGCTGCTAAACAGAAGCTACCGGCTGCCAGCCACCAGCTCCCAGCCAAAACAACGGCAACGCCACAGGCAGCGTCGGCATTCGGCTATCGGCTTTCGGCTAAACCAAAGGCAAAAAGGGAAGGGTCACCCGCCTAGTCCCACCATAATTTTTCGGTCAAAAGTTGAGTAATCCGCTGCGGTTTAACCGTATACAGCATATATGTTGGCTCTGCCCATGATCTTGAATACGAGGGCCGAAACCGAAACGGGAAAGATTGCGCGAGGCTTACGTGAACGGGATATGGAGCTTCTTGCAGACCTGGTGGAGGGCTATCAGCATCGGCTGGTGCGCTACCTGCTATACCTCACCGGGAGGCGAGAGCATGCTGAGGACCTTGCGCAGGAGACCTGGATTCGGGTGCTGCAACGGGGCAGCCAGTACAACGGGCGCCAGCGATTTGATCCATGGCTATTCGCGATCGCGCGCAATTTGGCAATCGATTACCTCCGGAAAAAACTAAAAGCGGTACAGACACTTTCCTTGCCAGATGATCGCGATGAAATGCTGCTGTTACCCTCCTCCGGTCCTTCCCCATTCGAAGCTGCGGCTCGAAGCGAAGACGCAATGCGCCTGGCCGGTCAGCTGCAGATTCTGCCGCCGCTGTATCGCGAGGCTTTGCTGCTGAGGTTTCAAGAAGAGCTGTCTCTTGCGGAGATTGCTCAGGTGGTGGGCGCCCCTGTTACCACGGTGACGTCCAGAATCTATCGCGGTCTTGCAGCACTGAGGTCCGCATTCGAGGAGGGCGATTCCCATGGAGTGTGACAAGCGACTTCGCGAGCTTATCGACAGGTCTTTCGCAGAAGAAGTTTCAGAGCGCGAGAAACAGCTCATCGATGACCACATCCGCGACTGTGATGGCTGCAAGCGCTACGTCGAGCTAACTGCGCGTGCGATTCGGGGGTTGCGGGAATTCACTTTTACGAGTGAAGCAGATTCGAGTGCCCTGGTCCGGCAGATTCTTGCGCATCACGCCGGGACGATGCCCATGCCCATGCGAATGCGACAGCACAACGTGCAATTCAAGATCTGGGCTGCATTCGCTGCGGCGCTCTCGATGTCAATTGTGGGATCGGCACTCGTGTATCAAGTGGCCAGGTTCCTGGCGGTCCCAATGCATTTCGACAATGCTCAAGTCCAGGCAGGCGTGCTCGTCTTTTGGCTGCTGCCATCTTTTTGCTCGGCCTTATTTCTGCTCGCGGCGCCTGGTGAGAATAGAGGTATTGCATGACACAGCAATCGGCGGTGCTTTTGATAGCGTTCCTGGTCGGGCTTGTAGTTGCGCTTGTCTTGTTGAGAGCCGCAACACGGAATATTTTGCCGAGGCCTGCAATGGCCATCGCAGCACTGGCAATCCCGATTTGGGTAGCCTATTTTGCTTCCAGCCAGGGCCGTTCCCTACTTGCTTCCAAAGGATTGCTCAATACCATGCCGGACGCGCTTTGGTTTGGCTTGACGTTTGGCGTCTTCACCGCGGCTTTTTTCCTTGCCCTCGGATATGTCTATGGGGACGCAAAAAGGCGTCAAATGCCTGCCTGGGCCTGGGTGATTGCCGCTGGCCTCATACCCAATTGCATTGGATTCATCCTTTACTTTGTGTTCCGAAGGCCTCTCCTTGGGCCTTGCAGTTCTTGTGGCAAGCCTGTTCGAGCGGGAGAAGCATTCTGCTCACACTGCGGATGCTCGCAGGGTTCCAGTATGGGACGGGTACCAGAACGGAGGACGGTATGAAGCGTGAGCGCGCCTTACAGGTAGTGTTGGTGTTGGTTGGCTTGTTTTATTCCTTTTGGGGCTACTTGCTGTTCGACGATCTGTGGCACGCCAGGTGGCTTAGCGGGCATAGTGACGTCATGCCGATGTTCCTGAGCCTGAACACGGCGCTTGGGATCTGTCTGTTGGTGGCCGTTAGGCAGCCGGCCAATCATCGCTCGCTGATCGCCTATGGGGCATGGTCAAGCCTTGCTCATGGGTTCACGATGACAATCATGTCGGCGCAGGC
>Ga0134125_10001005_pt1 | contig 35977 bp, 31 predicted proteins | sample KB31751_FD_96464 | JGI IMG/M metagenome (GOLD analysis project Ga0134125, IMG submission 96464) | Terrestrial soil microbial communities with excess Nitrogen fertilizer from Kellogg Biological Station, Michigan, USA - KB3-175-1 | ecosystem: Environmental > Terrestrial > Soil > Unclassified ...
CGGCGCCGGGTTCCAATCCATGACGATGCGCACATCGGCCGCGGTCGCTCCGGTCTTCGTGGCGAAGACCGGGTTGAGGTCCATCTCGGAGATTTCGGGGAAGTCGCTGATGAGCTGCGACACATTCTGGATCAGCGCGGCCAGCGCCTCGCGGCTCACCGGATCGGCACCGCGCACACCTTTCAGGATCTCACCAGCCTTGATGCTGTCCAGCATCGAGAGCGCGTCTTCCTTGGAGGTGGGGGCGAGGCGGAAGGTGATGTCCTTCAGCACCTCGACCAGCACGCCGCCCATGCCGAAGGCGACGAGCTTGCCGAAGCTCGGATCGGTGACCGCGCCGATGATCACTTCCTGTCCGCCCTGCAGCATCTGCTGCACCTGGATGCCGGCGATCTTGGCGTCTGCCTTGTACTTGCGCGCATTGGCGATGATCGTGTCGTAGGCCTTCTCGGCGTCGGCGGCGCTCTTGACGCCGACCACCACGCCGCCCGCCTCGGTCTTGTGCAGGATGTCGGGCGAGACGATCTTCATCACGACCGGGAAGCCCATGCCCTGGGCCAGTTTCGCCGCGTCCTGCGCCGAGCCGGCGAGCCCTTCCTTCGGCACGGTGATGCCATAAGCGTCGCAAACCAGCTTGCCTTCGGGCGCGGTCAGCGCCGTCCTGCCTTCGGCCTTCGCCTTGTCGAGCACCTTGCGAACCGAAGCCTTGTCGTATGCCATGGGGTCCATCCCTCCCAGAAAGTCTCGCGAGCGGCCGCGCCGGGCGCGGCCGCTCCCATTCACTGAAACGCGGCTCAGACGGCCTTTTCGCCGTGCATCGCCGAGATCTCGTCCTTGCCGAAGCCAAGCTCGGCCAGGATCTCGTCCGTATGCTCGCCCAACAGCGGCGAGCGCTTCACTTCGGCCGGGCTCGCCGACAGTTTGATCGGGCAGCCGACGCTTAGATACTTGCCGCGCTTCGGATGATCGACCTCGACGACGGTGCCGGTCGCGCGCAGCGACGGCTCGGCGGCGATTTCCTTCATCGACAAGATCGGGCCGCAGGGGATGTCGTACTTGTTGAGAATCTCCATGGCCTCGAACTTCGTCTTGGTCATGGTCCATTTCTCAATCGTGTCGAAGATCTCCTTGAGCCGCGGCAGCCGCGCGGGGGCCTTCGCGTAATCCGGGTCGGTGATCCACTCCTCCTTGCCGATCACCTTGCAGATCGCCTCCCAGACCGGCGCCTGCGTGATGAAGTAGATGTAGGCGTTGGGATCGGTCTCCCAGCCCTTGCATTTGAGAATCCAACCGGGCTGGCCGCCGCCCGAGGCGTTGCCGGCGCGCGGCACGGCTTCGCCAAACTTGCCGTGCGGATATTGCGGGTATTCGGTCATCTTGCCGGTGCGCTCGAGCCGCTGCTGGTCGCGCAGCTTGACGCGGCAGAGATTGAGCACGCCGTCCTGCATCGCGCAGAGCACGCGCTGCCCCTTGCCGCTATGGGTGCGGTGATAGAGCGCGGTAACGATGCCGAGCGCGAGATGGAGCCCGGTGCCGCTGTCGCCGATCTGCGCGCCGGTGACGAGCGGCGGGCCGTCATCGAATCCGGTGGTCGAGGCGGCGCCGCCGGCGCATTGGGCGACGTTCTCGTAGACCTTGCAATCCTCATAGGGGCCGGGGCCGAAGCCCTTGATCGAGGCAACGATCATGCGCGGGTTGATCTGCTGGATGCGCTCCCAGCCGAAGCCCATGCGGTCGAGCACGCCGGGCGCGAAATTCTCGACCATCACGTCGCAGCTCTTGACCAGCGCCTCAAGGACCTTCTTGCCCTTGGGATTCTTGGCGTCGAGGGTGATCGAGCGCTTGTTGTGGTTGAGCATGGTGAAATAGAGGCTGTCGGCATCGGGGATGTCGCGGAGCTGGCCGCGGGTGATATCGCCCTCGCCCGGCCGCTCGACCTTGATCACGTCCGCGCCGAACCATGCCAAAAGCTGAGTACAGGTCGGTCCCGACTGCACATGGGTGAAATCCAATATCTTCACGCCTTCAAGTGCCTTGCCCATGTTTCCTCTCCGAAATTCCGTCCTTGTGTTCGTGAATGCTTGTCGCGGCCGGCTCTTGCACCGCACCGCGTCGCCGAAAACGCGCTATTTCATTTCTTGCTCAGCGCGCTCTTCGGGTTGAGGTTGCCGATGCGGCCGCTCTCGCTGCCAGCAGCCGGATCGATCACCGCGTTGATGAGGGTCGGCTTGCCAGAGTCCAGTGCCGAGTTTACTGCGCGCTTCAGTTCGTCGGGCGAGGTCACGTTGGCCCCGACGCCGCCGAAGGCCTCGATGAGTCGGTCGTAGCGCGAGCCTTTGACGAAGACGAGCGGCGCCGGGTCCGCGCCGCCGCGCGGATTGACGTCGACACCGCGATAGATACCGTCGTTGTTGAAGACGACGATGCAGACCGGCAGGTTGTACCGGCAGATCGTCTCTACCTCCATGCCGCAGAAGCCGAAGGCGCTGTCGCCTTCGACCGCGAGCACCTTGCTGCCGGTTTCGACCGCGGCGGCGATGGCCTGACCCATGCCGACGCCCATCACGCCCCAGGTGCCGACGTCGAGGCGCTTGCGCGGCTTGTAGACGTCGATGATGCCCCGCGCGAGGTCGAGCGTGTTGGCTCCCTCGTTGACGAGGACCACATCCGGCCGCTCTTTCATGACGGTGCGCAACGCACCGAGCGCGCCGTGATAATCCATCGGCGAATTGTTGTTCATAAGGCGCGGCGCCATTTTGGCGACGTTTTCTTCGCGCTTGCCCTTGACGGCGTTGGTCCATTCGGCCGGCGGGGCCGGCCAGTTGGCGCCCATACCTTCGATCAGCGCGGTGACGCAGGAGCCGATATCACCGACCAGAGGTGCGGCGATCTCGACATTGCTGTCCATCTCCTTGGGCTCGATATCGATCTGGATGAACTTCTTCGGAGCCTCGCCCCAGGTCTTGCCCTTGCCGTGCGACAGGAGCCAGTTGAGCCGGGCGCCGATCAGCATCACGACATCGGAATCCTTCAGCACAGTCGAGCGCGCGGCGCCGGCGCATTGGGGATGCGTATCGGGCAACAGTCCCTTGGCCATGCTCATCGGCAGGAACGGAATGCCGCTCTTCTCGACCAGCGTCTTGACCGCGTCGTCGGCCTGCGCATAGGCCGCTCCCTTGCCGAGGACGATCAGCGGCCGCTTGGCCGATTTGAGGACATCAAGCGCGCGCTTGACGGCGGTGGGTGCCGGGATCTGGGCCGGCGCCGCGTCGATGACCTTGACCAGCGACTTCTTGCCGGCCTCCGCATCCATGACCTGGCCGAAGAGCTTGGCCGGCAGATCGAGATAGACGCCGCCCGGCCGCCCCGAAACCGCCGCGCGGATCGCGCGCGCCAGGCCGATACCGATATCGGCGGCATGCAGCACCCGGAACGCCGCCTTGCAGAGGGGCTTGGCAATGGCCAGCTGGTCCATCTCCTCGTAGTCGCCCTGCTGCAGGTCGACGATCTCGCGCTCGGACGAGCCCGAGATCAGGATCATGGGGAAGCAATTGGTCGTCGCATGGGCGAGCGCCGTCAGGCCATTGAGGAAACCGGGCGCGGACACCGTAAGGCAGACGCCGGGCTTCTTGGTGAGGAAGCCGGCGATGGCCGCGGCATAACCTGCATTCTGCTCATGACGGAACGAGAGAACGCGGATGCCCTCCCCTTGCGCCATGCGGGTCAAATCCGAGATCGGAATGCCGGGCACGCAGTAGATCGTGTTCAGCCCATTGAGCTTCAGTGCGTCGATGACGAGGTGGAAGCCGTCGGTCAGCTCCCTACTCTCGTCACCCGCAGGCCTCGCCTGCTCTTTGAGCGTCGTGGCTTGCGTCATAAGGTAGTTCTCCCTTGGGGTCGCTTGATTGTTCAACTCAGGAAATTGCAATGCTTGTCCACATGCGCAGCGAGATCGAGGGTGTGCTGGCGCGCCAGCACCTCGGCGCGCTCGGTCTCACGGCCCTCGAGCGCCTCGATGATCTTGAGATGGTCGACGATCGACCGCGCGGCGCGATTGTCTTGACTGATCGTCATCTGGCGGATGGCGCGCATATGGATGAAGAGATTTTCGGTCATGTCGGCGATGCACCGGTTGCCGCTCATCCGGATGATCGCCTGGTGAAAGCGGATATTCGCGTCGGAGTACTCGTCGAGGTGGCCCTCAGGCGAATGCCCCTCGCCCTGAAACTCGTCGAAGACGTGCCTCAGCGAGGCGATCTCGGCGTCGCTCGCGTGCAGCGTGATGAGCCGCGCGGCGATGCTCTCGAATGCCGCCCATACCTCGATCAGCTCGATGATCTCGCGCTTCGTCTTGCGCACGACGAAAATCCCGCGGCGCGGCAGGGTCTTGACAAACCCCTCTTGTTCCAGGAGCGTCATGGCCTCGCGGATGGGCGTGCGCGATACGCCGAGATCCTGCGAGAGCTGCCGCTCGTCGAGCCTGATTTCATGCGGCTGCGCATATATGTTGACCGAGGTGATTGCCTGCTTGAGCGCGTGATAAGCCTGCGTGCGAAAGCTTGACTGCGTGTCTATCGGCTTCACGTCCAGTCTCGGTGTCGTCACTGGCCCTCGCTTCCTCGCCGAACTGCGTTTTGCTTTTGATATGCCAGTCGATTGTATCTGGCATACCAGGTTTGTCAAACGCTCTCCGGCCAGATTTTTTCGGCCCGACCGAAGTTTTCCGCGGGACGATCTGGGGCCGGTCGGCGTTTTAAGACACCGGGGGTTGAATGTCGCCCGGGATGCACGCGTGGCTTGCGTCGGGTGATGCTGTTATTGTCCTGAAGTGTGGCTTCCGGACGAGCCGAGCGGCCCCTTAAGCTCGCTTGTCCGTTGCGCTCTCTGACCCGCGCGGCGTCGGCTGGCGCTCGGCCCGGCCACGTATCTGCCAACCACAGGAGGTTCGAGCGCGTCGATGACGGCGGCAATCGCGAGCCAAGGTGACGAGACGCGGCTTGCCGCGCTCGATCGCTTCGACATCGCCGACAGCGAGCCCGAAGAGGCGTTCGAGCGCATCGCGCGGCTCGCGCAGCGGATTTTCGCCGTTCCCATCGCGCTGGTGAGTTTCACGGAGGGCGACCGGCACTTCGTCAAGGCGCAGATTGGACTTGAGCCGGGCGAGGCGCCACGCGAACTCGCCTGCTGGGAGGCCGACGGCGCCGAGGTGCTGTTCGTGCCGGATGCGCGGCACGATCCGCGCTTTGCCGGCAACGAGTGGGTGGACAGCGGCAAGATCGGTTTCTATGCGGGCGCGCCGCTGATTACCGCCGAGGGGCAGCGGGTCGGCACGCTGGTCGTCGCCGACCGCGTGAAGCGTTCCGACATCGCGCGCGAGGAGGCCGAGCACCTGGCGCGGCTCGCCCGGATGGTCGTGAGCGAGCTCGAGCTGCGCCGCTTCAGGCAGCACCTGCCCGCCGAGCGCGCCGCCCGCGGCCTCGCCGAAGCCCGCTTCAAGCTGCTTGGCGATCTCACCGACGCCGCGGTTGCAGCCGCCGATTTCAAGTCGGCGATGCGCACCTGCCTCCACCTCATCGCCGAGCACGTCGCGGCCGATTGCGCGCTCGCCTTCGGTATGGCGCCGAATGCCACCTATTGTGAGATTGAGGCAGAATACGTCGCCTCCGGCGCTGGCGCCGGCAGTTATCTCGATTTCATGCACCACTATCCGTTGCGCGACGACAACTCGATCGCCGGCGCCTCGGTGCTGCAACAGCGGCTGATCGCCGTCGCCGACCTCGCCACCCTCGACGTCGAGCGCTATCCGATCACCACCGCCGCCCTCAAGAACGGCTTCACCAGCCTGCTCTGCGTCCCATTCGAAAATGCCGGCGCCAAGTTCGGCCTCTGCTTCGTCTTCCGCCGGTCATTGCGCGACATGAGTCAGGTAGCCGAGACCATCCACAGCCTGTCCGGCAAGGTACGCGACCTGCTGGCGCGCAAGCGCGCCGAGGAGCAGATCGCGCTGCTGCAGTCGGTGGTGCTGAACGCGAGCGACGCGGTGGTGATCGCTGATGCGGGGACGACCGCGGCGCGGATTCCGCGCATCGTCTATGTCAATCGCTCGTTCAGCGCCATGACGCTCTACGCGGACGAGGAGGTGCTCGGCCGCACCCCCAATTTCCTGCAGGGCCCCGGCACCGATCCTGTGGCGGTGGAGCGGCTGCGCAGCGCACTGTCGCGCTGGGAGCCGGTGCGCATCGAGATGCTGACCTGCCGCAAGGATGGCAGCGAGTTCTGGGCCGAAATCGACGCCGCGCCCGTCGCCGACGCCAACGGTTGGTACACGCATTGGATCGCCATCCTGCGCGACACCACCCAGCGCAAGAAGGCCGAGGAGCGGCTCAAGGAGCGCGAGCGCGAGCTGCGCCAGCTCGCCGAGCGCCAGGCGGCGATCCTCGACGCGCTGCCGGCGCATGTGGCGCTGCTCGACCGCGACGGCGGCATCGTCTCGGTGAGTCGCAGCTGGCACGAATTCGCCGCGGCGAGCGGCGTCGAGGCGCCCGCTCCGGTCGGCAGCAGTTATTTCGAATTCTGTGCCGCGACGTCCTGGGGCGAGGCCGGCCGCGCCATCGCCGAAGGGCTCAGGCTCGTGCTCGCCGGAAGGCAGCCGCAATTCAGCGTCGACCATCCCTGCGAGCAGGGCGTGTTCCGCCGCTGGTACCGGTTGATCGCGGCGCCGCTGGCGCTCGGACGCGCGGTTGGCGCGGTGGTGATGCATCTCGACGTCACGTCCAACAAACTCGCCGAGGAAGCGCTTCGCCGCGAAAAGGAATTCTCGGAGTTCCTCATCAAGAGCAGCACCGAGGGCATCCTGGTCTTCGATCGCGAGTTCCGGATCACCTTGTGGAACCCGGGCGTGGAGCGCATCACCGGCATGAGCGCCGAGCAAGTCCTGGGCCAGCGCGTTCTCCAGGTCCTCTCCTTCGCGGTCGGCACACCCGGCGAGGCGGCGATGCGCGAGACGCTGGAAGGTCGCGAGAGTTCGCTCGACGATCAGCGCTACAGCATTCCCGAGACCGGGCGCGAGGGCTTCTTCGAAGGATATTTCGCGCCGCTCTACAGCCGCGGCCGCGAGGTCATCGGCGGCATCGCTTTCCTGCGCGAGACGACCGAGCGCCGGCGCATCGAGGACGCGTTGCGCCAGTCGCAGAAGATGGAGGCGGTGGGCCAGCTCACTGGCGGCATCGCACACGACTTCAACAACATGCTGACGGTGATCGCCGGCAATCTCGAGCTGCTCGAAAGCAAAGTGGGCGACCGGCCGCGCCTGCTGCGACTGGTCAACTCTGCGGCGATGGCGGCAAGCCGCGCGGAAAAGCTGACCCAGCAGCTCCTCACCTTCTCGCGCCGCCAGCAGCTCCGGCCGCAGCCGATCGACTTCAACCAGATCGTCATCGGCATGGACGACCTGCTGCACCGGACGGTGGGCGAGCATATCGACGTAGGAAAGCAGCTCGCCCCTGAGCTCTGGCCGGCGCTCGCCGACCCCAATCAGATCGAGACGGCGCTGCTTAACCTCATTCTCAATGCCCGCGACGCCATCCGCCACACCGGCCGGATCACCATCGAGACCGCGAACGCCGTGGTCACCACGGCGCAGGGCGATCTTGCGCCCGGTGCCTATGCCATACTTTCCGTTGCCGATACCGGCCACGGCATGTCGGAAGAGGTGCTCGCCCATGTCTTCGAGCCCTTCTTCACAACGAAGGAGGTGGGCAAGGGCACCGGGCTCGGCCTCGCCCAGGTCTATGGCTTCGTCAAGCAATCTTCCGGGCATGTTCGCATCGAGAGCCGCGTCGGCGAGGGCACCACGGTCCGGGTCTATCTGCCGCGCGCCGAAGGCGGCGTCGGCATCGCCGGCATGGCGCCGATCCGCGCGCAGCAATACCGCGGCAGCGAGACCGTGCTGGTGGTCGAGGACGATCACGGCGTGCGCGATTTCGCCGTCTCGGTGCTGCGCGAGCTGGGCTATCGCGTGCTCGAGGCCGCGAATGGGGATGCCGCGCTGGGCCTCGTCGACAGCACGAGCAACATCAACCTGCTGTTCACCGACGTGGTCATGCCCGGCGCGCTCAACGGCGCCGATCTCGCCAAGACGGCGCTCGAGCGCCGGCCAGAGCTGCGCGTGCTCTTCACCTCGGGCTACACGACGCGGCTGGTTGAGAAGGAATGGCCGGAAGGCGCCGACCTGCTGCGCAAGCCCTACCGCTCGATCGATCTCGCCCAACGCGTCCGAGCCTCGCTCGACCGCACCAGCGCCGCCGCGCAGTAGCCGGGATCCGAGACCGCGGCTCTAGCGGCCGGTGAGCGCCTCTTCGAGCGACGCCTGGCTGGTGAAGACCAATCCGTCGAAACCGGCCTGCCGCGCGGCTGCGACGTTCTCGGGCTTGTCGTCGACGAAGAAGCACCGGGCGGGCACGATCCCGGCGCGCCGGGCGACCAGCAGGAACGAGCTCACGCTCGGCTTGGCGTCACCGATCTCGTAGCTCAGATGCGCTTCGAGCCGGCCCAGCCGGCCGCCGCTCATCCGGACCAGATGCTCCCAATGCTCGCGGTTGGTGTTCGAGAAGATCAGCGTGCGGCGCCGCGCCGCGAGGCGCTCGACATAATCGAGCATCGCCGGATCGAGCCCGAGATGGCTGCACCAATCCGCGACGAAATCCGCAAATTCGCCCGCATAGCCGCTTTCGCGCCGGAGCCGCTCATAGAGATGGCGGATCGGCAGCTCGCCACGCTCGTAGCGGGGATCGCGTGCGGCGGCGGCGATCGCCTCGGCCGACGTCCGCGCCGGGCAGCGGCTGGCGAGCAGCCGGTAGAGCACCTCGTTGTCATGCGGCACGATGACGCCGCCGAGATCGACGACCAGAGCCTCGTAGGGCGCCGTGCTGTTCTTGCCCGCCGTCGTCATAAATCTGTCGCTCTCCCGATGCGCCGTTGCCGCCGGACAGGCTCTAGCACGCCGAGGCCGGCGCCGAAATCCGCTTGGACGCGGCTTCCGATGATCTCACGCTTGACAAGCCGCGGCGCCGCGCTTACGCGTTCGACCCTTCGCGCCGCCGCAACCGGAACTCCCCACCATGTCTCTCGACACCAAGCATGTGAAATTCCCGGGCCGCATGGTCATCGTCGGCTTCGGCAGCATCGGGCAGGGCGTGCTGCCGCTGCTGCTGCGTCATGTCGACATGTCACCGTCGCATATCACCATCATTACCGCCGAGGAGCGCGGCCACGAAGAGGCACGCGAGCTCGGCATCCGCTTCATCCTTGAGCCGCTGACGCGCGAGAACTACGCCAAGGTGCTCGAGCCGCTGCTCGGTCCCGGCGATTTCCTGGTCAACGTCTCCGTCGAAGTATCGAGCGTGGCGCTGATCGAGCTCTGCCGCCGTGTCGGCGCACTCTATCTAGACACCTGCATCGAGCCCTGGCCGGGCGGCTATACCGACCCGTCGCTGTCGCCCTCGCTGCGCTCCAACTACGCGCTGCGCGAGAGCGCGCTCAAACTGCGGCCCGGGCACGAAGCGGCGCCGACCGCGGTGCTGACGCACGGTGCCAATCCGGGGCTGGTATCGCATCTGGTCAAGGAGGCGCTGCTCAACATCGCAGCCGATACCGGGATCAAGACCGCGGCGCCGGCGAGCCGCGCCGAGTGGGGCGCGCTCGCCCAGCGGCTCGGCGTCAGGGTGATCCACATCGCCGAGCGCGACACGCAGGTCTCGCCCAATCCGAAACGGCCGGGCGAATTCGTCAACACCTGGTCGATCGACGGCTTCGTCAGCGAAGGCTCGCAGCCGGCCGAGCTCGGCTGGGGCAGCCATGAGCGGCAATTGCCGTCCGACGGAAGGCGCCACGAATTCGGCTCGGATTGCGCGATTTATCTGCTGCGGCCCGGCGCCTCGACGCGAGTACGGACCTGGACGCCGCTGGAAGGCCCCTTCCACGGCTTTCTCGTCACGCATGCCGAGTCGATCTCGATCTCCGACTATTTCACCGTGCGCGACGGCAGCGGCGTGCGCTACCGGCCGACCGTGCATTACGCCTATCATCCTTGCGACGGCGCGGTGCTCTCGGTGCATGAGCTGGCTGGCAAGAACTGGCACATCCAGGAGCAGAAGCGCCTCATTGTCGAGGAGATCAGCGAGGGCATCGACGAGCTGGGCGTGCTGCTCATGGGCCACGCCAAGGGCGCCTACTGGTACGGCTCGCAGCTTTCGATCGAGGAGGCGCGGCGCCTCGCTCCTTACAACAACGCCACTAGCCTGCAGGTGACGGTGGCGGTGCTGGCTGGCGTCATCTGGGCGATCGAGAATCCGCGCGCCGGAATCGTCGAGCCCGACGAAATGGATTTCGTGCGCTGCATGGCGATCATGCGGCCCTATCTCGGCAAGGTGGTCGGCGCCTATAGCGACTGGACCCCGCTCCAGGATCGTGGTCGCCTTTTCCCCGAGGATGTCGACCGCGACGATCCCTGGCAGTTCAAGAATTTCCGCGTGGTGTAAAGACCGCGCTCAGCCAATGCTGTAGGCGGTGATGACGGCGGCGAGATCCGCGCTCAGCGACGGGCCGGTGTGGATCGTGGGAATGCCCTGAGGCAGTCCCTGCTTGCTGAGCTCGCCGTCATCGAGGCTGGTGAGGATGGCCACGGGGATGCGATGCGTCGTCGCCATGGCGGCGAGCGCGCGGGCCAGATCGGTGCCCGGCAGCTCCGCCATCGTCGCCGAGGTGATGATCAGATTGGGCTTCATGCGGATGGCAAGGGTGAACGCTTCGGTGGCCGACTGCGTCAGCACGGCGCGGATGCCGCAGGCGGCGAGCTCGCGCGCCACCAGCCGGCCCACCACCCGCGAGGACGTCACCAGCAGGGCTTCGACATTGCGCAGCTCGATTTCGTCGGGATTGAGCGCGCGCGGCGTCGGCAGGGCGCGCAGCACCGCGGCGATGCCGGCATCATCCGTCGGCGTCTCCTCCATCGCCGCCGCCATGGCGTCGATATGCGCGCGGATGTCGAGGAGCGCATCCTCGGCATGTGCGGGATCGGCGTCGTCGAGATAATTCTCTAGGCGATGCGCGACCAGCGACACCAGCGGAAAGCCGGAGCCGTCGCCCATACCCTTGAGCGTGTGCGTGTCGCGGCGCAGCTGCGCAATCACCGCGGCAAGAGAGATCGCGCCCTCGAGCGCTGACTCGACCAGCCGGTCCATGCCGCCCAGCCGTTCTTCCGATTCCTCGCGAAACGTCTGACGGAGATTGACGAAGGGATCGTCGGCGGGCGCTGCGTTCCTGGCAGCCATGGCTTCTCCTTCGGGGATGCGGGCGCGCGGCCCACGCCACCTTAGGGGGCGACGCCTGAAGGATTGGTTTACGCCCCAGTGTCGCAAGGGCCGGGTTCAGCTTGCCGGCAAATCGCCGTTTGGCTCGTCGAGAGACGATTAACCAGGAGCCGAAGAAGCACGCCGTCGACGGGCGCAGATGCGCTAGCATTCTTCGCGGCGCCTATTGCCGGACGAAGGGAGCACCGCCAAATGAGCGAACCTCGGATCGTCGCGACGGGAGGCTGCCAGTGCGGCGCCCTGCGCTATGCGCTTTACGCCCAGCCTGAGGGCAGCGTCTGTCATTGCCGGATGTGCCAGAAGGCGACAGGCGGGTTTTTCGCGGCGCTCGCCAAGTTCGACAAAAAGGAGCTGATCTGGACGCGTGGCACGCCCGCCGCCTTTCGCAGCTCGCCCTCCGCCTATCGCGATTTTTGCCGCGATTGCGGCACGCCGCTCACCTTCCGCTATGACGACGCGCCGCACATGGAAGTGACGATCGGCAGCCTCGATCATCCCGAGCGTGTGCCGCCGCGTCTCAATTTCGGCGTCGAGAGCCGGCTCCCCTGGATCGCCGACCTTGCGCCGGGCCGGCTTCCCGACAAACAGTCCTCCGAGATCGGCGGCGCGGCCCGCGACCGACGCAGTCGTCAACACCCCGATCACGACACTCCGGCCGATTGGCAGCCGCCGATCTAGGAGCCTGTCTGGGAAATAGCAGGGGTCTGCGTTGCACGAGGACGGGGCGATGTTAGGAGCGAGGCCGCGGCCGATGCGGGCCATCGGCAAGGCCGAGCGACGCGGCAGCGCCCCGTCCTCGTGCAACCCGAAGGGACATCGTCCTTTGCCCCGGGACTGCGTCGCTCGTCGCTGACGATGCTACGGCATCGCCGCGCTCCTCGCTCCTAGCCCGAGGCCAAAGGACGATGTCGCAGACCCGTGCTATTGCCCAGACAGGCTCCTAGCCGACGAGCGCGACTTCGCCGGCTTCGATGCGGATCTCGGCCTTGCGCAGGCGCTTGCCGCTGCACGGCCCCTCGATGCAGTAGCCATCTTCGAGGCGGAAGCACGCTCCATGCGTGCCGCAGAGGAGATAGCGCCCGTCGCGATCGAAGAAGCGCCCGGGCAGAAAGTCGAGCGGCGTGCCGAGATGCGGACAGGCATTGTGGTAGGCGTAGAGCGCACCGTCGCGCTTCGCCACCAGGATAGCGGCGAGATCGGGCCCCGAGCCGAAACGGAAGCCGAGCGCGCCGCCCTCCGGCACCTCGTCGACGCGGCAGAGCCGCCGAACGCTCACGGCTTGACGCCGGCCATCTTGCAGACGAGGCGCCATTCCTCCGCCGAGACCGGCACCACCGAAAGCCGCGACTGGCGCACCAGCGCGAAATCGGCAAGCTGCTTCTCGGCCTTGATCGCTGCCAGCGTCACCGGCGTCTTCACCGGCTCGACCGGCTTCACATCGACCATGACGAAGCGGCCCTCCTTGTCGCTCGGATCCGGATAGGCTTCCTTGACGATCTCGGCGATGCCGACGATCTCCTTGCCTTCGCCCGAGTGATAGAAGAAAGCATGGTCGCCGCGCTTCATGGCCTTCAGATTGGCGGCCGCCTGATGATTGCGCACGCCGCTCCATTCGGTACGGCCTTCCTTCAGGAGCTGCTCCCAGGAGTAGGCCGAGGGCTCGGATTTCAGCAGCCAGTGGCGCATCGAAGCCTCCTCAGGCGCGGGCGACAAGGAAGAGCCGCCGGAAGGGCAGCAGCGTCTTGCCGTCGGCGCGGCGCGGATAAGCCCGGCGCAGTTTTGCGCCATAGGCGGCGAGGAATTGCGCGCGCTCCGCGCCCTGCAACGCCTCGATCACCGGGCGCAGCGCGGTGGCGCTCACCCATTGCAGGACGGGATCTTCGCCCGCGAGCACGTGCAGATAGTCCGTCTCCCAGAGATCGATGCCGCCTTTGGCGAGCGGCGCCAGCAGATCGTAATACCATTCGGGCGGCGAGACCGGCTCGTCGCGCAGCACCGTGGCACCGCCGACCACGGGCACGAGCCGCGCTGCCCAGGGCCCATCGGTCGCCGTCTCGCGCATCAGCGCGTGCGAGGGCTGGTCGAAGTTGCGCGGCATCTGCACGGCAAGCATGCCGCCGGGCACGAGCTGGCGCAGCAGATGCGGAAACAGACGCTGATGCTCGCCGAGCCATTGCAGGGTCGCGTTGGAGAAGATCAGCGCTGCCGGCTCCGGCGCCGACCAGCGCGCGATATCGGCCTCGAGCCAGCGGATCGGCGAAGGCTCAGCCGCAGCCTTTGCCAGCATCTCGGGCGAGCGGTCGATCGCGGTAAGCGCGCGATCCGGCCAGCGCGTGGCAATGGCGCGCGCATGAACGCCGGTCCCGCAGCCGAGTTCGAAAAGCAGCCCCGGTGGCAGCTCGCCGATCCGCCCCAGGAGCTCGAAGCCAGGTCGCAGGCGCTCGTCGCCGAATTTCAGATAGAGCGTCGGGTCCCAGGCCATGGCCGCCTCGCCGAGGGTTTCGTGCGAGCCGTCATAGCCGATCGCTCCGGCTGCCGGTAGCTCCGCCCCTGCAGCCTATTTACCGTATAGAAAATGTTATATAATCGTATTTGACATGCAGCAACTGGCAAACTATCTTGAACCACAGCGCCGATTTGAGCTTCAGCTTGCGGGCGCTTAAAAAATGCGGCTAAAGCGAGGTGCCCCCGCCCCGCCGATGCCGCAGCAATGAGGCGGACGATGAAGGCGAAGGGTGCACGCTCCAAGGTCGAGGCGGTGAAGCAGGCGAGCGACGGCTTGCGCGGTGCGCTGGCCGCGGGCCTCGCCGACGCCGAGCCCGCCTTGAGCGACGAGGGATATCAGCTCCTCAAATTCCACGGCATCTACCAAGGCTACGACCGCGACAGCGCCACCGAGCGCAAGCAGCAAGGGCTGGACAAGGAGCACCAGTTCATGGTCCGGGTGCGGATCCCCGGCGGCCGGCTCACCGCGCGGCAGTATCTGGCGCTCGACGACCTCGCCGACCGCTTCGCCAATGGCACGCTCCGCGTCACCACGCGGCAGAGCATCCAGTTCCACGGCGTTCTGAAGCGTGAATTGAAGGAGACCGTCGCAGCGATCAACCAGGCGCTGCTGACGACGCTCGCTGCCTGCGGCGACGTCGTGCGCACCGTGACCACGGTTGCCGCGCCGATCCGCGATGCTGCGCATCGCCAGCTCGAAGAGGACGCGCGCGCGCTGTCGGCGCAGCTGCTGCCACGCACCGGCGCTTATCACGAGATCTGGCTCGACGGCGAGCGCGTGAGCGGACTCGACGAGGATGCGCTCTATGGCGACGCGTTCCTGCCGCGCAAATTCAAGATCGGCCTGGCGCTGCCCGAAGACAACTCGGTCGATGTGCTGACCAACGACCTTGCGATCGTTGCGCTCTACGCCGACGGAAACCTCGCCGGCTACAATTTCGCGCTCGGCGGCGGCCTCGGCCTGACGCATAACAATCCGGCGACGTATCCGCGTCTTGCCACGCCCGTGGCCTTCGTCGCGCCCGATGACCTGCTGGCCGCCGCGACCGCAGTCGTCAAGCTTCATCGCGATCACGGCGATCGCGCCGACCGCCGCCATGCGCGACTCAAATATCTCATCGCCGAGCGCGGCGAAGCCTGGGCCAAGGCAGAGATCGAAAGGCTGCTCGGCAAGCCGCTCGAAGCGCCGCGGCCGATGCCCGAATTCCGCGTGAAGGACCATCTCGGCTGGCATGAGCAGGGTGACGGCAAGCTTTATCTCGGCCTGCCCGTGCCCAGCGGGCGTATCTTCGACCAGTCGGGCGGCGCACAGCTCCGAAGCGCGCTCCGCGCGCTGTGCAAGGGCTTCGGCGCCAATCCGATCCTGACGCCGCAGCAGGACGTCATTCTCGCCGACCTCGCGCCGGAAGACCGCGACGCGATCGATGTTCTGCTCGACGGATTGGGCGTCGCTCGCGCCGAACAGCTAGCGCCGGTCGAGCGCTGGGCGCTCGCTTGCCCGGCACTGCCGACCTGCGGGCTGGCGCTTACCGAGGCCGAACGCGTGCGCACACCGCTCATTGGCGCGATCAAGACGGAACTCGCCCGCTACGGCCTCGATCAGGAGCCGATCAGCATCCGCATCACCGGCTGCCCCAATGGCTGCGCCCGCCCCTATGCCGGCGATATCGGCATCGTCGGACGCATGCCGGGCTTCTATCAGCTCTGGGTCGGCGGAGATTTCGCCGGCACGCGGCTGAATTTCCCGCTGCTCGACCGCGTGAAGCAGGAGGAAGTGGCGGCGCATCTCGGCACACTATTCCGCAGTTTCGCCGTCGAGAGGCGGGGGGGCGAAGGCTTCGGTGATTTCTGCCATCGCTTCGGCGCGGAGCGCTTGCTCGCCCTCTTCGCCGCGCCGCTCAAGGCCGCCTCGTGATGCTGCCGCTGACCCTGGACCTCGCGCGGCTCAAAGTGCTCGTCATCGGCGAGGGTGCCGCGGCGCTGCGCCGGCTGGAACTCCTCGACGCGGCCGGCGCGCGAGATCTGACGCTTCATGCCGAGCGGCCGGATCCGGCCGTCGCCCACCGCGCCGGCGACCGGCTGGTGCGACGGCTACCCGGCGACGACGAGTTCGCCGTCGCGCGGCTCGTCTTTTTCAGCGACCGAAACGCCGCCGCGACGCCGCGCCTTGCCGCCGCGGCGCGGGCGGCGGGCGCGCTCGTCCATGTCGAAGACGCGCCGGCGCTCTCGGACCTGCACGCGCCGGCCGTCCTGCGCCGGGGCGACCTCACCATTGCCGTTTCGACGTCCGGCCTCAGTCCCGCGCTCGCTCTACGGCTGAAGCACTTCCTCGGTGAGATCATCGGCCCTGAATGGGGGGCCCGGCTTGCGCGGCTGGCCGTGCTGCGTCAAGACTGGCGGCGGGCCGGCGCCGGTGCCGAGACGCTGTCACGCCGCACCGAGGATATGATCGCGCGCGAGCGCTGGTTGCCCGCACGGACGCCGGAGCGACTTAAACCGCGGCGCGCGGCTTGAGAATTGTCATAAACCTGAAAACGAGGAGGAGAGCATGTCACTCACCATCGGCGATACGGCACCGGATTTCGAGGCGGAGACGACGCAAGGACGCATTCGCTTTCATGACTGGATCGGCGATTCCTGGGCGGTGCTGTTCTCGCACCCCAAGGATTTCACGCCGGTCTGCACCACCGAGCTCGGCTACATGGCGCGCATCCAGCCGGATTTCGACAAGCGCAATACCAAGATCATCGGCCTCAGCGTCGATGCCGTGCAGGATCACAGCCGTTGGGCGAACGACATCAAGGAGACGCAGGGCCACGCGCCGAAATATCCCATCATCGGCGATCCCGAGCTCAAGGTAGCGAAGCTCTATAACATGCTTCCCGCCGGCGCGTCGGGCGAAGTGGGCAAGCGCACCGCAGCCGACAATCAGACCGTGCGCAACGTCTTCGTCATCGGGCCGGACAAGAAGATCAAGCTGATCCTCGTCTACCCGATGTCCACCGGACGCAATTTCGACGAGGTGCTGCGCGTCCTAGATTCGCTGCAGCTCACCACGCGTCACAAGGTCTCGACGCCGGTCAACTGGAGGCCGGGCGAGGACGTCATCATCTCGGGCTCGGTTTCCGACGACGAGGCGAAGAAGCTCTATCCGCAAGGCTGGAAGGCGCCGCGCCCCTACTTGCGCATCGTACAGCAGCCGCGCTGAGGCCGGCTCACTCGCGTGGACAAGAACGGCCGGCGGTAGCGCCGGCCGTTTTTTATCGCCAGCGCAGAAACGTCTTCTCGACGATCCCGACCAGCGCGCCGAGCGTCAGGCCGAGGAGCGACAGCACGACCACGCCCGCCATGAGCTGATCGGTCTGCATGAGATTGCCGGCGGTAAGCAGGAAGGCGCCGATGCCGAACTGCGCGCCGATCATCTCGGCCGAGACCACGAGCAGCAGCGCCGTGGCGATCGAGATGCGGAAGCCGGCGAGGATCTGCGGCAGCGCCGAGGGTAGGATCACTTTCCAGACGATCGCTCGGACCGGCAGATCGAAGCTCTGGCTCATGCGGATCAGGCTGCGCGGCACGGAATCGACGCCGCTGAAGGTGGCGATAACCGTTGGAAAGAACACGCCCGCCGCGATGGTCGCGACCTTCGGTGCCTCGCCGATGCCGAGCCACAGGATGAGAAGCGGCAGCAGCGCGATCTTGGGGATGGGATAGAGCGCCGAGACCAGCGGCATGCCGATGGCGCGCGACAGCGAGGAGAGCCCCATCGAGAGGCCGACCAGAAGGCCGAGCGCGCTGCCGATCGCCCAGCCCGCGCCGATGCGCAGCAGCGAGGCAGATAGCTGATGCCAGAGCTCGCCGCTGAGGGCGAGACCCCAGAGTGCCCGCGCGATACCCAGTGGCGAGGGCAGGAAGAGCGCGTTGACGAGGCCAAGCCCGGTTACCGCCTGCCAGAGCGCGAGCAAGACGGCGAAGACGAGCCAGGAATGGAGCTTCCGCGGCTCCGGCAGGAAGCCGCCGCCCCGGAAGGCCACCTCGCGCGAGGCGCCGCCGATTGCCGCGCCCTCGGACCTACGCCCGACCTCAGACATCGGTCATCTCCCGCTCGGCGCTCAAGGCTTCGTCGCGGATCAGCGACCAGAGGCGCTCGCCGAGCTCGGCGAGTTCGGCCTGCGCCGCCTTGCCGGTGCGCTCGCGCTGCGGTCGTGCGATCTCGACCACTTCGCGGATGCGACCGGGCCGCCGCGACAGCACGACAATGCGGTCGGCAAGCCGCAGCGCCTCGGCGAAATTATGGGTGACGTAGAGCGCCGCCATTCGCTCGCGCAGCAGCAGGTCGAGGAAATCCTCCATCAGCAGCTCGCGCGTCTGCGCGTCGAGCGCCGAGAGCGGCTCGTCCATCAGCAGCACCGCCGGGCGCACGACAAGCGCGCGGGCGATGCCGACGCGCTGGCGCATGCCACCCGAAAGCTGCTTGGGCAAGGCGGCGGCGAAATCGACGAGCCCGGTGCGCCTCAGCGCGTCGGCGACGCGCCGCTTGCGCTCAGGCTCGCCGAGCGGGTGATGCTCGAGCGGGAAAGCGACGTTGGCGGCGACGCTGCGCCAGGGCAGCAGGGCGAAATCCTGGAAGATATAGGTAAGCGGGTTGAGGCACTCCGCGGGCGGCGCGCCCTGCATGACGACGCGCCCCGCGCTCGCACGCAAGATGCCGCCGGCGATGCCGAGCAAGGTCGATTTGCCGCAGCCGGAAGGGCCGATCAACGCGACGATTTCGCCGGCGCGCACTGCAAGCGAAACGTCTTCGAGTACGGTCAGTTCGCCAAAGGCGTGCCGCTTGACCTCGACGATCAGATCCACCCGCGCTTCCCTCGGTCATTCCGCTGCGCGCATTCTCGCCGTCCGGCCGGCCGATGCAAGGCGACGAGGCCATCGAGCGGATCATCCTGCCGCGCGCTCAGGGGGTGGCGCCGCAGCCGGACGGATGGGTCGCGTGCTGCTCAGGCGGGCAGACGATCGCGGGGTGGGCCGCCGAGGCCGAGCGCTCCGATGATCTCGGCGACGAGCACGGCCGGCGGATTGCCGATCGAAACGGCGATCGGCCGCTCGTCGGGATCCGGCTCCTCGAGATCGGCAAATTGGCTGTCGAGCAGGCTGACCGGCATGAAATGCCCATGGCGTGCCGCCATGCGGTGCAGGATCAGGTCGCGGGGACCCCTGAGGTAGACGAGCCGCACCCCCGGCCGGTCGCCGATGATGATGTCCCGGTAGCGCCGCTTGAGCGCGGAGCAGGTGACAATCCCGCTCTTGTGCTCGGCGCACCAGCGATCGATCTGCGCGGCGATGGCGCGCAGCCAGGGCAGCCGGTCAGCATCGTCGAGCGGTGTTCCGCCGCGCATCTTGGCGATATTCGCCGGCGGGTGGAAATCATCCGCCTCGGCAAACTCCCAGCCGAGACGCCCGGCCAGCAGCGCCGCGACCGTGGTCTTGCCGGAACCCGAGACGCCCATGACGACCGCAACCAGGCTGCCGGCTTGCGCGTGGCCGGACATGGTCAGGAGCGCGCTGGCTGACGCTGCCGCATCAGCGTTTCCCCCGCCTGCACAATGTCCGCGACCGAGAGATGCACATAGGCGAGCAGATCTTCGGCTGTGCGGCCGCTCTTGGGGATGTTGCGGACCGCGAGCCGGCGGAGGCGCGGCCCCTCCACGTCCTCGGCGCAGACCTCGGCGAGCTCGCTGCCCACGCCGCCGACATAGCTGTCTTCGACCGCGAGGATCGGCGCCCCTGCATCGCGCGCCAGAGCGAGAATCGGCGCGGCGTCAAGCGGCAGCGCGTAAGCGTCGACCACCGCCGCGGTGATGTCGCGCCCCTCGAGCAGATCCGCCGCCGCGAGGCAGGTATGGACGAGATAGCCGGTGGCGACCAGCACGACGGCGCGATGCTTCGCCGCGAGGGGGCGCAGCAGCTTGTGGCCCCCCAAGGGAAATCGCTCGCTCTCGGCGTAGAGGATCGGCAAATCGGCCCGCGCCGCGCGCAGGTAGCAGGCGCTCGGATGCGCCGCCATGGTCAGCACGAGATTATAGGCGCTGACCGCGTCGCTCGGCGTCAGCACGGTCATCGCCGGATTTCCCCGATGATCGTCCGCATGGGCGAGAGCGCGCATGAAGGCGACGTCGGCAAGCGCCATCTGGCTCGGCCCGTCGGCAGCGAGCGTCACGCCGACATGCGTCCCGACGAGCTTGATCGGCAAGCCGCCGATCACTGCCATCTCCACCTCGTCGAAGGCGCGCTCCATGAAACGGCCGAAAGTGCTGGCGAAGGCGGTCTTGCCCGCCGCCGCGAGACCGGCGGCCGCCGAGACCATGTTCTGCTCTGCAATCCGGCCCTCGAAATAGCGCTCGGGATGCGCCTTGGCGAACTGCTCGGCGTAGGTGGAGTTTTTGACGTCGCCGTCGAGCGCCACGATCTGCGGGTTGGCATCGCCGAGAGCTTTCAGCGCCAAGCCATAGGCGCGCCGCGGCGACAGCGCCCGCTTCTCGCGGACGGATCGGGCGATCTTGTCGTCGGCGCCCGCTGCCGCCATGAAACCGACGGCCGCGCGCGCAGGCTGTGGCGGGGGCGCTGCTGGCGGCGGCGAGATCGCGAGTCCGGCCGCCAGCTCTTCGGGCGACAGATCGGCGACGCCAAGTTCTCGAGCCCGCCGGTCGAGTTCGCCGAGCACCGTTTCGAGTTGGTCCTGGCGCACCGGGGTGCCGTGATGGCCCGGCCCGCCAAGCTGCGGCACGCCCCAGCCCTTGATCGTGCGGGCGATGAGCGCGAGCGGCTCGCTTTGCTGTGCGCGGCGGCTGCGCTCGCCAAGTGCACCCAGGATGGCGTCGGGATCGTGGCCGTCGATGACGGTGGCGCTCCAGCCGAAGGCCTCTGCCTTGCGCTGCAAATGCCGCCAATCCTGCTGGGGCGACACGAAGTCGCTCTGGCCGAGTTCATTGCAGTTGAAGACCGCGACGACGTTCATGAGGCCCTGGTCGCGGATGAAGTCCATCGCTTCCCAGATCTGCCCCTCGCGGGATTCGCCGTCGCCGATGATGCAATAGATGACCTTGTCGATGCCGTCGAGACGCGCAGCGCAGCCGAGTCCGGCGGCGACCGACAGTCCCTGGCCCAGCGAACCGGTTGCCGCGTCGAAGAACGGGAAGCCTATGGCCGGGTTGGGATGGCCGTCGATGGGGCTGTCGATGTCGCGCAGCGTCATGAGATCGTCCAGCGTCATCCGCCTGGTCTGCCCATGCAGCTGGAAGCCGACGCCCAGATCGGCGCATGCGGCATACACGATCGGCACTGCGTGGCCTTCCGACAGCACGAGGCGATCGGCGCCTGGATGGCGAGGCTGCTGCGGTTGCCAGCGCATGGCATGATACATCAGCGTCGCGACAATATGGGCGAGCGAGAGAGCGCTCGTCGGATGCCCGCTGCCGGCGGCCGTGGTGGCGCGGACCGCCAGCTTTCCAAGTTCGATCGCCTTCGCTTGCAGCAGGCGGCTCAGCATTGCCATGGCGCTCTCCTGTGGAGGGATGCATCGTGTCGAGCCCGCGGCCGCCCCGCGCAGCGGATGCAAGGCTCTTTTTCCGCGCGAGCGAAAAACGCCGCCACGGAGGACGCGTTCGGCACGCGAACACCTCGCACCTAGCCCGGGTTGCAACGCCTGTTTCGCCGATGGGCCGACCCGATGAAATTTCCGCAAGAAAGCCGTCGAGCCTTTGTGCGGAGCTTGCCCTCATACAAGGGCGAATACGTCGACCCGGTCGCTCGGCTCGGCTTCAGCCCAGCGCGTAGTCGGCCTGGTCCTCGTAGATCGCGCCGCTCTTCGTCAGGTAGCTCGCCACCAGGCTGAACTGCTCGACTGGAAACGGTGCCGCGCGGAACAGCGCATGCTCGCCAAGAAAGGCCTGGAGCTTCGCCTCGTTCGCATTCCTCAGTCGCGCCAGGCTGACATGCGGTGCATAGCGCCGCGTATCGGCCTCGAGACCGAGGCGCACCAGAGCGCTTTCGACTTTGTCGCGCAGATGCATCAGCGGCGGATTCTTTTCAACCCCGACCCACAGCATGCGATCGCCGAAAAGGCCGACCCCGGCCAGGCTCACCTCGAAGCGCGGCGCGCGGATCTGCAGCAGCGCCGCATCGATATCGCTTGCAAGCCCCTCATCAACTTCGCCGACGAAGCGGAGCGTCAGGTGGTAGTTGCCGGGATCGACCCAGCGCGCTCCCGGCACGCCCGAGCAGAGCAGCGACAGCCGGAGCTTGAGTTCGGGGGGAAGCGCGATGCCAACGAAAAGCCGAAGCATGAAAGCGGCTCGACACAATAATCAGAGAAACAGGGCAAGCGCGCCGGTATAGCCATAAAGCCGATCATGGGCGATCTCGCTGTTGCCGAAGAAGCCGGCCAGCGGAAAATCGCCGAGCGCGTCACGGATCATCATGAGCTCCTGCGCCGGCTGGTCGAACAGGTTCGGTCCGCGCGCCACGCAACTGAAGTAGAGCCCGGCGCGCGGCGCCGTGCCGGCGCGACGCTTCAGCGAGACCAGCATGCGCTCGAGATCGACGACGGCGCTGGCGGGGTCGCGTCGGCAGAACAGCACCGCATCGCCCGGCGAAGCGGCATGCGCCACCGCGAGCCACTGCCGCGGCACGTCGATCGCGACTAGGTTGCGCACGAGATAGTCGCCGGTATCCGAGCCGGTCACCGGAAAGCCGGCGAAGATCAGCCCTGCGACGCGGCGCAGATCGCGCGACAGCAGCTCGCCAATGTCCTCTTTGAAAACCTCGAGCGCGGGCCGGCCGTCGATCGCAATCAATATGTTGTCGCGCGCCTCGGTGACACGCCGCACCGGGCCGATCGGCGAGCAGCCCTGCGTCAGGCCGCTGATCAGCGGGATGTCAGGCGCGAGCATGACGCCGGACAGGCCGCCCTCGACCACCTGGCCTGCGACCTGAACCGGCGCTGCGGCGGAAGCGGCAAGGCCGCCGATCAGGAAGAGTGACGCGTCGCGCGAGAGGGTGCCCACCCGCTCGACGATGGCGGCGTCGCGCGGATCGCCATGCACGACGCCAATTGTCGGCCGCACTCGGGAGAACCATTGGTCGGCACCGGCGGCAAGCGCCGCGGCGCTGGCTTGCTGCGGGGCGAACAGGCGGAAGCCGTCTGGCGGCAGCGCCGCCACCAGCACCGAAAGGGCCGGCACGTCGAAATAGTCGCGGCCGGTGGCGCAGACGCCCAGCCCGACGCTGCCCACCCAATCGGCGATGCGCGTGCGCTCGCGCAGAAAGGTCAGGATGCTGCCGAGATCGGCGGCAAGCGGATCGGTGGCGTAGAGGAAGCCGAGATTGGCGCCGGGCGGCAGCGAGGCGAGCTGATCCGCACAAGCCTTCGCAACTGCCGCCCAGTTCTCGCCCTGTGCATGCGCCACGGCGAATTGCCGCTCCAGGAGGCCGGTCATCCCTGCGCCCCCTTTCCCTGCAGCAACCGCACCACCAGCGCGGCTACCTTCTCTGCGATGATGTCAACGCCCTTTTCGTTGGGATGGAGGCCGTCAGACTGGTTGAGCGCCGGATTCATGGCGACGCCGTCAAGGAAGAAGGGATAGAGCGGCACGTGGTACTTCGCGGCGAGCTTGCCATAGATCGCATCGAACTCGCGCTGGTAGTCGCGGCCCCAATTCGGCGGGGCCAGCATGCCGAGCAGCATCACCTTGGTATGATCCGACGTGAGCCGCGCCAGGATGCGGTCGAGATTGGCGTAGGTGAGCTTGGGGTCGATGCCGCGCAACGCGTCATTGGCGCCGAGTTCGACGAGCACTGCGTCCGGATGACCGGCCATCGTCCAGTCGAGGCGCGCCAGCCCATCGGCTGTGGTATCGCCGGAGACGCCGCCATTGACCACTTTCGCCTCGATCCCGTCGGCGGCAAGCCGCGCCTGCAGCCGATCGGGGAATGCTTCGCCGGGCGGCAGGCCGAAGCCGGCGGTGAGACTGTCGCCGAACACCAGCACCCGCGGCGGCGCGGCGCAGACGGGAAATGCGCTCGCCGCGACGAGCACCAGGGCGAGCGCCGCCCGCAAGCTGTTGACAAGCGGCACGCGCTCGCCATATCGCGGGAGGGCGCGCGGCCGCGGAGAGGGCGAGCCGGACCTTTCTCGATCCAGATGAGGTGACATGCAGGTCCCGTCGCGTTCCGACCTCCCGATAATTCTGCTCGACGAGGTCCATCTAACACTGGCGAGCGCCGCCGGTGCCGTCAATGTCCTGCGCGGCGCGACGCTCAACGTCGCGGCCGGCGAAACCGTCGGCCTGATCGGCCCGTCGGGCTCGGGCAAGTCGACGCTGATGATGGTGACCGGGGGGCTGGAGCGGCCGAGCCGTGGCCGCGTGCTGGTCGCCGGCACCGACCTCGGAGCGCTCGACGAAGACGCGCTCGCGCGCTTTCGCCGCGACACGATCGGTATCGTCTTTCAATCTTTCCATCTGATCCCGACGATGACCGCGCTGGAGAACGTCGCGATCCCGCTCGAACTCGCTGGACGTGCCGACGCCTTCGAGGCGGCGCGCGCCGGGCTCGCCGCGGTGGGCTTGGCCCACCGCGTGCTGCACTATCCGGGCCAGCTCTCCGGCGGCGAGCAGCAGCGCGTGGCGCTGGCGCGCGCTTTTGCTGCCGGTCCGAAGCTGCTGCTTGCCGACGAGCCAACCGGCAATCTCGACACGGCGACCGGCCGACACGTGATCGATCTCCTTTTCGAGCTGCGCGCGGCGCATGGCACGACGCTGCTGCTCATCACTCATGACCGCGATCTGGCGCGGCGCTGCGACCGCGTGGTCCATATGGAAGACGGTCGGATCGTCGAGAGCGCCGACGCGGAAGTCACGGCGTTCGGCCGGCGATGATTGTGCGCGAGATTTCCCTCGCGCTCCGCTGGGCGCGCCGGGAGCTGCGCGGCGGCCTCGCCGGGTTCCGCATCTTTCTCGCCTGTCTCGCGCTCGGCACGGCGGTCATCGCCGGGGTGGGATCGCTGTCCGCCGCGGTGAGCGCCGGGCTCAAGGCCGACGCGCATGCCATGCTCGGCGGCGATGTCGAGCTGCATCTCGTCCACCGCCCGGCCAGTCCTGAGCAGCAGGCCTATTTCCGCCGCAGCGGCGAAGTCTCGGCCATCGCCACCATGCGCGCCATGGCGCGCACCGAAAACGGCGGCGAACGCAGTCTGATCGAGCTGAAGGCGGTAGATGCCGCCTATCCGCTCTATGGGACGATGGAACTCGACCCGCCGCAGCCGCTCGCGGCAGCACTCGCCGCGCACGGTGGGCAATGGGGCGCCGCGGCGGCGCCGGCGCTGCTGGCGCGGCTCAAGCTTCGCCTGGGCGACACTATCCGCGTCGGCGACGCGCGCTTCGTCCTGCGCGCCATCCTGACGCACGAGCCCGACGCCGCCACCAGCGGCTTTGAGTTCGGCCCGCGGGTGATGATCGCAGCGCCGGCCCTCTCCAGCACCGGCCTGCTGCAACCCGGCGCGCTCGTCGGCTATGCCTATCGGCTGCGCCTGCCGCCGGGCAGCGAGGTCGGGAGCTGGGTCGCCGCGGTCAAGCGCGCCTTTCCCGATGCCGGCTGGCGCATCCGCGAATTCGGCAATGCGTCGCCGATGCTGCAGCGGCTGCTCGACCGCGTGACCATCTACATGACACTCGTCGGGCTCACCGCGCTGCTGGTTGGCGGCGTCGGCGTCGGCAACGCCGTACGCGGCTATCTCGCCGGCAAGACCGCAACCATCGCCACTCTAAAATGCCTCGGTGCACCCGGACGACTGGTCTTCGCGACATATCTCGCGCAGGTCCTGGCGCTGGCGTTGGCCGGCATCGGCATCGGGCTGGCGCTGGGCGCGCTCACGCCATTGCTGGCGGGCCCGCTCCTGGCGGCGTTTCCGATTGCCGTCCGCGTCGGACTTTATCCGGTGCCGCTGGCCGCCGCCGCGGCGTTCGGCGTGCTCACCACCCTCGCCTTCGCCCTCTGGCCGCTCGCCGCCGCGCGCGAGGTACCGGCGGCGAATCTGTTTCGCGACCTCGTCGATCCTACGCCGCGCCGGCCGCGTCCCGCCTATCTGGCCGCTACCGCCGCGGCCGGGCTGGCGCTCGCTGCGCTTGGCATTCTCACGGCCAGCGACCGTCTCACCGCATTCTGGTTCGTCGTCGGCGCCATCGGCGCGCTCGCCGCCTTTCGCCTGCTGGCCGCCCTCCTCATCACTGCGGCGCGGCGGGCCGGAAGGCCACGCCATCCCGGGCTCAGGCTCGCGCTCGCCAATCTGCATCGGCCGGGGGCGCCGACCGCCGGCATTGTCGCCTCGCTCGGACTCGGCCTTACCGTGCTGGTAGCGATTGCGCTGGTGCAGGGCAATGTCGCCGAGACCATCGACGAGCGCCTGCCAGAGCACGCGCCGTCCTTCTTCTTCATCGACATCCAGCCCAGCCAGGCCGCCGAATTCGACAGGCTGATTGCCGCGACCCCGGGGGTCACGCAGGTCGCGCGCGTACCGAGCCTGCGTGGCCGCATCACCCGTCTCAATGGCGTTCCGGTCAGCCAGGTGCGGATCAAGCCCGAGGCGCGCTGGGCGGTGAGCAGCGAGCGCGGCCTCACCTATGCCGCGACCCTGCCCAGGGGCTCGCGCATGGTCGCCGGCACCTGGTGGCCGGCCGATTATCATGGGTCGCCGCTGGTTTCGGTCGACGCCGAGATCGCCCGCGGCATGGGGCTCGGCATCGGGGACACCCTGACCGTCGACGTGCTCGGCCGCGAGGTGACCGCGACCATCGCCAATCTGCGCGAGATCGACTGGACCTCGCTCGGCATCAACTTCGTGCTGGTGTTCTCGCCAGGCCTGCTCGATGGCGCGCCGCAGATGGACATTGCCACGGCGCGCACGCCCCCCGGCGGGGAGGCGGCGCTCGAGCGCGCCGTCACCGACCGCTTCCCGAACGTCTCGGCGATCTCGGTGAAGGACGCGCTGGAGGCGGTGAGCAGCATCATCGCCGCCATCGCCATCGGGCTGCGCGCCATAGCCGGAGTCACGCTCGCGGCGGGCGTGCTGGTGCTGGCCGGGGCGGTCGCCGCCGGGCACCGCCGCCGGGTCTATGAGGCAGTGGTGCTGAAGGTGCTGGGGGCCACCCGGCGCGACGTGACCCGCGCCTTCCTCATCGAATACGGCCTCATCGGCCTCGCCACCGCGGCGATCGCCGCCGGACTCGGCACGCTCGCCGCCTGGCTGGTGCTGACCCGGGTCATGCACCAGGATTGGGACTTCCTGCCGCTCGCGGTGGCAGCGACCGCGCTGCTCGCCACCCTGCTCACGCTCGCCGCGGGATATCTTGGCACCTGGCGCGCGTTGGGCGCCAAGCCGGCGCCCTTCCTGCGCAACGAATAGGGGCGCCGCCCGTTCTCATTGAATTCGTCGCCGGCTGTGCCAATATGCCCTGACGATGCCACAACCCTCTCGGGGAAGCTTCCATGGCGTATGAACCGGGTAACCGCTGGACCGCGCGCGGCGCCGCGGTACCGCAGGCCGAGGTCGATGCGGGCCTGCGCTCTTTCATGCTGCGCGTCTACAACTACATGGCCGGCGGGTTGGCGCTGACCGGGGTCGTGGCCTATGTCGCCGCGGCCAGCGGATTCTACGCGTCGATCGCCGGCAGCCCGCTGTTCTGGCTGGTGGTGCTGGCGCCGCTCGGCCTGGTCATGCTGCTGAGCTTCCGCATCCAGACCATGAGCCTCGGCGCGGCGCAGCTCACCTTCTGGGCCTATGCGGCGTTGATGGGATTGTCGCTCGCCGGAATCTTCCTGATCTACACGCAGACGAGCATCGCGCGCGTCTTCTTCATCACCGCCGCCACCTTCGCGGCGATGAGCCTCTACGGCTACACCACGCGCAGCGATCTCTCGCGCTTCGGCTCATTCCTCTTCATGGGGCTGATCGGCATCATCATCGCCGGTCTCGTCAACATGTTCATAGGCAGCGCCGGGCTGCAGCTGCTCATCTCGCTGGTGGGCGTCATCGTCTTCGTCGGCCTCACTGCCTGGGATACTCAGGCGATCAAGGAGATGTATTGGGAAGGCGATGGCGAGCTGGTCGCCGGCAAGAAGGCGATCATGGGCGCGCTCAGGCTCTATCTCGACTTCATCAACCTGTTCATGCTGCTGATGCAGCTGCTCGGCAATCGCCGCGACTGAACCGCGCGGCACCGCCGACACGAGCATCGCCCGCGGCCCCGGCCGCGGGCGGTTTCGTTTAGGGTCAGCGAAGCGCGGCGTCGAGCTTCGCCGCCAGCTCGCGCAGCTTGAAGGGCTTGCGCAGCACGCCGATACCGTCGATCTCGCCTTCCAGCGGCGCTGCCTGCGCATAGCCGGTCATGAACAGTGCCTTCAGATGCGGCCGGCGCAGCCTCGCCCGGCGGACGAGCTCGGCGCCGTTCATCTCCGGCATGGCGAAATCGACCAGCACCAGATCCGGCGGCTCGCGGGCGATGGTGGCGAGCGCATGAGGGCCGTCCGCAGCCTCCGCCGCAGCGTAGCCGAAATCGGCGAGGCAGGAGACGACGAAGGCCCGCACCTCGGCATCGTCATCGACTACCAGGATACGCGCGGCCGCGCCGGCCGGCGGCACGGTATAGGCAGCTTCCTCCGCCGCTGCGGGAACCGGTGCGGTGGCACGCGGCAGATAGACCCGCGCCTCCGTTCCCAACCCCGGCTGGCTGTCGATCTCGACGCCGCCGCCGAGCTGGTGCGCGATGCCATAGACCTGGCTGAGGCCGAGCCCGCTTCCCATACCCACCTCCTTGGTGGTGAAGAAGGGCTCGAACGCCTTAGCACGCACCTCCTCGCTCATCCCGGTACCCGTATCGGAGACGGAGAGTACGACATAGTCGCCCGGCGCAAGCTCGGCCGGGCCGCCGCGCCCGCTCACCGTCAGCGTCGCCGAGCGGATGGTAAGCGCCCCGCCGAGCGGCATCGCGTCCCGCGCATTGATGGCCAAGTTGAGCAGCATGAGCTCGGTCTGGTTGGCGTCGATCATGGCCGGCCAGATAGCCTCGCCGAGCGCGATCTCGATGCGCACCGTGGCGCCGATGGTGGAGACCAGCATGTCGCGCATCCCGAGGACGAGCCGGTTGAGGTCGGCCGGCTTCGGCTCGAGGCGCTGCCGCCGGGCGAAGGCGAGGAGTTGCTGAGTGAGCTTGGCGCCACGCTCCGCGGCGCGCATCGCCGCCGCGACCAGACTGCCGTGGGGTATCGGCGGCAGGCGGCGCTCGAGCAGCTCGAGATTGCCGATCACGGCGGTGAGCAGGTTGTTGAAATCATGCGCGACCCCGCCGGTGAGCTGGCCGACCGCCTCCATCTTCTGGCCCTGAAGCAGCACCTCTTCCGCCTGCTTGCGCGCCGTCAGGTCGTGCGTGCTGATCAGCAGCTTGGTGATGGTCCGGTCGGCGTCGTGGATCGGCACCGCCGTCGCCTGCAGCACGCGCGGTCCGGCGCGGTAGGGAAACGTCTCCTCGTAGCTGTACGGTGCGCCGGTCGCGACGGCGCGTCGATAATGGGCGACCAGGCGATCGGCGAGAGTCCGGGGAAAGAGATCGTAACTGGTCAGTCCGACGAAATCGGCCGCGGGCATGCCGGTGAAGTGCTCATGCGTCGGATTGACCGCCTCGTAGACGAAGCGACCGTCGGCTGTCACCCGCATCAGGATGATGCCGGCGCTCGTGTGCTGGAACACGGCCGCGTAGCGCGCCTCGCTGGCCCGCTCTGCCGCTTGCGCACGCGCCCGCTCCTCGACCTCGCTCTCGAGCTGGCGGGTGCGCACCCGAACCGACTCTTCGAGCCCGGCATTAAGCCGTCGCAGCCGCTCCTCGCGGCGCTTGCGATCGGTCGCGTCGAACAGCACACCGACGATCCTGAGCGGTGTGCCGTCCTCGGCACGCACGATCTGACCGCGTGCCGCCAGCCAGTGCACGCCGCCATCCGGCCACACTGCGCGGTACTCGCATTCGTACTCGCCGCCACTTGCCAGCGCTTCGACGAGCGCGCGCAATCGCCGCCGCCGATCCTCAGGATGAATGCGCGTGACCAGCACGGGGTAAGTGAAATCGGCATCGGCGGCCAGCCCGAAATGCGCCCTGCAGCGTGCGCAGGCTTCGATCTCGCCCGTCACGAGATTGATCTGCCAGCCACCGATGCGCCCGGCCGCGAGCGCCAGCGCCAGACGCCGGTCGCTGTCGCTCGGACTCGATTTTGCGGGCGCAGCTTCGCGCTGGCGGCGCGCCGCCTCCTCGGAAACGGCGCTTTCTGCCGCACAGCATTTCGCCGCGGAAAAAGCCGGATCGACCGCCACGCTCGCGCCTTCGTTGGTTTTGCTTCTCGGTGAGAGCGGGCATCGTAGCGAGGAGCGCCGGCGCTGACGATGACAAATTGGTGTCGGACGCACCAAAGCGCGCCAATTCGCTTGACGGCGGCGCGACTCCGGAAGCGATCAACCGATGCGGTCAGGAGCGGCCATAGACGGGAACCACGGCGCCGCGCGTCACGCGATTATCGGGCGAGGCGAGGAAGAGAATGGTTGCGGCCACTTCCGCCGGCTGCGGCCACGCCGCATGATCGGCTTTCGGCATCGCCGCGCGATTGGCGGGCGTATCGATGATCGAGGGCGCGACCGCATTGACCAGGATGCCGGAGCCCGCGACTTCCTGAGCAAGCGCCTCGGTGAGCGCCGCGAGCCCTGCCTTGCTTGCCGTATAGGCCGTCATGCCGGCGCCGAGGCGCGGCTCCAGCGCCGGGCGCGCGGCAATGTTGACGATGCGGCCGCCGCTCGCTTGCATGCGCGCTACCGCCGCGCGGCAGCAGAGAAAGGCGCTCACCAGATTCATCTCGAGCTGCGCCATCAGCGCGGCCTTGCCGGTCTCGGCGATCGGCCCCATGGCGAAGCCGCCGGCGATGTGGATCGAGGCCCAGAGGGGGTCGACGCCGCGATAGACCGCTTCCACCGCCGCCTCGTCGGCGAGATTGCCGGCCGCGACGAGGCGGAGCCGCTCGTGGCCGCGATGGCGGTACTGCGCCGCCTCGGCGGCGATGACGAAGGGCACATGGCAGGTGGCGCCGCGCTCGAGCAGCGCGCCGACAACGGCGGTACCGAGCGCACCGGTGCCACCGGTGACGATGACCGTGCGATCGCGGAAATCCATGGAACGGCCTCCCTGAGCGAGGTTGACGAGCCTACTGCGAGCGGGATGATGGCGGCAATTCCCGGTCACGTCACAACAGGGGGCGCCTGATCCATGAGCGCAAGCGAGCAGGAGGCCGTGTGCCGCGTGGTCATCATCGGCGCCGGCTTCGGTGGCCTCGAGGCAGCGCTGCGGCTCGGCAGCGCGCCGGTGGACCTCACCGTCGTCGACCGCCATAACTACCATCTCTTCCAGCCGCTGCTCTATCAGGTGGCGACCGCGGCGCTCTCGCCGGCGGATATCGCCGTGCCGATCCGTCACATCCTGCGCGACCAGAAGAACACCACCATGCTGCTCGACGAAGTCGTCGGCGTGGACCCCGCACGCGGCGTCGTAAGGCTGCGCACGGCGGGCGCGCTGCCTTTCGATCGACTGATCCTCGCCACCGGCTCGGTCTACAGTTATTTCGGTCACGACGATTGGCCGCGCTTGGCGCCGGGGCTGAAGAGCCTCGACGACGCGACCTGGATCCGCCGCAGGCTGCTGCTTGCCTTCGAGCATGCTGAGAGCTGCGCCGCCGCGGCCGCGCGTCAGCGGCTGCTCACCTTCGTCATCATCGGCGCCGGTCCGACCGGGGTTGAGATGGCGGGTGCGCTCGCCGAACTGGCCCGCGCCGCGCTGGCGCAGGATTTCCGTCGCATCAATCCGCGCGCTGCTCGCATCATTCTGGTCGAAGCGGGACCGCAGGTGCTCGCGGGATTTCCCGACAAGTTCGTGCGCTTCGCCGAGCGCGAGCTCACCGCCATGGGGGTCGAGCTGCGGCTCAACGCGCCGATCACCGTCGTCGATGCCGAGGGCGTCGTCGCGGACGGGGAGCGCATCGCGTCGGCAACCGTGCTGTGGTGCGCCGGCGTCCAGGCGACGCCGGTCGCGTCATGGCTCGGCGTCGAGCCGGCGAAGGGCGGCAGAGTGGCGGTCACCGCCGAGCTGAGGGTTCCCGGACACCCCAATATCTTCGTCATCGGCGACGCCGCCTTCCTCACGGACGCCGAGGGCAAGCCGCTGCCGGGCGTCGCGCCGGTTGCCAAGCAGCAGGGCCGCTACGTCGCCGATCTCATCCGCGCGCAGATTGCCGGCGCGCCGGCGCCGGCGCCGTTCCGCTACCGCGACCAGGGCGCGCTTGCCACCATCGGCCGCTCCGCCGCGGTCGCCGATCTGCCGCATCTGAAGCTCACCGGCTGGCCCGGTTGGGTGCTGTGGAGCATCGTGCACATCTATTTCCTGATCGGCTTTCGCAACCGTGTCTCGGTCTTCCTGAGCTGGATCTGGGCGTGGCTCACCTATGCACGCGGTGCGCGGCTCATCACCGGCGATGATCGCAGGTGAGCGCCGGCGGCGGATTCTCGCGCGCCCGGAACCTCGGAGAGGCGCACCCGTTTAGCGAGTGCCCCGTCCCGGCCGGGACGCGGCTTTCTATGGGGAGATCCGATCATGGCCGTTGCCGCTCCAGCCCATTGGCAGAATCTCGGTGAAGGCGAGCGTCTCGCTTCCGCAGTTGGCGGCGCGCTGCTGCTGGGATACGGCCTGGCGCGGCGGCCCTCGCTGATGAGCGCAGTGCTCGCCGCAGCCGGCGCGATGGTGCTGGAGCGCGGCCTTACCGGTCATTGCTCGATCTATCGCGCTCTTGGCATCGACCGCAGCGGCGATGGCGGCATGGTCTCGCGCGCCGGACATTCGGTCATGGACCGCATCGAGCGCGCGGTGGATGAGAGCTTCCCGGCCAGCGATCCGCCATCCTGGTCGCCGACCAGCGCCGGCAGTCCCGCTTCGGCCGGCTGAAGCGGCCGCCCCGTCCCTTCCCGCGGCTCGCAGCGCCGCAGATCGATGCGCGCCCAACACACGCCCGACGAGCATCTGCTCACAAGCCTGGCGCGCCAGGGGCTGGCGATACTCTAACTGGATCCGGGATCTCGGCGACGGCGGGAGAGCGAGCCTAGAAGTCGGTGCAGCGCCCGTTCCGCTCCCAATCGCCGTAGCGGGTCGGCTCCGGCCCGGTCGGGCCGCCGATCTCGCGCGGCGACGGGGCGCCCGCGCCGGGATTTTTCGCCGGCTTCTCCGGTTTTCCGGTGTCGGGCTTGGGATCGGTCTCGGCCATATCGAAGATATGACCCCGCCAGGCGCTTGTGCCAAGGCTTGACGATGCACGCTGCCGGGGCCAGCTATGCGGAAGTGGGGATTGGGCCGCGGATCCCGAAGCTAGGCCATGACCAACCTTTTGCGCACCGGAACTCTGCTCGCCGTGCTGACTGCGCTCTTCATGGGCGCGGGCTGGCTCGTCGGCGGCACGACCGGCATGATCATCGCCCTGGCTTTCGCCGTCGCAACCAACCTCTTCGCCTATTGGAATGCCGACCGCCTGGTGCTCGCCGCCTACGGCGCACGGCCGATCGCCGAGGCCGAGGCGCCGTGGCTCTATGAGGCCGTCGCCGCACTCGCCCAGCGCGCTGCTATCCCGATGCCGCGGCTCTACCTGATCGAGAGCGCACAGCCCAACGCCTTCGCGACTGGCCGCAACCCCGCGCATGCGGCGGTGGCGGTGACGCGCGGGCTTCTCGGCGCTCTCGAGCCGGCGGAAGTTGTGGCGGTCATCGGCCATGAGCTGTCGCACGTCGTTCATCGCGATACGCTGACCATGACGGTCGCCGCCACCATCGCCGGCGCCATCGGCATGCTGGCAAATTTCGCGTTCTTTCTCGGGCCGCGCGACGACGACCGCGAGGCGCCGCTCGGCATGCTGGGCGCGCTGCTGGTCGCGATCCTCGCGCCGGTGGCGGCGCTGCTGGTGCAGATGGCGATCTCGCGCACCCGCGAATACGAGGCCGACCGTCGCGGCGCCGAGATCAGCGGCGATCCGCAGTCGCTCGCCTCGGCACTGCGCAAGATTGAGGCGATGGCGCGCCGCACGATGGTGCCCGACGCCGAACGCAACCCGGCGACGGCACATCTCTTCATCATCAATCCGCTCAACGGCGCCCGCCTCGCCAGTCTCTTCGCCACGCACCCCGCGACCTCCGAGCGCGTGCGGCGGCTCGAGGCGATGGCGGCGGCGCGCGGCAGCGGCGGCGCGGGACCCTGGGGCGCCTCGCCCAGCGGCCCCTGGGGTGCGCATCGCACGGCGTGAGCCGGCACCATGCCGGAACGATCGCTGGTTCGCGACGTTTGTCGACACTTGGAACCTTGGGGCAATGATCCTTTGGCAGTACATTCAGCACCGACCCAGACCGCTCCAGCGACCGCGCGCAGTGTTGCGATAGACCTGATTGGCGCGGTGCTTCGACGCAAGCGGCCGCTCGACGACGCGATCGAGGACAATCCGGAGATCGGCGGCCTGCCAGCGCGCGATCGCGCCTTCGCCCGCCTCCTCGTCGCCACGGTGCTGCGCCGCCTCGGCCAGATCGACGCGCTCATCGCGCATTGCCTCAATACGCCGCTGCCGCCGCGGGCGGCTATGGTGCACGACATGCTGCGGCTCGGCATCGCCCAGCTTCTCTTCCTGCGCACCCCGCCGCACGCCGCCGTCGCCACCACCGTCGATCTCGCGGATCTGCGCGGCTTCATCTCGCATAAGGGCCTGGTGAACGCGGTGCTGCGCCGGCTGAGCCAGGAGGGCCAGGGGCTGGTCACGCTGCAGGACGCGCCTCGGCTCGACACGCCGGACTGGCTCTGGCACGCCTGGACCCAGGCCTATGGCGAAAACGGCGCGCGCGGCATTGCGCTCGCACATCTCAAGGAGGCGCCGCTCGACATCACCGTGCGTGACGATGTCGAGAAGTGGCGCGCGCTGCTCGATGCGACGCTGCTGCCGACCGGCACGCTCCGCCGCACCGGAGGCGGCGCCATCATGAGCCTGCCGGGCTACAGCGATGGCGCGTGGTGGGTGCAGGACGCGGCGGCCGCCATGCCGGCGACCCTCTTCGGCGATGTCGCCGGGCGGCCGGTGCTCGACCTCTGCGCCGCGCCCGGCGGCAAGACCGCGCAGCTCGCCGCCAGAGGCGCGCGCGTCACCGCCATCGACCGCTCGCCGCGCCGCCTCGAGCGGCTCAATGCCAATCTGGCGCGGCTGTCGCTGGCGGTGGAGAGTATCGTCGCCGACGCCGCGAGCTGGCGACCGCGCGAGCCGGCGCAGTTCATCCTGCTCGATGCGCCCTGTACTGCGACCGGCGCGATCCGCCGGCATCCGGATGTGCCGCATCTGAAATCGCCCGACGATGTGACGCGACTCGCCGCGGTGCAGGAGCGGCTGATCAACGCCGCCATCGACATGCTCGCGCCGGGCGGCATGCTGGTCTATTGCACCTGCTCGCTGGAGCCGCAGGAAGGCGTGCAGCAGGTGCAGCGTCTGCTGTCGCGCGGCGCACCGGTGCGGCGGCAGCCCATCGCGGGCGCGGAGATCGGCGGGCTCGCCGAATGCGTGACACCGGACGGCGATCTCCGCACCCTGCCGAGCCATCTCTCCGAGATCGACGGCATCGACGGCTTCTACGCGGCGCGCCTGGTCCGCAACCGCTGAACCCTGCAGCGCGTGCATCAGCTTGAATAGCCTGCGCAGCAGCGGTGCGCCTTTGATCTCGCGATCGAGCGCGCCGATATCGGCATAGCCGAGGATGAAGAGCGGTTCCGGCAAGACGTAGACCGGGGAACCCGGGACGCCGGCCCGGCAAGGACGAAGGCGCGCTTGCGGGTTCCGCGGTTCCCTGTTACCAAACCCGCATGCAGCAGCCGATTCGCATCGCCCCGTCGATTCTGTCGGCGGATTTCGCCCGGCTGGGCGAGGAGGTGCGCGCGGTTGCCGCGGCGGGCGCCGACTAC
>Ga0134125_10001007_pt1 | contig 35961 bp, 41 predicted proteins | sample KB31751_FD_96464 | JGI IMG/M metagenome (GOLD analysis project Ga0134125, IMG submission 96464) | Terrestrial soil microbial communities with excess Nitrogen fertilizer from Kellogg Biological Station, Michigan, USA - KB3-175-1 | ecosystem: Environmental > Terrestrial > Soil > Unclassified ...
AAGAAAAACCTGTCTGAATATGGAAAACTGAAGGAGTTTCCCACATTCAGACACGACAAACAAACAACAACAATGTATTATCTTTATTAAAAAAACCGTCAACCTCTTTTAGGACAAGTCATTGGGGCGAACAGGGGCGAACGCCCCCGCGAACACCATAATAGTTAAATTAATTTAGCCTCTGGAAAGATATAAGATGTTTTCAACGCTTAACAACATTTGTTGATTCAACTTTCATACTTTTAGGCTGACATGAACCGAAATTTTTTAATGAAACCATTCGCTTTTATAATCTTATTACTGTCGCTTTCGTTTGCCTCCGGCAAAACTAAAAATCCATATTTGAAATTAAAGTTTGACAAAGTGATAATATATGATTTCTCGGGAGGGCAACATTATAATCAATATATTGTAACAAACGGACACTTGGCTACGTCCGTGATAAATAAAGCCGAACTGGATAAACAAAACGTTATCGCCTTAAATGAACGCCTAGGAGAAAAAAGTTCGTTTGGCGGTGGCGAGGCCGCTTGTTTTGATCCTCATCTCGGCATTGTATATTACCTAAACAATAAAATCGTCGCCTACATTACCGTATGCTTGGGCTGTAATGTATTGGTTTCGAGTCTACCTCTCAAAGCACAGCAGCAAGGTAAAATAGGTGAAGGGAAAAATGCTTATTATATCGCAGACGGGCCGAGTAAATCATTTCGGCTGTTTTTGAATAGTATCCTAAAAATGTATAAATTTTCACACCAGCTAAGAAGCTGAAATTCTATACTTAGCTTATCACAATGCAAACAAAAAACAATAAAAAAACCATCCGGGCCTGGGCCTTCTTCGACTGGGCCAACTCGGCGTATAACCTGGTCATTACCTCAACCATTTTCCCGGCTTATTACGTGGCCATAACAGCCAACCCAAAAAATGGCGATAAAGTCGTGTTCTTTGGCAAAAGCTTTATCAACACCGCCTTATCCGACTATGCGCTGGCTGCAGCATATTTGATTATGGCTATCCTGCTGCCTATTCTAACTTCTATCGCCGATTACCGGGGCAACAAAAAAATATTCATGAAGTCCTTTACGTGGCTGGGTTCATTGGCCTGCTGCGCACTCTTCTTTTTCACCAGTCATACGCTCGAATTTGGCATCATCTGTTTCGGCCTGGCTGCCATAGGCTATGCGGGCGGTTTTGTATTTTACAATTCTTATCTGCCCGAGATCGCTACGCTGGATATGCAGGACAGTGTAAGCGCCAAAGGGTTTACCTATGGCTACATAGGCAGCGTTATATTGCAGATCATTTGCTTTGTATTTGTGCTGGCGCCAAAAACGTTTGGGCTGACCGATGCCCGCGCCGCACAGTTGTCGTTCCTGCTGGTGGGTATCTGGTGGATCGGCTTTGCGTATATCCCGTTCACGGTGTTGCCAAAAGGCAGCCCCAACGCGGTAACGCACCATACAAACCTGGTACGCGGCGGGTTTATTGAATTAGGCAAAGTTTGGAACAAGGTAAAAAAGATGCCGTTGTTAAAACGTTACCTGCCTGCGTTCTTTTGTTATTCCATGGGCGTACAAACCATCATGCTGGTGGCTGCCAGCTTTGGCGCCAAAATATTGCATTTGCCAACGGCAAACCTCATCGCCATTATCCTGATCATCCAGCTGGTGGCCATCGCGGGCGCCAACCTCATGTCCAAACTATCCGAAACCTACGGCAACGTGCGCGTATTGGCCGGCGTGGTGGTTATCTGGATACTAACCTGCGTGGCCGCGTATTTTATTCAGAATGCGCTTCAGTTTTATATCCTGGCCGGGGTGGTTGGCCTCATCATGGGCGGGATACAGTCGCTTTCACGCTCCACGTATTCCAAGTACCTGCCGCAGGATATCCCCGATACAGCATCCTTTTTTAGTTTTTACGACGTAACCGAAAAGCTGGCGATTGTAGGTGGCATGTTCAGCTTTGGGTTTGTTGAGGAATTAACCGGTAACATGCGAAATTCGGCACTGGTACTGGGCGTATTTTTTATCGCCGGATTGTTGTTATTGTTTTCTTTGCTAAAGGAAGAAAAAAGAGGGGAGAAGAAGGTGGAATAAGTGCGTCTTAGCTTCGGATCACCACAATGTTTTTAACCCCATGATGTTGTATTCAGCTATACCGCTGTCTTTCGTGATAGACATCAATCAAGTAATCCATAATTTAGAAATCTTCTTCTGTCATTTTAAAATCCGGCCCGAAAATGACTTTTGCTTTTCCCTCAAGGATACCCAACTTGAGTTTCGGCTTTGGTTCTTTTTTGGATGAAAAATAACCGATTACCTCTTTCCTTTTGCCATAAGTGACGGCAATCTCCTCGCCGGACTTTGCCTGCTCAATTACATCAGAAAAACGAGCTTTGAATTCGCTCACGGTCATTGTTTTCATTGTCGATTTTTTTAACAAAAATAAAACCTATTTGTCAGAATATTTATGAAACGCAACCTGGCCCGTTATGTGTTAAGGTTATAGCAGCCTTTATTAAAAACATTTTCCCAAATTAGCAGCTTGTAATTTTTCTTAATGAATATCAATTTTTTTGTTTTTTGTTTTATTTAGGCAGGGTTAACTAACATTAAATGAGTTTTAAGTATACCGGTATTACTATTATCATAGTTGCTGTTCTTAATACGATGTGCAAAGCGCAGATTACCGATACCGCTCTGATTAAAAGATTAAGCGTTAACGGGGTATGCCTTTGCAACGCGACATTGTCGTCGTTAAGACAACAAGACGTGAATTTAACGGAGGTTAAAGTAGAGGAAATGGATTTGCCGAAGAATTGTTTTAGTCAGGATTCAAGATATGAAGCTGGTAAAGGTTATCATTCTGACAAATACCCTGGAATGATTTTTCAAAAAGATCAAAACACCGATCAAATAAGTAAAATCCGGCTTACTAAAGAGTTCAAAGGTAACTTGCCCGATGGTAAATTCATCGACATGAATAAGTTGTCACTGAGCGACATTTTTAAAATGTATCCAGGACTGAAGAATAAATGGGGTTCAAGGGATTGCTCTGATTATTGGAATTTTTCGAACGATACCCTTTCCTTTTTTCTAAAGATTGACAAAAATAAACAACCTCAATTTCCGGTGGATGAAGCATATTATGACGATAAACAAATTGCCGCGGTTGATCTTGCCATATCATGCTATGGTTTCAGTAAAAGTGATCATCAAAATGCTGAAATTTTATCAAACCCTAATGAACCGGTTTTTTATCTTAATGGCACCCGGGTCAATCAGCGTGTATTAGAAAACTTTGACCCTTCGGAATTCGCCAGCGTCACCGTTTATAGAGGAAAAGAGGCGATCGGCCGTGCAGGCCCCGACGCAAAAAGCGGACTTTTTTATATTGAAACTAAGAAATTCGCAAAACAACGTTACTGGAATTATTTTAAGTCAAAGTCAGCAGAATACGCAAAAATCGTTCCTGAGCCGGAAATGGATAGCACAATTCAATATGTATTAAATGCAAAAGCTCTTACGGATAATTACGAGGCAGATTTATCGGCGATTAACGATAAAACTTTCAAAGGGATTACGATCATTACTAAAGAGCAGTTAAAAAAAGATTATGGCGTCACCAGTAAAAAATATGGCGTGATAATCTTATCTGAGGGTCCGGAAAAAGCAAAAAAATAACTTATATAAATTCTATATATCTATTCCTCTTAACTTTTTCCCAAATTAGCGGCCTGTAAAACTTCTTAATGAATATCGAGCTTTTCATCCCCTGTTTTATCGACCAGCTGTTTCCCGATACCGCTTTTAATACCATAAAAGTGCTGGAAAAAGCTGGCTGCACTGTTCAATATAACCCGGAACAAACCTGCTGCGGGCAGCCGGCTTACAATGCCGGTTTTTGGGACGATGCTAAAGCCATAGGCAGTAAGTTTTTAAACGACTATTCGGAAGAAAGTGTTATCGTAACCCCATCGGCTTCCTGCACCGGCATGGTAAAAAACTACTATACCGATCTTTTCAAAAACACCACCTCCCACAATAAATGCCGGGCCGTACAGGGAAACATCTACGAGCTTTCCGATTTCCTGGTGAACATTTTACAGGTCGATTATTTTGGCGCCGAACTGGATGGGCGCGCCGTTTATCACGACAGCTGCGCCGCTTTACGCGAATGTAAAATTAAGCAGGAGCCCCGGCAGCTACTGTCCAAGGTACTGGGCCTGGAGCTGGTCGACCTTAAAGATAACGAAACCTGCTGCGGGTTTGGCGGCACCTTCGCCGTAAAATTCGATGCCATTTCCACTGCTATGGCGCAGCAAAAAGTAGATAATGCGCTTGCCGCCGATGCCGAGTATATCATATCCACTGACGCGTCCTGTCTTTTACACCTGCAGGGGTATATCGACAAAAACAACCTTCCGCTTAAAACGATCCATTTAGCCGATGTGCTGGCCCACGGGTGGGGTAATGTGTGACGTGAACTCCCTCTCCCTTGGAGAGGGTTGGGGTGAGGCTCATCAGCGGTTCAGATTGGCTATCCTTTGCTTGTTTATATTATTTGGAGTAATTAAAAAATCCGTCGAAACTTAAATCTTCGTCTAGTTGTTCCCAATGAATCCCAAAAGGTGATAACGTGAAGTTTTCCAAAACCGCGTTGGTCGCATTTTGCAATTTAGGGAACCAGCTTAAAGGGTGGCTTTTTTCCTCTCCCGCTGCAGTTCTTATAAATATTCGCCCGTTATCGAACCAAACTTTAACAACTTTATTTTCCATGATATTCTTTCCATTTAACAATAATGATCTCTCTGTTTTCTTCGATGATCGAAATTGCGAGCGCTACATCTTTGTTTTTCAATCCTTTGTTATTTATAAGCTTTACATCTTTGTAAAGATCGATAGATTAAAGAATGAAAACAAATCAGTGGCCACCAGAGGTCCAGACATTGGCAGTCCTTTTGCTAAACATCGGCTATGCAAACAGCCGTGAAAATGACCCGGTACAAAAGTGACCACGAGACCGGCGTGGTTGCTTATCATATCGGTGAAAACAGCATGACCGTACAATTTCAGGACGGGGCCTTTTATTTATACGACCACCAAAAGCCGGGCGCTGCTCATGTTAAAGAAATGAAAATACTGGCTAAAACCGGCAGCGGACTAAGCACCTATATCAGTCAGCACGTGCAGGAAAACTACAAACGTAAATGGCGGTAGGCTTGTTTCATGATGCCGGGCGCTTCTATTCCGCGTAACCCTTTACGGCGAAGCCTCTTGAACGCTGTTAAATGATTCGTGAAACCTCTAAATCATTGGCTCAGCCAATTTATCGGTGCAATCCTAATATAATCGGTGAAATCATTCTCAAATCGGTGAAATCAATCGAAAACTATATATTTGCCACCAGACATAAATCACATTGTAAGTGATTATATAAACAATAATAAATTTTAAACCGGGCCTTATTAAAGTCGCGTCCGCTAAGGCGGCGAGATATTAGAGAGGGGCCAAATCATAGTTGTAGATGATTAATATTTCACTTCCCGATGGTTCCGTTCGTCAGTACGAACGGGGAACCACTTCCATGCAGATCGCACTGTCGATCTCCGAAGGATTAGCACGAAACGTATTGGCCGCCGAAATTAACAGCGAAGTTTGGGATGCAAGCCGCGCCATTGAAGCCGACGCAAGCGTCAAGCTTTTAACGTGGAACGACCTGAAAGGCAAGGCTACGTTCTGGCACTCATCGGCCCACTTGATGGCCGAGGCGCTGGAAGCGTTATATCCGGGTACAAAATTCGGGATCGGCCCGGCTATCGAAACCGGGTTTTATTACGATGTGGATTTTGGCGACCGCGAGTTTTCGTCAGACGAATTCAAGCAAATCGAAGACAAAATATTGGAGCTTGCCCGTAATAAGGAAGAATATGTGCGCAAGCCGGTCAGTAAAGCCGATGCCATTGAATATTTCACAGAAAAAGGCGACGAGTACAAGCTCGACCTGATCAAGGATCTGCCGGATGGCTCGATCACTTTTTATACACAGGGAAACTTTACCGACTTATGCCGCGGGCCACATATCCCAAATACAGGTTTTATAAAAGCAGTAAAGCTGATGAGCGTTGCCGGTGCCTACTGGCGCGGCGACGAGACCCGTAAGCAGCTTACCCGTATCTATGGCGTAACCTTCCCGAAACAAAGCGAGCTTACCGAATACCTGCACATACTGGAGGAAGCAAAAAAACGCGATCACCGCAAGCTGGGCAAGGAAATGGAGCTATTTGCCTTTTCCGAAAAGGTGGGCATGGGTCTGCCGCTATGGCTGCCAAAGGGTACTGCGCTGCGTCAACGGTTGGTTGATTTTATGCAGAAGGCCCAGGTTAGGGCAGGGTATGAGCAGGTGATCACGCCGCACATCGGGCATAAAAACCTGTATGTAACATCGGGGCACTACGAAAAATATGGGGCCGATTCATTCCAGCCGATCAAAACACCGCAGGAAGGGGAGGAGTTCTTTTTAAAACCCATGAATTGTCCGCATCACTGCGAGATATATAAAACCAAGCCGCGGTCGTATAAGGACCTGCCGGTGCGCTACGCAGAGTTCGGCACCGTGTATCGCTATGAGCAAAGCGGCGAACTGCACGGGTTAACCCGCGTGCGGGGCTTTACACAGGATGATGCGCATTTATTTTGCCGGCCCGACCAGGTGAAGGACGAGTTTAAAAAGGTGATCGACCTGGTGCTGTACGTGCTTTCGGCGCTTGATTTCCAGGACTATACCGCTCAGATTTCCCTGCGCGACCCGAATAACAAGTCGAAATACATCGGCAGCGACGAGAACTGGGCCCTGGCCGAATCGGCAATTATCGAGGCTGCGGCCGAAAAAGGCCTCAAAACCGTGGTTGAGCTCGGCGAAGCCGCGTTCTATGGACCAAAGCTTGATTTTATGGTGAGGGATGCCCTTGGCCGTAAATGGCAACTCGGTACGATCCAGGTGGACTATAACTTACCCGAGCGGTTCGAGCTGGAATATACCGGCAGCGACAATCAGAAACACCGCCCGGTAATGATCCACCGAGCGCCGTTTGGCTCGCTGGAAAGGTTTGTGGCTGTGTTGATTGAGCATTGCGCGGGCAATTTCCCGTTATGGCTTTCGCCCGAGCAGTTTGTCATCCTGCCCATCTCCGAAAAATACGAAGATTATGCAAAAAAACTTTCAGAATCATTAAAAGATTCGGATATTTGCGGGCTTATTGATTTCAGGGATGAAAAGATCGGTCGCAAGATCCGGGACGCTGAAGTCAAAAAGATCCCGTATATGCTTATCGTAGGCGAAAAAGAGGCCACCGGAGGGATGGTTTCGGTACGCAAACACGGCACAGGCGATTTGGGAAGTATGACAATTGAAGAATTTAAAAAACAAATAATTAAAGAAATAACAGTATAACTTGGCATTAAACAAACCCTTCAACCGAGGACCAAGGCTACCCTTTAAGAAAAAGGAAGCCGAACACCACATTAACCAGTTCATTAGGGCTACCGAAATCCGCCTTGTAGGCGATAACGTGGAACAAGGCATTTATTCATTAAGGGATGCTTTGGCTATAGCCGAAGAACAGGAACTGGATCTTGTTGAAATTTCTCCTAACGCGGTGCCGCCTGTTTGTAAAGTAACCGACTACAACAAGTTTATTTACGAACAAAAGAAGAAGTTAAAGGAAATAAAAAATAACGCCAAGCAAACGGTTATTAAAGAAATACGCTTCGGGCCGAATACCGATGACCATGACTTTGAGTTTAAATTAAAGCATGCCATCAAGTTTTTGGAATCGGGCGAAAAAGTAAGGGCTTACGTACATTTTAAAGGTCGGGCCATTGTGTACAAGGAACAGGGCGAAATATTGCTGCTGCGCTTCGCGCAGGCGCTTGAAGAGGTGGGCAAGGTGGAACAGCTGCCGAAACTGGAAGGAAAGCGGATGTTTTTAACCGTTACGTCGAAGGGGGCTAAGAAGTAGAGATCAGAGGTTGGAGATTAGAGGTTAGAGGTCAGATTCAAAAACCTTTGCCTTTTTAACTCCCTCTCCTTTGGAGAGGGTCGGGGTGAGGCAAAACGAGCTAAGAAGTAGGGATTGGTGATTAGAGGTTGGAGATCAGAGATCAGGTTTAAAATCTTTCCCTTTTTAACTCCCTCTCCTTTGGAGAGGGTTGGGGTGAGGCAAAACGAGCAAGAAATAGAGCATGGAGATTAAAGATTTAGGTGAATAAAACCTTTCACCATTTACCTTTAACCTTTCACCTCAACGATAAACAAATAAACATACATACACAGACATGCCAAAAATGAAAACCAATTCCAGCGCTAAAAAACGCTTTAGCATCACTGGAACAGGTAAGATCACCAGGAAGAACGCTTACAAAAGCCACATCTTAACCAAGATGTCGACTAAACAAAAGCGTAATCTTACCCACACCAGCTTAGTATCTGATGCTGACATGGGTAACGTAAAACGTATGCTTTGCATAGGTAAGTAATTAACAAATTAATTAACCAGGTATCAGTGTATTAAGTATCGGCGAAAGCCGGACACCTGCTACCAAAAAACAACAACATGCCACGTTCAGTTAACGCAGTAGCGTCGAGAAGACGCCGGAAAAAGATCATGAACCTCGCCAAAGGTTATTGGGGTTCACGCAGCAAGGTTTATACCGTTGCAAAAAACACAGTCGAAAAAGGTTTACAATATGCATACCGCGACCGTAAAACCAAAAAAAGAGAATTCAGGGCTTTGTGGATCCAGCGTATTAACGCCGGGGCACGCCAACACGGGATTTCTTACTCACAGTTGATGGGTAAGTTAACCGCTAAAGAAATCGGTTTGAACCGTAAGGTGCTTGCCGATTTAGCGATGAACCATCCCGATGCTTTTAAAGCGATCGTCGATGCCGTAAAATAATATGGGCACGAGTCATACAAAAACCCGCTTTCGCGGGTTTTTTTGTTTGGCGTCTGAACCTGAATTATTATTGGCAGAATTCTATAGTTCTCAAGTTTGTTAATTCAGGTTTAGGCAATAATAACCGATTCTTCGAAATTGGCTATGTCCATATACTGCTTAAAGTTATGCACATCATTGTCGACCATACTTTTAAATACGGGGTTCAGCACATGTGCCAGGCTCGCGCCGATACCACCGGCGGGAGGTTGATAAGTGATAACCACGTCAATCAGCGTGCCTTTGTCGTCAAATGAATCCCTGAAGCGCACTTTGCCCGCGTTATCGATGATGGATCCCGGTAACGAGCTCCAGCCGATCAACTCGCCGGGTATATCCTTCACAATTTCGGCCTCCCAGCTTACCGTTGCAACGCCGGTAGGAAGTTTAAGCTCCCAGTGCGACCGTTCATCATCCAGCACGTCTACGCGTTCCAGGTGGCTCATAAATAATGGCAGGTTGTCGAGCTTTCGCCAAAAATTATAAACCTCTACACGCGGCTTGTTGACCGTAAATGACGACCGGATGTTAACATTGATCGGATCTGTCGAGTTTTTGCCGATCTGGCTGTATAGTTCGCAGTGCCCGGTAATGCCGCGGTTAACCAGGTAACCGCCCGCGCCCAGTTTCAGTATGCTGAAAAACGGGCTCGAAAAAAGATGCCGGATTCCCGAATAAGCCAGTTTTACCCCCGTTGCGATAGAAATATACCGCTCGGGCCAGTTTAAATTTATATTCTCTCTTGTCGCACCGGAAGAGCTGTTGATTTGCTGTAATGCCACACTTGCCATAATAATTGTTTAAATAGTTTTTAGTATTTGCACAATAAATATGCCACATGATTTACTTTATTTTAAATGATTTTCTTTTAAATTAAATATAGCTATACCATTTTGATTGGTAGCGTATTAACGATCCAATGAGCGCTCAATCGCTAATAGCTGAATTTGAACTTCTTTAGGTCGGGAAGATATTTTTTAGGACGCTTTAATTCATATCGATAAATAACCCGGCCCAGGTTTTTCATAAAAGGCAGGCAAACCGTTTTATATTCATACTTGTCGTCGTTATAAATGCCGTCATCGTTGGATTGAACCACGGCGGTCAGCATAAACTCCACCTTATTCTTAAAATCTACGATATAAGCATTATCAATATCATAGCCATATGAATCGCCGATCTTGTCAAATATGCGGATATGCGGCTCGATAAACGCGGTACTGTCGCCGCCGTAAAACAGCCATTTACAGTAAGCGGGGAAATATTCAGGCGGACTATAAGTAGGATACTTGCTTTCGGTGGGGAACATGCTCATATAATGATAAATGAGTTTATACTGTTCTTTTGTGAGATTAAAACGCTGGTCTTCGGGAAAAACCTCGGGAAACAGCAGCCGCTTTAAAACAGATTGCTGGTCGGCAATGGGGTAAACGTTTTTATCCGAAAAATCGAACGGCTGCATCACCAGTTTGCCGTTTCTGTCAATATAACCCTGGCCCTGTATCATATTCTCCAAGTACATGGGATAATCCCGCGCGTCATATTGAGCAGGCTGATGGTAAATCAACTTGTCGCCATTATAAAAGTCGATGGCGTTGGTATGTTTGGCGCCTTCGCCGCCATCCCCAACTGCAAGCCGGCCGATGATACGGGTATGCGTCAAGCCATATTTTTTCAATTTATCATTGATCTCCCCACGGCCTACGAATTCATACAAGCGGTTGTAGGCATAGTTATCACTTACCAGTAAAATTTCCTTTATATATTGTTCAATGCTGGGCAGCCCGTTTTTCGCGAGCGTATCTTTTTCCAGCCTGGTTTCGCCGGCAAACGAACTGTCCGTTTTCATTACCGATTTTATATTAAGATGCTTGATCTTCAATCCATTCAATTTTTCCAGCGCGAAAATGGCCGTCGGCAGCTTAACCGTGCTCGCCGGGTAAAAATAATGGTGAACGTTTAGCCGGTAGCTGTAAGAGGTAAAGTGCGGCACATTGTTTTTATCGCGGTCTATTTGGGTGTATAGGATTTGAACTTCATTGTGCGTGGGATGATTCAACACATGGCCAAACAATTCCGGGTGCGATTCCAGCAGGTTTTTTAGGAAAACTGTATCAGTTTGCTGTGCCGATGCACTTTTAACCGTCATAAACAGGATAAACAAATACGCTATAACTCTCATTCAATTAATATTCTTTCAAACATAATCAACAATTCACCAATCAACCTAATCAACCAAAAACTTTGTTTTTATAAATTCTTATCCTATTTTTATCCCGCTTTAGGTTCCCGATGCAAATCGGGATTAAAAGGGAATACGGTGTAATTCCGTAACTGTCCCGCAGCTGTAAGCTCCATAACCAATGCCATTCTACAGGCCACTGCCCGCTAACCAGCGGACGGGAAGGCCGGCAAAAGGGGAGTAAGTCAGAAGACCTGCCTCAGCATAAATATTATTCATAGCTTTCGGGGATTGAAGCTTGAATGTGAAACTTTTCCATCGTTTCCATTCTTTTCATTTCTGTATGCTGTGGGTTTAAACTCACAACAACATGAAAAAAAATTATGTATTGGTTGTTGCAGGCCTGGGGCTTGTACAACTTGCGCTGCTCAGTACGGCAGCGCGCGCCCAGGACACCGCCAGGGTGCTCAATGATGTGGTGGTAACAGCCACGCGGTCGCCAAAAAAATTATCAGACATCGGAAGGGTCGTTACCGTGATAACCGCCGAAGAGATCGGTCATTCGCAGGGCAAAACGCTGCCCGAGTTGCTCAACATCATTCCAGGCATCACCTTTTCGGGAGCCAATAATGCACCCGGAATAAGCTCATCGGTGTTCCTTCGCGGTGCATCCACGGGCAATACATTGGTGTTGGTTGACGGTTTTCCCGTAAACAATGCCTCATCGATCGACGGCAGTTATGATCTGAACGCCTTCCCGCTCGACCAGATCGATCATATCGAAATACTGAAGGGCAGCGGTTCTACCTTATATGGGTCGGACGCGGTTGCCGGTGTTATCAATATCATCACCAAACATGCAACAGGGCAGAGGCTTAAAAGCAATATCCAGCTTGCCGGGGGCACCTACAATACGTTTAAAGAATCGGCCGGCTTAAATGGAAATATCAACAAAACAGGGATCGCCATTAATTTATCAAACACCGATTCGCGCGGTTTTCCGGCAGCTACCGATACAACAGGCAAAGCGGGTTTTAAAAACGACGGTTTTCACCAGCGGTCGGCGAGCATTAATTTAATGCAGCCGGTTTCGGATAAACTAATGCTGAATGGCAACTTTCAAACCAGCTATAACACCGGCGACCTTCCTTTTGGTGCGTTTGCCGACGACAAGAATTATACTTACAACAATACCTTCCTGTTTGGCGGCATCGGTGCGAAACTGATGTTGCCAAAAGGAACCTTGCTGTTTAACCTAAGCCAAAACGATGTATGGAATAATTACACCGACCTACCCACGCCGCTCAATGGTTTCACGCATCAGGTAACCAAAAACACCGGGCGCATCACTAACGCCGAAGCCGTTTTGAATTATGGCCTGGGTAAACATTTCGACCTTACAAGTGGCGCTGATTTTAAGTATAGACGTACAGACCAATATAGTTTATATACCGTCCCGGGCTATAGTCCCCCGCCATCCATTATCCATGGCGATACGGCTCACAACAGCATAACCAGTGTTTATAGCTCGTTATTTTTTAAGTCGAAGATATTCCACATGGAATTAGGGGGAAGGTATAATTACGATAGCAAATATGGAAGCAATTTTACCTATACCATCAACCCGTCGGTACTTTTATTCGACCAGCTGAAATTATTCGCCACCATGGCATCCGCTTATAAAGCGCCTTCGCTGTACCAATTATTTTCGCAATACGGAAACGAAAAATTACGGCCCGAAACAACCGACTCGTATGAAGCAGGCTTCGACTGGGAGATCTTAAAAAATGTGCTGTCTTTCAACACTGTGTTTTACAAGTATAACACCAGCAATGTTATTTATTTCTTAAGCATACCCAATCCACCATTTGGTAAATATGAAAACGGCGAGTTTCAGCATGACAAAGGATTTGAAAGCGAGCTTAAGTTAACTATGGGCGAACTGACGACCTCGGTATATGCAGCCTATGTAACCGGGACACTAACGGACGCTTCAGGTGTTCGGACCAACAACCTTCAGCGCCGCCCGGCTCACACCTATGGCGCTTCGGTCTATTATCAAATCCTAAAGAGCTTTTCGGCCGGACTGGTCTATAAATACACGGGCAACCGATCCGATGAAAATTTTAACACATTCCCATTTACAATGGTCACTTTAAAACATTATAATTTGCTTGATGCACACTTACAAGTTGATGCGAGCACCCACGTTAGCCTGTTTGCCGACCTGAAAAACCTGCTCGACGAAAAATATTACGATTGGGTGGGCTATAATACGGCCCGGTTCAATTTTATGGCAGGTGCGAAGTTGCAATTTTGAATCGAAGGCAGGCTTATCTCATTGTTGGTTCTTGGCTCCTGGATCCTGGTTCTTATTTTTAAACCCTTGGTTCTTGTTTCTAAAACAACTAATTTTACTCAATAATTTACGACGATGTCATTACAAAAAATAAATACCCGCACTATTGTACTCATATTGATGATCGTAGCGGCTGCGGCCATGCGGTTTGTTAGCTATAAGTTTCCCTATGTATTAAGCAATTTTACTCCTGTGGGTGCTATCGCCTTATTTGGCGGAGCTTATTTCACCGACAAGTGGAAGGCATATATAATTCCGCTATTGACTTTGTTTGTGAGCGACGTTTTGTTGAATCGTTTATACAGCGGCAAATGGGAAATCATAGACACAAGTTCTATAATGGTTTATATTTGTTTTGCGCTAATTGTTTTCGTGGGTAGTTTAGTTAAAAAGGCCAGTGTCACAAATGTGTTTTTAGCCTCGTTGGTTGCAGTTGTGTTACATTGGCTGCTCACTGATCTTCCTATTGGTAATTTATACCCCCATACTTTTGCGGGTTATATGCAATCACTTGCCGCAGCTATCCCGTTCGAAAAGAATATGCTTTTGGGCGATGTTGTATTTTGCGCGATCTTATTCGGCGGGTTTGAGCTGGCAAAAAGCCGGTTCACATCGCTGCGCACCAACAATGAATTAGCTGTTTAAATAAAATGATTTAAAAGAAAAGCGATCCGGCAAATGGGTCGCTTTTTTTGTGGGATAACATGTTAATATCGAACACTGAATATCAAATAAAGATTTTGAAGTTCACTTCGGTATTCATTATTCGATATTGGTTATTCATTATTAATAAACAGAATGAAAAAGATCGTCGTACTCACCGGTGCCGGGATCAGTGCCGAAAGCGGCTTAAAAACCTTCAGGGACAGCGACGGCCTGTGGGAAGGATACAATATTGAAGAAGTGGCAACACCCGAAGCCTGGGCGAGAAACCCGCAGCTGGTGCAGGATTTTTACAACATGCGCCGAAAGGCAGTGCTCGAGGCGCAGCCCAATGCCGCACACTACGCCCTGGCCCGCCTGGAAGAAAAATACGACGTAACCATCATCACCCAAAACATCGACGACCTGCACGAAAGAGGAGGCGCGACCGACGTGGTGCACCTGCACGGCATTATTACGCGTTCACAATCCAGCAAGGATGCCAACCGCACTTACCCCATCGATGGCTGGGAGCTAAAAATGGACGAAGTTTGTGAACTGGGATCACCATTGCGCGCCCACGTGGTTTGGTTCGGCGAGCCTGTACCCATGATCGAGAAAGCCGCGGAAATTTGTCGGGAGGCTGATCTGTTCATCTTGGTCGGTACCTCGCTGGCCGTTTACCCGGCAGCCGGGTTGATAAACTATGTGCCACCAAATGTGCCAAAGTACATCATCGACCCCAAAATCCCGCCCATATACCACTATAATTCGATTATTAAGATCGAAGAAAAAGCCTCGACGGGTGTACCAGCGTTGGTGGATGAATTACTTATCGCTGATTAACAATGTCAAAATCAACGAAATCCAAAAATCAGCTTAATCAGCGGTCCATCTTCAACTGGAGCGGCGGCAAGGATAGCGCGCTGGCCCTTTACCATTGCCTGCGTAATCCTGAAATCGACATTAAATACCTCGTCACCACCATCAACGATGCTGCCGATCGTATATCCATGCATGGCGTGCGCACCGAGCTCCTGGTAAAACAAGCGGACCGTATCGGCATCCCGTTGTACCAAATCCGCCTGCCCGAAATGCCGGATATGAAAACATATGATTCCATGATGCGCACGCATCTCGATCATTTCCGAAATGAGGGGATAACCCATGCTATTTTTGGTGATATATTTTTAGAGGATCTGAAGAAATACCGCGATGAACGGCTCGCCGAAGCAGGCATGACCGGCAGCTACCCGTTATGGCAACGCGATAGCCACGAGCTGATCAACGAATTTCTCGGCCTCGGGTTTGGCACGGTAATCGCTTGTACACAAAGCAACCTTAAAGGTATAGTAGGGAAGGAGATCACGCCCGAACTGATAAAGTCGCTACCAAAGGAGATTGATGTTTGCGGCGAGAATGGGGAGTTTCACACCTTCGCTTTCAAGGGCCCGATCTTTCGGGAAGAGATAAAATATAAAACAGGGGAGAAGGTTTACAAAGAATATAAAGCCCCTGTTACCGGCGACAATCCGCCCTCTGATGTCCAGTCAGGATTTTGGTTTTGCGATCTTTTACCACTATAATCACCTTTAAATCCGACAGAATATAATTTTGTTATTATTTATAACTATTTATAAATAAGGCGTTTATACATTTTATATCTTGCAAAACTTTTGGTTATTTCGTGTGTTCGGACTATAATCGGCTTATTTTGCCAAATTAAATTTTGTTTCTACGAATTTCGTGTTTTAAATAGATATATATCAGCACTTTAGTAAAAAATCGGGTTTAATAATTATAGCGATGATAGCTATTCTTAAAATCCTTTCGCATTTCTGTAAATCGTGTGGCTACAGTTTTTAAAAACGCCTCATCCAGTAATTCAAAAACGCCGTTAACGCCATCAACCACATCGGCCTCGGCTATCTTATAGGTTTGCTCCAGGCTCCCTTGCTCAATCTTTACAATAAACTTATTGTTCATGTTCAGGATAGAAATTTTAAAATCGGGATGGGGCAGCTCGGCGATGATTCTCATGATCTTTTATTGATACATCAATGTTCCAACTAAATAAAAGATTAAATATGAGATTAGCCTTATTTACTTTTAAAAAAGCATCGGTACTTTTGCTGCATGGCAGATGATTTAATTATCACAACATCAACCGACAAAGCCGGGCAATATCAATCGTTAATTCCACAGATGACGGCGCTGCTAAACGGTGAGCCGGATCTGATCGCAAACCTGGCCAATATCTGCGCCGCATTAAAAGAGCAGTTTAAATGGTTTTGGGTGGGCTTTTACCTGGTAAAAGGTAACGAGCTGGTATTGGGCCCGTTCCAGGGACCCGTGGCGTGCACGCGTATCGCTTTGGGCAAGGGCGTATGCGGTGCAGCCTGGCAGCAGCAAAAAACATTGATCGTACCCAACGTGGATGAATTCCCCGGGCATATTGCCTGCAGTTCGCTCTCAAAATCTGAGATTGTGATACCCGTTTTCGATAGTGGTAGGGTTGTTGCGGTGCTGGATGTCGACAGCGAGGCAGTGGATCAGTTTGACGAAACCGATGCCCGCAATCTGAACGAGATCATAAAGCTGCTAAATTTTAAATGAGCAAAATATTTTTGATACCCGGGTTAGGCGCGGATACACGGGTTTATAATAACATCGAGCTGAATGAGCATGAAGTTACCTGCGTCGACTGGATCGAACCGCATCAAACGGACACATTAGCCACCTATGGACAAAAGCTTATTTATCAATACCGTATCACATCAGGGTCGGTTGTAATTGGCAATTCCCTGGGCGGCATGATAGCGATTGAGATCGCCAAGGCGATCCCTTTGAATAAAGTCATTTTGATCTCAAGTATAAAAACCGTCCATGAGGCGCCGCGGTATTTTACCTTCTTCCGCACGTTGCCATTATATAAACTCATCCCGGGAAAGACATTTACTTCGATGGGTTTTTTAATTAAACCCATGTTCGGTAAAATGAGCGATGCCGACCTGTGGCTGTTTAACGATATGCTGAAAAACTCGTCGCCCACGTTTTTAAAATGGGCCATGAATGCCTCACTGGCCTGGAAAAATGAAATTACACCTCCAAATGTTTTTACCATTGCAGGCGACAATGATCGCGTGTTTCCTTACAAACGGATAAAGGATGCGATCATCGTTAAAGGTGGAACCCACATTATGATCTACGAGCGGGCAAAAGAGATCAATAAGATATTAAAAAAGATTTTAAAGAAATGAAACTGCCTGCAACCTATTACCACGGCGCCGATGTGGTTGCGCTGAGCAGGGACCTGCTGGGTAAATATCTTTTTACCAGTATTGACGGGTTAACCACAGGCGGCATTATTGTTGAAACAGAAGCCTATAATGGCGGCGTCGACAAAGCTTCACATGCGTATGGTAACCGTTTAACGCCGCGTACCAAAACCATGTTCATGCAGGGTGGCGTTGCTTATGTGTACTTGTGTTATGGTATTCATGAAATGTTCAACATTGTGACCTCGTCTGAAGGGCATCCCCAGGCCATCCTGATACGGGCGATCGTGCCGACCGACGGATTAGAGATTATGCTTCAGCGGCGCAATATGGCGGCTGCTAAGCCCAATATTACATCCGGACCCGGTTCCGTGGCAAAGGCGCTTGGTATATCGCGAAGCATTAACGCTTTTAGCCTGGATGGCGATACCATTTGGTTAGACGACCGCGGCCTGGTTTTTTCGGATGAGATGGTGGCCGCTGTACCGCGCGTAGGTGTTGATTACGCCGGCGATGACGCGCTGCTCCCTTACCGGTTCTATGTTAAGGGGAATTCCTATGTCAGCAAACCCAATAAATCGTAATTTTACCGTAGAGACGTCCCGTACATACGGGACGTCTCTACATAATGTACCACAATGATCTACCAAAACACCCTTGCCTTCGCAGAGCAGCTTGACGAACAAGACCCGTTAAAAGATTTCCGTTCAAAATTCCTGATCCCGAAACACGGGGGTAGGGAGGCTATTTATTTTTGCGGCAATTCGCTCGGGCTGCAGCCGGTAACAGCGCAGCAATACATCAACGATCAATTCAACAATTGGAAAGACCTCGCCATCGAGGGTTTTTTTAAGGGAAACGATCCATGGCTGGGCTATCATAAAAAACTCACGCATACCCTTTCAGGGATTTTAGGGACAAAAGAAGACGAGATTACGGTAATGAATTCACTTACAGTAAACCTTCATTTACTGATGGTAAGTTTCTATAATCCAACATCTAAGCGATTTAAAATTTTGATCGAAGGCGGCGCATTTCCGTCAGATCAATATGCCCTTGCCAGCCAGGCTCGGTTTCACGGCTATGACCCCGGCGAGGCGATTATTGAGCTGTTACCGAGGTCGGGTGAGTTCACTTTGCGGACCGAAGATATCCTTAAAACCATCGATGATCATGCCGATGAGCTTGCCCTGGTACTATTCGGCGGAATAAATTATTTTACCGGACAGTTTTTTGATCTTGAAGCCATCACCAAAGCCGCGCATAAGGCTGGCGCTTACGCGGGATTCGACCTGGCACACGCAGCCGGCAATGTGCCGCTAAAGCTGCATGAATGGAATGTGAATTTTGCTACATGGTGCTCATATAAGTATATGAACTCGGGTCCCGGCGGAGTCAGTGGGATATTTGTGCACGAACAACATTTTGACAATAAGCAATTGAACCGTTTTGAAGGCTGGTGGGGATACAGGCAGGATAAGCGCTTTTTGATGGCGCCGGGCTTTCAGCCCGACGAAGGCGCCGCCGGCTGGCAGGTAAGTACCAGCCCGGTCATGTTATTAACCCTGCATAAAGCCGCCCTTGATATTTTTGAACAGGCCGGCGGCCTGGCGCCGCTGCGGGCTAAAAGCGAAGTTTTAACCGGTTACCTGGAATTTTTGATCGATGAGATCAACCGGCAAAAAGGAGAAATCTTATTTACCATCATTACGCCGCGAAACAAGGAGGAACGCGGGTGCCAGCTTTCGATTGTATGTAAAAACAATGCGCGGCAAACTTTCGATCATCTAACCAATAACGGCGTGATCGGCGACTGGCGCGAACCAAACGTGATCCGTTTGAGTCCTGTGCCGCTTTATAACACGTTTAAGGAAGCTTTTCAGGTCGGCCGGATATTGGCGGCTGCTGTTGCGAATAATTGATTGTGGCCAATTAAACGTGGAAGTCGGCAGATTTGAGACTTACGAAGTTTTTGAAACTTCGTAAGTCTTCCAGAGTCATTCCAACCTTACAACAGTGTAACATGCTTAAAATAGCACTTCATCCCGCATACGTACATCCTTTGCCGGAAGGTCATCGGTTTCCGATGCTTAAATACGAGTTGATCCCGGAACAATTAATACATGAAGGATTGATCAGGCCCGAAAATTTGTTTTCGCCGGGGATTTTATCGGAAGATATCGTCCTTTTAACGCACGATAAAGAATACTGGGCGCAGTTGCGGGATTTGACGCTGCCTGCAAAAGAACAACGGCGTATCGGTTTTCCGCTATCAGAGCAACTCGTCGAACGTGAACTAAGTATCGCGCAGGGTACAGTCGATGGCTGCCATTTTGCATTTGAATATGGAATAGCGTTCAATGTAGCCGGCGGTACGCATCATGCCGGCGCCAACTGGGGCGAGGGCTTTTGTTTGCTGAACGACCAGGCTATCGCGGCTAACTATCTGCTGAAAAACCAGTTAGCGAAATCGATATTGATTATCGATTTAGATGTTCACCAGGGAAATGGCACCGCCGAAATATTCAAAAACGAGCCACAGGTGTTTACTTTCTCGATGCATGGCGCCAATAATTTCCCATTCCGAAAGGAAGCTTCAGATCTCGACATACCGTTGCCAGACGGTATTCAGGATGAGGCCTACCTGGATTTATTAACCTTGGTATTACCGGGGTTAATTGACCGCCAAAAACCTGATTTTATATTTTACCTGGCGGGAGTAGATGTTCTGAGTTCGGATAAGTTGGGCAAGCTCGCCTTAAGTAAAACTGCCTGTAAAACGCGCGACCGGTTTGTATTTGAGCTGGCTATCAAAAATAATATACCGGTGCAGGTAAGCATGGGAGGGGGGTACTCCCCGGATATCAGGGATATTGTCGAGGCACATTGCAATACGTATCGGGTTGCGAGCGAATTATACTTTTAATCCCTTGCAATAATCGGTACCGTAATATCCTGGTGTTTTTTGCTCATAAACTGGAACCGGATAAACAATAGGATGGAAGATACCGCTAAGCCCAGCACCAGTCCGTACCAAACGCCTGTAACCCCAAAATGCAGGTGCAATCCAAGCAGGTAACCTACCGGCAACCCTACGACCCAGTAAGCGATAAATGTAATAAACGTTGGGATATTGACATCGCCCATACCGCGGAGAATACCAAGGCCAACCACCTGTGTTCCATCAAACAATTGAAACAAAGCCGCGATTATAAGTAACTGTGCCGCAATGTTTATAACAATTTTATCTGTAGTATATATCCAGGGTAAGAAATGATTAAAAAGTGTAAAAATAAGTGCGGTTACGCACATAAAAACCAAAACAATATGGTAATTGGATATCGCTGAAGTGCGGAGGTTTTTATGATCCTTCGCGCCGAAGTAATTACCCGACTTTATCGCCGCTGCTGCGGATAAACCGCTTGCCATCATATACGTCATCGAGGCCAGGTTAATGGCCACCTGGTGGGCCGCCTGTTCATGGTAGCCAATGGTACCTATAAGAATAGCTGCAGCGCTGAATGCGCTGATCTCAAATGTGTATTGCAGGGCAACAGGTGCACCGATCTTTAGCAATTGCAAGCAACGCAGCCGGTCGATATTTTTAATGTCAAAAACAGTCAGGTATTTTTTAAAATTAACCGACCTAAAAACGTACATGCTCATAACCCCGGCCATTAGGCAACGGTCGGCAAGGGTGGCAAACCCCACGCCCTTTACACCCATGGAAAAGCCCTTTACCAGGATAACACCCATGCAAATATTAAAAACATTGCCCCAAATGGAAATGTACATGGCCTGTTTGGTAAAACCCAGCCCTTCGGCAAACTGTTTAAATGTATTAAAGATGAGCATCGGGATGATCGAAATGCCCAGCAGCAATAAAAATGGTTTTGCCTGGCGGGCCACCTCAGGTGTTTGTTTGAGATGATCCAACAAAAACGTTGAACATAAAAAAGTTAATACAAAAAGCACTATCCCTGTCACGACATTGATAAACAAACTATTCGACAATAATTTGCCGCATTCCGGGTAGTTTTTGCGGCCGTTATGCTGGGCGATCAGCGGCGTTATCCCATACGAAACCCCGATACCGATCATCATCAGGACAATAAAAATGCTGTTGGCTAATGAAACGGCGGCAAGCGAAATAGTCCCTGCAAAATGACCAATCACTATCGTATCCGAAGTGCCCACCAGCGTATGGCCCAGCTGCGATATCACAACCGGGATAGCCAGGTTAAGATTATCGCGGTAATGAGATCTGTATTTGTGAAAAATCATTTCGAGATGTGAGATTTGAGATTTGTGATGTGAGATAAAAATACCTTAAGGATTTATTGTTGCTTCGTCTCAAATCTCAAATCTCACATCTCAAATCTAAGCTACGCCGCCGTATAAAATTCTTCCTTTTCGGTGGTCCGGATACGAATAATGCCGGAGAGAGCCAGGTCAACCAGTAAACGCTGTGCGCGCCTGCGTGTGATCTTAAGAAGCTGGCAGCATTCTTTCATGGTGATCCGGCCGGTTTTTTCGATGTGCTCCAGCAAAGTTTTTTCTTTTGCGGAGTACTCAATTAAAACACCATGGTTATCCGCCGACCGTTTAAGTACATCAACCACCACCTTGCTTGCCAGCACACTTTTGTCCTTAACGCGCACATATACCCACCATTTTCCGTCCTCGGCCAGCGCGTAGTGAGGTTTCGACGAACTTTCGCCGGTGTCAACCACCAGCACAATTTTATCATCGATATAGATCTCTTCAAAAGTGGGCTCCAGTGCCGGCCTAGCATATAGCTGCGCCGCCTTCGTGATCATATACCGCTCTTCATCCTCCGACTTTACACCCCTGATCGTGCCATCATCGTCCACGCCGATTAATAACCGACCGCCCTTATTATTGGCGAATGATACCATTGTTTTTGCTATTTTCTCGCAGCTTGTAATCGTTTTCTTAAAGTCAAGGGTTACGCCTTCCCCTTCAAAAATCATCTTTTTCACGTTCATTGTTCCTTAACTTTACACTGGTTTATAGGGCGTAAATATTTCCATCCATCTTTCCGGGCGCGTGATCTGTGTAAAACCAAACTGGCTGTACAGGCTATGCGCGTCGGCCGTTGCCAGCGACCATCGCCTAAGCCCCTGTAGTTCCGGGTGATTGACAATGGTTTGAATTAACCATTTGGATAGCCCCAAACCTCTGAATTCCGGCAGGACAAACACGTCACAAATATACGCAAAAGTAGCTTTGTCGGTGATCACCCGGGCAAATCCCGCCTGTGTATTTTCCCGGTAAATGCCAAAGCAAAGCGAATTTTTTATGGCAGCCCGGAGTGTTTCTTCCGCGATGCCCTGTGCCCAGTAGGAGTCAAGATGCAGGTAATCATAGATCGCCTTAAAATCGACCAGGTTTGGATCGGTGGATACCCGAAACCCCTGTTTTAGAAAAAAATCATCATTCATAAACGTAGACATGTTGTCAGTAGTCAGTGGGCAGTTGTGAGCAGTTAAATCGGACAATAATAATAAAAGCGACCGCAATAATCTTTTTCACCACTCACCACTATCTACTCACCACTCACCACATAATTTAAGTCACGAATATATATTTCATTGGATACCGAAACGCATAACTGGCCGTTTTTATCGTAAATATCAACAACAAATACCTTCACAAACTTGCCTGTGATTTTTAACGCCTGTTCGCATTTGGATATCACTTTATCGTCCAAATTGATCTTAAAAAAAAGGTCGGTCATCGCCGGTTTTAAAAAATGGATGTGCGAAGCTTTTGACCAGGCGATCACTTTATAGCCCTTAAGGGTTAACAATTGGTACAAAAGAACCGGATAAAACGGGTCGGCCGCTGAAAATATAGTTCCCCCGAAAATCGATTTATTGTAATTCCGGTTCAGGATGCTCTTATTGATCTTTACCCGGACACCGCGAAATCCTTTGTCGAATTTTAAAACCCATATACGCTGGAAAAATAAAGAGGGGTAGAAGCGCATCGCCCATTTCAATGTGTTTTCGGATACTGCCATATAGGCTAAATATCAGAATTTTTGGGTGAAATTCAACATGGAAACGCGATACTTTGCGTCTCTGCAATTCTTTATAAAGCCTTAACAATACGTTTCTACTCGTTTAATAGTTTTTCAATTTCCGACTTCAAAATGGGAATATGCCTGATTACTATTCCCCAAATAAATTCATCTGAAACAGAGTCATAACCATGGACGATCCTGTTTCTAACATCTACTATTTTTCGTGAATTTGTTATCTCTAAGCTTGTATTTTGCTTCAAGATCCTGTTCATAGCTTCACCAATAATTTCGATGTTTCTTTCAACGGCCCGTTTTGTTCTTAAATCGGCTTTATATCTTGCAAATTCTTTTGGCCGGTCAGCGAAGAAACTTTCAATTTCCGTTATGGCGCTCAAAATGTCATAGAGCCATGTTTTTGTTTCATTGTCCATAAACAAGCTGTCTTTGCTGGTTTACAGATTGTTTGAAATATGGGTTTTTAATTGCTTTTTCTTCCAATAAGTCGATTGGCCTTTTGAATATCTCCTGAAGTGAAAATTTAAGGTCAAAATAATTGTCTGCATAGTCTTCTACCTCAATGTTTGTGAAGTCAACGATTAAGTCAATATCGCTTTCGCTATTAAAATGGTCAGTCAGAACAGATCCAAAGGCATACAGGCTTTTTACTTTATGCGTTTCGCAAAGTTTTACAATGTCTGAGGCGTATGTTTCAAGTGTGTTCATCCAACAAATTTCAATGTATCAAATTTACAAATGTTTTCGTGAAGTTTCGCAAACCTGCGGAAATGGGTAAACCATAAATATAAGAGGGTAGGAGCGGCAATCTATTTATGGGTTTTGAATTTCATCTATGACAGGATATTTAAAGGGTTAATAATTCGGGTTAGGGGCATTACTTCATTGAGGGCGCAAAGCAATCAGATTAGACATAGTTAGTTGATAAAGTTTTGGTAACTAAAGACTTAAAAACATATTCATTTGTAAAAGGCAATCATTAAATGGTATATTGTTATCTCTTTTATTTAATTGAAGTTTTCAAAACAGTAACCACAATGAGATATTTACTATTTTTTGCTTCATTGGCACTTGTCTTATTTGTTTTTGACAAATTCCCAATTGTATTATACAGTATATATTTTCTTAGCTTTATATTAACGATTTCCTTAAGAATAAACTATTGGAGGCTTGAAATTACATCAACACAGGCTGAATATTACAGCGGATTTAACACCATTTTAAACGTTCCCTTGGGTATTATGGCTTTTTGCTCTGTAAGTGATTCATATTTATATTATAAATTCAAAGCGTTTGGATACCATGATTTTTACCTTGACCATAGTGGTTTAATTGGATTTACTATATATGCCGTTATTGTGATTGTGGGTCTTATAAATATCAGCATGGGGATAGATTTTCCTCAATATATTACCAATGAAAATGTTGCTTACAAGAGAAGGGTCTATAAGGTCGAAGAGAAAGAAGAATTAGATAAGCTCGATACAAACAAACATGATAATTTAGGATTATTTTAAAATGAGAACTATTTTAATCGCGTTAACCGACAAATCATCAGGATTTTCATGGGATACTCTTATAGCAGGTCTTTCAGCTCTAATTGCTGTTTTGGCTATCGTCATTTCAGATCGGTTTCAAATACTTTCCTTTATTGATGCTCAATTAATAGAAATTGCAAAAACTTGCAACTCATATTTACAGAATGATTATCAAGTTCACGACGAAACAGGTCAAATTAAACGAGGCAGAGCATCGGGAATTATTACAGCTTTAGAAGATGCTCAAACAATTATTTTAAAATATCACAAAAGAAGATTTTTAATATTTAATTGTGACATAAGCTATTTTAGAGGGGTTTTTTATAGTCATCTCCATTCAAGCATAAAAGTCATTCTAAAAGATTTTTTGATCGAGAAAGGGCCGGGGTTTAAATTTGAAGGGGGCCCGATAGACAAGTATGACCCAATAAGAATAGATCAATTAGAAAAAGCTTGTAAATTTTTTGAAAAAGAAATAAGAGCAACTTATAAATTCGAAAAAGACAGAGAAAAAAGATTGGGAATTACTTAATTCATATTTATCTTTTAAATACGGCTATTTTGTCGCTCTGTTTTCTATATCAACAAGATCAACAAGCAACGCTTCGGCACTGGTAAAAAAGTCATGAAATTTTGCAAATTTTGGTCGTGATAAAACTTCATAATATTCAGCCATCAGGACTTCCGAAACACACAGTTGAAATCTATCTTCAATAAAAAGTTCATTAATGATTTTGTAGGGGTAGCCCTGTTGAATAAGTGATGATACAATTACGTTTGTGTCAATTACGATTTTTTGCATTTTTTCTGACAGCTTTTACTTCATTTGTTATTTCCCCATGGTCATTTTCGAAAGCCCGTATTTGTCTGCAAGTTCTAAGCACTTGTTCAAATTTTGTCGTGTCAATTCCTTATTAACAATATCAATAAAATCTGTAAAAGTCAGTTTGTCCTTTTTTATGCAAAATTTATTGTACTCAATTTCCGATATAGAAACATTTAATGTGCGCAACATTGAATTCTAATATATTTTTCCCATAATTAATATTATGTTAAGTAGATAGACGTTTTAAAAGGAAGCTTGTTAAGACTTCCTTATCATTTTTTTACAGTCCTCCCCCTTTATTCGGATTATTGGCCTTTAAGGTATTGATCTGCGCCTGTATTTTAGCCGCGTTAGCGTTGTCTCTTTTACCGCGGTAATAGCTCAATAAATTCGTCAGCGCGTCTATTGATTTTGGATTTAGGTCAACCGCTTTTTGCAAATATGGTTTTGCTATATCAAACTGAACGCCGGCCCTGGCAATTTCCTGGTCGTATTCCTTTTGCTTGTTGGCGGGCAAATTCCCGGCCGCATTGTAAATATCGATCGCGGGCCTAACCAATACGTATCCCAAATTTAAATTAGCTTCAAAATAGTTAGGGTCAATCTCCACCGCTTTTTTATACATTTCTGCCGCTTTCGCGTAATTATCAAGCGCCTTTTGGTGCAAGGCGTTTTTGGTTGCCGCAGTTTTTTCTTTTGCCGATTTTGTGTTATCCTCGTCGGCCAGCTGCGAATAAGTTAAGCCGGCATAATAGTACAGCGTTTTGTTTTTGGGATCATTGGCGATGGCGGCCTGCACATTGGTTAATAAGTCGGCTTGCTTACCTGATTGCAGGGCAATTTCAATTTGTCTTTTGCGCAGGTCGCTGTTGGTAGGGTATTTGGCAACACCCTCTCCGATTGCTTTTAGCGCATTAACTGTATCTTTTGATCTCAGGTATATTGCCGACAAGTCTAAATACACTTGCGCGTTTCTTGAGTATTTGGTAGTCACCAGCTTATTGTAGTTGCTAATAGCAAGCGGGTAGTATTTACCGGGATCGGTATTGCCGGCATTCGTGGCAGCCAGTCCCGTATAAAATATAGCGATGGTATCTTCCGGCGCAAACTGGCGATAGGCATCAAATGCCCGGTAAGCATCCTCATATTGTTTGTTTTGATATGCCGCCACACCAATGTTAAGCTGGTATTGTTCCAGTCTTACTGTAGCGTCATTGATCAATTTGGCATATTCGTGTTTTGTATCGGCTACCTTAGCCTGTTTTAACGCATCGGACGCAGTAGCATAATCAGTAGCTGTAGTCGTTTTCACTGAGTCTTCCATGGCCAAAGCGCCATATATGGCAGCTTTAAGCGCAAAAGTTTGTGGCAGCGTGGCCGTTTTTTGATTGGTTGAAGCTTTGTCGATCGAAGTTTTGGCATTTGCCAGTGAAGATTTAGCTTTTGCCTTTAACATGGGAATTTTTTGAGCAGACTGGCTTGACACCGAATAATTGTCATATTCCGACTGTGCATTATTCAACTCGCCTTTTTGTGCATATGTTGCGGCGGAAACAAAGCCTAACAAACAAGCCATCAAAAGTTTTATTTTCATAATTATTATTGATTGGTTAACTGTTTTAGTTTATTATTTATTTGATTTAATTGATCCAGGTTCCCGGTTTTTGCGTAAACAATTTGCAATACTTCCAGGCACTTAATATCATTTGGCGATATTTCATTCGCCTTCTCAAGCCATTGGGCCGACCGGTTTACATATTCGCCGCTGTCGTGCTTCTTTTTTTCACTTTGTTTTAAATACAGCAGCCCCAGGTTAAAAATCGGCTCGTAGGCAGCGCTGTTTAATTCTATCGCGCGTAGATAAAGCGACTCCGCCTTATCATACTGGTTCAAATGATCGTAGCAATTTGCCGCGACAAACGCAATATCGGCGTTATTGGGGTTAATATCAAGTAAATCAGGCACTATGGGCGCCAGTTCGCGGTAATCTTTCTTATTATTATAAATATTTGCTTCATCAAGCAGTAAGAGCCTGTCTTTTGGCAGCTGCCTCCTCCCCTTTTTTACAATTTCAAGGGCTTTGGCCGTATCGCCCAGCGCCTTATAAATATTTGACGCCGCATCGATATATTCGACTTTTGTGTTGTCATTGCTAATCAGCGTGTTATAGTATTTGGCAGCGCCCTGTAAATTTCCCAGTTTATCACACGAGTATGCGATATAAGCATTCAATTGCATAAAAGAAGGGGCATATTTCTGAGCCTCCAGAAATAACCGCAATGCGTTATTATAGTCTGAATTATTGATATACGCAAAAGCATGCCGGATATAAACATTGGCAAGGCAATGTTTAGCATATTCCAGTTCGGGCTGGTAGCGAAAAATCTTCTTGTCTGCCGATAACCGGTCGACCAGGTCGGTCGTCTGGTTTAAAAATGCGGCCGGCTGATGCAGCTTATTTAAGGAATCGATATACAGGATACTGCTGTTAACGATGGCTCTGTAAATCATTTTCTCGAGGTTAGCCGAGTCGCGCCGGGTAACGATCACGCTGTCAACCGATTTTTTCGCCCGGGCCAGATACTTCAAATCCTTCTTTTCCTTATAAAAAGCAAGATTGTTCACCACGCTTTTAAGCGCTTCCGACTGGCAGAAGGCCGTATGCGCGGCGAACAACATGATTAAAACCGGTAATATAAATTTACGGCTTTGCATATGGACTACTCCTTATTCCTTATTGTCATCGGGTTCGCCGGAAGCCTCCGCCCCATTTGTACCGCCATTTTCGATATCGCCGTCAACCTCTTCATTTTCCTCATCATCATGCTCTATCCTGGCAACTGATGCAATTTCATCATTTTCTTTCAGGGTGATTAATCTTACTCCCTGTGTGGCCCGGCCCATCACCCTCAGTTCGCTAACCGCTATCCTGATGATAATGCCCGATTTATTAATGATCATCAGGTCTTCCTTATCAGTAACACCTTTTATGGCAACAAGTTTTCCGGTTTTATCGGTAATGTTTAAAGTTTTTACGCCCTTACCGCCCCTGTTGGTTACCCGGTAGTCGTCAATATCGGTGCGTTTGCCATATCCTTTTTCAGACACCACCAACACCGTCGTTTCGGGATCATCGATACTGATCATGCCTACAACTTCGTCCTGGTCGTCATCAAGGGTTATCCCCCGAACGCCGGTGGCAGTGCGCCCCATTGGCCTTACTTTCGACTCATTGAAGCGGATCGCACGGCCAGATTTAAGTGCCATTACGATCTCGCTGCTGCCGCTGGTTAAATTCGCTTCGAGCAATGAATCGCCCTCATTGATATTGATCGCATTGATACCATTGGCGCGTGGGCGCGAATAAGCCTCGAGCGAGGTTTTTTTGATGGTTCCCTTGCGGGTACACATAATGATAAAGTTGTTTTCGAGGTACTCTTTATCCTTCAAACTGATCAGCTTGATATAAGCTTTAATATTTTCCTCTTTCGGAATATTGATGATATTCTGGATAGCACGGCCCTTGGATGTGCGCGTTCCTTCCGGAATTTCAAATACCCTGAGCCAGAAACATTGTCCTGATTCAGTGAAGAATAGCATGTAGTTGTGGTTAGATGCGATCAGCAAATGCTCGATGAAGTCGGCGTCACGGCTATTGCTGCCGATAGCCCCTTTGCCGCCCCTGCCCTGCCTGCGGTATTCCGTTAAAGGCGTACGTTTGATATAGCCTTCGCGAGAGATCGTGATCACAACATCTTCGTCCTCGATAAAATCCTCGGTTTGCATTTCTGCCGATGAATGAACCATTTCGGTTTTGCGTTCATCGCCGTATTTATCCCTTATCTCGATCAGCTCATCCTTAATGATCTGCATCCGCAAGCCTTCGTCGGCCAAAATGGAGTTCAGATAATCGATGGTTTTCATCAAAGCCTCATACTCGTCTTTAATTTTGTCGCGCTCAAGCCCGGTTAACCTTCTTAAGGTCATATCCAGGATGGCGCGTGCCTGCAAGTCAGACAAGCCAAACTGGGCCATTAAGCCCTCGCGTGCGTCGTCAGGCGTGTTCGAAGCCCTGATCAGCTTGATCACTTCGTCCAGGTGATCGAGCGCGATCAGCAAGCCTTCCAGTATATGCGCGCGTTTCTCGGCTTCGGACAGCTCAAATTTTGTACGGCGGATCACCACTTCGTGGCGGTGCTCAACAAAGTGGTGGATCAGATCTTTCAGGTTTAGCAGCATCGGCCGTCCATGCACCAGCGCAATATTGTTGATACTGAAGGATGTTTGCAGTGCCGTGTACTTGTAAAGATTGTTCAATACAATGGCCGCGTTGGCATCCCGTTTTATTTCATAAACCACGCGGATACCTTCCCGGTTCGATTCATCGCGGATGGCAGAAATGCCTTCCAGCTTCTTATCATTCACCAACTCGGCGGTACGCTCAATCATCAGCGCTTTATTGATCTGGTAAGGCACCTCGCTTACAATAATGCGTTCCCGGTCGTTATTATAGGTTTCTATTTCAGCCCTTGCGCGTATCACTATCCGGCCCCTGCCGGTTTCAAACGCCTCGCGCGCGCCTTCAAATCCGTATATGATGCCGCCTGTCGGGAAATCCGGGCCTTTGATATGCTTCATCAATTCGGTCACCTCGATTTGCCGGTTGTCGATCAGCGCTAAGGTGGCATTCACAACTTCAGTCAAATTATGCGGCGCCATGTTGGTCGCCATACCCACCGCGATACCCGATGCACCGTTTACCAGTAAGTTAGGGAACTTTGCGGGCAACACGGTAGGCTCTTCGAGCGAGTCGTCAAAGTTCAGCTGGAAATCGATGGTATCTTTGTTGATATCCGCCAGCATTTCCTCCGCGATCTTCTCCAGCCGGGCCTCGGTATACCGCATAGCCGCCGGTTCGTCACCGTCGATAGACCCGTAGTTGCCCTGCCCCTCAACGAATGGATATCTTAAACTCCATTCTTGCGCCATACGCACCATGGCGTCGTAAACGGATTTATCGCCGTGGGGGTGGTATTTACCCAGCACCTCTCCCACTATACGGGCTGATTTTTTATAAGGCTTGTTGTTGTTTAAACCCAGGTCGAGCATCCCGAATAACACCCGGCGGTGCACCGGCTTTAAACCGTCGCGCACATCGGGGAGCGCCCTGGATACGATCACCGACATCGAATAATCAATGTAGGCTGATCGCATTTCTTCATCAATATTTATCGAAATTATTCTGTCTTCTGGTGGTATGTTTCCGTTTCCTGTTTCGTCGGCCATTGGTCTTTTTTGTATAAAATATGAACTGTAACTGGTCGTCTAAAAAGGGCTTCTTAAACGACCTGCGAAGGTACTAAAATAAACGACTTTTTCAGCGGGTTTTTAGTAACATTTATAGGGTTATTAACATCATCTGATTTCGAATTTCGGATGTTCGATTTCGGATTTTTGGTACGGCCCAGGGATTGGCTGGGTTTAAGGTGTTGTCACAGTTTGTGATGGTTGCTTTTTCTGATTTTCCGTGTGAGCTATGAATCATGGAATTAAAGGATTGCCGCAGAAATTTTGACGATTTGGTAAGTGATATTATAAAAGCCAACGCATGATATTTTTCGGCCCCGTAATCATAATTGCTCCATGGGTGTCGCCGGTGTTTATTTCCAGAATGGAGGCATTTTTGTAGTTCCTCTTAATGTACAATCAACGCAAACGGACGTGCTAAACCCATAACCGATTATTCCGCCAAAACCAAAAATTGCAAAAGTTGGAATATATACGATAGGCCGGTTAATCAGTTCATTTTGGACATCGTTATAACCGTGTTTATTTACATATAACGCGCTATCTTCTTTACAATCATATGGATAAATCGTTACAGTGAATTTTGGCAAGGCAGCATTTGTAATGAATATTCTCTTTGATTGGACATTTGTAACTGTTAGATAACCAATGACCGGCTTATTAGCGTTATTCACATCATGAATATTTCCATTCAACTGATTTGGCTGGGCGTCAAAAACACTCCCCAATTGTTCCGTGTTTGTTTTTAAGTTCTGATAAAACTTGTAGGCGCCATCTGTTAAAGCATATTGTTTTACGAGTATGGAATATTTTTCCTCTAATTTTTCCGAAGTTATCGGTATCTGTGTCAAAGGGCTTTGATAAACGATATCCTGACTTAACTTTGCAGTTGAATTTAAAATAATATTTGAAGACGCATCGCTCGCAAAGCAATAATAAACATTCTGTGCAAGAGTACGAGGTTGAATGGTATTGGTGGTAGTGTCAAGAAAATATTCAGATTCATATTTTGAATGAAATAACCAGGTTTCATCATAATCCCACCGATAATAGCGCGTATTGTTAGATGGATCATGCGTATTTATATATAGCTGCATAACGCCGTTTTGTATAACATATCCAATGCTATCGATTGGAGGTGTGGGCTTTACTGCAATAAAATCCGAAATATATTGGTTTCCGTCATTCGTGTTAATTTTGAGGCGATAGGTTTGTGAGGCGGAAAGATGTAAAGGCCCCGAGCTGTAGGTGCCGCTGCTATTTACATCGAGCAAATTAAAACTATTCCCTGTGTTGCTTTCTATGACAACCGTAGCCCCTAACACGGGCGATACAGTAGATTTACTATCAAGTCGAACGGTTTTGCTCAATTTTATATTGGTGGAGTCATTTCCCGAGTTTATCACTCCTTCTACCACCAGGTAACTGCCAGGTGAAGATATTACCGGCGGGTTAAATGGCTTTCTGCAGCAAACTAACGTAAACAATAAAATGCAACTTGCCTTGCCGAACATTTTCATAAGTCAAATAAAGCAAAAGATTCAATATAGCTTATTAATTAAATTTGCAGATAATTCAAATTAGGCAAATTTTTTGAAGGACGGGTAACAAGAAGCCGACAAAAATCAGCAAATTTATTTAGACATTTATAGTAATGTTAATCAGTTTGAATCAAAGTTTCCCCGGATATCGTGCGCTAAAAATCCTACCTTATCCGCGTCCAATATTCCTCTACCCGCATGCCGGTAGGCAATGTGCCTTTGAGCGTAAGAGTATCGTGACGTAATGTGTATAGATAGCGGATGGGTATATTTGTGATCGTTGACGGCTGGCTGCAAAAGGTTTCGGTATCTACACAGGTGTCGCCTTTCAGCGAATAGTTACCGGTTTCATATTTTTCGGGCTTTACACCTTTTTCAATAACAAAGGCCTGGTAACTTGTCGTGGTATATTTCCGGTGCAGGGCATATCCCTCGGGTGCGCTTTCTTTTTTACCGTTGTAAATACCGCCGGCAAACTGCCATGTGCCTTTAAGCGTGACCGGCGAAGTAAAAGAAAACAAGGTTAGCGCGGTAAAAATTAAATAAGGCTTCATAAATGTCGTTAAACCCAGTTAATCCCCTTTTTTAATAAAGATAAAGTTTTTTCTTCCTCACTGCCTGCCTGCGGCTGGTAATTATACAGCCATTTGACCGTTGGCGGCAGGCTCATTAAAATAGATTCAATACGGCCGTTCGTTTCCAGCCCGAATTTCGTGCCGGCGTCATATACCAGGTTAAATTCGGCATACCGGCTGCGGCGCTGGTATTGCCACATCTGATGTTCTTCCGTAAATGGTTTGTCCCGGTTGCGCTGTACAAGCTCAGTGTAGACCGGTATAAAGGACCGGCCCAGCGTTTTGGAGAATTCAAATAATTTTTCCCACGACAGGGCGCCGGATGCCGTCAGCCGGTCGTAAAATATTCCACCTATTCCGCGGGTTTCGTTGCGGTGCTTAATGAAAAAATAATCATCCGCCCAGGTTTTAAAACGAGGATAAAAACCCTTACTGAACTGGTCGCAAACCGATTTTAGCGACCTGTGAAAATATTTTGCATCCTCCTCAAAAACATAATGCGGCGTCAGGTCGATACCCCCGCCAAACCAGCGCACGGGCTCTTCGCCTTTAACGAACGATGACGGCATTTCGAAATAACGGATATTCATGTGAATGATAGGCACCATCGGGTGATTGGGATGGATAACAACCGACAGACCCGTGGCAAAAAAATCGTCCTGCTCAACCTTCAGCGAGTTTTTAACCGCATCCGGAAGCCGGCCGTCCACGGCCGAAAAGTTTACGCCGCCTTTTTCAAATATCTTACCGTTTTGAATTATCCGGGTGCGCCCCCCGCCCCCGCCTTCGCGCTCCCATAGCTCTTCTTCAAATTTGGCCTTGCCATCCAGGTGTTCGAGCGCTGCGCAGATCTCGTTCTGTATCAGCTGGTACTCAACGGCTATTTGTTCCCTGGTTATCATTGGTCGCAAAGATAGTTGATTGGGTGAATGAAAGGTAGTTGATTGGTGAATGGTTGATTAAGTGAGTAGTTTAGTTATTAGTTTATGCCGAATAACCAATCAACTTATCTCGACATAATCCAGGTCCTTTTCAAAGGTTTCCTTCAGACGGCTGAGTGAAAATAACGCAATAACTGTGAGTACCCCCATCATAATATAGCCGCTGCCTATCATGCCATAATGCGGCAGCAGGGCATTAAAAGCCAGGTTTATCGGGATCAATGAACCGCGCACAAAGTTAGGCACCGTGGTGGTAACGGTCGACCGTATGTTCGTGCCAAACTGCTCCGAAGCAATTGTAACGAAAGTCGCCCAATAGCCAACTGCACAGCCCATAAAAAAGCAAAGCCAAATAAATTGCGTATTCGTGATGCCGTAAGCACGCAGATAGCAAACCACGCTTATGGCTGAAAGCAGCAAAAACACCAGCATGGTCAGCTTACGCGAACGCGTTACCTGGGCCAGGATACCTGCAAATATCCCGCCGACGGATATGCCTATGTACGAATATAAAATACCCGTTCCCGCATTTAAGGGTTCGGCAGCGCCCAGGGCTTTGCCAAATTCGGGCGACAGGGTGATTAACACGCCAACCACGTACCACAAGGGCGCCCCGATTAAAATACAATACAGATATTTTTTAAACCGGTTCCAATTGTTAAAAAGCATAAAGAAATTTCCTTTTGACACGTCAGCCTTTTCCACATTCTTATACATGCCCGACTCAAACGTCCCTATCCTCAGCAAAAGCAGCACGACGCCAAGTACACCTCCAACAAAATACGCATCACGCCAGCCGTATTTTGCCACCATAACAGCTGCACCGGCGCCAAAAAGGCCGATTACGGCTACGATGGTGGTTCCGTAACCCCGCCGTTCCTTACTGAGGGTTTCGCTTACCAGGGTGATCCCCGCCCCCAACTCGCCGGCAAGGCCGATGCCCGCTATAAAACGGATAAGCGCGTAGGTGTTGACATCATGGACAAGGCCGTTTGCGAAATTCGCTATCGAGTACAATAAAATGGAACCGAAAAGAACTCTGATCCTGCCCAGCTTATCGCCGACAACACCCCATAATATACCACCCAGTAATAAGCCGAACATCTGCACATTGATAATAAACACCCCTTTGGGAAGCACGTCGGCCGGCGCCACGCCGATATCCAGCAGGCTGTTCTTTCGTACGATAGAAAAGATCAGGAGATCATATATATCAACAAAATAACCCAGCGAGGCTACCAGCACCAAAAAAACAACATTCCTTGCAGCCCTGGCCGATTGATTAGCAGTCATATACGTGGTTGAATTTTTTGTCAAAAAAAAACCTCTGCTTTACAGAGGTCTTTTTAATTTGAGTTAACAATTATGCTTTTTTTACATTCACTGCCTGTAAACCTTTTCTTCCTTCTTCAACATCATAAGTAACGCTGTCGTTATCTTTTATAGCGTTCACGCCGCCCTGTACATCTTTAAAATGTACAAAAAGATCCTTTCCATCGTCCGTAACAATAAAGCCATAACCTTTTTGAGTGTTAAACCATTTTACTTTTCCAGTTTTCATAAATTGTAATAATTGTTGGTATTAAAAAATTGTGTTAAAGATTAAAAAAATACGTCCAAACTGAATAGAATGGTATTAATCTGTCTCAAATATATAAAATAATTAATATCCAAATAAAATTATTTATTTGGCTGCGGGGTCAT
>Ga0134125_10001008_pt1 | contig 35910 bp, 29 predicted proteins | sample KB31751_FD_96464 | JGI IMG/M metagenome (GOLD analysis project Ga0134125, IMG submission 96464) | Terrestrial soil microbial communities with excess Nitrogen fertilizer from Kellogg Biological Station, Michigan, USA - KB3-175-1 | ecosystem: Environmental > Terrestrial > Soil > Unclassified ...
AAATGTTTCCGGTACTTCCGTTTTCAAAAAAAATGACAATGTGCCGTCCTGCGGTAGTTCGTCCTGGTTCTTCAAGCGGACCGCAGAAGCCGCTGGTCCTGACTGCACCGTCTTGCTGATGAGCTTGAGCCGGGGACGCGGCGGCTCGACCTTGGTCTTTAAATCCATTACCCGGCCATCTTTCAATGCAACTTGCGCCACAATGTCCTGCTCGGGTTTCAAAGCCGGAGCCTGAGAGGTCAGACGCGCGGTCAACTCGAGTTCGTCCTGCTCATCCGTGCGGGAGAGACCAGCCGGAACAAAATGGATGCCGCTCATGTCCAGGCTGGCGACTTCATCCAGGCGCGTGCCTTTCAGCGTTCCTTGCTCCTCGCCGGCGCTGATGGAAAAGTCGTCGAGATGAGCCAGTTCGGAGTAAGTGTTCAGCGAAACCTCATCAGGCGTGGGCAGACCAAATTGTTTTACCAGCAGCGTGACCGCGCCCACGAGAGCGTTCTTGAGCGGGACCGCGACTGTCACTTCCGTGGGCTTGCCTGCCTTCCAATTCGTCTTGACCACAGGCTCTGACCCGGCCTTCATTGAAATATCGGCAATGCAGGCTGCTGCGGTTGAATTCAAATGGATCGTATCTTCGCGTCCCACGATCAGGGCATTGCGGTCCGCCCGGGAGATTGCCCAATTGGTCGGGTGCGCTGCGCTTATTTGGAACACAGGCCCTGTAAACGATTGAAATCCCCATGAGCCGCGCAAGGTTGCAGTGAATGAAGGAGGCAACTTGTCGGCAGGCAATTCTTCGGCATGAATTAGAAAACCGCCGCGCGCCGCGTCAGCAGTGGCGGGAAGATCAAGCTGCAAGCCATTTTTACCTTCAATATGAAGGACCATGTGGTGGGCATAACCAGTGGAAAATACCAGCGGCGCGCCTTCCACGGGAATCAGAAGCCCCGGCTGCTGCAGGCAGAAAATTTGATTTGCATCCACGGCCCGCAGCGGAGGAAACTGCTCTGCCTCAACCGCGGGAAGTCCAATGACCAGCACTGATTTCGGATTATGGAACGAAGGCGGATTGTTCAGACGCAGGTTCAGGTCCAAATCCTTCGGGACCGCGAGCGCCGGAATGTATTGGTATTGCGCCGTATGGTAGCTGGCGAAAATCCGCGCTACGTCAACCACCGCGCCAACATACGGACTGTAGGCGCCTCCGCCAGCGAGCCGCGTATAAGTAATCTGCCCAATCAGGTCTGAGTTCGGGCCCGAAGTCAGCGCCGCCACCATGGACTGACTGTGTCCATCTTCCAACACGAGTTGACTCGTGTTCTGCATAAGGCAAGGAGCTTGCTGTTCGGTCGGACGGTCAAAACACTGCTGATCAATCTTGATATTCAGGCTGCGCGCCAGCAGCACAGAGCGATCGTGAAGAGACTTGGGATCATACTCTGAAGTTTGCCGCACGCCAGCCAGGTAGGCATCCAGACGCGAGCGGTCGAGTCCCGCTTGGTCGAGATCTTGCGATGAACGGACGAACGCACCGGGCTTACCCTGCACGGCCGAACGCAAGGTGCCGAAATCGCCTCCGGTTTCAGGAGCAAGAAATAGCAGCGCCTGCTGAGCATCAAGCGGCACCGTCACCACCATGCCTTCCTCGCGTACCGATTTTTTCCAGGTCTCGGCCTTGAAAAACCAGTTGTCGGGTGGGGGATTGGTCGGTCCTCGCAGAAATGCCACAATCATCAAATAATGCACTGACTGGCTGTCTGGCAGGTTGGGATGGATCCACAAACGATCGCCCGGTCGCAGGTTGGGCACGTCCGCAATGGGCAGGCTTTTTCCGTTGCGGGTAACTTTGACTTCCACCCGAGGCCCGGCCAAATCAAACGCTGCTGTATCCCCTGAAGCGAAACCGGCATTGGCACACAACAAGACGAAGCAAAACAAAGTGGCCCTGAAACGCATGCGCCTATTTTAGGAATTATCGCCGCGAATGGCTAGACCCAAGAGTACAAGAAAGCACCTGTTGCCGCTAAATGCAGGGCGCCATTTTACAGGCATAATGAAGTCATTGAAGAGGCCCCGGCTTTACTAATTTGCTGGCGGCCATGAGAATGGTGTTTCACTATTAAGAAGGAGACAGCAATTATGGCAGCTACAGGAGAACTGATCCGCACCATGAATTACGTGGACGACATTACCAGCACCGTTCGGCGCATTGGCGCTTCCATTTACATGATGGACGCGGAAGAGAAGAAAAAACTTGCAGAATACTTGCGCGGCGCCAGCACGCATTTGTCCGCCATGGTGAACCAACTCGAAAAGGGCGCGTAACTTTTGGCGGAAATTTCCACCATCGCCGTAATCGGCGCTGGCGTATTGGGCCGCGAAATCGCGCACCAGGCAGCGCTTGCAGGCTATGACGTTATTTTGGAAGATGTCCTGCCAAACGCCCTGCGCCGTGCCGAGCGGGAAATTCTCTCAAGCCTCGATCAAGCGGTGGAGATGGGAATAGTTCCCTCGATCCAAGCGCGGTTCGCCGCGGGGCGTCTGCAATATGCGGGGAACGTCGAAGAGGCTGCTCGTGAAGCGGACTTGGTAGTTGAAGCGGTCCCCGAGGAATTGGAATCGAAGATCGAAATCTTTACCCTGCTCGATAAAATCTGCCGCCCTCACACCGTTCTGGTTTCCAGCACCTCCACGCTAGGCATCGCGGAAATTGCCAGCGTGACATTCCGGGCAAGCCGATGTATCGGCATGCGCTTCATCCACCCCGTTCATGCTATGAAATCGCTCCAGATTGTGCGCGGCCCGCAGACGGACGACGAAACCGCTGCGGCGGCCACAGAGATCGCGAGACGAATGAAGAAAGAAGTCATCGTTGTCACGGAATCAACCGGCGCCGAATCGCAGCCAAGCGTCGCCAAAATGGTCCTCTAGCCGGCAACTATTGCTGTTTCTTCAGGCCCATTGCGTAACCGCTGGCTCCCTGGCTGGTCATTACGAATGACGGCTGCGAGACTATAATCAGTTCAGCCCGGTGAGCGCTTAATTCCCGGAAATTCCAAGGATTCACTTTTACAATGCCGCTGCTTTGGCTGCGAATTGCCCTCGGTTGTTACGCCGTAGGCCTGCTCTATATTCTGGTCGCGCTCGGTCGCGCCAGTGAGTGGGCCAACCGGATTGCCTTACAGGCGGCGTACCTGGGGATGATTTTCGAATTTGTCTCACTCGTGGAAAGCATCTTGCCTGCTCCGCAAATCACTCTGGCCGCGGAACATAACGCCGAACCCCTGCTCGCTTTTTTCATTATGGTGATGTTCATGGTTGTGTACCTGATTTATAAAACAACCTCGCTGGGCATTATCGTTTTCCCGCTGGTGTTTCTGTTGACGTTTGTCGCCGCCACGGGCCAAGAGCGATTCCTTTCCATGGTGCCAAGCACGCGCAAGGATTGGTTGATCGTCCACATCGCGTTGATCTTTTTTGGATACGCGGCGCTGATATTAAGCTTCGGCGCCAGCTTCGTGTACTTGATTCAGGAGCGCGCGCTGAAGTCGAAGCGCTCCGGTGGATTGCTCTCCCGCCTGCCCGCCTTGCAGGTACTCGACGACATCAGCTTCCGCGCGCTTGCGGTCGGCTTCCCTTGCATGACGCTGGGCCTGCTTGCGGGGATCGTGGTCGCCGAGGCCAGCTACGGTCGCGTGCAATATGCAGATCCGAAAATCTTGCTCTCCATTCTGATGTGGGCCGTGTACTTGCTCCTGATCTATACGCGCTGGACGGCCGGATGGCGCGGACGCCGCGCGGCGTATTTGGCCACCGGAGCCTTTGCCACCGCTATCATTGCCTGGGCGGCGAATTACTTTAGCGCAATCCACGGATTTGTCCGGTCATGAATTTTCAGCTCATCGGCGTAAATCATGTCAGCGCGCCCGTGGAGGTGCGTGAGCGCCTGGTGGTGCCCGAGTCCGAAGTCCCCAACGCGCTACGAAAGCTGGCGCAACATCCGGGCGTCGAAGAGGCGATGATCCTCTCCACCTGTAATCGCGTGGAGATCCTGACACGCACCAGCAACGGCGCGGTAAACTTGCGCGCATTCTTGCAGGATTACTTTCCGGTCAAGCTCGCCGAATATGACAAGCATCTCTACGAATTACGCGAGCAGGAGGCTGTGCGGCACCTGTTTCGCGTGGCCTCCAGCCTGGATTCCATGATTGTCGGCGAGCCGCAAATCCTGGGCCAGGTGAAAGAAGCCTATGCTTCGGCGCGCGCGTTGGGAGCGGTGCATTCCCAGTTAGATCAGCTCCTCACCCGCTCTTTTGCCGTGGCCAAGCGCGTTCGCACGGAAACCGCAATTGGGTCTTCCGCAGTCTCTGTTGCTTCGGTTGCAGTGGAACTTGCGAAGAAAATTTTCGGATCACTGCATGGCAAGCATGTGTATCTGGTGGGCGCGGGAAAAATGAGCGAACTCGCGGCCCGGCATCTATTGGCCAATGGCGCGGTTTCTATTTTCGTCGCCAACCGCACCTACGACCGCGCAGTGCAACTGGCGGAAAAGTTTAACGGCGAAGCCATCCAGTTCTCCCAGCTTTACGATACTTGTGATCGCGCGGATATTGTCATTACCTCCACCGGGGCCCCGCATGCCATCTTCCGGCGCGAACACGGAGAGCTGTTTCTGAACCGCCGCAAGAATCGGCCCATGTTTTTCATTGACATCGCAGTGCCGCGAAATGTTGATCCCGAACTCAATAAGCTCGACGGCATTTTTGTTTATGACATTGATGATCTGCAGCAGGCGGTTGTCTCCCATGTCGCCGACCGGACCAAAGAAGCGGAACGGGCCGAGGCGATTATTGACGTCGAAGTGCAGCGCTTCCAGGAACGCCTTCAGACCTTGAACGTTGTTCCGACCATCGTCTCGTTGCAGGATCACCTGGAAACCATTCGCCAGGCGGAAATTGACCGTGTACGCGGACGTCTGGGACCGTTGACGCCCGACCAGGAGATGGTCATCGAGTCGCTGACCAAAGGAATCGTCAACAAAATCATGCACACGCCCATCCATACGTTGAAGACCGCTGCCCGCGAATCGGAAGCCACAACGGTAATTGACGTGGTGAAGCGCCTGTTTAACCTGGAAGCGAGCAAGGCGAAATCGGGCGGGGATTCCGGCACGGGGAGCAAACGCTAGATGGGTCTTCTCCGGATTGGTTCGCGCGGCTCGCAGCTTGCGCTCTGGCAGGCGAACCATATTGCCGCCCTGCTCCGCTCCCGCGGGCACGACGTGACAATCGAAATCATTCACACCACCGGAGACAAAATTCTTGACGTGGCCCTCTCCAAAGTTGGAACCAAGGGCATGTTCACAAAGGAAATTGAAGACGCGCTGGCGGATGGCCGCGTGGATCTCGCCGTCCACAGCTTGAAAGATCTGCCAACGGAAATGTCTCCGAATTTTGAGCTCGCGGCGATTCTGTCGCGTGAAGATCCTCGTGACGTATTTTGCTCGCAAAAATTCGAAAATATAAATGCTCTGCCTCAAGCGGCGCGAGTTGGGACCAGCAGCCTACGCCGCCAGGCGCAGTTAAGGGCGATCAGGGCTGATTTAATTATTCATCCTTTGCGCGGTAACGTGGATACGCGTCTGCGAAAGCTGGAATCCGGCGAGTATGACGCGATCATCCTCGCGGCGGCCGGGCTCAACCGGCTGGAGAAAACCGAGCTTGTGCGGCAGGTCATTTCTGTGGATGTTATGTGCCCTGCCGCCGGCCAGGGTGCGCTTGCCATCGAAGTCCGCGCAGGAGATACAAAGGTGCTCGAGCAAATAAAAGCGCTGGACGACCGCTCCGCCCGCCTCACTACCTCCTGCGAGCGCGCTTTGCTCAACCGAATGGGAGGCGGCTGCCAGGTCCCGATCGGGGCTTCTGCCGAGTTGTTCGACGGAGAATTGCGACTGCATGCAGTTGTTGCCGACCCGGATGGTGGAAAAGTGCTGCGCGAAGTTCGGCAGGGAAGTGATCCCGTAGCGTTAGGGAATCTTGTCGCGGACGCGCTGCTGCGGCGAGGCGGCGATACCATTTTGCAGAAGGTATATGGAAGGGAAGTGGTCGTTCCCCAGCAGCCGTAACATTAGATATTCATGCCCGTAAAGAATCAGTTGCAGAATGTCCGCGTGCTGGTCGGACGCGCCCGTCACCAGGCCAGCGCTCTTTCCGCAGGGCTACGCGCGCACGGCGCAAAAGTCGTGGAAATTCCTTTCATCGAAATTCGCAAGCCGCGTTCCTACCGAACGTTGGACACAGCATTGCTCAATCTCAGAAATTACGACTGGATCATTCTCACCAGTGTGAATGGCGTTAACTCGCTTTGGACGCGTCTGCGGGAGCTTGGCCTGAACAAAAAATCCCTGCAGCATGCGAAAATTGCCGCCATCGGCCCTTCCACAAAAAAAGCATTGGAAGACCACGGTGTTCACGTCAATGTCATGCCCGCTCAATACGTGGCAGAGGCTGTCGTCAAGGTTTTGCGCAATAAAGTCAAAGGCGAGCGCGTGCTTTTGGCGCGCGCCAAAGTCGCGCGCGATGTGATCCCTTCCGAACTGCGGAGGGCAGGGGCCGTTGTGGATGTCGTCGAAGCCTACGAGACAGTAATACCGCCGAGTTCAAGCAAACGCCTGCGCGCTTTGCTGGCGAATCCCAGCCGGCGTCCCCACGTGATTACTTTCACTAGTTCGTCCACGGTAAAAAATTTCTTCGCCCTGCTTGGTGCAATCGCCCAGACTAAAGCGAAACGGAACCAGCGATGTGAAGGAATTCAATTTGCTTCGATCGGCCCAATCACTTCCGCAACGCTACGGGAGATGGGATGCAACATCCACATTGAAGCGAAGAAATACACCATCCCAGGTTTGGTTCAGGCGATCGTGAAGAAAAAGAACAGTATCCAGAACTAGCTACTTCTTCTTCTTGCCCTTCGAGGCTGGCGCGGGCGACTTCTTCGTGGCAGGCTTTTCTTTCTTGGCGGATTTTGGCTTTTCTTCCGATTTCTTCGCCGGCGCTGTTTTGGTGGTTTCGGTCTTGACTGGAGCAGCTTTCGCTGGCACCGGCTTGGTTTCTACCGCTTTCGCCGCCGTCTTTGCACCACCCTTCGCAGGCTCGGCCGACGGAACTGTTGGCTCCGCAACGGCGCCTTTGCCTTTCTTCTTTCCGGCTTTCGCGCCATCTGGCGTGCCCGCAGCCGCCGCTGCTCCCTTCGCGCGACCACGCTTGGGCGCGGGTGGCGGAGGCGGTGGCGGAGGCGCGAGCGGCTTCAGGTATTTCAGGATTTCGGTCCGCGAACGTAACTTCCCGTCCAACAGCAGCATGAAAACATCGTGTGCGATCTTCGGATACTCCGGCAATTGCGGCGTAATCAGCAACTCCGTCATCTCCGGCAGAGGAAGTTTCTGTTGCACCTGCCGCCACTTGGTAAAGAAGTTCTTGATCTTCTGGACGACAGCCTGCTTCCGCGAAGTCACGGCCAAAAACAGAATCATCTCCGGACGCGCTTCCGAAAGCAGCTTCCACGTCCTTGAGGGCGTTGCCGCTTCCTTACCGGTGAGCTTCTTGTCCAGTTCCTTGGCGTGGTCTTCAAGGTCCTTCCACGAATCCACCAGCGTTTTACGTGGAATCCGCTTGCGCAGATCGGCGATGTCCTTGTCAGGAAGGCGCGCAGTCAAAAAGTACAGAACCGCCGAGGACGGATCAGGCAAGTATCCCAATTCATTCATCTGCTGCCGCGTCTTGATCAGCTGGGAGAGGCCATTGGTGTCCACTTTCGCGCTCGTCCAATGCGGGTTCAGGATTTTTAGCCAGTCCTCTTTTTCCAGCACCTTCATGATGTGCAACGGATCATCTTCGTAGGCCAGTTGCTCAATCTCGTATCCGATCGCTTTGTCGGTAATGTGATCGAGGTACAGATTTTCCTTGGCTGCATCAAAGCGTAGCTGCGTCCGTTCTTCGAGTGGCCAGTGAAACCGCGCCGCAAAGCGCACCGCGCGAATCATCCGCGATGGGTCTTCCACGAAAGCGTAATTGTTCAGGACGCGGATGAGCTTTGCTTCAATGTCGGCTACGCCGTTGAACGGATCCATCAGAAGACCCATGGAACCGGGATTCAACGACAGCGCCATCGCGTTCACGGTGAAGTCGCGACGGCGCAAATCATCCAGGATTGTTGAAGGCGTAACCACGGGCGGTCGCCCGGTTTTTTCATAGCGTTCAATCCGCGCCATGCTGATTTCCGCGCGAACGTTTCCCGGCAGGCTCAGGTAAAGTGTATTGGTGTCCTCGTCAACTCCGGCAATCGAGGCCCCAGCGTGCTCCAACTGTTTTTGCAGTTTCAGGGGATTGCCCTGCAGGGTGAAATCGAGATCACGAATCGGGAATCCGCTGATGATGTCGCGGACCGCCCCTCCGGTCAGGTAAAGGTTCAACCCGTTGGCCCGGGCGATTTCCTGCACCAGATTCACCCCTTTTTGCTGGTTGGGGGTGAGCCGTATCTCCAAAGTGTAGATGTAATCAGCCATCTTTCTTATGACTGCTATGATCGCCGGCGCAGATTCACGTCAGGATTCCATTTGAGGCGACTTTTCCACAGAATCCTCTCCGGAAAATAGACGGCCCCAAGCCAGCAATCCGTAACCTGCTCTATATATTAGGCTTATACATCCAACGACGGGCTGCGGCAAGCAACTGAAAATAACACAAGGTTAACGATTTGGCTACTAGGAACGTACGAAATCACAGATTTTTGCGAAAAAGTGTGAAAATCAATATGAGACGCGCGAACACGTTCCACCGCGTCAGTCCGTTTAGCGAGGGTTTCACCAGGAAATGCCTTCCACCCACAAAAAGGTCATCGTCCGCAAAATGGACCGCGACACCCTGAACGGCTATGTGGCGCCTGCGCACTTTGTGCAGGAAGGCAAACTGGAACTGTTGAACACTGCAGGCAACGTGGTTGGGATCGAATTACGCGACATTCGCGCCGTCTACTTTGTGCGCGAGTTCGGAGACACCGAGGCCTTGAGCCGCAAGACTTTCACCACCCGCCCTCGCACGGAAGGCCTTTGGGTCCGGCTCAAGTTCAAAGACAACGAGCAGCTCGAAGGGATGATGCCCAACGACCTCTCGTTGAACAGCCCAGACGGCTTTCTGGTGAACCCTCCCGATATGCGCTCCAACGTACAGCGCGTTTTCGTGCCTCGGGTGGCGCTCGAGTCTCTAACGGTTCTTGCTGTTATCGGTGCCGCCAAACGCCGCCGCGGCCAACCCGACCAGCGGCAAGTAACCCTATTTGAAGAATGATTTGAAACCCCTCAATAAAAATTCTCGTCAAAGACAAAATCCAAAATGAAAAAACACGGCCTGAAACACTGGCTGCATGAACATTCCATGAGCCTGGCGAGCGTTGCCATTGTGCTTTTCTGGATCGTCGCCTACATCAAGTCTGACCCCAACACGCACTGGGGATCTTTTTTCGGCAACGCCATTGCCGACTGGAGCGGCGTTTTGGTCACGGTCATCGCCACAAAGTACTTTTACGAACTGGGCTCGGCAGAAAGCCGCCAGCCGCCGAAAGAAGTGCTGAGCCGCATTGGCGGCCTGCTGCACAAACACTCTCTCAGCATCTTTCTTATCATCACGGGAATTGGCTGGATCGTGCTTTTCGTTCACATGAATCCCCAGGCACGCTGGGGCGAGGTGGTTGGCAATATCGTCTCTGAGTGGACGCAAATCTTCGGCATGGTCATCCTCACCAAGCGCCTGGTAGAACGGCACTCCAAGGAATCCCACCATCAGTAAAGACCATCACTTCAGAAAGTGCGCCATAGAGTACTTTTTGGTTACCTTTGGTTACTGAAGGTCCATTAAATTCTTGCTTACCCGCTCAAAAATGGGATACCGTTTCTTTCTCCCGTTTTGGAGTCATGCTTGTTACTTCCTTTTTATGCGGAACGCGCTAAGTTCGCGGCGGCAAAGTCCAGTTTCCTTGTTTTGATTTCCGGAGAATGAATAACTCTATGAAAACTCGCGCATCCCTGTCCCTGCTGTGCGCAACCTTCGTGTGCTGGATGGCGTGTGCCTCTGGATTGGCGCAGACCAGCGGCGTCCAGACTAGCGCAGTCTTTACCAGCGCGCCACAGCCGTTAATCGTTCAACGAGTGGACAATTCACAACTGGTCACTTTGTACGGGAACACGCACCCCTTAGCGCAAACTCTTACTGATCTGGGGACCGCCGCGCCGAGTTTGAGCATGCAGCGCATGCTGCTGCTATTAAAGCGCAGCCCAGCCCAGCAGACTGCGTTGGCGCAACTGCTCGAAGAGCAGCAGGAGAAGGATTCGCCCAGCTACCATCATTGGCTCACGCCTGCGGAGTTCGGCCAGCAATTCGGCGCAAGCGCCCAAGACATTCAGACTGTGACGGCATGGTTGCAGTCGGAAGGATTCCAGGTAACACAGGTAAGCCAGGGACGCACTGTAATCGAATTTTCCGGCACCGCCGCACAAGTGCAGGCAGCCTTCCACACAACCATGCACAGTTATCTGGCGAAAGACGGTCCCCACTGGGCCAACGCCACCGATCCTTCGATTCCAGCCGCATTGGCACCCGCAGTCGTCGGCATTGAATCGCTAAATAACTTTCCCAAAAAGGCGGCAAATGCATTTGCCGGAGTGTATTCACAAAGCACGCACACCTTAGTTTCAGGTCCGCAATTCACACAGGCCTGCGGTCAAGATACAAATGGCAATCCTCTGACCTGCTTCGCAGTTAGCCCTTGGGATTTTGCAACCATCTACAATGTCGTTCCACTGTGGAATGCCACCCCAGCAATTGACGGAACCGGCCAGACAATCGCCGTTGTGGGCCGCTCAAACATTCAAACCTCCGATATCTCAACCTTCCGCAGTCTGTTTGATCTGCCGCCCGCCGATAGTAGCCACCTTCAGGTTATTTTGAACGGACCGGATCCGGGGTTGACTGACGATGAGAGCGAGGCGGACATTGACGTGCAGTGGTCCGGCGCGGTTGCCAAGAACGTCAAAATTGACTTTGTGGTGTCTCAAAGCACCGAGACGACCGATGGCGTGGATCTTTCGGCGCTCTACGTGATTGATAACAACCTTGCCCCGATCATGAGCGAAAGCTTCGGCCAATGCGAGTCGGCACTGGGCACCAATGGCAATTCATTTTTTCAAGAACTATGGCGACAGGCGGCCGCGCAGGGAATCAGTGTGTTTCTTTCGACCGGGGACAGCGGCGCTGCTGGTTGCGACAACAATCTCGGAACCACCCCTCAACCCGCCCTCGGAGGCCTTGCAGTCAGCGGGCTGGCTTCCACCCCGTATAACGTGGCGGTTGGCGGTACAGACTTCAACGATGCGGCAAATCCTCTGACGTATTGGAACGCGTCCAATGATTCCACCACGCAGGCTTCTGCGAAGGGATATATTCCAGAGACTACCTGGAACAACAGCTGTACGAATAGCCTTTTCGCGACGGTTGGCTTCAGTGCGAATGCGGAAACCAATTGCAACAATTCCCAATTGGCAGGTTTCGTTCAAACCGTCGGCGCGGGTGGCGGAGCGAGCACTCTCTACTCCAAGCCGTCATGGCAGACCGGTTCCGGCGTCCCCAGCGATGGTCATCGCGATCTTCCTGATGTCTCACTATTTGCCAGCAATGGATTTGTGGGCAATTTCTATGTAATCTGCCAGGCCGATTTCACAAATGGGCTCTGTACGTTGAATAATCTCGCTGGCTTTGGTGGAACTTCGGTTTCAACTCCCGCCTTTGCCGGAATCATGGCGCTGGCCAATCAACAGATGGGTATTACCACCGGCAATGCTAATTTCCGCCAGGGCAATCCCAACTATGTCCTATACAAGCTGGCGGCCAGTAATCCCAGCGCATTCCACGATGTGCCTGCCGGAAGCACGATTGCCATGCCTTGCGCGAACGGCACTTCAAATTGCGCAGTGAATACCCCGGGGCATACTTACGGAGTGCTCTCCGGTTATGCCACAACAACCGGCTATGACCTGGCTACCGGACTCGGTTCGGTGGATGCAAATGCCTTGGTGACGAATTGGAGTTCGGTGACTTTTAGCGCCTCTGCCACCACTCTTTCTGCTCCATCTCCCACTTCAATTACGCACGGCCAAGGCGTCACAGCGACCATTACAGTTGCGGCTGTTCCTCCCGCGACAGGAACGCCGACCGGCGATGTTTCATTGCTCACGAGTTCGGGGCAAAGCGCAGGCCGGTTCACTTTAAGCGGCGGGACAGTGACGGCGACAACGAACACAATTCGCGGTGGCGCGCAAACGCTCATCGCCCACTACGAAGGCGACGGAACTTTCGGCGGAAGCGATTCCGCGGCTTCGTCTACGATTACTGTGACCCCCGAAGGAAGCAAGACAGCAGTGGTTCTGGAGGCTTTCGATCCGCAAACCGGATCTCAGACAAACCCCAACGTCACCACCGCAACATACGGGCAAAGTCTTTATCTTTTGCGGACAGCGGTTACGAATTCGGCAGGCACTGCATGTGCACCGGTCCCATTGGGACAGTCCGCGTGCCCTAGCGGAAATGTGACAATCACAGACAATGGAAATCCTTTAGACGGCGGAACGTTCACTCTGAACAGCCTTGGATATACGGAAGATCAGAACATTAATGTCACCGGTGGAACCCATAACATTCAGGCGCAGTATGCCGGCGATTCTAGTTTTAATACGAGTTCTAATACTGACGCCTATACAATTGCGAAGGCACCCACGAGTTTTACTACATTTTCCATTCCGGCAACGACTTCGGTAGGAGCCGCCGTAACATTTAATGCGACGATCAGTTCAGCAAGCTTTGGCGCTGAACCATCGGGAAACATAACGTTCTCTTCGGACGGAGTCGCGATCTCGGCCGGCGGAGGCTTCTCCGGATCGAGCGGTGCTGCAACGGGAACTGCCACCTACAGTCAGAGTATTCAAACTAGTTTTTCTTCTACCGGCACGCATACCATTACGGCTGCCTACACGGGCGATGGAAACTACAGCAGTGCCAACTCTTCGTCGGCCACGATCACCGTCGGCAATCCAGTGCCATTTGTCAATATTAGTACGCCTCCCCCAACGATAAGCCCAGGACAAAACGTGACGATCACGGTTTTGGTGCAGAGCCCAGTCTCCGGGGGGCCAGCGATAACTGGAACTGTGACACTCGTAGATTCGAAAACTTCCGCTACTATTCCCGCAACCGTAGCGCTTACATCGGGTAACAATGGCGGCAACAACCCATATCTCAGTGCAGATTTGACATTTACGCCATTGGCTAGTGAGGTCCTCAAAGCGGTTTACAGTGGGGATTCAAATTACAGCGGTTCGAGTTCACAACAGACAATATCAATCACTGTAAAATTCCCAACTCCTACCCTCACAGTGACTCCAGCGACTGTACAGAGCGGAAGCCCGGCAACAATCACAGCGCTAGTGTCCGCCACGGTTCCAGGCCCGGTAATGACGGGCACCGTGACATTTAAGGACTCAAGTAATTCCAGCACACTTCCGGGTACCGTATCGCTTACCCCATCCACGGATTCCAACGGCCACCCGACTTTGCAGGCTAGTTTGACCTTTACGCCCAGCGTCAACCAGACCTTCTTTGCTGCCTACAGCGGTGATTCCTCGTACCCCGCATCCCAATCGAGCACCGCGACCATTACAGTCAACGGAAACGATTTCGACCTATCCATTCCAGCTACTCTGGTCGTGACCCGTGGCTCAGCAGCACAGACGCTTGTAACCGTTGGCGGCCAGACCGCCTATAGCGGCACCATAGCGTTTACCAGTGCTTCTTGTGCTGGATTGCCCAGCGAAGCCTCATGCAGCTTTAGTCCTGCATCCGTGACAGGACCAGGCACGACGGCGCTTTCGATTACTGCCACCCGTCCGGTCGCAGGCGCACGGCGACAAGCAAGTGCTTCTTATGGCCTGAACGGCTCGCAATGGTGGGCCCTGAGCGGCGGTGGACTATTCAGTTGTGTTCTGCTCCTGGGAGTACCAAGAAAGCGGCGCTGGGGCGGACTGCTTTCCGTTATATTCTTTGCCGTGCTGATGATGAGCGTTAGTTGCGGCGGCGGTTCTACTGGTTCAGGAAGTGGCGGCGGAGGAGGTGGCGGCGGAATTACGGATCCGGGCACCCCGACGGGCACCTATACCGTGACCGTGAATGCAACCGATGGAACTCATACGCATTCCACAACATTTAGTCTGACAGTTCAGTAATTTTTACTTCCAAGTGAAAGGAACGGACGAGAGCAAATCACTCTCGTCCGTTTTTTATTCAATCTCATGTCTCGTGCGCGCTTGCCGCTTCCCGGTGCGAAGCTGGTGTAGGATTATGCAGATCATAGGCACACTCCATGAAACTTGGCGCAATCGCGAAATCCCTTGGTTTGACTCTCGAAAATGGTTTGCCCGAAACGGAAATTATCGGTGTTGCGGGCATTGAGGAGGCTGGCCCGGGCCAAATTACCTTTGTCTCCAATCCCAAATACGCCGCCGTCGCGAAAACCACAAAAGCCTCGGCCATTATTGTGGACGAAAAGTTTCCGCCGCTTTCAACCGCTCTACTGCGCGGCTCAAATCCTTACCTTGCATTCGCGAAAGCCATCGAGTTGTTTTACCAGCCGCCTCGTTATGAGCCGGGCATTCACGCTAGCGCCGCCATTCATCCCACAGCCAAAATCGCGCCGGACGCACACATCGGCCCTTATGTTTCCGTGGATCGCGATGTGGAGATCGGGCCGAAAGCGGTTTTGCTTGCCCACGTTGTGATTTACGCCGGGGTAAAAATCGGCAGCAACTTTTTCGCCCACGCGCACTCCGTGGTCCGGGAATATTGCCGCATTGGTAACAATGTGATTTTGCAGAACGGAGTGATCATCGGCGGCGACGGTTACGGCTTCGCCAAAGACGAGCATGGCCGCTGGCAAAAAATCCTGCAATCAGGACCCACGGTTTTGGAAGATGACGTCGAGGTGCAATCGAATTCCTGCGTTGACCGCGCCAGCGTTGGCGAAACCCGCATTGCTCGCGGCGTAAAAATTGACAACCTCGCGCAGATCGGCCACGGCTCCTCTATCGGAGAAAACACTTTGCTGTGCGCGCAGGTCGGTCTCGCCGGTTCCACTGAGGTCGGAAAAAACGCCATACTCGCCGGACAAGTCGGCGTTGCCGGGCATTGCCACGTTGGCGACGGCGTCATCATCACCGCGCAGAGCGGCACCCACGGTGACATTCCCGCCGGATCCATGGTCAGCGGCGCTCCCGCCTTCGACCACAAACTCTGGCTGCGCTGCATGGCCGTATTCCCCAAGCTGCCCGAAATCGCGAAACTTCTGCGGTCGCAAAAGTAGCTCCTGCGAATGCAAAGTTGCCTTCATCCTTGCCGCGCTTCTTTTAGAAATGTCATCCCGAGCCGCCTCGGCGGCGAGGGACCTTATGTCGGAATAAGCCCGATATGCAGAACGCAGGACTGCCACTCTCGTCCACAGCATGAGTGCAGCCCACCGTCGTAGGGTCCCTCCGTTTTCGCTGCGCTCAACGTCGGGATGACATGATTTGAATGGATGTGCTCAGAACAAAAGCGGGCAACTGCTACAGGACGCTGCGCGAAATAGAACTAGGCCGTCCGCTCCTGCATGTCCACTGGCAGCGAACTATTCACCGCGCTCCGCACCTTCGCCATCAACGACTCGCGGCTGCCAAAATCCTTCGGCTCAATCGGCTCGTGAAAGACAATTTCAACAGTTCTCGGCTTAATGGCGAATCTGCCTTTCGGCATCACGTAGTGCGTCCCCACAATCGTAACTGGAACGACCGGCACCTGGCACTCCTCCGCCAAATAAAACGGCCCCTTCTTGAAGGGTAGCAATTTGCCGTCAAAGGAACGGCCTCCTTCAACATAAATCGTCATATTGATGCCCTTGCGAATCACATCCACCGCACCCCGGATGGCGCTAATACCGCTTTTAGTCCCTCTCTCAACCGGCACGAGATCCCCCATCAGCATGGTGCGCCCCAGCAACGGATAGTGGAAAAGATCGTGCCTTGCCATCACGGACGTGCGCCGCGGAATCAGCGGCAGCATCAGCGGCGGATCAATATTCGAAACATGGTTCGACATGAAAATATAAGTCCGTGCAGGATCAATCTGTTCCAATCCCACGGTTCGAACTTTCACGCCCGCAATGCGCACCCCAGTAAAAGCCACCCACATGCCAATGCGATAAAGAAATCGCACATCGCCCGTCAGGAATGTCCATGGAAAACAAATGAGCACCGTAAACGGCAGCATGATCATCCAGAAGCCCAGCATCATGAGGGTTCGGATCAAGAGTGCGAGTCCTTCCCGGAGCGCGGGGAATTCATGATTTTCCTGCCAGTGACTTCAGCCGCTGCGGCAGCTTCTCATAAATTCCGCCAAAACCACCGTTGGAAAGAATGGCCACCACATCTCCCAGGCGCAGTTCCGGAGCGACAAGTTCCACGATGGAGTCCACCTCCGGCGCAATCCGCGCGCGCCGGCCGTTTTTTTCGATCTCAACAGCGACTGCAGGCAGGTTCAGCCGCTGGTCCTCGGGAATAGCGTCAGACTTGAATACCTTGGCGATCACCACTTCATCTGCCGCCGAAAGGCTTTTCGCCAACTCCTGTTGAAATACGTTGCGCCGCAGCGTGTTGGAGCGCGGCTCCAGAATCGCCCACAATCTTGCTCCGGGATACCGAGAACGCAGGGCGTTCAGCGTGACTTGAATGGCAGTCGGATGGTGCGCGAAATCTTCAATAATCGTGATGCCATCAAGTTGCGCCCGGACTTCCAGCCTTCGTTTCACACTCTTAAACGTCGTGAGCGCTTCCGCAATCTGTTCCTGCGTGACTCCGCAAGTGGCTGCCAGAGCGGCGGCGGCGGTCGCGTTCCACACGTTGTATTCTCCGGCGAGCGCAAACTCAAAATCTCCCCACGCTTTGCCCTCGTGCAGAACGGACCAACTTGTCCGCGTAGGCTCCGTGCGGATATTGGTAATCCTCCATCCGCCTTTCGCATTGGCATTGGAACCGTAGCGCTCCACGCTGCAAAACGCACGGGCAATGCAGCGCTCCACGCTTTCTCCCGTATCGAATGCGATCAAATTACCTCGGCGCGGAATCAGGTTTACCAACCGCTTAAAGGAAGTCTCTACAGCGTCGAGGTCTTTGTAAATGTCTGCGTGATCGAACTCGACTGAGGTGAGAATCACGTGATCGGGAAAGTAATGCAGGAATTTTGGGCCTTTGTCGAAAAATGCAGTGTCGTACTCATCACCTTCCAGAATGAAATGTTTCCCAGCGCCAATCTGGAAACTGCTGCCGAAGTTCTCCGCTATGCCGCCAATCAGAAAAGAGGGTTCCAGCCCCGCGCTCTCAAAAATCCACGAAAGCATCGAAGTGGTGGTAGTTTTTCCGTGGGTGCCCGCGACCACCAGCACCTCTTTGCCACGCAAAAATTCGTCATGCAACAACTGTGGCAGCGAGCAGAAGGGAATGCGATGGTCCAGCAGATACTCCAGTTCCACATTGCCGCGCGAAATCGCATTGCCCACAACAACCAGATCAGGCCGCGGCTCAAGGTTCCTCTCCGCGAATGGCTGTGACAGCGGAATGCCGAGTGAAGCCAGCAAATCAGACATTGGAGGATACGCCGCCGCATCCGAGCCGGTCACGTGAAAGCCGCGTTGCTGCAGCATTCCAGCAAGCGAGGCCATCGCCGTGCCGCAAATCCCGATCAGGTGAATGTGCTTTTTCGTCATGATTTCAATGGCGTGAGGGAGTCGATCGCGCAGGCGCTTGCGCAAGCGCGGCGTCCGTCGCAGACTCCAGAATGTTCAATCGGACTTCATTCTCGTCCACCTTCAACTCCGCGCGCACGCCAATCGGCAATGTAATGTTTCCGCGGGAAACATGTCCCGCACGCATCCCGTAAGCTACCGGAATTCCTAAATCGCCGACCAGTCGCTGCACAACATGCTCAAGAGCATAACCCTGGTCCTTATGCTGCATGCAATCCAGCATCTCGCCGAAAATAATTCCACGAACTCCGGTAAGTTTCCCGGCCATCTTCAACTGCATCAGCATACGATCAATCTGGTATGGCTTGGTCGCCACGTCCTCAATAAACAGGATGGTCCCATCCGTCCGTATTTCGTACGGAGTTCGAAGCGATGCAACCAGAATGGAAAGGCAGCCGCCGTAAAGATTGCCCTGCACCGCACCAGCGACCAGCGATCTGGCGCCCGAATCGGAGCGGACCGTCCACGCAGATATTCCGCCGACCGCGGCTTGCCAGGACTGCAAGTCCACGCCATTCGGAAGCGCGAAATCCTTCGTCACCATCGGCGCATGAAAAGTCACAAGCCCACATGAGTCAGAAATGTAAGTAAGCATGGTGGTAAGGTCACTGTAGCCGGCGAAAATCTTTGGATGTTTAACGATCTTCTCGCAATCAACCGCCTGCAATAGATAGTTTGAACCATAACCGCCGCGGGCGCAGATGATGGCTTTTACTTCGTCCCGTTCGAACATCTCTTCGAACTCGCGCACCCGGCGATCGTGCGGCCCAGCGAAGTAAAGCTCCTGCTCAAAAATGGAATCGAAATAGAACGGCTTGTATCCCAGGCCACGCAGCACATCGCACCCGGCGGCCAGCATCTCGCGATCTATATTGCTCGCCGGAGCAATAATGCCGACGACATCTCCCGGCACGAGGGCGGCGGGTTTTATGCGCTTTGGCAGCGTAGAGGCAGGCATGAGGAGGCGGTTGAGTCAGGAATGACCTTGAGACAATCTTAGCCGAAAAATTCTCCCTCGCAGAGTATGTGCGCTGGCCCTCGCAAAAAAACTTCCGTCTCCCATCGCACCGCTTGCAATCCCCCCGGCGTGTGGATTCGCAGTGGCGATTCCGCTTTTTTTGTCGCAATGGAGGCGACCGCTGCGGCGGAAGAACCCGTTCCGGACGACTGTGTTTCCCCCACACCCCGCTCCAAAAATCGGACTTCTATATTTTGTTTGTCCAGTACCTTCACCAATTCAACGTTCATGCCGTTTTTAAATTCGCGGTGAAGGCTGATCTCAGTCGCTTGTTTTTGCCAATTGGGCGCGAACTCATTCACAAACATCACAAAGTGGGGATTCCCCATGGACACCGGAACTCCTCGCACCTCGCCAGCCGCGATCTTCAGCGGACGATCCTCCTCCACTTGCGGCCGCCCCATGGCAATTTCGAATCCGTATTGCGTTCCGCTGCGCGCCGTAAGCGTGCAGGTTTTCAGCCCAGCCCCGGTGCGAATTACGATCTTTTCTTTTTGAGCTTCTGCCGAAAAAGCCAGATAAGCGGCGACGCAGCGCGTGCCATTGCCGGAGATTTCCGCTTCAGAGCCGTCAGCGTTCAGCAAACGCGCATGAATGTCGGCATCTTCCGCGGGAAATAGCCACTCCACGCCGTCCGCGCCAACTCCATTGTGGCGGTCGCAAATGCGCCGGGTGAATTCCGCCATGTCCGGGGGCGCTGCCGAGCCGTCAATAATCAGGAAATCATTGCCACACGCGCTTGCCTTGGCAAAAGGAATCCGTAACCCGTTAAAAGTCATTCTGGCTGCACCGGACCCAGCGCGATCGCGCTGGCCAAAACTGAAGACTCACGCAATCCACGCAGAACAATGTCCTGTTCCCGGCGCGTTCCTTCCACATCGAACTGCACGCGCACGTAGTCATTCGTGGGAGCGACCTGCACGTCCTGCATTGTGGCGTGGACTTTTTCCAGCACGCGGTTCACTTCGCGGTTTACCTCTTCCGCGCCCTTCCCGGTGACTTCATAAGTATAAAAATTAATTTTCAGGCTATAGCGCAATTCCGCGTTTCCCAGCAGGAAAAGGCAAACCAGGATCAGCGCGGTCGCAAAAATCGCCGTCAGATACAATCCCCCGCCTACCGCCATTCCCACCGAGGCCACCACAAAAATCGTCGCCGCGGAAGTGATGCCGGTAATCAGATCGCCGCGATTGTGGAGAATTGATCCCGCGCCAATAAAACCGATCCCGGGAATGATCTGCGCTGCGATCCGCGTGTGGTCGCCGATGTGCAATTGCGCCAGTTGATCGGAGAGCAGCGTAAACATGGCCGCACCGAGGCAGATAAAAATATTCGTGCGCAATCCCGCCGGGCGATGCTTGATCTCGCGTTCCAGCCCGATCAGTCCGCCAAGCAGCGCCGCCAGTGCCAGTCGCAGCAGGGAAGTACCCGCTTCGTGGAGTTCGACGGAAAACAAGCCGTGAATTTGGCTGAGGATGCTCATGCAGAAATCGCGAGGAGGATTTTATCACCGTCCTATTGCAACTATCACATTTGATCGCGCGATTGGCTGGCGATCCGGTAAATCGTCACCGGCGGCTGGCCCTCGACGTGAAGAATCAAAAACGAGGCAAGCGGTTTTTTGTTGACCTGCGCGTCCACGTCGTCACCCTTGAAGGCGATCACGTACTGCACATACTGTTCAGGATTGGCCAGAGCCTTTTCCCAAAGCCCGTTGGGATCGCGAGGCTTTTCCCATGGACGATGATTGCCTTCATTGATCACATGGCTAAGGGGGATTCCGGCGTGCTCCATCGCTCCAACGTGGCTTCCCAGGTACATTAGGTAATTTGAATCATGCGGCAGGTGTTCGAGAAGCGATGCAAGCTGCTCCTCAATCGCATTCTTCGATCGCGAATTAATCCACGCCTCGCGAAACAAAATTGGCTGGTTTCGCCAAGCTAGCGCATAGCTTGTTCCTGCCAACAACAGCACTGAAAAGGCAATCGCAACCTTGATTTTGAGATCAGGGAAAATTCTGGCGGCGAAATATCCGCAGAGAGGAATAAACACGGCAAATGCCGGAAGCAATTGCAGCCCGTAACGCGCGTTATAAATCGAAAACGGCCACCACGGAGGCAGAAACATTGGAACGCCGCCGTAAGCAACGGAAAGCACGTAGAAGGGCAAAGGCGTCCAGAGCAAAAGCAACGCCCAAAGTTGGCGTTGCGAAACCAGAATCGCCACCGTGCCCGCGATCAGCAGCAACAGCCAAATGCGATGCCAATTGTTCGGAAGCACAGTCAATTCCGCTGCCTTCAGGAAATAACTCGCCGCAACCGGAAGGTCATCGCTTCCCGGATGCCCCGGCATTTCCGGAGCAGCGGTCTTTTGTTCAATCGCTTTCGCCGAATAAGGGCCGTTCGCGAACTCCAACGCATTGCGATAAACAATCGCGTTGTAGGCCAGCCAAAGTACAGGCATTGCGGCCATGATCAAAGCGAACTTCACAAACGAGATTTTCAGTCCACGAGATAAATCAGAAGATGTCCTTGCGCGGAAAACAACCGCCAGCGCCGCAACGAACAACACTCCGCCCAAAAACCATCCGTCATAGCGCGTCAGGCACGCCCCCGCCACACACCAACCGCATTTCAGCAAAAGCGAAGACGCTTTGCGCGACCTATCCGAATCGCCCACTGCCCGCGTGAATTCCATGAAGTAAACCAGAGCCCAAACAAACAACGCAAGGTACAGCGACTCAGTCATCGCAGTTGCTTGTATGTAAATCAGGTTGGGGTTCGCCCCATAAATGATTGCCGCGCCCCAGGCCGCCAAACGCGCGCCCAGCCCCGCGACCGCGCCCTCAGTTAGCGCCCCACGCACCAGCCGGAAAATTCCTACGACGCCTAGAATGTAAGCAATCATTGAAGGAATGGAACCGCCAATGCCCGTTTGCCAGAGCCAGTTCGAAACAAGAAATGGCACCATCAACAAGTGCGGCAGCGGAAGCCACACCGTTCCCAATTGCAGCAAGCCGGGAGTGCGCGAATCGAAGATGCGCCGCGCGATGTTGATATGCGCTATCGCGTCCCCATAAAGCAGAATTTCATTGTGGCGAAGATAGACAAGAAACGAAAAGACGGAAACGCAGGAGGCAAGCTGCGCCAGAAGAAAAATCTCTGAATTGCCGTCGTCAGTGCTGCGGGACTTCATTCGATGTGGGTAAGTTCGCGGAAAATCTGGAAGCGTGCCTCGATTTTTTCGCGCGTCAGCGACTGCAGCCGTTCCGTGCCAAAAGTCTCCACCGCAAACGATCCCATCACGCCGCCATAAAAAAGGGCGCGCTTCAGCACTTCGCGGTTCAACTCCGGCTGCGACGCAATGTAGCCCATAAACCCGCCGGCAAACGAGTCTCCTGCTCCGGTCGGGTCTTTCACCTCATCAATCGGCAACGCCGGGGCCCGGAAGGGGTGGCTGCCAATGCCGAACGCGCCCTCCCGAAAAAAGATCGTCGCGCCATATTCTCCGTGCTTAATAACGACAGCCTGCGGCCCCAGGGCAAGCACCTTCTGCGCAGCGCGCGGCAGGTTCTTTTCTCCTGCCAGCATTTTTGCTTCTCCGTCATTAATGAGCAGAACGTTGACCATCTTCAATGTGTCAGCCAGTTCCTTACGTGCACCTTGGATCCAGAAGTTCATGGTGTCGCCGCCCGTCAGGCGTACATGGTCCATCTCCAGGCGGACCGCGGCCTGCAGGCTGGGATGAATATTCCCTAGAAACAGAAATTCGCAATTGCGGCAACTCGCGGGAATGCGCGGCTGGAATTTTTCGAAAACGTTCAGGTCGGTAAAGTCCGTCTTCGCCTCGTTCAGGTTGTCCAGATATTGCCCGCCCCAGCGGAATGTCTTTCCCGCCGCATGTTCAATGCCCTGCGTGTCAATGCCGCGCTTTCTCAGCACGTTTTCATGCTCAGGCAAGAAGTCCTCTCCCACCACGGCAACCACGGCAACATCGGTGAAGTAACTGGCGGCAATGGAAAAATAAGTGGCGGAGCCGCCCAGCACGTTCTCCGCGCGGCCTGAAGGTGTAGCGATGTTGTCGAAGGCAATGGAACCTACAGCCAATATGCTCATAATTTAGATTATCCCGGGTTCAGTTCTCAAAGAATCTTTTGATGATCAGGTGTAGCTTTTTGCGGGTGGCCGCAGGAATCTTTTTTCGGTCAGTCAGAATTGCATGTTCCAGCGCCGATCCGCATTTGCAGCCCCGCCCCTTCGGCGTGGCCGCAACGCTCTCGCGCACCACATTGCAGGCATTCTCCGCATTCTTCATGAGCACGGCGACAATCTGGTCTACAGTCACCGAATCATGGTGCGGATGCCAGCAGTCGTAATCCGTGACCATGGCTGCTGCCGCGTAGCAGATCTCCGCTTCGCGTGCCAGCTTGGCTTCCTGCAGCATGGTCATGCCGATCACATCCATGCCCCAACTGCGATAAACATTCGACTCCGCTTTGGTCGAAAATTGCGGCCCTTCCATGCACAAATATGTTCCGCCAAGCTTGGTGTTAACGCCCGCTTTCTTGCAGGCCCCATGGATCGTCTTAGAAAGCTCGCCACATACCGGATCGGCAAAAGAGATGTGCGCGACAATGCCGTTTCCAAAAAACGTGTCCACCCGGTGCCGCGTGCGGTCAAAGAATTGATCGGGAATTACAAAATCCAACGGCTTATGCTCTTCCTTCAACGAGCCAACCGCAGACATGGAAACGATTCTCTCCACGCCCAGCATCTTGAATCCATAAATGTTCGCCCGGAAGTTCAATTCCGAGGGCAAAATTCGATGCCCACGCCCATGCCGCGAGAGAAAGGCGACCTTACGCCCTTCGAGCGTACCCAATACAAATGCATCGGAAGGCGCTCCGAAAGGGGTATTCAGTTTGACCTCGCTGGTTTTGGTCAGGCCGGACATGGAATAGAATCCGCTGCCGCCGATGATGCCGATTTCCGCTTTTGGCAATTTTCCTCCCGCCTCAAGCAAAGCACTCTTGGGCAAGCGCTCTTGAGGTGAATCGAGATTATACAAAAGTGCCACTCACAACTTCGGGCCCACGCTCCAATTCAGGCATCTAATGTCTCGGAATCGCAATTAGCGACTATTACCGAAGGTCATAGTAGATGGAAAAGTTCCTGATTTTAGCGTATAAAAATAAGTTGCGACGGCACGTCCCTCCTTTCCGTGCGGCCACAACGGAATCCATCAGATAGAGCGAGGTTTCATGTCCAGTACCATCACTCATGCTCCGAAAGGACTCGAGGGGATCGTCGCCACCAACTCCAGCATTTGCTACATTGATGGCGACCAGGGAGTTTTGGCTTATCGCGGCATTGACATTCACGAACTCGCCGACAATTCCAATTTTGAAGAGACATGCTACCTCCTTTGGAATGGCCGTCTTCCCAAAAAAGAAGAACTGAAGCAAGTTCATGAGCAGCTTGCGGCCGAACGCAAGCTTGATCCCGCCATCATCGAGCTTCTGCGCACAGCGCCAAAAAGCGCGCTGCCCATGGATGTGTTGCGCACCGCGGTTTCCGCTCTGTCTTTTTACGATCCTGAAGAAAAACTTAACGATCACGCCGCCAACGTAAGAAAAGCCATCCGCCTCACCTCACAGATCGCCATGATCGTGGCCGCTTATGATCGTCTGCGCAGCGGGAAGGACGTGGTCAAGCCTGATCCTTCGCTTTCGCATGCTGCAAATTTCCTGTTCATGCTGACGGGCAGCAAGCCCTCGCCGACCGCGGAACGCGCCTTCGATATCGCGCTTATCCTGCACGCCGACCATGAACTCAATGCCTCCACCTTCGCCGCGCGCGTGACCGCGGCCACGCTTTCCGACATGCACTCCGCCATTACTGCGGCCATCGGCGCCTTAAAGGGCCCGCTGCATGGCGGCGCCAATGAGGCTGTCTTTCGCATTCTGGAAGCCATTGATAAATCCGGCAGCGATCCCGTGGATTACGTAAAGGGAATGATCGCCCAGAAAAAGAAAATCCCCGGATTCGGTCATCGCGTTTATCACACCGAAGATCCTCGCGCCACCCACCTCCGCAAAATGTCACACGATCTCTGCCAGTCAAGCGGACAGCAGAAGTGGTATGAAATGTCCCACAAGATCGAGGAATTCGTGAAGGCGGAGAAAAAGCTCAATGCCAATGTGGATTTCTACTCGGCATCTACCTATCACACACTGGGAATCAAAATAGACCTGTTCACGCCTATCTTCGCGGTTTCACGCGTCAGTGGCTGGACCGCACACGTGATCGAGCAGCTCGATGACAATCGTCTGATTCGTCCGCGCGCGGAGTACGTCGGCCCCGCCTATCCGCAGCATTGGGTGGCGTTGAACCAGCGCTAGATTTCCGCGTTGCGTCATCCCAACCGAACTGTCATCCCGAGCGAAGCAGATCATCGCGAACCGATGATCCGCGAAGTGGAGGGACCTTGTGTTCTAAACACTGTCGTCTCAATCACGGTGAAGACTGAAAGAATTTGAAAGAATTAACACAAACGGCGACGCCTAAGCGTCGCCGAATCTTTTTGCAAATACTGGAAGATTCCCCGGGAAGAGTGGGATGCCTTTACTTCTCCGCCGGGCCTTTCTTAAGCAGAATCGCCGCCACGAACGCGGCCACTGCGCCAATCAGCCATTCCATGCGCCAAAGCTGGATGGCCTGAAAGTCGGCAAAGTTCTCCGCACTAAACACAAATCCTGTGACCAGCGCGCCCAGCAGGCAGCCAACGCCCGCCAGAAATGCGATTAAAGAAGCTGTGGGGAGGCCCAGCTTCGCCTTGATGTTTTGGAACTGCAGGACATTGAGAAACCGTAATACTTCGGTCCAACTACTTTGGGAAGGGCTGTCTTGTTCCTGGCGGGGGGAGCCACAAGCATGACAAAAGCCAGCGCCGACCATGAATTCAGTGCCGCAGCTGCACGCAGCAGCCATGGAGGAGGAAGCTGCCGGCCCTACGACCAGGGGAGGACGCCAAAATTCATGATCTACTTTGTTGATAACTTCCGACATGGAGCACGCCTTTCCACAGAACAGTGCAAACTAGTGACCAAATCTAAAACACCACGGTAACTACATAACTTATTGATTTGGCACGAACTTCCTCGTCCTGTGATCTCTTCGCGTCAAGCCGGGGGAAGGCAATAATTACGCGAAGCGGCAAAGATTATCGAAAACAACTACCGGCATTGTGTTCTTTTGGGAATCCGTAAAGGAATAACCCTCTTGATTCTTGACCGGAGCGTCACCGCAAATCATATAAACTGGCAAAACTACAAAGAGAGATCTAAGACTTGCACGTAGCCAATAGCTTGCCCCGCTGGAGATTGACCTTGCGGAAACTGGCCCTTCGCAGCTTGGCCCTTCCGGCTTTGTTGTCCGGCTTCCTATGCCTCGCGCAGACCCCCACTGCGCCCCGTAGCGCCGCCGTCACTCCTGCCTTCCGTCCCAACGATCCCCTGAATGCCGTGGCCTACGAGCATTTTTACAACCTGGAGTATCCCCGTGCGGTCGAGAATTTCCAGCAAATTGTCCAAAGGCACTCCGATGATCCCTTTGCCGTCAATCATCTACTGACAGCCGTGCTCATGCGTGAGCTTTACCGTATGGGGGCCATGAATAGCGGGGAGTACGCCAACGATAGCTTCGTCGGTAATGTTCATCGTCCTGCCGACCCAAAAGCCAAAGAGCAGATACAGAATCTGGTCGAGCGCGCCGAGGAATTGGAGGACGCACGGCTTAAAACCAACCCGAAAGACATAGACGCTCTATACGCTCGCGGAGTGACGCGGGCAAACCTGTCCCTGTATACGGCTCTAGTTGAGCGCGCCTGGTTTTCCGCGCTTCGCAATGCCGTGGGCGCTCGGCGTGACCACGAGCGCGTGCTGGAGCTAGACCCTCACTACACCGACGCAAAGCTTGTGGTCGGCACCCACCTCTATGTTCTTGGTAGCCTGCCTTGGAGCGTGAAAGTTGCTGTCGCCATGGTGGGGCTGAGCGGCAGCAAGGACAAGGGGATCCAATATCTTAGAGACGTTGCCAATTCCAACGGCGAATCCAGCGTAGATGCAAAAATCGTGCTGGCGCTTTTCTTGCGGCGCGAACACAGCTATCAGGAATCATTGCAAATCATCCGCGGTCTCGCCGCCGCTTATCCTCGAAACCTGTTATTCGCCCTTGAGGAAGGCAATCTGCTGCGCGCCGAGGGACACAATACAGACGCTGCAGCCGTTTACAGAAAAGTATTCGACGCGGGAAAGCAAGGCCGCTATCCCAGCCTGCATTATGAACTGGCGGCCTTAAGTCTTGGCGATTTACTGCGCTCGCAGAAAGACTACGGCGGCGCTGCCACCGCTTATCTGGACGTGCAAACCGTCAAAGATGCCGATCCGGAATACAAGCAGCGAGCTGCCCTCTCCGCCGGGCAAATGTACGATGGCCTGTCCAACCGCACCTTTGCCATCAAGGAGTATCAATCCGTGATCGCGGTGGACCCCAAATCGCCGCAAGCCGACGTCGCCCGTAAATGCTTGGAAAACCCCTGTCCGGACCACTGAGAAATTGGAACTTTGGCGGCCTCCCGGGCGTATTATGGAGTGGAACAACCGACAATGGAGGCCGGTTATGTATTGCAACTATTGCGGCAAAGTCATCCAGGATGACGCCCAGCACTGCGCCTATTGCGGCAAGCGCGTAGGTGCCGTAGAAGGACGCAAACGCCTCCTCCGCTCCCGCAGCGACCGCAAAATCGCCGGAGTTTGCGCTGGCGTCGCCGAATATTTTGATTTGGACGTGACCCTGGTGCGCGTGGTATGGCTCGTCGCTGGCGTAATGACCGTCGTAGGATTGTTGTCATACCCCATCGCGTGGATCGTTATGCCTGAGGAGCCGCTGGCGTTGCCCATGCCCTCCGGCTACCAGGCAACGAATCCTTAGTCCCTATCGGGCGGCACTTCCTAGGGGGCGACATTTTTCTTAATGAAGAGAATCCGCAGCGCTGACGCCGAAATTACCTACGAAGTGCTGGGCAGCGGCCCGCCTGTTATTTTGCTTCATTCTTTTCCCGTGAACCACGAAATGTGGCTGCCCGCCGTTCAGCCACTTCTTTCTCGCTTTCGAGCGGTTCTTCCCGATTTACGCGGCCATGGCGATTCAGAGCTGGGCGAAGGTCCGGCACTCATGGAAAAGCATGCCGCCGACATTGCCCGCGTCATGGCCGACGCCGGAATTCGCCGCGCTCCGCTGGTCGGAAATTCCATTGGGGGCTATGCCATGTTCGAATTCTGGCGGCGCTTCCGCGAACGCGTTTCTGCCCTCGTTTTATGCAATACCAAAGCCCAAGCCGACACGCCAGAAGAGCGCAACATCCGACTGCAATCTGCCGCGGCCGTTCTAGAGTCAGGCACTGAACCATTTTTCGCCAGTCAGGCGACGCGCCTTCTAGGGAAAACCACTCAATCTTCCCGTCCGGACCTGGTCGAGGGAGCTTTGCGCATGATGCGAAAAATGTCCGCTGAAAACGTCGCCATGGTGCAGCGCGGAATGGCCGCACGTCCCGATTCTCTTGCGACCTTGAAAACAATTGACGTGCCGACGCTCATCATTACTGGAACCGAGGACGCGCTTACCGGTGTTCCCCAGGCGGAAGTCATGCACCAGAACATCTCTGGCAGCGAATTGAAAATCATGCCCAAGGCGGGGCACTATTCACCCTGGGAACAACCTGAGGAAGTCGGAAGATTGCTGCGCCAATTCCTCGATCAATTTGCCGCCCGCTGACTTCCTCATCCAAAAGCCGTACTTCATCTCGGGTATTTACCTTAACTTATTGATCTGAATGCACTTCTGAGTAGATTCAATCTAAGATTTTTCTTGTGCCGAGGTAAGGACTTGCCTAGAATCCTCTCAATTTGGTTTTGCTTGTTTACATCTCGTTTAGCCACTTCGCAAAGCAAAATCGCTGGATTTCAAAAAGCCTGGGGGATTGAGAAAGAAATGGAATCCTCCAATCTGCCAACCTGCACAAGCTGATTGCGTTCCGGGCAGTACGCAACGGCGGGCACTAACCAATCCGATAGCACTGCGGGCAAACCGCAGACACGGAGCGCTTTTGGAAGGAAGCAGTCGGCGCTGCGTTGCGTACGGATTCGCTGTGTTCATTTGCGGCACATGACGGTGCAAAAACCGTGGAGTGGCGTGAAGAGGATGAACGCAGCTGCAAGAGGTCCGGTGGCATTGCAAAGCAATGCTGGCAGGCCAGAAATACCAATCAAAATTCTGGAGAAACTAAAAACAATGAAGTGGACTCTTCACGTCTCTCGCGTAATCATCTGTTCTCTTATCACCGCTACGGCGGCATTTGCCGGGGTTTCCATCTCTGCACCCGCCAACAACTCCAAGGTTGGCACTTCCGTCCAGTTCATCGCCAGTGCAGACTCGCCGTCTTGTTCCAAAGGGGTGGCGGCCATGGGCATTTACACCGCTCCGGGCAAATTGGCCTATACCGTTCAGGGATCCAAACTGAATCACACCCTCACTCTTGGCGCCGGAACTTACAACGCGGTCGTCCAGGAATGGGATGGATGCGGCTGGAGCGCCAAGAAGCAAGTGACCATCACCGTTGGCAGCGGCGGCTCTTCCAGTGGCTCTTCGACCCCGCCCAGCGGCGCGAACGTTTTTTCCAACCTCCAGGCGGACAAGAATTGGAACGGATACGCCCTGCTGCCCCCCGCTTATGGTATTTGTGGCAGTTGCACCGCGAGCAATAGCAAGGCTAGCTGGTCCACGGCCCAAGGGGTCGCTTCTCCTTCCTTAAGCGGCAAGTCCATGAAGTTCAGTCTTGGCGGCAGCAATCCGTTCTCCGACATTCTCTGGAACCAGAAATTCACCACCCGCCTGGCGGACCAGAAGAGCGTGCCTAACTACCATCAGTTCACTTACGACGTCTATTTCTATATAGCCGACGCATCGGTGTCTCAGGCCCTGGAATTCGACATTAATCAATTCATCGATGGAAAGTCATTCATCTGGGGACATGAATGCCGCATCGCCGGCGGACACGAGTGGGACACCTGGAACAACCAGACCATGCATTGGGTAAAGAGCGGCATTCCCTGCAATCCCAAGAGCGGCGCCTGGAACCACCTCGTCATCCAAGCCGAACGGACCAGTGATAATAAGATCCATTTTGTGTCCATCACGCTGAATGACGTTACGTCCAAGGTCGACCGTTATGACACGCCCACCAAAACCAGCTGGTATGGCATGACCATCAATTACCAGATGGATGGAAACAGTTTGCAGAAAGACTATTCGGTGTATCTGGATAAATTGAACTTTTACTACAAATAACGGCTGCAATCTCCACGGGCGCGCTCGCAAGAGTGCGCCCTTTTTTATTTCCTGGGTTCAGTATTGCCGATGCCGCAGTGGCGTCTAGATTCCTGAATGGGGGAGGGAAGTTGGATTTCCAAGGAACTCGCGGCCCTTCCGTTCAATGCCTAACGCGACCACGATGATCAGCAAAACAATGTTCGTTGTTTCGAAAGCTGCGAGGGCCCATGCGTATCCCAGATGTTTTTGCAGGGCGAACTCGATTGTGTTTACGGGTGCTGCGAACAGGATTCCCAATTGATAAGCGAACCCTGGCACCAAACCGCGGACGGCGTCCGGAGAAAGTTCATTCAGATGCGCGGGGATAATGCCCCAGGCTCCCTGCACGCCGACCTGCATCAGGAACGCTCCGGTGGCAAGAACCGGCAAAGTCCCTCCGAAGGCCCAGATAGGAATGACCAGCAGAGAAAGCACTAGAGCGGCAACCATACTGCGCCGCCTTCCAAGGCTCTCGGAAAAATATCCGAACGCGATGGATCCCAGGACCGCCCCGACGTTATAAAGCATGGCGACGTTGGAGACAATTTCTGATTTGAAATGATGTGTCGTGCTCAGAAAATCCGGATAAAGGTCCTGCGTGCCATGAGAGAGAAACATCATGAGCGTCATAAGCAGGATGAGGTATGCGAAAAGTCTCCAATGCTTTCCTGCCGCTTGCACAATGCCACCGACCGTGGGCGCACGGTGCTGCTTCCATGCTTCTGATTCCGGTACGCTGATGCGGACATAAAGCGCAAGCAGCGCAGGAATACCTCCGACCCAGAACATCGCTCGCCAGCCCCATGCGGGGAGTACGAAGCGCGCGGCGAGCGCAGCCAAAAGGTATCCGATCGAATATCCGCTTTGCAGCACTCCGGAAAAAATACCGCGACGTTTTCCCGGCGCCGCTTCCATTGCCAGCGAAGCGCCCACTCCCCACTCCCCACCCATGCCGATCCCATAGATAGTGCGCAGGATCAGAAAAACTGTGTAGTTAGGGGCGAAACCGCAAAGCAGTTCGATGACGGAAAAGAAAATCACATTCGCCATCAGCGGTTTGCGGCGTCCGTAACGGTCGGCCAGCAAGCCGAAAACAACCGCTCCTACGGGCCGCATCGCAAGCGTATAAGCGAGGGTCGCGACAATCTGGCTTTTCTGGACGTGAAACTGGTCCGCCAGTGTCTGCATTAAAAATATGACAACGAAAAAATCAAATGCGTCGAGCGTCCAGCCAAGGAAACTGGCGGTGACGGCATGTCCGTGTCGTGATTGCGGAGGTGAAGAAGTCAAACCCGGGGTGCGAGAATTCATTCCTTGGATGAAATACTCCGACGAGTTTACACGAGAGCTTCAGCCCGCAGAACCAGACAGAGGACCAAACATCGAACTTTTCATAAGCCGATCCCCCGAATCGTGCAGTTCCGTCATGCTGTGGGCATGCTTTGCGCCGGCATGATCTTCGCCATCACTCTCATTCCGACGTTGAGCCCAGCGAAGACGGAGGAACCTTACGATGCCCAAACAATTCCTTAAGGGTCGGCGGGAATATCCGTCGCAGCCGAAAGTATTGGAAGGAACCAAAATAGTGATTCGGATTATGCGGAATAATGCGAGCCATTTGGCAGAAACGCCCGGAAGCGGTCCACTGTCAAACAAATGCGCCCTACAGTTTCTGATTTATCTCCCCGAAAGATTTTTTTAATTTCCTCTCTCGCCCCTTATCCGCTAAAACTTAAAGTGCGAAGGGAATACCGCAGCCAGTAGACGCGGCCCCTTTCCTAAGCCGAGCACCACCGCCTCCTGGTCGAGGCCCAACCCAGACGTTCCGCAATCCCGTCCCGCGGATACCCGGCCGTATCCCCACAATTTGTTCGCAAAGAACTGCGCCATTTCGCGCAGCGGTTGATTTTTCAGGAGACAACGTGTCATCGCCTCTTCCAAAACGAGAATCTCCCGGCAACGCTCCGGCGACGAAGCTGGTGGTAGTCGGCAATGGAATGGCCGGAGTCGCCTGCGTGGAACAGATTCTTCGCCATGCCCCCAAGTTTGAAATCACAATTTTTGGCGACGAAACACATCTCAATTACAACCGCATCCTTTTATCTTCCGTGCTTGCGGGTGAAAAATCTCCTGATGACATCGTGCTCAACGGACGCGATTGGTATGAGCAAAACAAGATTGACCTGAAGCTTGGCGTCCGCATCATTGATGTGAACCCCATCGCAAAAACCGTGACCGGAGACGATGGCAGCACCACCTCTTTTGACAAGCTCCTGCTGGCCACCGGCAGTATTCCCATCATTCCATCCATTGAAGACGTAATGAAAGACGGAGTCTTCGTCTTCCGCAACCTCGATGACACTCGTTCACTACTGCAGCGAGCGCGGCCAGGGATCAAGGCCGTAGTCATTGGCGGTGGATTGCTCGGCCTGGAAGCTGCACGCGGCTTGCAAGTGCAGGGTTGCGAAGTCACGGTTGTCCACTTAATGGACACATTAATGGAACGGCAACTCGACCCCGCCGGAGGCAACTACCTCGCGACCAAAATGAATTCGCTGGGAATCACCGTGCTTCTGGATCTTTCCACCACAGCCGTTTTGGGCAATGGAAAAGTGGAGCGTGTCCAGTTCAAAGGCGGCGGCAGCATTCCCGCCGATCTGGTGGTCGTCGCCGCGGGCATTCGTCCGAATGTCGAACTCGGCCACAAAGCTAGGCTGGAAATAAAACGCGGCATAGTCGTCAATGACTACATGGAAACTTCGCATCCCGACATTTTCGCGGTCGGCGAGTGCGTGCAGCACAACAACATCTGCTACGGTCTGGTTGCGCCTTTGCTCGAACAAGGCAAGGTCCTGGCGGCGACGATCACTGGCAACAAAGGGCCTACTTATCAGGGCACGATACCCGCTTCCAAACTCAAGATCATGGGCGTGGACGTCTTTTCCGCCGGTGACTTCAACGAAAAAGCCGACGGCAAGGAAATGGTCCGCTATGAAGATCCGTCGCAAGGCATCTACAAAAAACTGACTTTAAAAAACGGCAAACTGGCGGGAGCAATTCTTGTAGGGGACACTTCCGACAGTCATCGCTACATGGAATGGCTGCGTTCGGAGACCGATCTTACCTCGATGCGGCGGCAACTGCTTTTTCCCGAACCTTCAGCCGACATGGGCCTCGACGTGGCCCAAATGCCGGACGGCGAAACCGTGTGCGGATGCATGGGCGTTACAAAGGGCACGATTATCCGCGCCATCCATGACAAGGGCGTAAGTACGCTGGCGCAGCTCAAGGAATGCACCCGCGCTTCGTCAGGTTGTGGCAGTTGCACATCGCTTTGCCAGCAATTGCTGAAAGCAGTCGTTCCCGAGTTCGAAGAAGAAAGCAAGAAGGTCATTTGCAAGTGCATTCCTTTCGCCGAAGGCAACCTTCGTGAAATTCTGCGTAGCCAGCAATTGAAATCCGTGCAGCAGGTTCTTGAGATTTACGGCAACGGTCTAGGGTGCGAGATCTGCAAACCGGCCTTGAGTTACATGCTGGACATGCTTTGGTGCGGAGATCACGAAGAAGATCGCTCGGCGCGGTTCATCAACGACCGCGTCCACGCCAACATTCAGAAAGATGGAACGTTCTCAGTCATCCCTCGAATGCGCGGTGGCGTGACTTCCTCCGCTGAGTTGCGCCGCATTGCCGACGTCGCCGACAAATACCACGTGCCGATGGTAAAGGTCACCGGCAGCCAGCGCATTGACCTGCTGGGAATCAAGAAAGCAGACCTGCCGCAGGTTTGGGCCGATCTTGGAATGCCCTCCGGCCAGGCGTACACCAAAGGCGTCCGCATGGTGAAAACCTGCGTGGGGACGGAGTTCTGCCGCTTCGGCGTGCAGGATTCCACCAACGCCGGCATCGAACTCGAACGCCGCTTCGAAAATCTCTTTACTCCCCACAAATTGAAAATGGGAGTTGTAGGTTGCCCGCGGAATTGTGCGGAAGCAACCGTAAAAGACATCGGTCTTGTCGGTCAGGAGGGAAGCTGGCAGGTCGTAGTAGGAGGCGCAGCCGGCAAAAAGGTCCGCAAAGCAGACCTGCTGGTCACCGTGGAAAGCACGGAACACGCGCTCGAAGCAGCGGCGGTGTTCTTCCAGTACTACCGCGAAAACGCGAATTATCTGGAGCGAACATACGATTTTGTCGAGCGAGTCGGCATCGAGAAGGTCCGCAAAGATACGGTCTATGCAACCGCCGCGGCAAAACAGGACTTACTCACTCGCCTGCGTAAATCCAAAGAACATTCCTACGACGCATGGCTGGAACGCGAGACGCTCAATCATCCCACGCAATTTTTACAAATTAGACCGATGAAAAAGGAAGAGGTGCTCATATGAACCACGCGGCCGAGGAAAACAGAGTTTGGATCGCCATCGCTCGCGCACAAGACCTGCCTTTACGGGAGGGCCGGGTCGTAGCGATTGGCGACCGTGAGATTGCTGTTTTTAACCTCGGCGAGCGCATATTTGCAATCGCCAATCATTGTCCGCACAAGAATGGACCGCTCGCCGATGGCATGCTTTCCGGCGGCGTAGTTGTTTGTCCGCTGCACGCGCGAAAGTTTGATCTTGAAACTGGCAAGGGCACAAATGCTCTCAGCGCGGAGCAGTGCCTTGAAACATTTCCATCACGTCTCAACGGAGGAATTGTATTTCTGGCGATATCAAAGCAGTCCGCAACAACTGACGGCATTCCGAACCCCTGTCTGGACCATGGGGACGGCGAGTTCTGGAATACGCAGTCCGAAAACGTCAATCGTTAAAGAGCCAACAGAGTTTGCTCACAACTTGATTCGAGAAGGGATATGCAAATGGACTATGTAAATCCGCAAACCTTAATGCACGAAACCGTCGCCGTCGCCAAAAAGAAGTCCGCCTTGAGCATCTCTGACATGCTGATACGCGGAATCCTATCGGGCGTTCTCCTCGGTTTTGGAACCTCCATGGCCGTCATCGTGACAGCGCAAGGCTTGCCTCCTGTCGTGGGCGCAATCTTGTTTCCCGCCGGGTTCGTTATTCTCGTTTTGCTTGGACTTGAGTTGGCCACCGGCAATTTCGCGATCCTGCCCACGGGTCTTATGGCTGGCGAAGTCTCCTTCATGAAAGTTCTGCGCAACTGGACGTGGGTTTATTTTGGGAATCTCATTGGCTGCGTTTTCTATGCCTTCCTCTTTTATTTGACGGTCACCAATTTTGGTGCAACCAGCAGCGGCCCCGTCGGTGAAATGCTGAAGGCGGCAGCGCAGAAGAAGACCCTCGCTTACATGGCGCTTGGCTACAAAGGCTGGGCCACCGCGATGACAAAAGGGGTCCTCTGCAACTGGCTGGTCACTATCGGCGCTCTGTTCATGCTGGTTTCACGTTCCACGATTGGAAAAATCGTCGCCATTTGGCTCCCGATTACGGTCTTCTTCGCCCAGGGCTTTGAACACTCCATCGTGAACATGTTCGTTATCCCCGTGGGAATAATGTTCGGCGCTCCCATTCCCATTCGCAG
>Ga0134125_10001009_pt1 | contig 35897 bp, 24 predicted proteins | sample KB31751_FD_96464 | JGI IMG/M metagenome (GOLD analysis project Ga0134125, IMG submission 96464) | Terrestrial soil microbial communities with excess Nitrogen fertilizer from Kellogg Biological Station, Michigan, USA - KB3-175-1 | ecosystem: Environmental > Terrestrial > Soil > Unclassified ...
CAGATCGGCCCCACCACGTCGGCGACGTAGCTCGCCGGCGCCGCCGCCTTCTTGACCGGCCAGATCGCGTGGTACGAATCGTAGAACGCCGGCCGGATCAGATCGTTCATGGCCGCATCGACGATCACGAAGTTCTTGATCTCGCCCTGCTTCAGATAGAGCGTCTTGGTGAGCAGCACGCCGGCGTTGCCCACGATCACCCGCCCCGGCTCGCAGATCAGCGTCACGTCGAGCCCGCTGAACGCCGACATCGCGTCCTCGATGGCGCGGCCATACTCCGCCGGCGACGGCGGATCTTCCTGATTGTACGGAATCCCCAGCCCGCCGCCGATGTCGACGTAGCGGATCGACACGCCCTCCTTGACGAGCGAGCGCGCCAACTCGCCGAGCCGCGCGATCGCGTCCTTGAACGGCGACGTCTTGGTCAGCTGCGATCCGATGTGGCAGTCGATCCCGACCACCTCGATGTGCTTCATGCCGCGCGCTTCGATGAACGTCTTGCGCGCCTCGGCCACGGGGATGCCGAACTTGTTCTTCTTCAGGCCCGTCGAGATGTACGGGTGCGTCTCGGCGTCGACGTCCGGGTTCACGCGCAGCGAGATCGGCGCGCGCTTCCCCAGCTTGCCGGCCACGCGCTCGATCGCGTGCAGCTCGCTTGTCGACTCCACGTTGAAGGCGAGGATCCCGACCTCGAGCCCATAGGCGATCTCGTCCTCGCGCTTGCCGACGCCGCTGAACACGATCTTCTTCGGATCGGCCCCGACCTTGAGCGCGCGAAAGATCTCGCCCCGCGACACGGTGTCGACGCCGGCACCCATGGCGACGAGCGTGCGCAGCACCGCCAGGTTCGAGTTCGCCTTCACCGAGTAACAGATGATGTGCTTGTGCGTGCCGAGCGCGCCGTCGAAGACCTTGAAGTGCCGCTCCAGCGTCGCGTGGCTGTAGACGTAGACCGGCGTGCCCACCTCGGCCGCGATCTTGGCCAGCGGCACGCCCTCGCAAAACAGCTCGTCGCCCTTGTACTCGAAGTGATGCATCGCTACTCGAGCTCCTTTTCTGCAGCTTCGATGGCCTTCAACACCTGCGTCCGCGCCGGCCCGCCGATGACATCGCGCCGGTCGACCGCGCGCGCCGCGTCGAGCACCGCGAACAACGACTCGTCCCACGTCACGTCCGGAGCCGTCGCGCGCAGATCCGCCAGCGACAGCTCGCCGAGCTCGACGCCGCGCCCGCTCGCCATGCGCACCAGCGCGCCCGCCGCCGCGTGCGCCTGGCGAAACGGCACGCCGCGCGTCACGAGCCAATCGGCCACTTCCGTCGCCAGCAAGTGTCCCTGTCCCACCGCGCGCGCCATCCGCTCGGTGTCGAACGTCGTCCCCGCGATCAGCCCCGCCATCGTGCGCGTGCACAAGATCGCCGTCTCGACCGCGTCGTACAGCGGCTCCTGCGTCTCCTGCAGGTCCTTGTTGTAGGCGAGCGGCAACCCCTTCAGCACCACGAGCAGCGTCGTCAGATCCCCGATCACGCGCGCAACCTTCGCGCGCACCAGCTCGGGGATGTCGGGGTTCACCTTCTGCGGCATGATCGACGAGCCCGAGCAGTACGCCTCGGGCAGTCGCGCGAACCCGAACTCCTGCGAGGCCCACAGGACCAGCTCCTCGCCCATGCGCGACAGATGCGCCAGCACCAGCGCGCACGCCGACACCAGCTCGACCGCGAAGTCACGATCGCCGACCGCGTCGAGGCTGTTGGCCGTCGGCCGCGCGAAGCCGAGCGCCTTGGCCGTCGCCTCGCGGTCGATGGCGAACGTGGTCGCCGCCAGCGCCCCCGAGCCGAGCGGCGACTCGTTCATGCGTCGCGCCGCGTCCGCGAGCCGCCCGCGATCGCGCGCCAGCATCTCCACGTACGCCAACAGGTGATGCGCGAGCCGCACCGGCTGCGCCCGCTGCAGGTGCGTGTACCCGGGCATCAGCGTATCGACGTGCGCCCGCGCCTGCGTCACCAGCGCCTTCTGTAATCCCGCGATCTGCCGTCCGAGCTCACCGGCCTGCGCCCGCGCGTAGAGCCGGAGGTCGGTCGCCACCTGATCGTTCCGGCTGCGCGCCGTGTGCAGCCGCGCCCCCGCGTCGCCCACGAGCTCCGTCAAGCGGTGCTCGACGTTCATGTGCACGTCCTCGAGCTGCGCATCGAGCTTCAGCTCACCGCGCCGCCACTCGTCGACCACCTGGTCGAGCCCGCGCGCGATCGCCTCGGCATCGGCGGCGCTCAGGATGCCCTGCGCCGCCAGCATGCGCGCGTGCGCCTTCGATCCCTCGGCGTCGAACGGCAGGAGGCGCACGTCGAAGTCGATCGACGCGTTCAGCTGCGCCGCGTCGTCCGAGAGCTTGCTGTCGAAACGGGGACCGCGCATGAGTCCGGGAACAATAACGTGCGCGGGAAAAAAGAGAAGGAGCGAGAGTTACGAGGCGCGCTTCTGGCCGCGCTTGGCCTCTTCGAGCTCGGCGAAGAAGCGGCTCGACGTCTCGACGCCGTTCTCGAGCGACTCGAAGACGAGCGGCACCAGGCCGGCCGACTCGGTGCGCAGCACGTCGTAGTAGCGCTGGCGCTCGATCGAGTGGATCACGACCGGCGGGAAGCCGTCCTTGAGCAGCATGAGGTTCATCAGCAAACGCGCGACCTTCCCCGAGTTCTTCGGCCACGGGTAGATCGACATGAAGCGGAAGTGCGCGCGTGCCGCCCGCTCGACCGGGTGCAGGTGCTGCGTCTCTTCCTCGTCGAGCCACTCGACGAGCTTCTTCATGCGCAGCGTGATCTTGTCGGGCTGCGCGATCTCGTGGAAGTAGAGGCGGTGAAGCGGGTTGTCCTTGCGGTACGGATTCCCCTTCGCCTTCTCCTCGGGCGTCAGCACCGAGTGCAGCAGCTTGAGCGTGTCGAGCGTGATCGGGTTCTTCTTGGCCTTGCCGCTCTTCTTCGCCGCGTGCGCTTCGACGGCCCACTGCCGCGCGGTCGCACGCACCATCTCGATCGCCGCCTTGTGATTCTTGATCTCCTCGTACATCGGGATCAGCGAGACGTCGGAGATGATCTTCTTGTCGATCGCCGCTTTGAGCTCGTGGTACGACAGCACCACGCCCTCGAGCGCGTTGTCGTGATAGATCCACGACACGTCGAGCTTCTCATCGAAGTCGGCAACGATCGACGCGTTCGCGCGCACGCGCATCTCACGCAGCGTTTCGATCTTGTTGTCGATTGTCAGGAACTTCTTGTCGACCGTCATCTTCACCCGCTCCGCGCTAATGGCTTATGCGAACCTTCACCCGGGACCCTTCACCGAAAAAACAAGCTGGGGGACGGCGCCCTCAGCTTTCGAGGCATAATGCTAACTTGAGTCCCCACCGTTCGTCAAGGCGACGACGTGCGACAGGTAAGACCCTCTCCGACCCCGTAGGTTTGCCACAATCTCGAAAAAAGTCGAACCCTTGAGTCTTCTGTCGCCGATGGCGACACCCTGTCCTGCCGCTGCCGCGTGACATAGGTGTCTGATGTCACGAAGAATTCGGCGACATGATGCGCGCTCTTGTCACGATTCAGTGGTGCAACGGATAGTGCTCACTGTCTCCAAGTTCGTGATGGACATGTGAATTTGGACGTGATTTAGTGCACTTCACCTTTCGTGCGAAAGGTGCGCGGTGGGGTGGACCGCTCCGAAGGCAGGGGACCGCTCGCGCCAGTATCATCAAGGAGTTCAGCGTGAAGCGGCTCACCCGCCTTGCACTCGCCATTGGGCTGGGAATCGTCATGGTCGGCGCGAGCTCGCAGGCCATGGCGGATGGCGCCGGTGCTCCGAACACCGGCGCAGTCACGAGCGTCGAAGCCGTCGGAAGTGTGAAGCCGCGCTTCGACGGCTTGACCTTCGACCTCACCACTGCCGACGGCTCCGGCCTCAACTCGGCCGGCCACAATTACCGGAACGATCTCGTCTGGTACTTCGAGCCTTCGTGGAATATCGGGCAGATGTACTTGCGCGGCACGCGCTGGCGGACGCTCCAGCTGCAAGCGCGCTTCTCACTCACCGCCAACGTGTCGGGCACGGACGAAGCGAACTTCGGCGGCCAGTCGAACGCGTCGCCGCCCGGCACCTGTCCCGGCACCACTATTAATGATAACGGCTCGGTCGATCCCGGATCGGTCGGCTACTGCAACGAGCAGGCGAACAACCGGCGCGCCGACTACTCGGACGTCTGGCTGACGCTGCGCAACCCGCGCGTCTACACGATCCCCAAGATCGGCGTCTACCTCAATCCAGCGTTCCGCGTGATCCTGCCGACGTCGGCGGAGAGCCGCTACCAGACGCTGGTGATGTCGCTGACGCCGTCGCTGGCGTTGGGGCGCACCTTCTGGCACGACAAGATCCGCGTCGGCTACGGCTTCGGGTTCACCAAGAACTTCCACCGCTACACGTCACCGCAGCTGACTCCGGAGGCGGGCGGCGACGCGGCGACGGCGGGCGGCAACTTCTCGGACGGGCCGTACGGCGCGGGTCTGTCGAACTTCTATCTCGATCCGAGCCGCGACGGAACCATCGGCGGCTACAACATCAACTACTCGTTCTCGCACACCATCTCGGGCGGCATCCAGCTCAGCGACAAGTGGTCGATCGACGTCCTGTACGTGATCATCGACTCGTTCACCTACGACCACTCGTGCGCGACGTCGAACGTGCAGGTCGCGGGGCTCCAGTACGACACCTGCTCGGCGGGTGATCGCGTCGCCGCCAACTCGGGCGCGACGCTGGCGCGGCCGAGCCATCGCGACTCGCAGGTGTTCTGGGCGACGATCGGCTATCAGCCGCTCGATTGGCTCGGGATCTCGCTCGCCTGGATCAACTGGGCACCGCTGCAGAAGCTCGATTCGAGCTACCGGCAGGGCATCATCTCGACGGATTACGACGCATTCACCACGGTTCAGCTCGCTGCGACGATCACGATCGACAAGCTGGCGGCTCGTTATTGGAGGACGAAGTGATGAAGACGTTTGCCTGGGTTGTCTTGGCTTCGGCGCTCGCGATCGGCTGCGCGCAGGAAAATGCGCCGCGCTCGTTCGTGCAACCGAACGTGCTCAAGAAGAGCGACCTCGAGGGGACCTGGTACTACCTGCAGACGGTCACCGATGCGCCGCCGACCTCGGGAATCATGTTCGTCGGCCAGTCGTCCGAGCTCATGAAGATCAAGTTCGACGTCCAGGAGAAGTTCGTCTACGCGCGCCGCTCGTACGAGCAGATCCAGGGGTCGGAGGACGCCTACAAGGAAGACCCGGCCAAGTACGAAGGGCAGCCGGTGGCGGCCTGGCCGATCACGAGCCAGTTCGACATCATCCGCGACTACAACTCCACGACCGGTGAGGAGACGAACAAGATCATCGAGTCGCAGGAGCGGCCGTGGAACGAGCGCGAGTTCATCCGCGTCGACTGGTCGAACAATCAGGTGACCGACTATGTCGGGCTCGGCGTGAACTTCTTCTTCAACGACGCGACGGTGTCGAACGTCAGCTACTGGGAGTCGGATCCGACCAAGCCGGACGCGCTGCACTTCGAGCGCGCGGATGACGGAAATCCGGAATTCGCGAAGGGCGAGGCCAACTACTTCGACGTGACCAACAAGCTCGCGGTCAATCCGACCGAGCAGCAGGTCTGCTACGAGGAGAACGGGATCCAGAGCTGCTTCACCGTGCCGGCGTGCTTCCTGCGCCAGCAGCTCGACGACTGCGCCACGCAGGTGGTGAACGTGCGCCACGCCTTCGCCAAGATCTCGCCGAAGCACGACTACCAGCCGCGCAACTGGGACGGCTTGCAGATGAACCTGTTCGGCATCTGGGACGTCGGGCTGAACCGGCTCACCTACAACCGGCAGTACGGCGTGACCAACACCGGCATCAAGCGCCACGCGGCGCGCTTCAACCTGTGGCAGAAGTCGTATCAGGACGACGGCAAGACGCCGATCCCGTACAACCAGCGGCAGCTGCGGACGATCCCCTACTACGCGGAGTCGTCGCTCGAGCCGTTCCCGCCGGAGCTGTTCGATCAGGGCAAGCAGGTCATCTCGTCGTGGAACGACGCGGTCAAGTGCGCGGCGGCGGACGCGATGGGCATGATGACGTCGGACGGGCAGTGCGATCCGACGCAGGTCAAGCAGGACATCTTCGTCTGGTGCCACAACCCGGTGCAGATTGGTGTCGACCCCGACGCGTGCAAGACGGATCTGAAGCCGCAGCTCGACGCCAGCGGCAACGTGGTGCTCGGCGACGACGGCAATCCGATCTTGCGCGCGCGCCAGGGCGATCCGCGGCGCTCGACGATCTTCTGGGTCAACGAGCAGCAGAACGCGGGTCCGCTCGGCTACGGGCCGCCGCTGTTCGACATCGAGAGCGGCGAGACCATCTCGGGCCAGGCGTACATCTACGGTGCCGCGCTCGACACCTACGCGGCGCGCTCGCGCGACCTCGTGGAGCTGATCCTCGGCAATCAGTCGCCGGAGGACTTCGTGGCCGGCGCCAACATCAAGGATTGGGTGGCGTCGAACCAGGCGGGTGCGACCAACAAGCCGACGACCTACTCTGCGGATTCGATACGCAAGATGTATCACGCGATGGACTTCAGCTGGGCGAAGGGCCAGGCGCCCGAGGCGCCGATGGACACCTCGTCGCCGACGGCGTTCATGAACAGCTGGAAGAATCGCGAAGACGCCATGTACAAGTCGAACCTGTGGGGGCAGTCGCAGGCCGATCTGCCGCAGGTGCGTCGTGACAAGCTCAAGGGCGGGCAGCTCGAGGCGATGATGATCACGCCCGACGTCATGGCCATGGGCGGCGCGGCGCCGGCGACCGATTGGACGTCGCTGTCGGAGGCGGAGAAGATCCGCGTCTCGCCGCTGCGCTCGCAGGCGGTGCGCGAGGCGATCGACCAGCGCATGGACACGATGCGCGCGTTCGGCGTCGACTTCGAAGACTTCGCGGATGAAGGCGTGGCGCAGCGCGCGCTGCAGATCGCCAACGATCCGAACATCCCGAACGCCGATCCGGAGGCGGTGCGTCAGCAGCTGCGCAAGGACATCTTCCTGGCGGTGACGCTGCACGAGGTCGGGCACAACATGGGCCTGCGCCACAACTTCCGCGCGTCGTTCGACGCCATGAACTACTTCCCCGACTACTGGCAGCTGCGCTCGGCGGCGGCGGCGAACACGGCGGCGAAGAAGTACGCCGGCATCGACGTGGGGTCGAAGCAGCCGGTCGGCGTGGCCTACACGGGCACCGACTGCAACGCGACGGGGCGCAAGGGCACGATCCGTCCGCGCTACGTCGACTGCCCGGGCGGCGCGACGTCGGTCGACGAGGTCGCGGGCAACGTGCGCGAGTTCCAGTACTCGTCGGTCATGGACTACGGCGCGGAGTTCAACTCCGACCTGCACGGCCTCGGGCGTTACGACCGCGCGGCGATGAAGTTCAGCTACGCGGGCGACGGCTTCGTCGAGGTCTTCCCGACGGCGAAGCTCGACTCGAACAGCCAGCTCCTGTGGGCGTCGGTGTTCGCGTTCCAGGCGTCGTACGGCTTGCCGTCGCCGCTCAACCTCGGGTCGGCGACGCTGCAGGCGATTCCGTACAACACCTATCCGGCGCTGTTCGGCAACGGCGTCAGCGGGCTCGATTCACGCGTCGACGTGCCCTACTCGGACATCACGGCGGGCGGGCCGGGCGGCTACGTGCTCTCGGATACGTTGGCGCGGCCGATGGTGCCGTACTACTTCTGCTCCGACGAGTTCGTCGGCAACCTGACCTGCCAGCGGTTCGACTCGGGCGCGGATGCGTTCGAGCAGGCGCAGGATCTGGTGTCGCGCTACAAGAACTTCTACCTCCTCAACGACTTCAAGCGCGATCGCTACACGTTCCGCACGTCGCTGGCGTACAAGGACCGCATCGCTTCGCGCTACCTCGATATGATCCGTCAGCAGATGACGTGGTACGTGCTTCTGCGCGCGGACTTCACGGACATCGAGGCGGAGCAGGGCATCGGCAATCCGGGGAGCGTGGTCGACAGCTTGTTCTCGTCGGAGGACAGCTGGGGCAGCTTCACCGCGGGCGTGACGGCGGGCTTCGACCTGCTCGGTCAGATCATCACGCAGCCGGAGGCGGGCACGTTCACCAAGATCGCGGCGAACGTGGTGAGCGACTACCCGGTCGACGTGTGGAAGAAGACGAGTGACGACACGACGGTGGGCCTGAGCGGCAACACCAACATCGTCGGGCTCATCGACGGCAAGTTCATCGACACGACGTGGGACTTCACGGGGTGCGGCTACTACTGGGCCGACGAGTGCCAGACGCGCATCGGCTACTTCGTCGACAAGACGATCGCGCTCGACGAGCTCTCGCAGTCGCAGGCGTACTTCACGGGGCGCGATACGTCGACCGACGTGCGCAAGTACGCGATCGGGTACATCCTGCCGTTCAAGGCGCAGATCCAGGAGAAGATCGGCGCGCTGCTGGCGAACGACTTCACGTCGATCGCGCCGTACTGGACGAACAACAACACCGTGGTGAACAACCCCGGCTGGTCGACGAACTCGGCCAACATGGCGGCGCGGCCGGCGAGCCCGGAGCTTCTCGATCCGGCGGGCGGCTTCACGCTGCAGCTGTACGCGGGGTTGTACGGCCTGTCGGCGTTCCCGACGACGTTCGACCACTCGTTCGTCGATACGACGCGCATCTTCGTCGTGGGTAACGGCGAGGCGCCGGTGCCGGACAATCAGCTGCTCGATGCGGGTGGGAACCCGGTGCCGGGGCATTCGACGAACGACCCGGCGCAGCTGATCGCGAACAATCCGGCTGGCGTGCAGTGGTTCGTCTACACCGACACTGGGTCGGGCAAGACCTACGCGGCGCAGTCGATCCCGCGCTCGAATGACGGCAGCGTGACCATGGCGACGGCGTGCACGGCCAATCCGAATCAGGCCGGCTGCTACCGCAACGATACCGGCGCGCGCATGCTGGAGACGGCGCGGACGCTCGACCTGCAGGCGAACAAGCCGGGGACGGGCCTGTGCTCGATGGATCCGACGTCGGCCGGGTGCGCGGCCAAGACGCAGGCGCTCCAGAAGTGGAAGCAGAACATCGACGTCATGCGCTCCCTGCAGAACGCGTTCGGTTATGCGTCGTACAAGACCGACGCGCCGTTCTACTACTAATTCCTCCGCGAAAAACTGGCGCCGACGGTCCGTCGGTGGCTTAACCGTAGAGTGAGCGCCGAGTTCACTCACGCTACGGTCATGCCCGAAGAGACCTTGGCGCTGCTCGCCCCGCGCGCCGGCGGAGTCTATTGCGACGCCACGCTCGGCGGCGGCGGCCATGCCGAGCGCATCTTGCGGGCGACGGCGCCCGACGGGCGGCTCATCGGGATCGACCGCGATCCGGCAGCGCTGGCGGCGGCGGGGGCGCGGCTGGCCGGGTTCGGCGATCGCGTGACGCTGGTGCATGGCGCGTTCGGCGAGGCGCGCGCGATCCTCGAGCGGCTGGCGCTGGTGCCCATCGACGGGTTCGTGCTCGATCTCGGCGTGTCGTCGCCGCAGCTCGATCGCGGCGAGCGCGGCTTTTCGTTCCGCGCGGCGGGACCGCTCGACATGCGCATGGATCCGACCGGCGGCGAGACCGCCGAGGGGCTGATCCGTCGCGTGGGCGTCGACGAGCTGGCCGACATCTTGCGGCGCTACGGCGAGGAGCGCTACGCCGGGCGCATCGCGCGCGCGGTGAAGGACGCGGTCATGGCGGGCGATGTCACGTCGACGACGGAGCTGGCGGCGCTGATCGCGCGCTCGGTGCCGACGCGCGAGCGGCACAAGGATCCGGCGACGCGCACGTTTCAGGCGCTGCGCATCGCGGTCAACGACGAGCTCGGGCAGCTCGAGCGCTTCCTCGAGGATTTTCCGGCGCTGGTGCGGCCGGGCGGGCGCGTCGTGGTGATCGCGTTCCACTCGCTCGAGGACGGCCTGGTGAAAAACCGGTTTCGCGACCTGGCGAAGGAGTCGGGCTATCCGCCGGACATCGCGGCCAAGATGGGGCTGCCGCCGGCGACGGTGAAGGTGCTGACGCGGAAGCCCGTCGAGCCGTCGGAGGCGGAGGTCGTGGGCAATCCGCGCGCGCGCTCGGCGAAGCTGCGCGGCTGCGAGATGCTTCGGACGGTGCACCGGTGAACGAGCGTCAGCGAGTGAACGTGAGCGTCCGGCCTGTAGGGCCAGCGGATCGATTGTCCGGCTCATGGTGTACCTGGAAGGTGCACCAATGAGGTGGCGCGACAAGTCGCCGACCTGGCTGATCGCGCTGGCTACGATCGTGGTGACGGCGGCGGCGCTGGCGCACGTCTGGGTGCGGCTGCAGATGTTGGCGGTCGGCTACGACATCTCGCGTGAGACGAAGTGGCGCCACGATCTCGGCGAGCAGAACCAGCGGCTGACGCTGGAGCTGCGCACGCGCATGGATCTGTCGGTGGTGGAGCGGGTGGCGCGCGACGAGCTGAAGATGGGGCCGCCCGATCCGCGGATGATCCGCGTGGTGAAGCGATGACGGCGACGGGCAAGACGACGACTGCGAAGGAGAAGTACGCGCCGTCGCGCTGGGTCAAGGTGCGGCTCTATTTCTCGGCGGGCCTCTTGGCGTGCGCGTTCGGGGCGCTGTGCTGGCGCGCGTACGTGTTGCAGGTGCGCGAGGCCGAGCGGCTGAAGTCGATGGCCGAGGATCAATACCTGAAGGACGTGGAGCTGCCGCCCCAGCGCGGGCGCATCCTCGATCGCAACGGCGTGGAGCTGGCGGCGTCGACGGACGTCGACTCGGTGCACGTCAACGCGCGCATGCTGATCGCGGCCGATCGCGTGAGCGAGACGGCGAGCGCGCTGGCGGACGCGTTGCACCTCGATCGGCGCGAGCTGGAGAAGAAGCTGAAGGCGCGGCGCTATTTCACGTGGGTCAAGCGGCGTATCGCACCGGAGGAGGCGCACGCGGTGCGCGACCTGCAGCTGCCGGGCGTGTACCTCGATCGCGAGCCGCGTCGCTATTACCCGAACCGCGCGCTGGCCGGGCCGCTGCTCGGGTGGGCTGGGCTCGATGCCGTCGGACAGGAGGGGATCGAGCTGCAGTACGAGCGGTACCTGCGTGGCGCGCGGGCGCAGCTGCCGGGGTTGCGCGATGCGCTCGGGCGCGCGGTGCTCATCGGCGGAATCGGTGACGCCAACGATGGTGAGTCCGAGCCGGGCGGGAGCCCGCTGGCGAAGACGAACGGACACGACCTGTACACCACGATCGATCGCTACATCCAGTTCCGGCTCGAGCATGCGCTCGAGAAGGGCGTGGCGGCGCATCACGCCAAGGCGGGCATCGCGGTGGCGCTCGATCCGTCGAACGGCGAGATCCTGGCGATGGCGGCGGTGCCGTCGCTGAATCCGAACGAGCCGGATGGGGCGCGCGAGCGTGGCGCGCGCAACCGCGCGGTGACCGATCCGTTCGAGCCGGGCTCGACGATGAAGACGTTCTCCATCGCCGGCGCGCTCGAGGCGGGCGTGGTTCACGTCGACGACAACTGGTGGTGCGAGAACGGGCATTACAGCGTCGGCGGGCACGTGACCATTCACGACGACGAGCCGATCGGCGACGTGACGACGGCGGGCGTGCTCGCCAAGTCGTCGAACATCTGCACGGCCAAGATCGCGGCCAAGGAAGGGCGCGACAAGCTGCACGAGATGCTGCTGCGCTTCGGCTTCGGGCAGCGCACCGGCGTCGATCTGCCGGGCGAGCGCGCGGGGCAGATCCGCTCGGCCGAGCGCATGGGGCCGGTGGAGACGGCGACGATGTCGTTCGGGCAGGGGCTCACGGCGACGGCGCTGCAGATCGTGACGGCGTATGCGGCGGTGGCCAACGGCGGCACGCTGTATCGGCCGCACGTCATGCGGCGCGTGATGACGCCCGAGGGGCAGGTGGTGCAGGACGCGCCCGTCATCGGCAAGCGCGTGATCTCGCCCGAGCTGGCCGAGACGATGCGGGGCCTGTTGCACGGCGTGACGCAGAAGGGCGGCACCGCGCAGAAGCTGTCGGTGCCGGGCTATCTGTTCGCGGGCAAGACCGGGACGGCGCAGAAGGTGGACCCGGTGACGCGGCACTACTCGCCGACCAGCTGGGTCGCGTCGTTCGTTGGGTTCGCGCCCTATCAGAATCCGCGCATGGTGCTGTACGTGATGGTCGACGAGCCGTACGGATCGCACCACGGATCGAGCGTGGCGGGGCCGATCTGGCAGGACGTGATGATCGATGCGCTGCGCTGGCTGGGCGTGCCGCCGACGGAGCCGTTGGTGGCGGCGGGCGACGACAAAGACAAGAGCGAGAAGAAGGCGGCGAAGGTGACGCCGCCGCCGACGGTGGAAGAGCCGGAGGATGCGAGCGAGGCGCAGCCGGTGGTCGAGGCCGAGGACGATGTGCCGCGGCACGAGGTGCCCGACTTCGCGGGGATGTCGATGTCGGAGGCGCTGGTGGCGGCGAAGCGCGCGGGCGTGCGGCTCGAGGTCGCCGGCAGCGGTCGGGCCACGGCGCAGTCGCCCGGACCAGGACCGCTTCGGCACGGCGCCGTCTGCAAGGTGTCGTTTACACCCCCGGGCTGAACGATTGGAACAATCGTTCAGCTATGCAACGATAGCCCTGTTTCATCGCAGAGCGATGAGCTTAACGTGTACGCCATGACACGGTCGTACGTGGCGTCGCGGGGTTACACGCGGCCGGGCGCTTGCACGGGATGGGCGGCGTGAGGCTGGGCGAGCTCCTGCAAGGCGTGGATGTCGCGGGCGTCGACGGCGGCGGTGCCGGCGCGGATGCCGCGATGTCGCTCGAGATCGGCGAGGTGCGCGACGACTCGCGCGCCGTCGTGCGCGGCGATCTGTTCGTGGCCACGCGCGGGCAGACCGTCGACGGGCACGACTTTCTCGGTGCGGCGGCGGAGCGCGGCGCAGTGGCGGCGATCGTCGAGGACGGCGCGGCGCAGGGTTTTCCCGGCGTGCGCGTGCGCGTGCGCGGGGCGACGCGGGCGTTGGCGCTGATCGCGGCCAATCGCTGGGAGCGGCCGGCGGACGCGATGACGATGATCGCGGTGACCGGCACCAACGGCAAGACGACGACCACGTTTCTCGTCGAGGGATTGGCGCGCGCCGCGGGCGGAAGGCCGGGCGTGATCGGGACGGTGACCTATCGCTTCGGCGACGTGGTGCGCGAGTCGCCGTTCACCACGCCGACGCCGCTCGTCCTGCACGCGACGCTGGCGGAGATGCGCGCGGCGGGCGTCACCCACGTGGCGATGGAGGCGAGCTCGCACGCGCTCGAGCTCGGGCGGCTCGACGGCGTGCGCTATCGCGTCGCGGCGTTCACCAACCTGACGCAGGATCACCTCGATTTTCACGGGACGATGCAGGCCTACGCCGATTCGAAGGCCAAGCTGTTCCGCGAGCACCTCACCGACGACGGCGTCGGAGTCATCAACCTCGACAACGAGTGGGGCGGCTTCATGCTGCAGGAGGTGCGCGGGCGCGCGCTGGCGGTGGCGACGAGCGGCGTGCCCGACGTGCTGGTGATGCGCTCGACCCAGACGGTCGACGGGATCGACGCGGAGCTCGTGACGCCGATCGGCGCGGTGCGCGTGCGCTCGCCGCTCATCGGCGCGTTCAACCTGGAGAACCTGGCGATCGGCGTCGGCATCGGCGTGGCCATGGGGCTCGACGGCGAGACGATCGCGCGCGGGCTCGGCGGCGTGCGCGGCGTGCCGGGGCGGGTCGAGCGCGTGGAGAACGACCGTGGCATCGGCGTGTTCGTCGACTACGCGCACACGCCGGATGCGCTCGAGCGGGTGATGGCGGCGCTGCGGCCGCTGGTGCGCGGGCGGCTCATCGTGGTGTTCGGCTGTGGTGGCGATCGCGACAAGACCAAGCGGCCCAAGATGGGGCGGGCAGTGGCGCACGACGCGGACCTGGCGATCGTCACGAGCGACAACCCGCGGACCGAGGAGCCGGGGGCGATCATCGACATGATCCTCGACGGGGTGCGCGAGGTTCGTGCGGATGGGTTCCTCGTGGACGCCGACCGGCGGCGGGCGATCGGGATGGCGATCGAGGCGGCGCGGGCGGGCGACATCGTGCTCATCGCCGGCAAGGGGCACGAGGACTATCAGATCGTCGGCAAGGTGAAGCATCACTTCGACGACCGGGAAGAGGCGCGGGCGGCGCTCGCGAAAGTAGCGTCGCGCGACGCGAACGGTCAAAGTTGAAGGCCATGGCGCAGGTTGCCATTCCGGTTGCGCGCGTGCTCGAGGCGACGGGCGGGGCGCTCGTGCGCGCGGGGGCGGAGTCGTTCGCGGGGGTCACGATCGATAGCCGCGCGGTGCCGGCGGGCGCGCTGTTCTTCGCGGTCAAAGGCGATCGCTTCGACGGGCACGACTTCGCGGCGGCGGCGGCGAAGGCGGGCGCGCGTGGCGTCGTGTGCGCGCGCGGGCGTGGCGCGGGGCTCGGCGTCGATGCGGCGGTGGGCGTCGCCATCGTCGAGGTCGACGACGTGATCGCGGCGCTCGGGGCGCTCGGCGCGGCGCATCGCGCGGCGATGACGGACCTGGAAGTCGTCGCGATCACGGGATCGAACGGCAAGACCACGACGAAGGAGATGACCGCGGCCATCCTCGCCTCGGCGGCGGGGGCCGATGCGGTCTTGAAGACCGAGGGCAACCTCAACAATCACCTCGGCGTGCCGCTGACGCTGTTGCGCCTGCACGCGGGCCATCGCTACGCGGTCGTCGAGATGGGGATGAGCGCGCTTGGCGAGATCGCGTACCTGACGAAGCTGGCGCGGCCCGACGTGGCCGTGGTCGTCAGCATCGCCGGCGTGCATCTCGAGCAGCTCGGCACCATCGAGAACGTGGCGCGCGCCAAGGCCGAGATCTTCGGCGGGCTCGGCGCCGACGGTGTCGCGATCTATCCCGCCGACGAGAAGCGGATGGCGCCGCACGTGGGCGCGCTCGCGCATGCGATGACCTTCGGGCCCAAGTCGCCGGCGACGGCGTCGCGTGCGACGGTGACGTACGACGAGGTGACGCCGGGCCCGACCGGGCTGACGCTGCGCTTGCACCTCTCGGGGGTGACTTCGGCGACGGGCGTGCTCTCGCACGTGCCGCTCATCGGGCGGCACAACGCCTCGAATGCGGCGGCGGCGGCCTGTGTCGCGCTCGCGCTCGACGTCGGTGAAGGCTCGATCCTCGACGGGCTCGCCACCGTGCGCCCGGCCAAGCATCGGCTGCAGCTGGTGCAGCTCGCCGATCGCACCATCCTCGACGACTGCTACAACGCCGCGCCCGCGTCGATGCGCGCGGCGCTCGACGCGCTCGTCGAGATCACGCCGCGCGGCGCGCAGAAGATCGCCGTGCTCGGCGACATGCTCGAGCTCGGCCCCGAGTCGGCGACGCTGCACGCCGAGGTGGGCGCGTACGCGGCGGCGCGCGTCGATCAGCTCGTCGCGGTCGGCCCGCAGTCGCGGCACATGGGCGCGACCTTCCACACCGACGATGTCGAAGCGGCGACTGCGCGTGTTCGCGCCGTGTCGCGCGCGGGCGACGTGATCCTGGTGAAGGCGTCGCGCGGCATGCGCCTCGAGCGCGTGATCGATGCTCTTTCGGAGAAGGGTTAATGCTGTACCACTTGCTCTATCCGCTACACGTTCACGCCGGTCTTCACTGGCTCAACGTGATGCGCTACGTCTCGACGCGAATCATCGCGGCGACGCTGACCGCGATGGCCATCTCGTTCCTCATGGGCCCGTGGTTCATCGATCGGCTGCGCTCGAAGCAGATCGGCGAGCAGATCCGCACCGACGGGCCGCAGACGCACAAGAAGAAGGCGGGCACGCCAACGATGGGCGGATCGCTCATCTTGTTCGCGCTCGTGATCCCCACGCTCTTGTGGTGCGATCTGACCAACCGCTTCGTCTGGCTGACCCTGCTCGTCACCATCGGCTACGGCGTGGTCGGCTTCGTCGACGACTACCGCAAGCTCACGCGCAGCAAGAAGGGCATCAGCGGCAAGAGCAAGATGGCGGCGCAGATCGTCATCGCCGCGGTCGCCGTCGGCATCCTGTTCTGGTCCGACCTCTACGACGTCGACTTGAAGCTGCGCGTGGCGCTGCCGCTGGTCGACTTCTACAAGCACCCGCTGTCGCTGTGGCTGCCGGCCTATCTGGCGCTCGCCATCATCGTCGTCGTCGGCACGTCGAACGGCGTCAACATGACCGACGGGCTCGACGGCCTCGCCATCGGCCCGGTGATCATCTCGGCGGCGACGTTTCTCATCCTCTCGTACGGCGCGGGTACGGTCATCAAAGGGTTCAACATCGCCGAGTACCTGAAGATCCCGTACATCCACGGCTCGGGCGAGCTGGCGATCTTCTGCGGCGCGATGGTCGGTGCCGGCATCGGCTTTCTGTGGTTCAACACGTACCCGGCCGCGGTGTTCATGGGCGATGTCGGGTCGCTGTCGCTCGGCGGCGCGCTCGGCATGCTCGCGGTCGCGACCAAGAACGAGTTCACGCTGGTCATCGTCGGCGGCATCTTCGTGATGGAGACGCTGAGCGTGATGGTGCAGGTGGCGTCGTTCAAGCTCACCGGCAAGCGCGTGTTCAAGATGGCGCCGATCCATCACCACTTCGAGCTCAAGGGCTGGGCCGAGCCGAAGGTGATCGTGCGCTTCTGGATCATCAGCTTCATGCTCGCGCTCGTCGCGCTCGCGACGTTGAAGGTCCGGTAATGGACTACGACATCGTCGCCGGCGTCGGGCCGAACCGCGTGCTCGTCGTCGGCGCGGGCAAGACGGGCCTGGCCGTTGCGCGCTTCTGCCAGCAGCGCGGCGCGCAGGTCACCGTCACCGACTCGCGCACGGACGCGGAGCTGCCCGCGGCGCGCGAGTCGCTCGGCGATCGCGTGACCTGGCAGCTCGGACGCCACGAGCCGGCGACGTTCGTCGAGTCCGATCTCATCGTCGTCTCGCCGGGCGTGCCCGACATCGAGCCGCTCAAGCTCGCGCGCAAGAAGGGCGTGCGCATCACCGGCGAGATCGAGCTCGCCGCCGGATTCATCCAGGCGCCGGTCGTCGGCGTCACCGGCACCAACGGCAAGTCGACGGTGACCGCGCTCGCCGGCGAGATCGCCAGGCAGACCGGCAAGCCCACCTTCGTCGGCGGCAACCTCGGCACGCCGCTCATCACCGCCATCGACACGCCGGCGGCGACGGGGAAGGGCCTCGTGGTCGTCGAGCTCTCCAGCTTCCAGCTCGAGACCGTGGAGAAGCTGCACCCGCGCGCGGCGGCGTTCCTGAACCTCACGCCCGATCACCTCGATCGCTACGCGGGCGTCGAGGACTACGGCGCCGCCAAGCTCAAGCTGGCGGCGAACCTCGTCGGCGACGACGTCGCGGTGGTCAACGCCGACGACGCCTTCTTCTGGGCCGCCGGCGAGCGGCTGCGCAAGCGCACGCGCGTGCGTACCTTCTCGGCGCGCCGCAAGCGCGACGACAACCTGCGCGCCATCGACGGCTTCGTCGACGGCGGCGACCTGGTCGCGCTCGGCGAGCGCTATCCGGTAGGCGAGCTGCACCTCGTCGGCCGCCACAACCTCGGCAACGCGCTCGCCGCCATCCTGCTCATGCGCGGCAACGAACTCGCCAGCTACGATCAAACACGCGCGGCGCTCGGCGCCTTCCGCCCGCTGCCGCATCGCATGCAGCTCGTCGGCGAGAAGCGCGCCCTCCGCTTCTACGACGACTCCAAGGCGACCAACGTCGACTCGGTGGTCGCCGGCGTCGACGGCTTTCCCACGCCGTTCGTGCTCATCGCCGGCGGTCGCGACAAAGGCGGCTCGTATGCGCCGCTGGTGCGGGCGCTGCGCGAGAACAGCTGCCGCGCCGTCGTGCTCATCGGCGAGGCCGCCGACAAGATCGAAGCCGCGCTGCGCGAAGACGATCCCGCCTACGATCCGATCCCGATCGTGCGCGCGTCGTCGATGGAAGACGCGATCGCGCGCGCCGTCGAGCGCGCGCAGCCGGGCGACGCTGTCGTGCTCTCGCCCGCGTGCAGCTCCTACGACATGTTCGACAACTACGAGCATCGCGGCCGCGTGTTCGCGGCCGCCGTGGAGGCGCTGTGAAGGAAGCCACCGCCACGACCGTGACGACGAATCTGAAGCAGCCGATCGACGAGCCCATCCCGGCGGCGCCCGCGCACGAGCACGACATCGTCCTGTTCGCGACGGTGATCGCGCTCGTCGGCTTCGGCATCGTCATGGTCTATTCGGCCTCCGCCGTCTACGCGACGCAGAAGTTCGGCAGCGCCACCTACTTCTTCAAACGCGATCTGCTGTGGAGCGCGCTCGGCCTGACCGCGATGGCCGTCGCCATGCGCACCGACTTCGGCGTCTACCGCCGCGCCTCGTACGCCATGCTGATCGCGTCGATCGGCATGCTCGCCGCCGTGCTCGTCGTCGGCGCGCGCATCAACGGCGCCCGTCGCTGGTTCCACGTCGGCGGCGTCAGCTTCCAGCCGGCGGAGCTGGCCAAGCTCGCCCTCGTCATCTACCTCGCGTACTCGCTCGCCAAGAAGGCCGAGAAGGTCAAGTCGTTCACGGTCGGCTTCGTGCCGCACATGATCGTGTGCGGCCTTATGATGGGCCTGCTCTTGAAGCAGCCCGATCTCGGCACCGCCGTCATCCTCGGCATGACGACGCTGCTCCTGCTCTTCGTCGCGGGCGCCAAGATCAGCTACATCTTCATCGCGTTCCTAGCGGCGGCGCCGGTCATGTATCAGGCGATCGTCGGCACGCCGTGGCGGCTCAAGCGCATGCTCGCGTACCTCGATCCGTGGCAGTACCGCTACGACGTCGGCTATCAGATCACCGAGTCGCTCATCTCGATCGGCTCGGGCGGCGTCCACGGCCTCGGGCTCGGCGACGGCAAGCAGAAGCTGTTCTTCCTGCCCGAGGCGCACACCGACTACGTCATGGCCATCGTCGGCGAGGAGCTCGGCCTCTTCGGCGTGTGCGCGGTCGCCGCGCTGTTCGCGGTGCTCGTGTGGCGCGGCGCGCGGGCGGCGTTGCGCGCCCGCGATGCGTTCGGCTGCTACCTCGGCTTTGGCATCACCGCGATGTTCGGCTTTCAGGCGCTGGTCAACCTCGGCGTCGTGCTCGGCGCGCTGCCGACCAAGGGGCTGCCGCTGCCGTTCGTCAGCTTCGGCGGCTCGACGCTCGTCGTCGATCTGTTCGCCATGGGCATCCTGCTCAACATCTCGCGCGCCGCGCCGGAGCCGATCGGTGCGCGCGCCAAGGGGCCGTGGCTGCCGCGCATCCGCTGGCGCGCGAAGAAGGGCAATCGGAAGCTCCCCGGCGGCGGCCGTCGTATTGAAGTGACATGAGCGCGCGAAGCGAGCGGAGTAGATCGTCGGATTCGCGTGGCTCGTGGGGCCGCGCTCTTCATGAGCGAAGCGCATGAAAGTCATCATTGCGGGCGGCGGCACCGGCGGGCACCTGTTTCCCGGCATGGCGGTGGCCGAGGAGTTGGTGACGCGCGGCCACGACGTGCGCTTCGTCGGCGCCGAGCGCGGCATCGAGAAGACCGCCGTGCCGAAGGCCGGCTACGAGCTCGATCTGATCGACGTCGTCGGCATCAAGAACCAGGGCTTCGCGGGCAAGGCGTCGGGGCTCATGCGCGCCGCGCGCGCGATGCGGCAAGCGCGCTCTCTTCTGAAGCAGCACGATCCCGATGTCGTCATGGGCGTCGGCGGGTACGCGTCGGGTCCATTCGTGCTCGCCGCCGCGCTGGGCGGCTGGCCCACCGCCATCCACGAGCAGAACTCGGTTCCCGGCATCACGAACCAATGGCTGGCCCGCTTCGTCAAGCTGATCTTCGGTACCTTCCAGAGCGCGGAGAAAGCGTTCTCGAAGAAGAAGTTTCGGCTGGTCGGCCTTCCCGTGCGCAAGCGCGTGCGCGACGCGCTCGCCAACGCCACGGGTGAAGGCGCCAGCGTCCTCGTCGTCGGCGGCTCGCAGGGCGCGCACGCGGTCAACGAGCTCGTCTTCGAGGCGATGAAGATCCTGAAGGCCGTCGGCCAGGCGCCGCGCATCCTGCATCAGACTGGCGTGAAGGATTACGACGATTTCGCCAAGCGCTACGCCGAGGCTGGGATCGAGGCCGACGTGCGCGCGTTCATCGACGACATGGGTGCCGCCTATCGCGACGCGGCCGTCGTGGTGGCGCGCGCCGGCGCCTCGACGATCGCCGAGCTCACCATCATCGGAAGGGCGGCGATTCTCATCCCGCTGCCGTTTGGTACCGAGCAGACGGTGAACGCGCAGGAGATGGCGGCCGCCGGCGCCGCTCGCTGCCTGCTGCAGCCGTCGACGACACCAGTCGAGCTCGCCGAGGTCATCCGCGGCCTGCTCGAAGATCGCGACGCTCGTCGCACCATGGCCGACGCCTCGCGCGCGCTCGGCCGGCCGCGCGCGCACGTCGAGATCGCCGACGCCATCGAGGCGCTCGCGCGGTAGAGTAGTCGTAGATGTTCCACAAGCCCGATACGCGCATCCACTTCGTCGGCATCGGCGGCATCGGCATGTCCGGCATCGCCGAGGTGCTGCTCACGCTCGGCTACGGCGTCAGCGGCACGGACCTGAAGGAGTCCGACACCACGCGCCGCCTCGTCGAGCTCGGCGCCACGATCAAGTACGGCCACGACGCCGCGCACCTCGACGACGCCGACGTCGTCGTCATCTCGAGCGCGGTCAAGCCGACCAACCCCGAGGTCGTCGCTGCGCGCGCGCGCGGCATTCCGGTCATCCCGCGCGCCGAGATGCTCGCCGAGCTGATGCGCATGAAGTACGGCGTCGCCGTCGCCGGCTCGCACGGCAAGACCACCACGACGTCGCTGGTGGCGACGGTGCTCCACGCCGCCGGGCTCGATCCGACCGCGGTCATCGGCGGCAAGCTGCCGCTGCTCTCGGGCTCGAACGCGCGCCTCGGCGGCGGCGACTACCTGGTCGCCGAGGCCGACGAGTCGGACGGCTCGTTCATGAAGCTGTCGCCGACGGTCGCCGTGGTCACCAACATCGATCCCGAGCACCTCGATCACTACGGCACGCTCGAAAAGCTCAAGCAGACCTTCGTCGACTTCATCAACAAGGTGCCGTTCTACGGCCTCGCCGTGCTCTGCGTCGATCACGAGCACGTGCAGTCGATCCTGCCGCTCGTCGAGAAGCGCCACGTGACCTACGGCTTCACGCCGAACGCGCACTTCCGCGCCGTCGACGTCGCGTTCGACGGGCTGCGCACGACCTTCACCGCGATCGTGCGCGGCAAGACGCTCGGCCGCGTCGAGCTGGCGATGCCGGGGCGGCACAACGTGCTCAACTCCCTCGCGGTGCTCGCCGTCGCCGACTTCCTCGGCGTCGACTTCGCGGTCTACCAGCGCGCGCTCGCCGGCTTCTCCGGCGTCGGGCGCCGCTTCACCGTGCGCGGCGAGGCAGGCGGCGTCATGGTCGTCGACGACTACGGCCACCATCCCGCCGAGATCCGCGCCACGCTCGCGGGCGCGCGCACCGGCTTCAAAGATCGCCGCATCGTCGTCGCGTTCCAGCCGCATCGGTACACGCGGACGCGCGATCTCATGGGCGACTTCGCGCGCGCGTTCAACGAGGCCGAGGTCGTCACCGTGTGCGACATCTACGCCGCCGGCGAGGAGCCGATCGCGGGCGTGTCTTCGGCGCGGCTCGTCGACGAGATGCGCGCATCGGGCCATCTCGGCGCCATGCACATCGCGCGCCGCGCCGACGTGGCCACGCATCTCGCACCGACGCTGCGCGACGGCGACATCCTGATCACGCTCGGCGCCGGCGACGTCTGGATGGTCGGCGAGGAGATCCTGAAATCGCGTGCGTGACCTCGAGCGAAGCGATGAACGATGAAGACAAGCAGGCCTTGAGCGACGCGCTCGCCGGCGACGGCGAGATCCAGTGGGACGAGCCGATGTCGCGCCACACCACGCTGCGCATCGGCGGCCCCGTCGACGCCTACGCCGCGCCCGGCTCGCTCGCCGCGCTCGAGCGGCTGCGCGCCACCTGCAACCTGCGCGGCATCAAGAGCCGCGCCTTCGGCTCCGGCTCGAACCTGCTCGTGCGCGACGGCGGCCTGCGCGGCTGCGCCATCTCGCTCGAACGCCTGCGCGACGTCCGCATCGAGCGCCGCCACGACGAGGGCGCCGACCTGTGGCTCGAGGCCGGCGCCTCGACGGGCAAGGTGCTGTCGTTCGCCACGCGCGAGAACCTCGGCGGCGTCGAGTTCCTCGGCGGCGTCCCCGGCACCGTCGGCGGCGGCATGATCATGAACGCCGGCACCTACCTCGGCGAATTCAAGGACGTGACCACCGAGGTCCACGCCGTCGACGACAAGGGCGCGCGCGTGGTGCGCGACAACGCCGGCTGCGGATTTCGGTATCGCCATTCCGATATTCCCGCCACCGACGTGGTCACGGGCGCGCGCCTGCGCCTGAAGACGCGTCCGCGCGCCGAGATCGAGCAGGCGGTGCGCGAGCTGCGCGATCGCCGCAAATCGCGCGAGCCGCACGGCGTGCCCAACGCCGGCTCGATCTTCAAGAACCCGCCGAACGACTTCGCCGGCCGCCTGATCGAGCAGTGCGACCTCAAGGGCCGGCGCGTCGGCGGGGCCGAGGTTTCGCCGGTGCACGCCAACTGGCTGGTCAACGCCGACGGCGCCACGGCAAGAAATTTTCTCGCGCTCGTCGACATCGTGCGTGCCGCCGTCGTAGAACGGTTTGGCATCACGTTGGAGCTCGAAGTCAAAGTCGTCGGAGAGGACCTATGAGCGAGCGAAGCGAGCGGAGTAGCTCATGAGCGGGACATACACAGGAAAACGGATCGGCGTCATCATGGGCGGCCCATCGTCGGAGCGCGACGTCTCGCTCAACTCGGGCCGCGGCATCCACGCCGCGCTGAAGCAAAAGGGCTACGACGCCGTCGCCATCGATTGGAAAGGGGGCGCCGACGATCTCGGCACCCACTTGCGCCGCGAAAAGATCGACGCCGCCTGGATCGCGCTGCACGGCACCTACGGCGAAGACGGCTGCGTGCAGGGCCTGCTCGAGTGCTACGGCGTGCCCTACACCGGCTCGGGCGTGCTCGCCTCGGCGCTGGCGATGGACAAGGTGGCCACGCGCCGCATCTTCGACCAGGAGTCGATCGAGTCCCCGCGCTGGCGTCGCTACCACGGCCCCGCCGACGTGGCGCGCATCGGCTTCCCGCTGGTGGTCAAGCCGTCGTCGGAAGGGTCGTCGGTGGGCGTGTCGATCGTCAAGGATCAGTCGCAGCTGCAGGCGGCGCTCGACGCGGCCAAGAAGTGCCACGGCCTCGTGCTCCTCGAGGAGTACATCAAGGGCCGCGAGATCAACGTCGGTGTCCTCGACGACGAGGCGCTCGGCGAGGTCGAGATCCGCCCGGCCACCGAGTTCTACGACTACGAAGCCAAGTACCTGCGCAACGACACGCAGTACCTCGTGCCCGCGCCCATCACCGACTCCGAGCGGCGCGTGCTGCACGATCTGGCGGTGCGCGCGCACAAGGCCCTCGGCTGCGCGGGCGCGACCCGCGTCGACTTGATCCTCGCCGAGGGCGGGCGCGCGGTGTGCCTCGAGATCAACACGCTACCGGGCATGACCGACCACTCGCTGCTCCCCAAGATCGCGGCCAACCGCGGCATGGACTACGCCACGCTCGTCGAGCGCGTCCTCGACTCCGCCAAGTTGCACGCCTGACAGGCGGATCCCCGGCGTCATCCAGTTTCGCGTGCGATTTTTTGCGCCGCGATCCGCGCGGGCGTACAAGCGTGAGACATGCTGCCCAAGCCCCGCTCGAGGTCTGCGCGGCGCCACGGCTGGTCGCTCTTCGGCCGCCGTGGCAATCGTCGCGTCCGCTCGGCGACGCCGGCGATCCCGCGCCCGCCCCGGCCGCCGTTCTGGGCTTCGGTGTGGCGTCAGCTGGTGGCGTGGCGCCGCTCGTTCCTCGTCGCTGCGGTGGGCATGGCGCTGGCCGGCGGCGCCTGGGCCGCGCGCTGGTACGTCACGCACTCGCGCCACTTCGCGGTGCGCACCGTGCGCGTGTCGGCGACGGTGCACGTCACCGGTGATGCCCTGGTGGCGCGCGCCGCGGTCCCGCTCGGCATCAACCTGTTCGCCATCGATCGTGACGAAGTGGCGCGCAACGTCTCACAAGAGCCCTGGGTCGCGCGCGCCCACGTGCGCCGCGAGCTGCCGTCGACCCTGGTGATCGACGTCGTCGAGCGCGAGGCCGCCTGCGCCGTCGCGTTCGGCGCGCTCTACCTCGCCGACGCCGACGGCAACGTCTTCAAGCGCGCCACCGCCGAAGAGGCGGCCGGCCTCCCCGTCGTCACCGGGATCGCGCGCGAAGACTTCCTCGCCGAGCCCGAGGCTGCGCGTGGGCAGCTGCGCCAGGCGCTGCATGCCATCGCCGTCTGGCGCGCCTCGAGCGCGCGCCCGCCCCTCGGTGAAGCGCACATCGATCGCATCGCCGGGGTCACCCTCTACACCGACCGCGGCATCGGCGTCCGGCTCGGCGTCATCGACGATTCGACGCCGGCGCGCCTCGCCCGCTACGACGCCGTGCACGCCGCGCTCGACGAATCGGGCGAGACGCCGCGGCTCTACTACGTCGACAACCGCGCGCGGCCGGATCGCGTGACCGTAAAACTCGCGTCGGCTCCGCAACCGGCGCACAGTGGATCGAAGGATTAGCGAGGAACATGTCCAAGCGAGAGGAGCTCGTCGTCGGACTCGACATCGGCACCACCAAGATCGCCTGCATCGTGGGCGAGGTGACCGAAGATGGCGTCGACGTGATCGGCGTCGGCACGCACCCGTCGACCGGCCTGAAGAAGGGCGTCGTCGTCAACATCGACGCCACGGTGCAGTCGATCCAGCGCGCGGTCGAAGAGGCCGAGCACATGGCCGGCGTGGAGATCACGTCGGTCTACGCCGGCATCGCGGGCGCGCACATCAAGTCGCTCAACTCGCAGGGCGTCTGGGCGGTGAAGGACAAAGAGGTCAAAGAGTCCGACATCGCCGCCGTCCTCGAGCAGGCCAAGGCGATCAACATCCCGCAGGATCGCGAGATCATCCACGTGCTCCCGCAGGAGTACACGATCGATCACCAGGACGGCATCAAGGAGCCGCTCGGCATGTCGGGCGTGCGCCTCGAGGCCAAGGTGCATCTCGTGACCGCGTCGGTGACGAGCGCGCAGAACATCATCAAGTGCTGCCACCGCTGCGGGCTGCAGGTGGCCGACGTGGTGCTCGAGCCGCTGGCGTCGTCGGAGGCGGTGTTGCACGAAGACGAGAAGGAGCTCGGCGTGGCGCTCGTCGACATCGGCGGCGGCACGACCGATCTGGCCGTCTTCACCGACGGGGCGATCGTGCACACCAGCGTGCTCGCCGTCGGCGGGCACCAGCTCACCGCCGACATCGCGTACGGGCTGCGCTCGCCGCACTCGGAGGCGGAGCGCATCAAGCACAAGCACGGCTGCGCGATGGTGGCGATGGTCGGCGAAGACGAGATGATGGACGTGCCGTCGGTGGGCGGGCGGCCGGCGCGTCAGGTGAAGCGCCAGTCGCTGTGCGCCGTGATCGAGCCGCGCGTCGAAGAGATCTTCATGCTCGTGCGGCGCGAGATCGAGAAGAACGAATACGGCGACAAGCTCGCATCGGGCGTGGTCATCACGGGCGGCTCGACGATCCTCGAGGGCATGCCCGAGCTCGCCGAGGAAGTGCTCGGCATGCCGGTGCGTCGGGGCGCGCCGATGGGCGTCGGCGGGCTCGTCGACGTCGTGCGCTCGCCGTCGTACGCGACGGGCGTGGGCCTCGTGCAATACGGCGTGAAGAACCTCGGCATCACGCACTTCCAGCGCGGCGACGCCGACAAGCGCACGGTCTGGCAGCGCATGCGCAGCTGGTTCGGCGAAGTCTTCTAGCCTCTCGCTGAACGGATGCACTGCGACGCATTGTCGCGACCATGTAGGTGTAAATCCCCGACGAAACTTCCGTTTTCGCTCGCTGACGACCACTCGGTGAGGGCGATGCTGTATCGTAGATCGCCGGAGGTGCGAATGAGCTTCACCGTCCGGTGGTTGGTTTCCGCAACCGCCCTGGCCTTGCTCTCGTCCGGCTGTGGCAACGGCGCGAAGGGTTCGACCGCCGACATGGCCGTCGGCTCGAGCGACGACATGGACAACGCCGAAAGCGATCTCGGCGGCACCGACACCGACGGCGCAACCGGTTCGGGTGACATGAGCATGGACATGAAGCAGGCGCACCCACCGCTTTCGTTTGCCACGCCGACGACTCTGATGACGACCGAAGCGATCCCGCGAAAGGTCTGGACGGGAGACTTCGACGCCAACGGCAAGATCGACTTGCTGGTACAAGACGGTTCCATCATCGCGTCGAGCACCGGTGGCGATGTCGACGCGCTCGCCGGCGTCGGCGATGGCTCGTTCGCGTATCAGGCCGGTCATGCCTTCACCGTGGCGAAGGGTGGCTATGCCAACGTCTTCGACGTCAACAACGACGGCAAGACCGACGGCGTCTACTACTACACGACGACGAATCCGATTTCGCACATGACCAGCTACTTCTTCGGGTTCGCCACCAGCAATGGAGACGGGACCTTCACGGGCGGATCGTTCTCGCCAGCTCCCACCAGCTTCGGCAAAGGTCTCTACGTCGGAGACCTGAACAATGACCACGCCGTCGAGGTCTTCACGGTGAAGACCGACAACAGCTCCAATCCTCTCGGCTTCTCTCTGTTCATGAATGACGGCGCCAACACCATGACCCGAACCGACTTCGTCTCGCCGACCTACCCCGTCCCGACGAGTGACCTCATCATCCGCGACCTCAACGGCGACGGGAAGGCGGACGTGTTCTACGCCGCGCAGAATCAGGCCGTGCTCGTCACCGGCGACGGTACCGGCACCCTCTCGGGGACGCCCACGACCTTCTCGACAGGCATCGGAAACAACCTGTCGGTCGCCGTCGCGGACCTCAACGCCGACGGGAAACCCGATCTCATCGTCGGACAGACGAGCGCGCACGTGGCCGTCATTCTGTCGCAGGCAACGGGCGGCTTCCTGGCGCCCAACGACGTAACCGGCGTCGGCGACGCGAACTTCGTGGATGTCGGCGACTTCGACGGCGACGGCCTTCCCGACCTCGTGACCTGCGACGGCGACAACCTTCACTTTCTCGTGAACCTCGGCAACGGCTTCGCCGCTCCGACGACGATTGCGCAAACCTGCGGCAGCATCGCCGTGGCGGACTTCAATGGCGATCACCTGGCCGATGTCGCCACGGTTGCACCGGCGCCATCTGCGGCCGTCCTGATCAACAGCACCCACTGACGAGCGAGCGAGCCATGTCGATCATCCGAATCGCAGCCATCGCCGCAACCATGCTGGTCGCATTCCCCGCGATCGCCGACCAGGCCGACGACGTCAACGCCGCCCGCCTGCACTACAAGAAGGGGACGCGCGCGTTCGAGCTCGGCCACTACACCGAGGCGATCAAGGAGTACGAGGCTGCGTATGAAGCCAAGGACGATCCCGCACTCCTCTACAACATCGGGCAGGCCTATCGCCTCAATGGCAACACGAGCGAAGCGCTGAGGGCATACAAGTCGTATCTCCATCGTCTGCCGGACGCGCCGAACGCCGATGAAGTTCGCAACCGCATCGACGAGCTTCAGAAAACGCTCGACGCGCAGCAGCGCGCCAAGCCGGCGCCGGCACCCGCTCCGCCGCCACTGACGACCGCACCGGCGCCCGCCACGGCGCCGGCGACGCCGACCCCGGCGACCACCGCCGCCGCGTCACCGAAGACGGAAACCGACCACGCGACGCCGGTCTACAAGAAATGGTGGTTGTGGACCATCGTCGGCGTCGTCGTCATCGGCGGAGTGGCGACGGGCGTGGCGCTCGCGCTGACCCTCTCGCATTCGGACGGCTTCAAGTCGTCGCTGCCTGATGTCGGCCCCGGGATGCATTCGGCGCTCACGGTGAGGTTCTGATGCGCCACCTTCAATGGCTGTGCGTTGCCGTTCTGGCGCTCACGCCGGCGTGCAAGACCACCGATCGCGGCTTCGGAGTCGAGCTCGCCCTATCGGTCGATTCGTCGGTGTCCGATGCGGACATCGGAGCCATCAAACATCTGCGTTTCGACGTCACCGGGGACGAGTCGGAGTCGACGACCTACGACTTCACCCGCGCCGCGTTTCCCGGCCGGCAAGAGCGGGTCGTGTATCGACCGCTGACCTCGAGCCACTCCATCGCCATCACGGTGTCGGCGCTCGACGATGGCGACAACGTGATCGCTTCCGGAAGCAGCGGGGTGGTTGCGTTGATCGCGAATCATTCGGCGCACGCGAGCGCCACGTTGTCGGCAACCACCGCGATGGGCGGCGACATGGGCGCCGGCGGGGACGGCGGCGTCGTCCGGACCCTGGGATTCGCCTTCCAGGTCGCGTACCCCGTTGCCGAGCCGATCGCCGAGGCCGTCGCTGACTTCGATGGCGACGGCAAGAACGACGTGGCCATCGCTTCGTTCGGAAACTCGAACAACCTGACGATCTTGAAGAACGCGGGCTCGTTCTCGTTCACGCCGACCTCGCTCACCGTCGGCAGCGGGCTGACCTCGATCGTGGCGATGGATCTCAACAACGACTTGAAGCCGGACCTGGCGCTCGGCGGCACCGATGGAATCTACGTCCTCATCAACAAGGGAGACGGAACCTTCAAGCCGGCAGTGACCTACGCCGGCCCGAAGTTCGTCGCCGCGGGCGATGCGACCAACGACGGCAAGCCAGACCTCGTCGGCATCTCCGCCGCCAACGTCACGGTGTTCGCGAACAATGGTGATGGGACCTTCACGGCCGGCTCTCCCATCACGCTCGCGAACTATGCGGGTGTCGTCGTCGCCGACGTCAATGCCGACACCAAGCCCGACATCATCGCATACGGCGGCACCGCCGGAACCGTGGCGGCTGTCCTCTTGAACAGCGGGACTGGTTTTCAGGCTCCCGTCACCTACGGAACCGTGTCGTCACCGTCGGTGGTCGTCGGCGATGTCACCGACGATGGCAAGGTCGACCTGGTGTATTCGGACAACGGCACCGGCGGCGCATTCGTCATCGCCGGAAACGGAAATGGGACCTTCTCGACGGGAACGCCAGTGTTGATCTCGAACGCGACTGTCGGCGCCGGGCTCGCCCTCGGTGATCTGAGCGGCGACGGCAAGCTCGACATCCTCGCCTTCGGCGGCGGGATCGATGTGATTCTCAACAAGGGAGGCAATACCTTCGCATCGGCCGTTGGCTACGATGGGAACGGCGCACTCAACGGGATCGCGGCGGACATCGATGGCGACGGACACCTCGACGTCGTCGGCGGCGCCATTCAAGCACTGACGGTTTCCCTCGTGCGCGGCAACGGCGACGGAACGTTGGCCGATGGATATTCGGTCGGCACCGGTTCGGTCGGTGGCCTCACGACCGCGGTGGCCGGCGACGTCAACGGCGATCAGAAGCCGGATCTGATCGGTATCAACGCGGGGATTGGCGTCTTGACCGACGTCGATGGCAGGACCTTTGCTGCCAAGATGCAGATCACCGCGAACAACGCGGCGGCGCTCACGCTCGGGGACATCAACGGCGATCAGAAAGCGGACATCATCAGCGCCAACGGCACCGGCAACTCCATCTCCGTCTATACCAACGCCGGCGACGGAACGTTTCCGAACAGCCCGTCGTCGCTCCCCGCCGGAACGCGCGTGAGCGCAGTCGTCGCGGCCGACTTCACTGGCGACGGCAAGATCGACGTGGCGGCGGAGAACGTCGATTCGAAGGACGTCAGCATCTTCGTCAACTCTGGCTCGGCGCTCGCCTCGGCAGGCTCGCCGATCTCCCTCGGCGTCGAGCCTTCGGACATCGCCGCCGGCGACACCGACGGCGACAAGAAGGTAGATCTGGTCGTCGCCCTCGGCGCATCGAACGCCGTCGTCGTTCTCAAGGGAGGCGGCGATGGCACCTTCACCGCAGGAACGCCGATTACCGTCGGAACTGGACCGGTCAGCGTGAAGCTCGGCGACCTCGACGGCGACGGTCATCTCGACATCGTGACCGCGAACACCGGCAAGGATCTGTCGGTGCTCCTCAACGATGGGAGCGGCGGCTTCAAACCGGTGGTCAGCTACAAGATCGTCGTCATGCCTGCGGCTGTCGTGCTCGCCGACTTCAATCTCGACGGCAAGCTCGACATGGTGACCGCCGGGCTCAATCCAACGATCGGCAACAACACCGGCTCCGTCGTGGCCTTCACCGGCAATGGAGACGGCACATTCGGCAGCAGCCCGCTCGTTGGGATCGTCTCGCTTCCGACCAGCATTGCCGTGGGAGACTTCGACGGCGACGGGCTGCCGGATCTCGCGCTCGGCTCCAATATCGTTCCGAATACGTCGCGCTGACGCGGCGATATCCTCGCAACATCATGAATCCGTAGGTAGTTTTCGATTTTCCCGGATGGATACGTCACGCGCCATCCCGGTAAGACAAATCGCACATTGTATTGACGCACCGCACCTTGCTAGCGTGCGCGCAGGAGCTGAATCAAATGCGAAGAAGCTATTGGATTTTCGCCGCGCTGGTTGCGTTGGCGACTGGATGCAGCGATGGCCGCCTTCCGATCGAAGGCACAGGAACCAGTGAGCGCATTGCGAACGCAGTCGATGAAGGGCCGGTGCCGAGCGACGCGGAGTTTCAGTTCGTCATCGGCTTGACCCTGCGCGCTCCCGAGGCGCTGCACAAATACATCGGCGACCAGCCGTTCACCGGCGACACGCTCGCGCCCGACGACTTCGCCGAGAAGTTCGCGCTCGCCGGCGGTGAGTACGCGCGGTTCGTCTCGGAGCTTCGCGCGCAGGGACTGACCGTCGTGGCGACCTCGGCGGGTCACACCACCGTCACGGTGCGCGCGACGGCGGCGCAGATCCAACAGGTGTTCGGCGTCGAGATGCACCGCTATCTCGACAACCAGGGTGTGTTCGTCGCCGCGAACGGGTATCTGCGCGCCGCGATGGAAGTGGTGACGCCGATCTCCGGCGTCGTCGGCCTCGACGGTGAGCAGCCGTGGATCTCGCATCGCATCGTCAACCCGGCGCCGGTGCCGCAAGCGGGCACCAAGTGCCAGCTCTCGGCCGCCAGCAACAAGGGGCTCGCGCCCGCCGATCTGCAGGCGCTCTACGGCTATGCCGCCGCGGGCGTCGCGCAGCCCGGCTCGGGCGAGACCATAGTCATCCTCGGCGCAGGTGGCGGCCCGACTGCGAACGATCTCGGCAGCTACGTCAACGCGTATACGTTGGCGACCAACGTCGCCAACCAGTACCACCAGGTGCTCGTCGACGGGCCGAACCGCGATCCGGGGCAGGACATGGACCCGATGGGCGAATACGGTGAGAACGTGCTCGACGCCGAGATGGCGTTCGCGCTCGCGCCGTACGCGACCGTGCAGCACGTGCTGACGGCGACCAACTATCCGGGCCTCTTCACCGACGGCATCTCGAAGATCGTCAACGACGCGACTCTGTCGAAGGCGAAGGCGGTCACGGTCAGCTACGCCGGCTGCGAGCGTGGAGCGCAGGGCGAGATGACCGTGCTCAACGCGCTGTTCGCGCAGGCGCAGGCGCAGGGGCAGCAGTGGTTCTTCGCCTCGGGCGACACGGCCACCGACGGCTGCCGCAATGGCACCGGCAACAAGATCATCACCGCCAGCTGGCCGTCGTCGAGCCCGTACGTCGTGGCGGTCGGCGGCTCGAGCTTCGGCACCACGGTTCCGACGACGGCGACGGTGACGACGGCCGAGCAGCCGTGGACCGACGCCGGCGGCGCGCCGAGCGAGGCCTTCGACAAGCCGGCGTATCAGACCGGCGTCGGCACCGGCGCGAACGACAACGCACGTGACATCCCGGATGTCTCGGCCTTCGCCGATCCCAATCCGGGTGTGTGCACCATCGATTCGGCTACCAGCACCACGGGGACGACGTTTGGCGGCACCGGCGGCACCAGCGCTGCCACGCCGATGATGGCGGCGATCTGGACGGTCGTGCATCAGTCGGTGCACGCGGCCAAGGGCGAGACCGACTTCACGCAGGGCCTCGCGACGATCTACACGATCGGCAAGGGCGTCACCGGCACCAACCGTTCGACGCAGGCGTGGAAGGACATCACGACCGGCTCGATCGCTGGTCCGGGCGGCGGCGCCGGCGGCTATGCGGCGGCGACGGGCTTCGACAATGCCAGCGGCTGGGGCACGCCCAACCTGGCGCAGCTCATTTCGGTGTGGCCGTGAGTATGAAAATGAAGACGCAATCGATCCTCGTTTCGCTGTTCCTCGTCGCCGGCGTTGGGTGCGGAGATAACAACGGCTCGAAGGGCGGAAACCACGACATGGCGATGGACAACGGCGGCGGTGACGGCGGAGACACCGTCGACATGACGCCGCCGGGCGACCTCGCCGACACCACGGCCACGCCGGCGCCGACGGCGACGCACGTCAGCGCCACCGGCCCGACGGCGGGTCTGGTCACGCTCGGCGCGGACCTGAGCGCGTATCTCCTGAATCCGTCGACGGCGGCGACGCCGGTGACCGGCGAGCTCCACGTCGTCACCAAGGACGGCGTCGACAAGAAGATCGATACCGCCGTTCCGCTGGCCGGCTACTCGCTCGGCCCCGACGGCAAGTCGATCTTCTACACGAAGGTCGCGGGGCAGTCGGCGGCGCTGTTCATGGCCGATCCGACGGCGGCGACGATCACCCCGAAGACGATCTTCGCGACCGGCGTGCAGTCGACGCAGATGCCGTTCGCCGGCTTCTACACGCCGTCGGGCAACTACTTCCTGGCCGGCACGCTGCCGGCGAACGTGGCGGCGACGCCGGATCTGCACGTGATCGACGCGCACACCGGCACCGATGTGTACGATCGTCTCAACGGCGGCTTCGCGTACCTCGAGCTCATCCTTCCCGACGACACGATGATCTTCCAGGACACCGCGGGCGGAACGAGCACCGGCACGCCGCCGGTGCAGACGCTCTATTGGGTGTCGCTCAAGAACGCCGCGGCGGCGCCGGCGGCGACGATCACCACGCGCACGTCGCAGATCAATCTGACGGGTGACAACAAGACGCTCGTCATCCTGAAGACGAACGGCGATCTGCTGACGTGGGACACGGCGGCCAAGACTGGCACGGGCACCAAGATCGCGTCGGGCGTCGCGGCAATGACCATGGGCTTCGAGCCGACGGGGCCGATCGCCTACATCGGCGCGGACAAGTCGGTGCACCTGCTCGGCACCGACGGGACGGCGATGCTCGACCTGGCGGGCACGACGGCGACCGCCGACGTGTTCGGTCCCATCGCGATCGCGCCCGACGACGGCGACGTCTACTACTTCCGCAACGTCGATACGCAGAACAACCGCGGCTCGCTCGTGCGCGTGCAGGCGAAGAGCGGCGCGGCTCCGGCCGCCGTCGGTGACAACATCTCGATCCGGGATCTGCAGGTCACCGACAGCGCGATCGTGTTCTTGCAGAACGTCGACGACAAGGGGCAGTTCGGCGACGCCGCCAAGGCGGCGCGCGACGGCTCGGGCATCACGGCGCTCGGCATGAAGGCCAACGTCGGCGGGCTGCGCGTGGTCAACCCCGGGCCGGACACGTGGTTCGCGATGCAGTTGACGGCGGCGGTCGACGACTCGGCGAACAACTCGACGATCGACGGCTCGCCGGCGATGTACGGCGCGCTCGCCTGGTACGACTACACCGGCGGCGCGGCGGTCGCGCTCGATGCGAAGGTGCACGCGGGGACGTTCTCGTTCGCGGCCGACGACGGCCGCACCGCAGCGTTCGTCTCAGGTGCGACGTTCAACGCTATGGCCGGCAACTACGTCGGCGCGCTCAAGCTGATCGCCGCGCGGGCGCCGTCGATGACCGTCGACGGAATGCTGAGCGGCGTGAGCGAGCTCGGGCCCATCGTCGGACGCGCGCTGTTCGTGAACGCGCCGACGGCGACGACCGCCGGTGTTTACTACGTCAAGTACTGACGGCGCGGCGCGCACGCGCGCACACTGAACGCATCCGCAGCAACACTCCCACCGAAGTCAGCCGCGCGTCTCACCTGAGAAAAAATCGCGGCAAAAAATTTGACCCTGCTCCTCCTCGACGGAAAATGGCGCTATTGAGGAGGTCTGTCGATGGCGCTTCTGGAGTTTGATGACGAGCCGTCCAACCGCGCCAAGATCAAGGTGATCGGCGTCGGCGGCGGCGGCGGCAACGCGATCAACACCATGATCGAGTCGCGTCTGGAAGGCGTCGACTTCATCGCGGCCAACACAGACATTCAGGCGCTCGAGTCGAACCAGGCGCCGATGAAGATCGCGCTTGGCGGCGCCCTCACCAAGGGTCTCGGCGCCGGCGCCAACCCCGAGATCGGCCGCAACGCCGCCCTCGAGGACATCACGCGCCTCACCGAGGTCCTCAGCGAAGCCGACATGGTCTTCGTCACCGCCGGCATGGGCGGCGGCACCGGGACCGGCGCGGCGCCGATCATCGCGCAGGTCGCGCGCGAGTGCGGCGCGCTCACCGTCGGCGTCGTCACCAAGCCGTTCGGCTTCGAAGGGCGCAAGCGCCGCAAGCAGGCCGAAGACGGCATCGCGACGCTGCAGTCGTGCGTCGACACGCTGATCACGATCCCGAACGATCGTCTGCTCTCGATCGCCGGGCAGAAGACGACGATGCTCGACGCGTTCCGCAAGGCCGACGAGGTCCTGCTCAACGCCGTGCAGGGCATCTCCGACCTCATCACCATCCCCGGCCTCATCAACGTCGACTTCGCCGACGTGCGCACCATCATGAAGGAGATGGGCCGCGCGCTCATGGGCATGGGCCGCGCCTGCGGCGAGCGCCGCGCCATCGAGGCGGCGCAGCAGGCCATCTCGTCGCCGCTGCTCGAGGACGTCAGCATCACCGGCGCCACCGGCATCCTCATCAACATCACCGGCGGCCCGGACCTGACGCTGTTCGAGGTCAACGAAGCCTCGACGCTGATCCAGGAAGCCGCGCACGAAGACGCGAACATCATCTTCGGCTCGGTCATCGACGCCAACTTCGTCGACGAGGTGCGCATCACCGTGATCGCGACCGGCTTCGATCGCGCGGTCGCGCACATGGACGATCCCATCGTGCACCAGCCGGTGGAGCGCAAACGCGCGACGCAGATCGCGATGCCGTACACCGGCGTCCCGGCGGCGGCGCGCCCGCACGTGCCGCCGACGCAGTCACCGGTTCGTCACGACCCGCAGCAGGTCGAGATGAAGGCGCAGCAGGCGATGCGCGAGCACCAGGTCCGCCCCGACCAGACGCCGGTCACCGCGCCGGTGCGCGCCGACGGGCAGCTGCAGACGCGCGCCGACCGCGCGGCGCAGCAGAAGGTCGACCCGCGCCTCTCGGCCGCGCTGTCGGGCGCCGAAGAGACCGAGCTCGACATCCCCGCCTTCCTGCGCCATCCGCTGCGCTCCGTCGAGTAGCGCCGCCGCGGCGCCGCCCGCGAGTAGCGCGACCTCCATTCCACGTTGTACAGTAGCCGCGTGATCTTCCTCGAGGCGTTCGCGCGGCCCCTCATGA